>Ga0182027_10000308_pt1 | contig 85528 bp, 75 predicted proteins | sample 712E1DmetaG_FD_121300 | JGI IMG/M metagenome (GOLD analysis project Ga0182027, IMG submission 121300) | Permafrost microbial communities from Stordalen Mire, Sweden - 712E1D metaG (Illumina Assembly) | ecosystem: Environmental > Terrestrial > Soil > Wetlands > Permafrost | place: Sweden... | reverse complement strand
GACAATATCCTCCAGACGATGGTGGTACAGTCCTGTTGTCTGGAATTAATATAAATGACGAATTAGCCTTTGTCAAGCATTAAACGCAATATTGGTGAATATTTAGAGGTACCCTAAAATGTCTTGGCGTTCCCCTCCCCGCTCCGCCATAGCGCTACGCGGTGGCGAGCGCTACACTCGGGTCGGCCCTCCTTACGGTCTCGGCCATCTAATTGTAAATTTTAGAATGTAGATTGTAGATTAAAAATATCCCGTCGGATTTAAAATTCTACAATCTTCAATCTTAACCCTACAATTGCCAAGTCCGGGCGGCATCGCGCTCCAGCGGGTCTATTTCCTCCCGTTGGTCGGGACCAGGCTCCAGTCCTGCCTAACGCGAAAGACAATAACAGCAATCAGGCTATTAAATCATTTATCACCTGTCAACTAACACTCGCGGGTGCGCCCAGCGGAAGGATGAATCTTGCATCTACTGGTACCCGGCCGCACCCAGGAGGGGGTATGGGTTCAGATAACCGGCATTTTTTTTTCGTATGTAGCCGGTTGGCTGAACCCTAGGGGGATACTTCCCCCACCAAATGACTTTTAATTTATTATTGCGCGCGTCCCTTACCCAGTAATCCCCCTGATCGCCTTATAAATATTCCTCTCCACGTCCCCCGCGATCATCGAGTACTCGCCCAGTTCAGCCGCTGCGGCGTCGCCGGCCTTTGCATGGATATATGCGCCCAGAATCGCCGCGTCGGTCACCGTACATCCCTGCGCAACAAGCGATGTGATAATACCGCTCAGCACATCGCCGCAGCCTGCTGTTGCCATGCCGGAATTGCCGTAGGGCGACAAATACGCTTTTCCGGAAGGATCTGCGATGATTGTCGGATTCCCCTTGTAAAGGATTGTCACGGAAAATTCCTTGGCCTTCTTTTTAAGCTCTTCAATAATTTCAACAGGGGTTGAGGGCATGGCGCCGAACAGCCTGGCCCATTCTCCTGCATGCGGGGTGATGGCGAGTGGTGCTTTATGGCTTTTTAACAATTCGATTTTCCCCTTGAATGCGTTGATGCCGTCCGCATCGAGCACCATGGGTGCAGGACATTTGGCCACAAGAAGGCGCACAAGCTTGGTGGTTTCTTCGCTGTGCGAAATGCCAGGGCCTATGCATGCTGCATTGACATTTTTCATGAGATCCAGTATTGCATCGGATGCGGAAAACGCAGCAGCCCCACCCGGAGTCTCGTCTATGGCGTGGAGCACAACTTCGGTGAGTTTTGCGCCAAGCGCGGGCATCGCGCTTTTTGGTGTCGCCAGGTGCACCATGCCGCACCCGGTGCGCAGCGCAGACACCGACGCGAGCGCCGCCGAGCCTGTCATGCCCTGCGATCCCGCCAGAATGAATGATGCGCCGTGGTCGAACTTGGAGCCCATGGGTTTGCGCAGAGGCAGCATTTTTTTCAAATCGTCCGGCTCCGGTAGGAAAACACCTGCGCCGTATTTTTCAACAATGTGTTGAGGGTATCCAAGGTCTTTTATGTAAAGAGTTCCAACATTGGTGCGTCCGGGAAAAAAATAGGATCCTATTTTGGGAAAGCCCATGGTGAGCGTCACCGCTGCCCTGATGCAGGGTTTGCCCGGCACTCCCCTGTCGTTGTCCAGGCCCGATGGCGTGTCCACCGACAGCACGGGCACGTTTGCGTTGTTGATCGCTTCTATCACCTCTGCGTGGAACCCGCGCGGGTCGCCCTTAAGGCCGGTGCCGAGCAGCGCGTCTATGATGAGACTGCTTTTGGAAAGGTTGCCCAGGTCCGCCACGTCGTCGAGAACAAGAAAATTGCCCTCGCTGCCGGCATACGATTCGTAGGCGAGCTTTGCCTCGCCCTGCAAATCGTCGGGCCGGCACAGGGCATAGCACATGACCTTGTATCCCGCGTCAAGCAGCAGCTTTGCCACCGCAAATCCGTCGCCGCCGTTATTGCCCTTTCCGCAGACAATCACGATGTCGCCACTCCGCGGCGTGGGCACCAACCGGCGCACCGCGTCGAACAGCCCTGCGCCGGCCTCCTTCATGAGGGAAAATCCCACGGACGTTTTGCCGCCGATTGTCTTTTCGTCAATTTTGCGCATTTGGGCAACGGTAAGGACAGGGATCATAGCGGTTCCTTTTTTAAGTAAGGCCTTAATCTGTTTTTCTAGAATAATATAGTAGAGAGCCTGCTAAAGTCAAACAGCTTGATATTTAGGGCAATATTTTTGTTTTCCGAGAAATTATTTTATTCCTATGCACCGCTTGTTTATTGCTTTAGACTTTCCGGACGAAGTAAGGGAAGCCCTTGCCAACATGTGCTTTGGCGTACCGGGTGCAAAGTGGGTCTCCAAGGACCAGCAGCACCTCACCATCCGCTTTATCGGCGATGCGGACGACGGGCTGTTTTCCGAAGTCACGGAAATACTGCACGACGTGAACGCATCCCGTTTCAACCTTACCCTTAAAGGCGTGGGATATTTTCCGCCGCGAGGGAAACCGAATGTTCTCTGGGTGGGCATAGAACCGTGCGAGGAACTCATGCTGTTACGGGATTCTGTGGAAAAACTGCTGGAAGAACTCGGGCTGGAACCGGAAAAAAGGAAATTCCATCCTCACCTTACGCTCGCGAGGCTCCGCCAGGAGGCGCCCCTTTCGAAAATCACCGGGTTTTTATCTGCAAACAACCTCTTCAAGGCCGAAGCGGTGCCCATCACCGAGTTTCACCTGTATTCGAGCGTGCTCATGCCGTCAGGCGCGGTGCATACGATCGAAGAAACGTATCCGTTGATATAGTTGACTGTTGGCGAATATGAGTTACAAGTTGCAAGTTAGAAGTTGAAAGCAAATAAAAAGATCAAGGCATCATTGCGAGGAGCGTTCCAGTACTCTTGTTTTACTTTGACACTTTGTTTCTCTGTTACTTTGTCTCTTTTCCCACCCACTCCAGCTTCACCTTTCTGCGTTCCTCCACAAAAGCAAATGCCGATTCTGCCGTTTTATTCACGATTAGCTCCGCGGGAAACCCGACCGTCTCCAGTAGCGGCCTTACCGATTCGTCAAGGCCCACTTCGCCAAGAGCGTGCGCGTCGGAATCCACCGCGACTCTGCACCCGGCGCGCTTGCAAGCGTCAAGAAGTTCCACCATCCGTTCCGGCGGCACGCGGTGGTTGAGGACCTTGGAATTGTTGCATTCAAGTACGAGGCCGCGCTCTTTTGCGAATGCGGCGAGCGTTTTAAAATCCAGGGGATACTGCAGGTCTTCCGGATGGGTCACGATGTCCACGAACGGGTTCTTTACAAGCGCGCGCATAAGAAGCGCGGTATTGTGCTCACGTGGTTTTCCTGCCGGAAGATGGGGATGAAGGCCGAGAAGGACAATGTCGGCATATTTCAGCATCTGCTGCGGAAAGTCTATTGTCCCGTCATCAGCAATGATATTGCACTCAAGGCCCTTTAGCAGGCGGATGCCATGCACCGGATCAAACAGCCTGTCCCAGAACGTTGTGGGCGGCCCGCCCTTAAGCCCGGGACCGTGGTCGGTTATGGCCAGCGCCTCAAGCCCGCGCGCCTTTGCCTCGATGAGCATTTCGACAATGGTGTGAAGGCCGCATTTGGAGAAAAGCGAGTGACTGTGGAAATCTACGGAGAGCATGGTGGTTGTGTCCCTGGGGATTATCCTAATAAAAAATATACTTGAAACATTGCTATAAAAAAAGCGGCATGCTATCCCTTGCATGCCGCTTCCGACTTTAATAAATTGTGTACAAATCCTTATTTGATATGCTGGACCGTTGCGGGAGCATAATTCTTGTTCGGCTGGACCGAAATGAGCTCGATTTCAAAAATAAGTGTCGTATTGGGGCCGATGTCCTGACCTGCACCGCGCTCCCCGTATCCGAGGTTCGCGGGAACAAACAGTTTTGCCTTGCTGCCCACATTCATGAGCTGCAGGCCCTCGGTCCATCCGGGAATCACGTTGCCGAGGGGAAACGTGGCGGGCTGGCCGCGCTTATACGAGCTGTCGAATTCTTTTCCATCAATCAGGGTACCGCGGTAATGCACGGTCACCATGTCGCTTGCCTTGGGTTTTGGCCCGGTCCCCTCCTTGATGATGGTATACTGAAGGCCGGACGCCGTGGTTATCACGCCTTTTTCATTTTTGTTCTTTTCCAGAAAGGCAACGCCTTCTTTGCTGTTTTTTTCTCCTGCGGCCTTGGCCTTTGCCGCCTGCGCCTCCTGCATGTTTTTGGAAAACTCCTGCTTTACCTTCATGGCCTCTTCGGCGGTCAGCAGCGATTTCTTCCCCGACAACGTATCTTCGATGCCCTGAAAAAGCGCTGCCTTGTCAATGGTGACGCCCATCTGCTTGAGATAGGAGCCCATGTCCTGGCCGATCGTATAGCTTATTTTCTGGTCCTGCGATTTGAACTCGGTTATCCTCTGCTTCGTGGAGCAGGAGACCAGCGCCAGACATGCCAGCGCGGAAACAGCCAGGGTGAAAAATGATTTCTTCATGAACGCGGCCTCTTTTCTATTGATTAAGGTGAGAAAAAAGCAAGATCGGCCGACCTTGCTTTTTTCATAAAAACGAACTTGGTACCTGTTTGCGGTTACTTTTTCCTTTTCGCAACAGGTTTTTTCGCCGTTGCCGCTTTTTTTGCGGCGGGTTTCTTTGCTTTCTGCGCATCCTCGACCGCTGCCTGCGCCGCCGCGAGCCGCGCAATGGGAACGCGGAAAGGCGAACAGGAAACATAATTCATGCCAACGCGGTGGCAGAATTTCACGGAATCGGCATCGCCGCCGTGCTCTCCGCAGATCCCCACCTTGAGCTTGGGACGCACCGAGCGCCCGCGCTCGATGCCGATCTTGATGAGCTCGCCGATGCCTTCCTGGTCTATGGTCTGGAACGGGTCGGCAGGCAGGGTCTTCTTGGTGAGATAATCGGGCAGAAAACTGCCGATATCATCGCGCGAGAAGCCGAAGCCCATCTGGGTGAGGTCGTTGGTGCCGAACGAGAAAAATTCGGCGGTCTGCGCCATTTTGTTGGCGGTGAGGGCGGCGCGCGGGATTTCGATCATGGTGCCGTACATGAATGGGATGGCCTTGAGTCCCACTTTCGCGCATACTTCAGGATACACACGGTCCACAATGAGTTTCTGGTCGTTGATTTCAGCGACCGTGCACGTCACCGGGATCATGATTTCGGGAAGCGCTTTCTTGCCTTCCTTGATCAGTTCGCCGGCCGCTTCAAGAATCGCGCGTACCTGCATCTCGGTGATTTCCGGATAGGTGATCCCGAGACGGACTCCGCGATGCCCGAGCATGGGATTGTTTTCCTTCAGACCTTCCGCGCGCTTGTGCAGTTCCGCTGCGTCAACACCAAGCGCCTTGCCGAGCGCTTCAAGTTTGTCGGCCGCGTGCGGCACGAACTCGTGCAGAGGCGGGTCGAGCAGGCGGATGGTTACCGGCAGGCCGCCCATGGCCTCCATGGTCGCCTTGATGTCTTTCTTGACGAACACGGACAACTCGGCGAGCGCCGCTTTGCGCTCGTCGAGCGTTTTGCTCATGATCATCTTGCGGAGGAGGAACAGCGGCTTGTCTGACCCTTCGCCGTAGAACATGTGCTCGGTCCGGAACAGGCCGATGCCTTCGGCGCCGAACTCAATGGCTTTTTTCGCGTCCTTCGGCGTGTCGGCGTTGGTGCGGACCTTGAGTACGCGCGTCTTGTCCACAAGCTTCATAAGATCGGTGAATGTCTCGTTTTTGGCGATGTCGATTTCAACGAGCGCGAGGCTTCCGTTGTACACGAGGCCCTTGGTCCCGTTGAGCGTGATCCAGTCTCCTTCGCGGACGGTCTGGCCTTTTTTGGTCGTGAACGATTTGTTGTCGTCGCCGATCTCGATGTCGGCGCACCCCACGATGCAGCACTTGCCCCAGCCGCGTGCGACAAGCGCCGCGTGGGAGGTCATGCCGCCCTTGGCGGTGAGGATGGCCTGCGCCTTGTGCATGCCGTCAACGTCTTCGGGGGAGGTTTCTTCACGGACAAGAATAACTTTCTCGCCGCGTTCGGCCCATGCCACCGCGTCCTTGGAGGTGAACACGGCGCGGCCCTTGGCGCCGCCCGGACCCGCGGGGAGCCCCTTGGCAATCGGCGATGTGGCGCTCTCGGCCTTGGGATCGATCATGGGAAGCAGAAGCTCAACAAGCTGGTTGGGACCAACGCGCATGATTGCCGTTGCGGCGTTGATTGATTTTTCCTTGTACATGTCGACAGCCATTTTCACCGCGGCAACGCCGTTTCTTTTCCCGACGCGGCACTGCAGCATGAACAGCTTACCCTGCTGAATGGTGAACTCGATATCCTGCATGTCCTTGTAATGTTTCTCGAGACCCCTCTGATAGCCGAAGAGCTGCTTGTAGCATTCCGGGAACGCAGTCTCGAGCGTGGGAAGGTGCATGCTCTGGTCGTTGGCCGAATTTGCGTTGATGGGGGCCGGAGTGCGTATTCCAGCGACAACGTCTTCACCCTGAGCGTTGATGAGGTATTCGCCGTAAAAGTGATTGTCGCCGTTGCCCGGGTTGCGTGTGAAAGCAACGCCGGTGGCCGAATCTTCGCCCATGTTGCCGAACACCATGCTCTGCACGTTGACCGCGGTACCCCATTCGTCCGGAATTTTTTCGATGCGGCGATAGTCCACGGCGCGTTTGCCGTTCCAGCTCATGAACACCGCGCCGATGCCGCCCCAGATCTGCTCCTGCGGTGTTTCGGGGAAGGCATGGCCGAGATGCTGCTTCACCATCTGTTTGAATTCGGCGACAAGCGCCTTGAGGTCGTCGGCGGTCAGGTCGGTGTCTATTTTGTAGCCCTTCTGTTTTTTCACTTCGCCAAGCCGCTCGTCCATCAATTTGCGTATTCCCTTGCCGCCCGAAAGTTCGATGCCGGCTGCCTTTTCCATGACCACGTCGGCGTACATCATCACGAGCCTGCGGTAGGCGTCGTAGGCAAAACGGGGATTGTTTGTCTTTGCGATAAGGCCCTGGATGGTGACATCGTTAAGGCCCACGTTGAGCACCGTGTCCATCATGCCGGGCATGGAGCGCCGGGCGCCCGAGCGCACCGACATGAGCAGCGGATCGTTCGGATCGCCAAATTTCTTGCCCATGATTTTTTCCACCTGGGCAAGGGCCTTGTTTACCTGGTCTTTGAGTTCTTTGGGATAGGTTTTCTTGTTTTCGTAGTAGTAGGTGCAAACGTCGGTTGTTATTGTAAATCCCGGAGGGACTGGGAGTTTGAGCTGGGGGTGTCCCGCCATTTCGGCAAGGTTCGCGCCTTTGCCGCCAAGAAGATTTTTCATTGACTCGTTGCCGTCGGCTTTGCCGCCGCCGAAAAAGTAGACGTATTTAGCCATAAGGCCTCCTGCTGTGATGGAATGGATATTTTGAAGATGGATATTTCCGAAAAAGAGTATCAAAAATATATAGTAGCCGGGGTAGTTTTCAATCTTTATTAGAATCTGGGCGTTTCCCTGTTTAAATGCAGGGGCCGGTTCTAAACCTGCCCCTGCATTTAAACAGGGTCGGCCCTCCTTCCGGTCTCGGCTTACGCCTCGGGCTGCCACGGCCCTAGGCCTTTTGTAGAGACGCTACGCCGGGGGCGTCTCTACAAAAGGCGGGTCCGGGCAGCACCGCGCTCTGGCGCGGCCTCCAGTCCGGCCTAACGCAAAAACAAAAAAAACGGTGAACCAATTTGTTTTTTATCGCCGCGAAGCGGCATACTTATGAGGTTGCGTTGCGAAGGCGCGACGCCGCGCGAGCGCAAGACGAGCGCACTAGGCGCGCACCTTTGCTGGAGGGGGTGTGCCCGGCAATAAAAAAGGCGCTTTTTACGCGCCTTTTTTATGTCGGGCCAGGGAATTCGCGCGCCCAACAGGAAGGGCGCAAAGCGACGCGAAGCGGTGCCACCACCAGAAAACTTATTTTTATTTAGCTAAAATTTTCCATTCCACACGCCTATTCTTCGCATGACACGATTCATCGCTTCCGCAATTCGGAAACGCGGGCCGTTCTTTGCCGTACGAGGTAATTTCCATGCGCTTATCGGGGATGCCGTAGGTGGTGAGGTAGTTCTTTATCGTGCGCGCGCGGCTTTCGCCGAGGCCCACGTTATATTCGGCGGAACCGCGCTCGTCGGCGTTGCCCTCGATGAGCACCCGTATGGCGGTGTTGCTCTGCAGAAACGGGGCGATTTTCTCGAGCTTGGACACGCTCTCGGGAAGAAGGTCGTACTTGTCGTACGAGAAATAGACAGGCAGCAGGATCTCCTTCATCTTGCTGTCGAGGTCTTCCACCTTGAACGAGTCGCTGAGCTGCACGGCCTGTTCCACTGCCGGCTTCGGCGCAACGGTCTCGACCTTGGGCTTCTCCACGGGCTCCTGCACCTTTGTCACCTTCTTTGAGCACCCGACCGCAAGCAGCAGGCATGCAAAGACAACCGCGCCAATCAATGTTGTTCGTTGTACCATGACAAACCTCCTCCATGTTTTGTTAATAATTATATAAACTAAAATATCAAAAGATTACGGCATCCGCAAACAATACCTTCTTTTTATCAGGATTTTTTTCGGGCGTTTATACTCAGCAGCTCCAGCCCGCTTTTCGCCTCCACAGCGCGGCGCGCGGAAACGCCGTCTATCTCGAGAACAATCACCTCGTCGACAAGCCAGCAGTCCGCGCCCTTGCGAGGGCATCCCGCGATCACCGCCGTCCCCTTGCCGATAGCGGCGTGCATATGCAACCGGGGCTCGCCCTTGCTGTTTGTAAATATCGTGCCGAACCCCACGATCTCCCGCGCATCGGAAAAACGCTCCTCTATCACCTGCAGGGGGACAGCGTCCTGGTCCTTCGGCCCCACCACCACGCACGCGTTCTTGATGCCTCCAACGAGCCACACCACACCGCTGACGATACGCTCCTTCTGCGCCACGCCTTCAATGGATGCGTAGATCGGATCGCCGTCATGGAGGCGCAACACGACAATTCTGCCGGTCCGTCCGACTTCATATTCCATAGGATTACCCCTTTACAGATTAAAGCAACAATTATATTATTAGTACATAAAAGCGTTTTGTTTCACCACTTACAACGGACTGACCGCAATGTTCTTCAAAAAAAAGCCATCCTGGTACTGGTTGACAATGCTGGCATTGGTGTTCGCCGGGTTCGTGTACGGCATTGCCCGCTTCTTTCTTCACGCCGTAGACAAGGAGTCGCGCGAAAAGCCGAAAAAGCAGGCCAAAAAGACGACTTCGTCAGCATGGGAAGAACTTTTCGTTTAATTACTTCCCCGTGAGCGGCTCATCCTTCCGTTTTGTAAAATCAATGCAGAAGCTCCCGTCAAGCTGTGATATTTCCTGATAAAACCCATTGAACCCTCCCCGCTCGCAGCGGTCCTGCACGGCCTCGTATTCCTGTTTTAAAACGCCCCGACGCAATTCGGGAAACTTCTCCGCCTTGAACATGGGCCGGTACTGCGCCATGAGGCTGATGGAGATGTCGGCGGGATCAAAGGTGGTCCCGAGAAATTCGAGCACGTTCTCCGAATATGCCTTGCCTTCCGGCAATACAAGGTGCCTGATGCACATTCCCCGGTACGCGATCCCGCTGTTGTCTGTTTTGAGCGGCCCCACTTGGCTAAACATCTCGCGTATCGCGGCCCGGTTGACTTCCACGTAATCGGGCGCGCCGCAATAGCGCATAGAGGATTCGTTTGACCCGTATTTCATGTCGGGCAGATAAATATCTACAATTCCCCTGAGCGGTTCAAGCGCCTTTACAAGCTCGTAGCCGCTGGAATTCCAGACAATCGGAACCGTTAACCCCTTTTGCGCCGCGAGCCGGAGGCTCTTTAATATCCACGGCAGAAAATGCGTTGGCGTCACAAGGTTGATGTTGTGCACGCCCATTCCCTGAAGGTCAAGCATTTTTTGCGAAAGGCGTTCCGGCGTATACGGCTCGCCTTCCTCCTGCTGTGAAATCTGGAAGTTCTGGCAGAAGCAGCAGCGCAGGGAGCAGTAGGAAAAAAACACCGTGCCCGAGCCACGCGTGCCGGAAATGGGCGGCTCCTCGCCGTGGTGCGGAAAAATGCTCGAAATGTAAAGCTCGTTTCCGGCGCGGCAAATTCCCCTTTCTCCTGCTTTTCTGTCAACACCGCATTTGCGCGGGCACAGCATGCAGGGTGAAGCGAGGGCTGCGGCGGCGGCAATTCGCTCGGCCCATTCGGATTCGGAAAGGAAGGTGTAGGAGGCGGCGGATTTCATGTTAGAAGAAAAATACTTGAAACTGGGGGAGGAATTTGTTGCTTGCGTCTGAAATATTAAATAATTATCCGGGCGTTTCCCTCACTACGTTCGGGCCGGCCCTCCTTCCGGTCTCGGCCTAACGGCCTCGGGCCGCCACGGCCCTATGCCGCTTCGCGGCGGGTCCGGGCGGCATCGTGCTCCAACGCGACCTCCAGTCCTGCCTAACGCGAAAAAAAACAAAACTCAAATACTAACCATCAACTTTTAACTTCTCTCCGCGGGTGCGCCCAACGAAAGTATGAATCTTGCTAATACCGGTACCCGGCCGCACCCAAGAGGGGGTATGCCCCGAGACCCCGCAGGCCGGAGGCCGAGGAGGCTTGGGGCTAGGGGGAGCCTTCCCCCACCAACAGCATAATCTTGAATTACTATTCGCCTATTGTTCTTTGTTCTTAATATTATCCAGCGGAATAAAATCATTCTCCGCATCCGCCTGCTCGGCCGGCGCGCCGGAAATTGCCGTAAACCCGTACTGCGCGGGGTGCTCCGAAATAATGAGCAGCGCGATGACACGGGGGATGTATTCGTTGGTCTCCTCGGCAAGATATCCCATTCTGTAAATGTACCAGAAATCGCGGTTGCGCATGGGGTTGTCTATCTTGCGCAGCGCGCCCACGACCCTTCCCTCGCCCGCGTTGTAGGCCGCCATGGCCAGCATCATTGAACTTTGGCCGCCAAAGATTGCGATGAGCTCCTTGAAGTATTTCGCGGCCGCGAGCGTGGCTTTTTCCGGTTCGCAGCGCTCGTCGGTCTTGCTGTCGACCCGCAGGCCGTACCGTCTGCCTGTTTCGGGCATGAACTGCCAGATGCCGCGTGCGCCCACCGGCGACAGTGCGCGCGGGTTGAACCCGCTTTCGAGCATCGAAACGTACGCGAGGTCTTCGGGGAGCTTTACCTGGCTAAACATGCGGCGTATCATGGGAAAATATTTTTCCTTGCGGCCGATGTATTTCGCGATGGTGCTGTGCAAGCCGCCGGAGTAGATGCCGATATGATACTTGACGCGCTCCACCATCTCCTTGGGAATGTGGTAGTCGGTCTCGCCGAACCGCATGAGCACTTCGTCGATGGTCTTTTCGAGCGGGTCGGAGTAGAACTTGTTGTAGTCGTTCTCGCGCACGTCCTGCTTTACCGTTGAGAGCTGGCGCTTGGCCTTGTCGAGTTCGGCGATGAGGGAATCGAGCCTGCGCTTGTTGGCGTCGGGGTCCTTGTTGGCGTCGGCGATCTGCGCCTCGTAGGCGTCGAGCTTGGCCCGCAGGGTGAGGCCCTTTGACAGAAGCGACTTATACTGGTATGCCCGTATGGCGAAAAAGGCGATGGCCGTTATTGAAACGGCCACCACGACGCCCAGGATTACAAGCCACTGCTTGTTCGACCGTCTGGCCGCGGTGTGCGCGGTGCGGAGCATTGACGCCTGCGTGTCGCCGATCTTCCCCCTTTCGATGATTTTCTCAAGGCGTTTGCCGTCGCGCATGAGCCTGTTCATGTCGCTCGCGCCGAGTTTCTTCTCGAGGATCTTCTTTTCCATGTCCATGGTCTGCGACGGCCCGGACAGCGGTGTTTCATCCTTGGGCATCCTGAGCCGCACCTTGGTGATGAGCTCCAGGTCTTCCTTGCCCGTGGTCTCGGAAGGCGGCTTGCTTGCATAGCGCTGGACCTCGTCCTCCCTGGTCCTCACGCTCGTTGATTCCGCAGACACGAAGCCCGGCCCGGCACCCGCCGACAGGTTTAGCTCAGTTTCGGACTTCACCAGCTTGAGCCTGGGCCCTGCTTTGCCCAGCCCGAGCACGTCGCCCGGATTAAGCTCGCGCTCCCCGACTTTATCTTCGTTGACATAGGTACCGTTGGTGCTTTCGAGGTCCTGCAGGGTGATGCGGTCCTGGCTTTTGTAAATAATGGCGTGGTGGCCGCTCACGCTTTTCTCTCCCGCATGGAGCGGGACCGTGTTCTGGGAGCTCCTGCCAACGCTTATCGCGCCGTCGGAAAGCAGGTACCTGCGCCCCTTTTCAATCCCTTGGACGATTTCCAGATAATAATAGCTCATACGTACCGCGTCGAATCGGTTATAAATGAAAAAAAATTATTCCATAGATAAAATCAGCGACATCAATTTAATCTGCGTAATCCTGGTCATGCGTAAAACCTGTTTACCAGGCCATCGAGGATCCCGAAGCCCGACACCGCGCCCATGCCCCTGAGGGCCTTTTCGAGGTCGGCCTCCATGGCGGCGGCGGATTCGTGGCGGTCCGTTGCTTTTTGCGACATTGCCTTTGCGATCACCACGGCGAGCGGTTTGGAAATATTGTCCGTTGCAAGCGGCTTGTATTCGCCCGACGATTTCGCCGACAGAAGTGCCGGAAGGTCCCGCTGCGGGAACGCCCGCTGGCCGCACATGAATTCGTAGAGCGTGGCGCCGAGCGCGTAGATGTCCACGCGGCCGGTCATCTCCTTGCCGGAGAGCTGCTCGGGCGCGAGGTACGGGAGCGTCCCCACCACAAGCCCGCTTTCCATGGTGTGCAGGCTCACGTCCTGGGGCCGGGCGATGCCGAAATCGGTGAGCTTGACGCGGCCGCTTTTCGAGAGCATGATGTTGGCGGGCTTCAGGTCGCGGTGGATCACGCCCTTGTAGGTTGTGCCGTAGATGGTCGCGGTCTTCCGGTGCGCGTATTCAAGCGCGCGGCACACAAGAATGCCGATTGCCGCGGTTTCCTGCGGTGTCAAGACCTTGCATTTTTTCTGCACATCGTCCATTGCCGCGCCGGGAACGTATTCCATTTCGATGAACGGAAGCGAATACCATTCGCCCACGTTGTAAAACTGGACGATGTTCGGGTGCTGGAGCTTTGACAGGATGCGAATCTCGGTTTCAAAGCGCGCGAGCAGGTTCTCCGACTGGCCCGGCTTGATCACTTTCACCGCGCGGTACACTTCGATCCGCGGCTGCCACACGAGGTACACGTCGGCCATGCCGCCGCTGCCGATGAACCTCACGATCCGCCCGCCGCTCAGTTCCTGGAACTTTGCGGCGCGCACGGGAGACATGGTTTCGCCTTTTGCAATGCCGGGCCCCCGGACCCCGGCGCCGGGCTTGCCGTAAAGGTGCTCTTCAACCTCGGTGCCCGAAAAGGTCTCGCCGGTTTTTTTTTCGTTGTCAACCGCCCCGGTGAGCCGTTCGGCCACGTGCGAGGCGGTCGCCGACCGGGGAAGCTCGCGCAGGAAATCTTCCTCGCGGGGCGGGGGCAGCGAGTCTTTGTCGGAAGATGGGGGCACATCGAACCCGAGGACCGCGGTTTCCACGAGCGTGGGCACCCCTTTGGCGGCGGCAAGGTATACAACCGAAAAAAACCACGCGTAGACCTGAAAGGCGGGGTCCCAGAAATAATGGAACGTTCCGAAAACCAGAACGCCCGCGCCCGTGCTTGCGGCGACGACCAGGAAACCCGCGGCAAGCATCAGCGCCTTTCGCCTTGCCGGCATAATAATCGCAAGTCCGGGAAAAATGAACAGCATGAGGAGTATATTGACAAGTGCGCCAACACCGCCCATGTCGCGTATCCATGAGCCCTGCAGAATGTCGGTCGCCGCGGTGGCCCACAGCTCCACGCCCGGGAATTGCGACCCCACGGGCGTGGTGAAGAAGTCCGCGCCGGCGGCCGCGTCCGTGATGCCCACGAACACCAGTTTGTCGCGGAGCAGGGCGGGATCTGCCGTGCCTTTCAGCACATGAAGGGCGGGAATGGTACGCACCGTGCCCGCCCTTCCCCTGAAATGCAGCAGCGCGCTGCCCGCGTAGGCGGACAGGGGAATGCGCCGGTCGCCGAGAAGCACCTGCGGCTTTCCGTCAAGCACGAACCCGTCGGGCCTCACGCCCATGTATGCGGCGACGGCGCACAGGCCGAACGAGGGATAATACTCGTCGCCGGCGCGTATCACGTGCACGATCTCGCGCAGCTTCTGGTCGATCCGGTTCGTGGAGACGTTGATCACCCCGCTCTGCGCCGCCGATGCGGTAAACGCCTCGTCCGAGGCGTCAATCCTGTTTGCGGAGAACAGGTTCACCCCGTCGAGTTTTTCCTTGTTGGTCACCATGAGGAACCGCTGCCTGAACACGTCGCCCGGGACCGCGGACGCGAGCCCGGAGCTTTCGCCGGTCTGGAAGCCGGCGCGGAAGGGAAGAATCAGTTTACGCACGCCTGCAAAGGCCTGTTTGAGGCTGTCGTTCCCCTGCGGGTCCTCCCGCTTGGGCGGGAAGAGTATATCGAGGGCCACCACGCGCGGTGAACACGCCTGCAGCCTGTCGATCAGCTGCGCAATGGTGGCGCGCGGCCAGGGCCAGGTGCCCACCCCGCTGATGCTTTCGGCGTCGATGCCCACGATGGCGACGGAGTCGCACGCCGCCGAGCCCTTTACCAGGGCGAAATTGAAATCGTAAAACATGTTTTCAAGGAGCCGCAGCGGCCGCAAAAACACCAGCGCGACAAGCAGCAACGTCCCGATGCCGAGCACAGCCGCCTTTTTAAAGCTCATCACTCGTTCTCCTCGAAAAGTTCCGCCGCCCTCTTGTCCCGCTCTAAGTTCCATTTTTCCCACGAGTCGTCGTCGTTTTTCTTGAAGGCCTCGGGCGCCCTGGGTTTTCCCTTTTTGTCTATCCTTATTTTCTGCATGTCGCGGACGATGGTCACCCATTCGTCAAGGCTCACTTCGCGCGGGCCTTCAACCTCGCCCGGACCGTTCACCTCGGCCGCCGCGCCCGCGGCGGTCGCTTTTGCCGCGGGATTGTTTTTCACCGCGACCTCGCCGGTGTATACTTTGACCTCGGAGGAACTGTCCTTTTCGACCGTAGCCTCATACACCGTACCGTGCACGCCCGCTATTGCCGTGGGAAGCTCGAGCTCGAAGCGGCTCATCTTGTCGCGAAACTGTTTCATTTTTGTCCATACCGAGCCGAGGTTGAACCCCATTTTCGTTTTTCCCGCGCTGGTTGCCGTGTCGCGGAACGCGTCAATGCTCATGCGCGTGTTTTCCTTGAGCCGCACCACGGTTTCCCGGTTGACAATCATTTCCACCCTGCCTGTAACCAGGGTCTGTACAATGTCTCCCGGATACACGATGGTGTTCGGGACAAGCTTCTGACGCGCCTTGCCGCCCTTGGGGACAAGCACCGCGTCGCCTTCAACATAGGTCACCACTCCCTGCACGGCCTGCACCCTGCGCTCGAAAACAGCGTCCGCCAGCGCGGGTTTTTCGCTTTTGTAATCCGGATTGTGAAGGGTGATGGCCTGGCCCGGCACAATGACGTTGACGTCCTTGAGCGTCGGATTGTCCTTGAGGATTGCCTTTGCGAGGTCGGCCCCATAATGCCCGTAATAATCGATGCAGATAAGGCTGACGGTCTCGCCTTTTTTAACGGTGTGCTTGAATGTTTCCAGTGCCGGATCGATTTTCGGCGCTGCCGCGGCATTGTGAAGAAACGCCGACACGACAATGATTGCAGAGAGATGTTTGAGTTTCATGCCGAAATCCCCTGTTTTAAATGGTAAAGCTGAAACGGGCAGGATACCCTGAAACCGTTGCGTCCGAATTGATTTCAACGACCAAGGCCGCGTTGTTTTCAACCGTAACCCTTGCCGGCCCGCCAACCGCGGATATGCCGCTGGCGGACAGTTCGTTGTCCAGAAATTCCTTAAGAACACCGGCGGTTTCCTCTTTGCTTTTCTGCGTGCCGCTTACAAGGATTTTCATGCCCGCAAGCCGCGCCACGCGGTTGACAAGCAGGTTAAAGCAGAAGCTTGTGAAGTATAGTGCAACGCAGTCGGGACCTGCAACGGTCACCGCACTGTCGAGTGTCGCATTGTCAAGCTCTTTCTCGAACAGCATGAGCCCCATGGCCGCGGCCTCGGCCGCCACGCCGGAAGATATTGCCTGTGAAAAAACCTGCTCGCCTGAAAATACGCTTTCTGCACAACGCTGCTGTATTGCGGAAAAGGGGTCGCCGGCGCTGATGAGCATTTCGGCCCAGCGGGTGGCGGCAAACCATTCTGATTTTGCCCCGGAGGCAAGCGAAGGCGCGCAGAGGCAGAGGCACCTGGCCGCGGTGTTGTCCCGGAGTTTTTTATAGGGCAGAAACCGCACGTCATCAAAGAAATGCGACACGCTCTGGCGGGCCGAAACCCCTTCCAGCAGCGGATCGTCCATGCACAGCGGCGCCAGCACCACGCATTTATATTTCTCGGCCGCAGCCGCGATCGCCGCCATTGCCTCCATGCTTGCGTTTGTAAATGTCACATCGTAGTCCCAAACGATCACGTCGGGGGCCGCGCCCGCTTCCAGGCAGGCGCCGAGCGCTTCGTCGAGCCTGTCCTGCATGGTCTGCGCCGGGGACGACACAACGCTTATTGACACTTCCTTTTTTCTTCCGATCACCTTTGCCAGCTGTGTGAGGCCCTGCCACGAAAAAAACCGGCCCTTGAAAAAATCCTGCGCCATCATTGCCGCGGCCTGGCGGGCAAGCTTTTGTTTTAATGCCTTGACATAGGCGGCAATTCCGGCTTTATCAAACTGTTCGGCGCCCGGCGAAACAGATTTAAACAATGCCTCGGTGAGGCTTGACGGATTGGCATCAGCGCTTTTGCCCGGCTGCGGCTTCACGTCAACCATGGAAAGAATCCTGTCGACAGAAGCTCCCTTCGGCTTTGTCTTCGGGACATCAGCGGGTTTTTGCGGACGACCGCTTTTTGCGGGAGCAAGCATTGCTGTTATTTTTAATGATTCCCCTGCTGATACACCGGCTTTTCCGATCAATGCAATTGCATCACGCAGGCCGGTTTTCCCGTCCAGCAATTGCTGAAGCGTATTGCAAACCCGCAACCATGGCGTAAAAGCGGGGACATTGCCAATGATGCTTTCCGCGGAGAAATCCTTCATCGATGTTACGGAATATTCAATGAACACCTGTTTGCCGCTGTCAGCAAGCTTGTCGCCCACGCTCCCCGAAAGCACGATGCCCGAGGACGCCATGAATTCGTTCCATTCGGCAATGCGCACCTGAGAAGGCTTTTTGGAGACAAATCCGAGGTCGGAGCAAACAAGAATGTTCCAGGGTTCGAGATGTTTAGGATTGGACTTTATGGGGGATGAAGGCCCGAGGGAGACGGTAAAAGAATCTATCTGTGATTTTTCTTTTTTCAAAGGCATATTATTTCTTATCAGGCGGTTATATATAATTTTACTTAATATATGATATTTGCTATATTTATAGGCATTAAAAAATTGCGTATCCGTCAAAAATCAACGGGAAAGGCTTCATAATGAACAGAAGGAAATTCCTTGCCGCGTCCGCCGCAGCAGCAGCGCTCGCGTCCTGCGCGCGCATGGACAAGCGCGCCGCCCGCTACGATGAAAAACAATGCCCGTTCTGCACCACAAAAGCCGGCGTGTGCTCGTACTGCGGCGGGAGCAAAAAGTGCAGCTTCTGCGGCGGCAAGGGAAAAAGGAAGACCGTTTCGCCCAATATTCCCGAAGATAACGTAAAGCCCGGCTCCTACGAGGAGCAATGCCCCTACTGCAAAGGGAGCGGCACGTGCCGCTACTGCCGGGGCAGCGGCATCTGCTGGGCATGCAAGGGCAGCGGGAAAATTGAAAACTGGGATTTTTACGATCAGTCCAGGCAGGCAAAAGAGTAGCCCGCACACACACACCAGGAGCGCACCTTCATGAAGAAAAGACCTGTCTGCCTTGTCATCAGGGACGGCTGGGGACTGGGAAAGAAAGACAACACCAACGCTATTTTTACCGCCAATACCCCGTTTACCGATGCATACGAGGCCGCGAACCCCGGTTCGATCATTGCCACTTCGGGCCTGAGCGTGGGGCTCCCCGAAGGGTACCAGGGAAACAGCGAGGTGGGGCACCTCAACATCGGCTCGGGCAGAATAATGTACCAGAGCCTCACGCGCATTGACAAATCGGTTTCCGACGGCGACTTCTTCACCAACAAGGCGTTCTGCGACGCGATCGACCTGGCCAAGAAACGCAACAGCGCCATCCACCTTATCGGCCTTATTCAGGAAGAGGGCGTGCACGCGGTCACGCGGCACTGCGTCGCGCTCCTCGAGCTGTGCAAAAAACGCGGGGCCACGAACGTTCTGATCCACGCGCTCACCGACGGCCGCGACACGCCGCCCAAATCCGCGCGCGAGCACCTGGCGCTTCTCCAGAAGGGCATAGACAAAACAGGAATCGGCAGGGTGGCCACGGTGATAGGCAGGTATTTTGCCATGGACCGCGACAAGCGCTGGGATCGCACCGAGCTTGCCTATCGCGCCCTCATGCAGGGCCAGGGCAAGGCGGTTGCGGGCTGGCAGGAGGCAATCGACGACGCCTACGCGTGCGGCGAGAACGACGAGTTTGTCAAGCCGAGGCTCATTAACTATTCCGGTATCGGAAAAGAAGACGTCATTATATTCTTCAACTTCAGGTTCGACCGCACCCGCCAATTGACAACAGCGATTGCCGAGCCCGGGTTCAAGGAATTCGCCACGGTGCCGCACAACATCCATTTCGTGGCCATGACCCACTACTACGACAACGGCCATTTTGTCGAGGCCTATCCCGAAACCCCCACGGTCAACATTCTCGGCGAGGTGCTCAGCAAAAACGGCCTTAAACAGCTGCGCTGCGCTGAGACCGAAAAATACGCGCATGTCACCTTTTTCTTCAACGCCATGCGCAACGAACCGTTTGAAAACGAGGACAGGATCCTCGTCGCCAGCCCCAAGGTTGCCACCTACGACCTCAAGCCCGAAATGAGCGCGTTCGAGGTGCGCGACAAACTTGTGGCCGCCATTTCGTCGGGCGCCTACGATGCCGTAATCATGAATTTCGCCAACGGCGACATGGTGGGCCACACCGGCGTGTTTTCCGCAACGGTAAAGGCAGTGGAGACCGTTGACACATGCGTTCACGACGTGGTGGAGGCCGCGCTCGCGCAGGGCGGGGCGTGCATCCTCATGGCCGACCACGGCAACGCCGAACAGATGATGCTCGCCGACGGCTCTCCCATGACTGCCCATACCACGAACCCGGTGCCGCTCACACTTATTGGCGCGGGCAAAGTCACGCTCAGGGAAAAAGGGAAGCTGTGCGACATCGCGCCCACCATTCTTGAATTGCTTGACATAAAGAAACCGGCGGAAATGACAGGGACTTCGCTCATTGTCCATTGATATAAAAGTTGACGGTTGACAGTTGACGGTTGACAGTGATGAAGGAAAGGTGCGGGTCCTGTGAAAATCGCGCTTTGCCAGCTTAACCCTGTCATGGGAGACATATCGGGGAACACCCGCAAGCTCCTGGACACTGTTGCCTCGCATGGCGGTTCCGGTGTTGACCTGTTCGTTTTTCCCGAGCTTTTCATCCAGGGATACCCTCCACGCGATCTTCTCGAACAAAGCTGGTTCATCAGCAGCGGAACAAAGGCGCTTGCCCAGATAACCGCCTTCTCGAAAAAGATTCCGGGCGCGGGCCTCCTGTTCGGGTTCGCCATGCCGAACAAGCGGAAAAACGGCAAGCGGCTGTCGAACGCCGCCCTGCTCGTGCACAACGGCAAAATCGTTTTCCAGCATGACAAGTCCCTGCTCCCCGCCTACGACGTCTTCGACGAATCGCGCTATTTCGACGCCGCTGATAAGCGGAAGGCGTTTCCGTTTAAAGGCGAGCGGCTGGGAATCACCGTATGTGAAGACGCCTGGAATGATCCGCACATGTGGCAGAAGCAGCTCTACGATTTGGACCCGGTAAAGGACCTTGCCAAAAAAGGCGCCACCATCCTTATCAACCTTTCGGCGTCCCCGTTTTACATGGGCAAGGAGAAGACGCGTTTTTCGCTGGTGAAGGCGCATGCGGCGCGGCATGCGCTGCCGTTCATCTTTGTCAACCAGACCGGCGGCAACGACGAGATCATCTTTGACGGCAACAGCATGGCCGTGGACGCCAGGGGCGCGCTGCGCGCCATGCTCCCCCCGTTTGCGGAAGCGGTGCAGGTGGTGGACACCAGGGCGTTCGGTCCCGCAAAGAGGCCACCCGAATTCGACACCATACAGAGTGTGCACGCGGCCCTGGTCTGCGGCATTTCCGATTATCTCCGCAAATGCGGGTTTACAAAAGCGCTTATCGGCCTTTCGGGCGGCATTGACTCGGCGGTCACGGCAGCGCTCGCGGTCGACGCGCTCGGCGCGGAAAACGTATGGGGCGTCACCATGCCGTCGCGCTATTCGTCGTCAGGCAGCGTGGACGATTCGGCGGCACTGGCAAAGAACCTCGGCATTCGGTTTTCAACAATTCCCATCGAAAGCGCGTTTGATTCGTTTCTCAAGGAACTTGAACCGGTTTTTTCCGGAAAAACCCCGGGGATCGCGGAGGAAAACATCCAGGCGCGGGTGCGCGGCACCATACTCATGGCCCTGTCGAACAAGTTCGGCCACCTGCTTCTGTCAACCGGCAACAAGAGCGAACTCGCCGTGGGCTATTGCACGCTCTACGGCGACATGAACGGCGGGCTGGGCGTGATTTCAGACCTTCCCAAAGGCATGGTGTATAAAATGGCGCATTACATCAACCGCGGCAGGGAGATAATACCGGCAAGCTGCATCAGCAAGGCGCCGTCGGCCGAACTGCGCCCCGACCAGAAAGACCAGGACACCCTGCCGTCCTACGACGTTCTCGACCGCATCATCGAGCTTTTCGTGGAAGAAGGCAGGTCGGCGCAGGAGATTGTCAAAAAGGGACTTGACGAAACAACCGTGGCGTGGGTCGTGGCGGCCGTGAAAAACAGTGAATACAAGCGCAGGCAGGCGGCGCCGGGGCTGAAAGTGACGCCCAAGGCGTTCGGGAGCGGAAGACGGTTTCCGCTGGCGGCGAAATATGAGTGTTGAGGCAAAGGATGACATTTAACCCAGCCAGGCATCACCGCAAATCAATCCGTCTTAAAGGATGGGATTATTCTCGACCCGGCGCATATTTCGTAACATTGTGCGTTCAGAACCGCGAATGTTTCTTCGGGAAAATTATCAACGGCAGAATGTTTTTAAATGACGCCGGAAAAATGGTTGAGAATTGGTATCTGGAATTGGCGAATAAATTTATAACTATAAAAATTGATGAATACGTTGTTATGCCAAATCATTTTCATTCGATTATTATTGTCGCAGCAGGGACAGACCTGCGTGTCTGTCCTTCTTCTCCCGATATTAATGGACAAATCGACGGACAAACCAACATGGGCGAACACACAGGTTCGCCCCGACGCGAGACGAAAAACAACAACAATTTATCGTCAATTATGCAATGGTTTAAAACCATGACAACAAACGAATATATCCGAAATGTTAAAATAAACGGATGGCCATCCTTTGGCGGCAAATTGTGGCAACGGAATTTTTACGATCATATCGGCCGTGATAAAAATGAATTGTTTCGTATCCGCCGATACATACGCAACAACCCCATGAATTGGGATGCCGACGACGAAAAACCCATCAGCAAATCGCCGCGATATGTTGCAATGTTAAATCCGCAAAGGCAATATTTGTAAACATGCATATAATCCTGCTATTCACAATCCTCTCCATAATTCTTTCCGTTATTTATTTATCCGTTATCCTGTTTCTCTATAACGGCCTTAAGCGCCTTTCCCCCTCCTTTGTCCCGCACAACCACCGTTTCTCCGTTGTCATTGCCGCCCGCAATGAGGAACGCAACATAGAAAAATGCCTCGAATCTGTTTTGTCGCAGTCCATAGATTCAAGCCGTTACGAAGTCATTCTTGTCAACGATCGTTCCACCGATGCTACCGCGGCAATTGCGGCCAATAGTGCAAAGGGCCACCCAAACCTCTCCGTTGTCACCATTACTGAAACGCCGCAGGGCGTTTCGCCCAAGAAGCACGCCGTGCTGCAGGGAATTCTGAAGGCAAAAGAGGACATCATCGTGTTTACCGATGCGGACTGCGTTGTGCCGCCCGCGTGGCTCGAAACGCTCGGGATGTATTTTGACGACAACACCGGGCTCGTGCAGGGAATCACGACATATGCCGAAATTCCCGGCATGAACAGGTTCTTTTACGGCGTTCAGGCCGTTGATTTCCTTTCACACGCCGTGGTGTCCGCGGCCGCGATCGGCGCAAACCTGCCGCTCAACTCCAACGCCAACAACTTTGCATTCAGGAAAAAGGCCTTTGACGAGGCAAACGGGTACGGCGTGGACGGCGCCGTGGTGTCCGGCGATGACGACCTTCTTCTCCAGAGAATATGGAGGAACACGCCGTGGCGCGTACGGTACATGACCGATGCCGCGGCCGCGGTGCGAACGCTCCCCACCCAAAGTGTTAGCGGCGTTTTTGAACAGCGCAAGCGCTGGGGCTCAAAAACCGTGCATTACAGCCGCATGCAGATCGCCGTTCTATCCTCGGTGTTCATTTATTACCTGGCCATTGCCGGTGTTTTCTGCGCCGGATTTTTCAATCCCGTGCTGTTCGCGGTTTTCTGCGGGATGCTGCTTGTCAAGATATTGGGGGAACTTTTCCTGATGATTCCCGGGACAAGGCTGTTCGGAGAACAACGGTTGCGGAAATATCTTCTCCTCGCGTCCCTGATTCAGCTGCCCGTGGTTCTTCTCTCCGTTGTTCTTGGCGTTTTCGGGAAATTTGTATGGAAAGACCAGCGGTTTTCAAGGACATCCTAGTGTTATGCCCTTGAAATTCACATATTTTTTTCCGATAGTGTCATGCCCGTGCGGCGGGTAAGCTCAAAGGAAACGGGCATCCAGTGATAAAAAAACGGCTGGATTCCCGCTTTCGCGGGAATGACATTTGTTTAGGTATTTCCGGGACAAAACACTAGAAAGTATTTTTCTTCTTTATAAGTGTAAATAAAAGAGTTAACCTCTGAATTTTCCAGGTAATCGGGTGCTCCAAGGGTGCGCCCAGCAGGAGTTACGGACTTGAACCGGGTGGTACCCGGCTGCACCCGCTTAGCGCTCCAGATCATTAAAATGATTAATTAAAAAAAGGACAGATCCGATATTTTGAATCTGCCCTTTTTCAGTTATACTTAATACTTTTTACTAACGCGAAATCAAAATCCTCTTCACTATTTTCTGGCCGCCCGCAAGTGTAAAGCGCGCAAAATAAACTCCCGCGCTCCCCGTGCCTGCGCCGGAAAACGCCGCGCACTTGATGGGATGCCAACCCTGCGCCTGCACGGCAGAAGGCACATGCAGAATCACTCTTCCGCTGGCGCCGAGGATGTCGACGGCCACAGCAGAAGGCGCGCTGAGATAATAGCGGACCAATGATCCCGACACGCCTATTCTCACGGAAGGCAACTGCATGGCCGGCGCCGCGAAAACCGATATCCGGTTGGTGACCGGCGCGGTAACAGGCAAAACCGTAAACGTGGTTGTTCCTGCACATAGCGTACCCGACGTGGCGTTGACGGTTACCGTGCCTGGTGTAAAGGTTGTACGCACCGCCACCTTCGACATGCCGCCTTCGATCAAAAGTTCGTGATCGCCGGGCGAATGCCAGCTGAGGGGTTTGGTGGCGTCGACATACTGGTCGGTGCCGCCGCGGTAATTACCCGCCAATCCGACAACGCTCCAGTTTATCAGGCCGGTCGCGGTCGGGCACCAGTTGCCCTGCGCGTCCACCACGGTGGCGAGGATAATAGCCGCGTCCGTTCCGTTCGCCCTGAACTGGAAGACTTCGCCGTTGGGCTTTACCACATGCGGGTCAACGCTTAGCACGATACAATTCGGCGCGCCCGCGGTTTTCATTTCGTCGAAACAGACGGTAGCGCCGGCCGCGTTGAGCCCTTCAGCGCGCAGCGTGCCGGACGTCCACGTCACGTTGTCCCACCAGACCTGGCAGGGCAGCGACGTGGTCGCCTGGGTGTGGTCGCTTCCTCCGCCGCCGGTGAGCGGGTTGGGCGCTTTTGTTGAAACAGGAATGCCGTTCACCAGGAGACGCACCTGCGGGCAGTTGCTGAACCCGTAGACACGCACCGTGCCCGACCTGTTCCAATGGTTCCCGAGCTTCACCACAGGTTTCGTGGCAAAGGGGATCCAGCAAGCCTGGTACCCGTAGTACAGCAGCTTGGGAATGCGGTTGAAATCCATCATGGAGCATTCGAACGACCTGCACTTGGGGTATGTCGCGAGACCTTTGTAAGGAAGCGAAATGCCGTCTTCGCCCGGCGTTTCGGACATGTACCATTGCGCCATGCCGAAGCAGTTGGCCGCCCGGCTTCTCACCCAATCGTTCATATAATCGGCGCAGAAAGCAAGTTCGTAATCGTACTCGAACCGCGCCATCCTGCCGTAGTCGCTCCACCATTCAGCGCCCCAGGCGGGGTTGTTGGGGTAATTGCTTTTGACCCCCATTTCGCACCCGACAACGGTGCAGGAAAGAATGTCGCCGTTGGCGGGATTGGGCGTTCTGTCGGCCTGCGCGCGCGTATGGATCGGGTCCCACTGCACGGCAAGGGCCTTGAGCGCCTGGGCAAACCCGGTCGCGATGGGCCCGTTGCTCACTTCCCACGCGAGGATGGACGGATGGTTTCTGTCCCGTATGTAAACGTCCCTCTGGATCTCATACTTGAGTGTCCCCCTGCCGTTATCGGTCGCCGACGCGCCGCCGAAGGCGCCTTCGCCCTCGCCGCTCGGCTGGATGAGCATGACGCCCAGGTTGTCGCAGGCCTCCACGAACCCGGGGCTGCACGACGAATGGCCAGGCCTCCACAGGCTGCCGCCGATGTCCGCGAGCAGCTTGGCGTCGCGCCATTCGACCTCGGGCGGCAGGGCCGTGCCGAGCGCCGGGTAATCGTACCGCGCCGAAGCGCCGTAGAGCAGGTGCTTGTGCCCGTTGATATAGGGGAAATTCGCGTCCCAGGTGACCACCCTTATCCCGTAGTCGTCCGTAAAGACGTCGACCGTGGTCCCGTTGACTTTAAGGATGTGATACACCTTGTGCATGTACGGCGTGCCGAAAGGGCTGTTGTTCGGGTACCACAGGTGCGGGTTGGCGATGGTGGCTGTCTGGTCGAACACATAGGCTGCGCCCGCGCCTATCGACTGCGTGGCGTTTCCGGTCCAGACCACGTTGGTGGCCGCGTCGACCACATTTGTCGTGAGCGTGACGTTCGCGGCCGCCGCGCCCTCGTTCTGCACATTGGTCTTTATGTCAAGCGTTGCCGAAGACCCGTCGTTGGCAACGGTCGTCGCCCCCACGAGCGTTCCCCACTGGTTGACGCACGAATACACGTTGAGGGGCACATGGACCTTGTCGGTGATGTGCAGCCACACCGGCCTAAAAATGCCGGCGTCGCCCTGACCGAAACGGAAAACAAGGGAAAAGCCCGGGTCGGCGTAAAACCCCTGGCTCTTGGAGACGCGCACCGAAATAACGTTGTCGGCCCCGCCGATTTGCACCCGGTTGGTGATGTCGAGCACGAACCCGATGAACCCGATCACGTGAGTGGCCTGCGGGTTTTCCACGCTGTTCCCCGGCATGAACGTGCCGTTGACATATACCTGGCAGCCGACGTGGATGCCCTCGAACTCCACGAAAATCTTCCTACCGGCATATTTGCTGTCGAGGGTGAAATGCTTGCGGAACCAGAAAGGCCCGCCTTCCATATTGCCGTCCCCGCCTCCCGAGGGCGTGTTTTGAAACGATTCGCTGTCGCACCAGGTGTACGGGATGCCCACGTCCGGGTAGGTGGCATCGTTGAATGCCGAGTCCTTTGCGGTTGTCGGATCGGAGTGAATAAACTTCCAGGATGTCTCACCCAGGTTGATCTTCACCCTGTTGCTCGGTTCCGGCGTATAGGTTTGTGCGCTGCCCATGGCAATGGTCATGAACATGACCGTCAGCGCCAATACTGCAATTCTGTTGAACATGAAAACCTCCCCCTTTTTGTTAAATAAATTATTCTTGGACTGTATTAACTTAAGCGAATAACAAAATTCAACTGTCAATTTTTAACTGCTCTCCGCGGGTGCCCCTTGTCAATAAGGTTTGAATCTTGCAACAGGAGCTACCCCGGGGCCACCCCGGAGGGGGTGTGCCACCAGATCGCCGGCGCGAAGCGCCGGAAGCCGGTGGCCAGGGGGATGCTTCCCCCACAATATTTTATTACAATTACAATGAAAATATACCGCATCTTACCTGTTTTGTCAAAATTTATTGATGCAATCTTTCCAATATCCCCGTATCATTTCATAGACTTCTTTTCCCGTCGACGATCTGCTCACCCACACGATGCACAGGCTGTCCTTGCGCTGTTTTACCCATCGCGTTGCGATTTCCTGTTCGGGAAAGTCGTCCGGCGCCGGCGCCAGGGTCCCTCCAAAAAAGAATTTTTCGAGCTCGGCTTCCATGGCCGGGCCGTCTTTATAATCGGAAGAAAAAGGCATGAGCCTGATTTTCTGGTTTTTTCTGAACCAGAACGACATGCCCTGGTCCTTATCCGCGTGAGGGAGAAGAACGACGCAGTCATCGAGCGGCAGGAACGCGCCCTTGCGCTCGTTTATCGATACCTGTGTATTGAGAAGGGGCGCGTGCTTCTGAATAAGCCGGTATTCGTAAATGAGGCTTTCCAGCTCGGAGCCGCATTCGTGGGTGACAAGCTGGTGCGATTCGGCGCGCAGCCGCGCAAGCTTGTCCGGCGATTCATCCGAGTCGCGGAAGTAGCTCATGAGCCTTCGCCTGAGATTGGACCCCTTGCCGATGTAAAGATATGCGCCGGCAGCGTTTTTAAAACCGTACACGCCGGGAGCGGCGGGCGCCTTGACGATATCGTCGTGCGAAAATTCTTTTGCCGAGAAATCTGCGCCGGCGAGCTCGGCCTGTTCCGCGGCCTCCAGGTCGGCAAGGTCACCACTTCCCTGTTCGACAAGGAGCCGTATAAGCTCACCAACGCATTTGGCAAAACATTCCCCGTGCTTGTAGGCGTACGAAAGCTGCGGCTGCGTCCCGAACAGCGATTGGTGGCAGGCGTCAAGCGAAAGCGGCCGCGGCACCGGCCGCTTGGCGCACGAAAACATCGTGCTTATCAAAACGGCGCTGTCGTCGCAGAGCATGCCCGCCTCCTGGGCCAGCGCGCCGTAGGACGACTGCTGGCGCCACGACAGAAACACTGCCTGCTTTTTTTCGCAGGCGTTAACGAGAAAGGCCGCCTTCGTTTCGCGCGAGTCATCCTCAAACGGAGCGTCGCGCATGCTCCGTAGAAGCTCCTGTTCTTCAAACGGGAGCGCCTCCGGATCTTCGAGCCACCGCTCCGCAAGCAGTTCAGGCGTCTCTGTAACCGACCACACCGACGCATGGGCGGCCGATTTCGGGTTGTGCGGCAGCGCGAGCAGATACACCGCGACCCACGGAATCTCACTCAGCTTACGGGCGCCGGCCCGCGAAGAAGCCAGCGCCGACGCGTGCCAGAGGCTGTCGCTGCCGAAAAAGCAGCGCCTGTCATGAGCGAGGATCGCCCGTATCGCCGTGTGCGCGATTTTTTCGTCCGGGTTTTTGAATTTCAGGAGTTCCTGCGCCAGAATAACGGACGACACCGGGGCATGTGTCCTGACATAGGCAACCATTGCTTCGTGCATTCGAAATGCTTTCTAGGGATGCGGCCGCACCGTGTAAAAAACTACCTCCTTGCCCGGGAGTGAAGCAACTTATGGCACCGCCCGGGTTCCATTTTTCCCGTGCCGCCCGTCTTCGGCACCCCGCGTTGCACGCGGCCCCGCGCCTTGACAGTAGGGCGCAAAAGAACGGCTTGTAAAGAATTATGATGGGTGCTATTTACACATAGTAAAATAAAATTGTTGCGTCACGCCATCCACGCTGTTATATTATAAGGCAATAAAGAGGAACTGCAGCGCTCCTGCACGGGAGCACAACCATCAGGGCTCATGACGTTTTCATGAGCCCTGTTTTTTGAAAACGGCGCCGCTCACATGACTTCAAACGAAACATTGTCCGGCAGCGCAGGCCTCAAACGCTCGATCACCATCGCATCGATCATCATGATGGCGTCGGTGCTGACAAGCAGGATAATGGGCCTTGTCCGCGAGCAGGTGCTTGCCGGTTACTTCGGCACATCAGGCGACATGAGCGCTTACGTTGCCTCGTTCCTCATCCCGGAAGTCCTCAACCACCTGCTTGCCGGCGGCTTTCTTTCCATCACGTTCATCCCCATTTTCCAGAAATATCTCATAAGCGGCGAAAAGGAAAAGTCCTGGCGCGTTTTTTCCAATCTCCTCACGATCGGCAGCTTGGCCCTGGGCGTTCTTATCGTTCTATGCATGGTATTTACCAGTGACATTGTCGGCCTCCTCGGCCGCGGAGCGCCCACCGCGCTCACCATCAGGCTCACCCGCCTCGTCATGCCGGCGCAGCTGCTGTTCTATTGGGGCGCGTTTCTCATGGCGGTCCAATATGCCAACAACCGTTTTTTCCTGCCTGCCATGCTCCCGCTCTGCTACAACCTCGGCATCATCGCAACGGGAATGATCTGCCACCGTTTTTTTCACATGGGCGTGGAAGGGTTCGCCTGGGGCGTGCTTATCGGCGCATTTGCCGGCAACGTGCTTGTCCAGATACCCGGCGCGCTCAAGGTGGGCATGCGCTTCCGTCCCGCGTTTGACATACGGGACCCCGACCTCAAACGGTATGTGCTCCTCACCCTGCCCCTTATCATGGGGCTCGGCATGACCTTTTCAAACGAGGTGTTTTTCCGCTACTTCGGCTCGTTTCTCGAAAAGGGCGCGCTCGCAAGCATCAATTATTCACTGAGGACCATGATGATTTTCGTGGGCGTGTTCGGCCAGGCCGCGGGCGTGGCCTCCTATCCGTTCCTTTCGCGGCTCGCGGCCCAGCAGCGGTTCGGCGAGATGAACGGCCTGCTCAACGGCATCACCCGGAAAATCGCGGCCTTCCTCATTCCCTGCTGCGCGGTGCTGGTCCCGCTCTCGGCACAGATCATCGCCGTTTTGTACCAGCACGGCCGGTTCGACGCCGCGAGCACCGTTGCCACCGCTCCCGTGCTTGCGGTCTTCCTTCTCGGCGCGTTTCCCTTTGCCGCGAGCACCATCGTCATCCGCAGTTTCTACGCGGAGCAGAAAATGGTATTCCCCATGACAGTGAGCACCATTGTCGCGCTTGTCAGCATCCCCGGCTATCTGCTGTTCAGCAGGATATTCGGCACGGTGGGCATCGCGCTCACCTCGAGCCTTGCCATGACCGTGCAGTTTTTCGTTTTATACTGGACCTGGGAAAACCGGCACGCATTCAGGGCCGACTTCACGGCCACCATTGTACTTTTTGTCAAAATCGCAATCATTGCCGGGGCGTGCGGCGCGCTCTGCTTCGGCATCAAGGCCCTTCTTGTCCCGTTGGTGGGGAGCGTTTCATTCACCCAGAACATCGCAATCGCCGCGGGAGCGGGGATCCCGGCGTTTATCGCCGCGGCTGCGGTCCTTCACTTTGCCAAGATGATTGACGTGCGGAAGGAACTCCAGCGGTTTGCCGGACGCAAATGATACATATTCAAAAAATAAATGTAATATCTGTTTACTTTTGGGTTGTGCGCTTTTTAATTTATGATGTCTTTTCCCTAAAGTCAGACTGATAAAAAACGCATTGATAGCCCGGAAAACGTATCCCCTGTGACTAAAACCGTTCATCAAAAGTTTGTACAACGCCCGCGCGCGAACTCCCTGGGCCTGCTGTTCACGCTGAGCGCCGCGGTGGTCATATGCGCCGCATTTGTCATCCATTCAAAGACCGCGGCCCCTCAAAAAGCCGTTTTGCCCGCGCCCGCCGCGCGGCCGGCCGTTCCCGGGTCGGTGGACTCCTCGTACCTGCTCCCGGTTGAAAAATGGCAGAACAAAAAATATTTCGTTCTCAGAAAGCCGCCGTTATTCAGGAAGTTCGGCTACGAATTATATCTCACCAGTAAACTTTCCGCAACCACCGCCGCCCTCGACACGGCAACGGAGGCCGAAAAACACCATGGGCGATATTCCCTTCTGGCAGGCAAAACACTCACGGTGACGGGCGTCGAAAAGGCGGGCGGCGAATATCTCGTCACCTTTTCGGAAGAAAAGGGCGGCCGCACACTTTTCGCCAAAACGCACAATGGCGCCATCGAGGGGCTAGCCCGCGCAGACGACCTCGACAGCGCAACGCGGAGGTGGACGGGAAAAACGGTGTATTCGCGGCGCAGATTTATTGACACCTACGATTCGGTCACGGGAGCCTACGGCAGAATAAAGGTGAGGATCCAGGACAACCTCAAGGTGACCGGCGTTTCTTGGGGGCTCACACCGCTTCCTCCCAAGCCGCTCTGGATCAACGTGGAAACGGCGATGCATGAAAAGGGATTTATACCGGTGTGCATGAGCTGGGCGAATGTCATGACCGACAAAATCAAACCGGGCCTTCCCTGGACGGAGGAGCTGTTCGAGACAAACCCCAAAGAACTATATGCGTGGGACAGCCTCACCTGGGTCGCCATCAACGGCCATACCATCGTGAGCGGCATGAACAAGGAACAGGTGCTGGTGAGCTGGGGCCAGCCGCACAAGGTAACACTTGACACAACGCAGCACCGCTGCCCCGAACAATGGCTGTTCGGCACGCAGTACCTGTGCTTCGACCACGACACCGTAATCTCTGTTGGCGCGCGGTAATGATAAATACTATTTTGTAAATACCCCCCTGCGGCAGGCGGGGGAATTTTTTTTACTTTATTTTGAAAAAAATGCACACTGTATTGTACCGGTATTATATTTAATCAATCCACCTTAAAAAAGGAGAGGTCATCATGGCCAGACTTAGCAAACAGCAGCTCGTCGCACTTCAGAAAAAATTGGGAACCGACCAGGCAATCGGCGACAAAGTCGGTGTAACCCGCCAGGCGATCCATCAGCTGCGCAATAAATACGGTATCGATTCGCTCATCGCGAAAAATGCCGAGAGAAACAAGAAAATCGTCGGCATGTACAAAGGCGGCAAGACAGGAACCGATATCTCCAAGAAATTCGAACTGTCCGTCTCGCAGACCTACCGCATCATCAGCCTGTCCGCAAAAGGAAAGAAAAAGAAATAACGTCCTTTACCGAGGCTGTTGAATACAATCTGTCCACATGGTAGTTTTAGTTTTAAATAAACTGCCATGTGGCTTTTTTTTACTCTTAAATTTGTATTTAAATAAATATCTGGTGGGGGAAGCATCCCCCTCGCTTCAGCCTTTGCTTCGCAAAGTCTTCCGCTACCCCCTCCTGGGTGCGGCCGGGTGTATTCAGATGCAAGATTCATCCATCCGCTGGGCGCACCCGCGGAGACCAATTCTTGGAGATAAAGAATTATATGGATAAATAGTCAACTATTGCCGCATTGATTCTTGCCTTGGCGAACATAACGCCCAAATTTGTTTTTTATCACGACTATTCCCTATGCCCCTTGTCTCCATTATAATCCCAACCCACAACCGCGCTGCACTTCTCAGCCGGGCGATAAACTCCGTCCTCAACCAGACATTCCGCGATTATGAATGCATCGTGGTGGATGACGCATCAAGTGACGGCACCGGACTGCTTGACATTTTCAAAGCCCCGCCGCAGCGCCTCAGGTACGCGCGCCATGCCTCCCACGGCGGCGTTTCAAAAGCCAGAAACGCGGGCGTTGCCGAAACGACCGGCCGGTGGATCGCTTTTCTGGATTCAGACGACGAGTGGCACCCGCGGAAACTGGAAAAACAGGTGGCATGGCATTGCGCCAATCCCGGCTTTGTGATTTCCCAGACAAAGGAAATCTGGGTCAGGCGCGGCACAAGGGTCAATCCGCCGAAAACGCACGAGAAGAAAGAAGGATATATTTTTGAGCAATGCCTCAAGAGGTGCATGGTGACCCCGTCTTCGGTCATGCTGGAGCGGAAACTGTTTCTTGACACGGGCGGGTTTGACGAAACCCTTCCAGCATGCGAAGATTTCGATTTATGGCTCAGGATCACCTGCCGCCTGCCCGTGGGGCTTGTCGACGAATACCTTCTCACGCGGTACGGCGGGCATGCGGACCAGCTTTCGGCAACGGTAATGGGGCTTGACAGGTTCCGCATACAGAGCATAAGCGGTCTGCTGAATTCCAAAAAGCTTTCGCCCGGGCAAACGGCCATTGCAAAAGCGGAACTTGTAAAAAAAGCAGTCATCGTCGCAAACGGAAATAAAAAAAGAGGGAACCGGGAGGAATATGACAGATACTGGCGGATCGCAGAAGCCTTTTCAGACAGAGCATGAGATTTTTGCCCTGGCGCAAACCATCAACTATGAGCGGATATCGCCCGGCAGGCTTGCGCTGCCCCGGGATTTATATGATGAAGCTGCGCTTTCGCAGGTTCTGCCTTCTGCCCGACTCCTCAACCCGCTTCTGGTTTCGGACAACGGTTCGGGTACGTATGCGATCATAGACGGATGCAAACGCCATGCATACCTGCAACGGGAAAGCATCGCGGAATGCGCCTGCGGCATCGTGCCTTCTCTCACTCCGGTTCAGCAAGGTCTTGTCCGGCTCCTTCTCAACCGGGGCAGGGCATTAAGCATCAGAGAGGAATTCCTTTTTTATTCCTGGCTTACGACGTTCGCCGGTTTCAAGGAAAAAAACGACATTAACCGGTATATGGATATCCCGTGGAACCGGATGACTGATTTTGACGGGCTTCTTTCAGGACCTGCAGATGTCTGCAACGCCGTGCTAGAAAACAGGCTCCACGCTCGCAACGCGGCTGATTTCCGCCTGCTTTCGGAAAAAGACAGGATTTATTTTCTGGAAATTTTCAAAGGACTCGGGCTTTCACTCCAGACAGAGCGCGAATTCATCCAATGGATGCCGGAAATCGCCTGTGCCCGAAAAAACAGCATAAAGGATTTTTCGGGGTTTAAAGAAATAGAAACTATCACAAAAGATGCTTCTCTCAATGCCCCGCAGAAAATCCAGAAGATAAACTCCCTTCTCCGTTCCCTGAGGTACCCTGGTTTCGACAGCGCCTGCAAAAACTGGAACCGGCTGGCAAACGACGTCAATCCGGATGCTTCAAACGTTCACTTCATTGCAAGCCCTTATTTCGAGAAAAACCGGCTGGAAGTGCGGCTTGTTTTCTCAGGGCCGCAGGAGGTTTCCGAAACCCTAAAAAAGCTGTCCGGGATCCCGCAAACGGCATGGGCGGGATTAATAAATCCCCGGTAACTATTATGAATGGTGAAATAGTACCTCACCATGAAATCATTTATATTATTGGCGGCCATTTGGTTGGGTCCCTTTCTTTTAAGGGGAATTTGCGCATGAGATGTCACTTCGCGCCGGTTGAAATGATGCCTGCAGACACGATGAATAATCCGTCGGCAACCACCCCTGTTTCTCTCTCAGCGACACCCGTCTGATTATACCTTTTCCGAAGGAATACCCGATGTTCCGAACAACCATGGGCTTTCTGCAACATCATGGATTTCATGTCATGATGACCGGGTTTGCCATCATAGCGGTCTGCGCAATATATTTCTGCTTTTCCGTCCTGAACCATCATCTGACACTTGGCCTTAAAAACGGGATATTTTCATGCGCCTTTGGCGGCCTTATTATTTATGCGGCCGGCAGAATCCTTGTGTTTCTGGAAACCAAAAGGCAAAAGACGGAACCGAAAAACAGCAGCAAGGACCCAGTGTGAAAATCCAAGATATCCTTCAGAAAAACAGCATCATCACCAACCTGGAGCCATCGGACAAAACCGGGCTTCTTACCCAGATGGGAAAGTATCTGGCGTCGCTGTACGATTTAAAGGACCAGGACCTCATTGTGCGGAAAATTCTTGATCGCGAGGCGGAAATGTCGACCGGCATCGGCTACGGCATCGCCATTCCCCATGCCCGGATCGAGGGAATAGAACGCGTGTACATGGTGGCGGGCCGGATCGTGAAGGGCATTGACTTCAACGCAATTGACGAGCAGCCGGTGCACCTGCTGTTTATGATGCTGTCGCCGGCCAATGCCTCGAACCAGTATACCCAGCTCCTCTCCTCGCTTTCGAGGATCATGTCTTACGAGGAAATACGATCCAGCCTCATAGAAACCGAAGATTCTGGAAAATTCCTGGACATCATCATCCGGGGAGAGAACAAATACGTCGAATGACCGCAATTCTTTAATGAACCTCCTTAGCATCCGTAAATAGCAAAATAAATTAAAAATCCGGGCGTTCCCCCACCAGGAAATAAATCACACGTCCTGAATGCTCCGAATATATTCCGGATCAATCGAAAAGCAGTCCTTTTTATCCAGGTGCTCTCCAAGGTTAAAAACGTAGAAGAAGTCCTCCACCCTGTCGCCGGGTTGTTTGCTCATGACGCCGATGCTGATCAGATTATACACGATGTAACCGAAATCGTCTGTTGCCATAATGCCCCAGCGGCAAAGAACGAGCCGCGCAAAAAGGCCGTACTGGCGCGTGGCGTATTCGGCAAGCCCTCCCGACAGCTCCTGGCCCGTAACATGCCGCCTTTCCGCTGTTTTCGTGAAGAAGAACTCCATCCCCATGAGCACAAAGCCGTATGCCTCGAGCAGATAGCGCGTGTCGCGGCCGGATTCGATAATCTCCTTTTTTATCATGTCAAAAACCCGGATGTCAGCCGCCATGCGTCACCCCTGTTGCCGGGCCCGCTGCTGTTGCCGCGCCTGTGGGCTTTGTTTCTATGTCAAGAACAAAACAGCCGGATTTATCCGCCAGCCTGTGGTAAAAAACCGCGGCATATTCCTCTTTTACCCCGCAAAACCGGCTTTCTTCCTCTGCGGTCACGGCTTCCCTGCTCGGCAGCGACACGGTGAGCGGGTTGACAAAACTGCCGCCGCGCGTCATACGGTAATCAAGGTGGGGCCCGGTTGCAAGTCCCGACTGGCCCACCCAGCCGATGCAGTCTCCCTGCTTTACATGCGCGCCAATGCCGATGCCGCCGGCAATGGCCTGAAGATGGCCGTAATACGTTTCATAGGAGCCTCCGTGACCGATCCGCACCATCCTGCCGTAGTCGCCCTTGACATCCGCAAAACGGACCGTACCGTCGGCCGCCGCATACACGGGCGTGCCCGGCGGCGCGGCGTAATCGATGCCGAGGTGCGGCCGCACAATCCCCAGCACCGGATGCCTGCGGTGGAACGTGAACCTCGAGGAAATGTGGCTGTACCTGAGCGGCGCCTTGAGGAACTGTTTCTGCAGGGATTTTCCATTGAGGTCGAAATAATCAACGATGCCGTCCGGCCTGCGCATGCCGAGCGCGGTATATACTTTTCCGTTGTTTACATACAGCGCGGCAAGGATATTTCCATAGCCGGTAAAACGGCCTTCGGCGTATTTTTTTTCTACCACGATTTCGAAGCTGTCGCCCTTCTGGGGATCAACGAAAAAATTGATGTCCCAGGCAAAGATGTCGGCGAACATGGCCACGCAGGCGTCGCCCACTCCCATTTTGACAAGGTCCTCCGACAACGAGGTGCTGAGCACGCCCCGCACAAGACAGCGGTACACCGCCGTGGTCACCGGCGCTTTTCGCGCAGTCACGCTGTCCCCGCGTAGCTCGCAACAATACCAGTTCTGGAGCCTGCTTTCCACAGAGAACCCGCAAAGCAGGCTGTCATGCATAAAGCTAAGGACAATGGAATCGCCCGGAAAAAGTGCCTGAAGACCCAGGGGTTTGAGCGCGAAGTACACGTTGTTCGCAACAGAACGAGGTACGCCGTAGCCCGACAGAATGCCGAAAAAAGTGTCGCCTTTTTTAACGATATCCCCGAACGTTCTCAAAACGGGTTTCACGGAAACATTCGGGACCGCGCGAGCCGCTTTCACCCGCCGATCCGGGGTGGCGGGCCTGCCGGCTGTTCCAAATACATACCATGCCGCGCATGCCAGAACGCCTAAAATAAAAAGCCGGAAAACCACGCTAATGGTTTTCCGGCTTTTATTAACAGTACCGTTTCTTGTTTCAGGTTCTCCGCTTCGGGTGGCGCTGCTGTTCGTCACTGTCATTCGCGAAGAACCGGTTTTCCCTCGTTACTTGATGGACACAAACCACGACGGATTGTCGCCGGGTTTAAACGTTTTGTCCTGGGTCATTTCCATAGTGCCCTTTACAAACCGCATGCTGTGCGAGCCCGACAGCACATTGAGTTTGGTAATGTTCGTTTTGCCGATAAGTTTTCCGTCCATGTACACGTCCGCGACAGGCGGCAGCGATGAGATGAAAATCGTCGCGGGCTCTCCGCCGGCAGATGCCGAGGCAGGCGCCGGAGCCTCTGGCGCAGGGGCCGGAGGAGGCGGAGCAAGTTTCGGCGCAGGCGCCGGAGCTGCAGCTTCCGGTTCGGGTGCAGGCTCTGCGGGTTTGGAGGCCGGCCTGGCAACCGCCTCTTCTTTTTCAAGCTTGAAAAACTCCGTTTTGCTGCCTCCGGTGAACTCGATCGTCTTTGCCGATTCCTTGTAGCCGGTCTTGGAAACCACGATGGTGACCTCGCCGATGATGTTGGGGTTCTTCCAAACAAACGGCGTGGTGCCGATGACGTTTTCGTCGGCCTTTATGGTGGCGCCCGTTGGATTTGACGTAATAATAATTTTTCCCGCGGGTGAGGCAGGAGGCGCCATTGCCGGACCTTCTTCCGGAGCGGTTTTGAACCCTTTCTTTGAAGACTCCGCAGCTCCCTTCTTTGAGGTCTGTTTTGCCTGCGGAGCTTTCTTGGACGGTTTTTCCACCGGCTCTTCCGCCACTGCCGGTGGCGGCTTGGCGGGCTCAACGGCAGGGGCCGGGGCAGGCGCAGCAACTGCTGGCGCGGGCTTTTCCGGCGCGGGCTGGCTCACCGCAGGAACGGCTGGCTGTACGGTCGGAGCCGGGGCTGCCTCTTTCTGCTGTCCCTTGACATACATGGTATACCCATAATATCCGCCGGCGGCCAGAAGCGCAACGACAAGCAGCGTGATAATAATAGGCATGGGAGAACGTTTTCTGGGAACCGTTTCTTCCGCTTCAGGCGATAATCCCTCGTATTCGCGGCCGGGCTTTTCCTCATATCCTGCCTTTGGTCTCCCCTTTGGAGCTGCAGCTTCAGGTGCTACCGCAAATTCTTCCTGTTGCTGCATCCTGCGGGTAGGAGGAGGCGGCTGCAGCGGCTCGTGCCTGGGCGGGGCAAAGTCCGCTTCCCTTCGCCGCGCAGTGGGCGGCGGCTCCTGGACAGGAGCGAATTCCTGCTCCGGCCTTTTAAAAGGCTGGGCGGGCTGGCGCGGAGGCGAAACAGGCGGCGGCGTGAACGGTTCAGCATATTGCGGCGGCGCCGGCGGGCGCACCGTCTGGGGCGGTGGGCCGTAGCTGTCCTGCGTGGATTCCGTTTCGAATGATTTATAGGCTGCCTCAAATTCTTCCTCTTTAAAAGCGGCCGGCTTCGCGTATTGCTGTGCAGGCGGTTCCTGGGGAGCGGCATACTGCGGCGGCGGCTGGCGATAGCCCCTGTCCGGTTCGGTCTCCGCCGGAGCAACGCCGGGAGACATCGCGGTGCTTATTTCCGAGCGGAAATCCTCAAACTCGGATTTCGGCTTGGGCGGCGCCTGCTGATATGTCTGCAGGTCGGCGACGTTATACCGGGTGGTCTGGAGAATGATGTCTTCCGAACTCTTGAGGAGCTCGGCTTCGGTGTCGAATATCTTGAGGATGTTGTGAAGGCCCGTGCGCTCCAGAATCTGCCGGACTTCCGGGGTCGGCCCCATGATGGACAACCGGCCACTCACGTCAAGAATGCGCCGGTTAAGGGCGAGGATCACATTGATCGCGTCCGAGTAGATGTAGTCGAGCGGAGACAGGTCGATGGCGAAGTTCCGCTTCCCTTCGGCGATGAGCGAGTTGATCATGTTCTTGAGGAGCGTGGAATCAAACACCTCGCCCTTTTCCGCCACCGGCTGAATGATCTCGAAAATACCGCTGGTTCTAGTACGAAATTTGATAAGAACCCCCTTTGTAAATTAAGCATCTACCGTAATACGCCAGGAGGGAGTCGAACCCACGACCTTCGGCTTCGGAGGCCGACACTCTATCCAACTGAGCTACTGGCGCACAAGTTTCCGGGTCATGTATAATGGATACTGCACGTAAAATATAAATTATTTAAGCTATAATATAGCAAATGTCTGTGAACAGTGCCATAGTTAGTGATGTGATAATATAAAAATATGCATCGGTTGGTGGGGGAACTTTCCCCCTCGCCCTGTGGGAGAGGGGGGCAGGGGGTGAGGTTATATTAAGCCTCTGCAAACAGGGGAACGCCCTGTTCTTTTATTTACTTATTTCGGATCCCTGGCAATCTGCGCCAGTATTGTGTCGGTAATCTTCAGCACCGCAAGCGCCTCCTCGCCTGTCACGCCCGCAGGGCCGGGCATTCCAAGGATGTCGCACGCAAACGCGGCAAGCTCGGATTCGAGCGCGTCAACATGTTTGGTCTTTTCCCTGGCAAACCCCACGGGCAGGGACTCGTCCGGCACTGCCGCGCCGGTGAGGAAATAATGCTCGATTTCCTCTTTGTCCAGGTCTACCGAGTAGTAATTGTCCTTTTCGAACAGCCGCAGCTTGCGCATCCGCTTCGCGGAGATGCGGCTTGCCGTGCAATTCACCACGCAGCCCGACACAAACGGGATCCGCACGTTGGCGATGTCGATGCCCGTGCTCACCACGGGCACGCCCGTGGCCGCGATCGCGTCGTAACGCGGCTCTTCGCCGAGAAGGCGCAGAATGAGCTGCAGATCGTGCACCATGAGGTCGAGGATCACCGACACGTCGGTGCCGCGCGGCGAATACTGGGCCAGCCTATGCACCTCGATAAAGCGCGGCGAGGGATTGTGCGACTGGAGTTTCACGAATGACGAATTGAACGCCTCGGAGTGGCCCACGTGGAGTTTCACGCCAAGCTCTTTTGCGCGCTTCACCAGCGCAACGCCTTCGCCGTGCGAAGGCGCCAGAGGCTTTTCCACGAGCACGTGTTTTTTCGCCTCAATGCAGCGCTGCGCTATCTTGACGTGGCTCGACGACGGCGTGGCGATAATAAAGGCGTCCGAAGCAGCGATGAGGCCGTCCATGCTGTCCCACGCCTCTACATCCAGTTTGTGCGAAACCTCGGCCCGGCGGTCGAGCGACATATCGAAGAAACCGGTAAAGACAACGTCCCTGTTTTTAAGGCATTTCTGTATGTGATACGAGCCGAGAACGCCCGCGCCTATTACGCCTATCTTGAGTTCAGCCATTTACTCCGCTCCTTTTCGAATGTCCCAGTCGTCTTCGCCGAGCAGTTCGCGCACCCGGGGCGGCACGTGCACGGCCGAAGGCCCCATTTTTCTTATCGCGTCAAGGCACAGCTCTTTTTCCTGTGCTGGCGAAACGGTGTCATGTAAAAATAGTATATACCGTTCCTCCATCCTCACCAGACCGCCCGGGGAGTCAAATATTCCTCTTCTAATTTCCACGCCCATTTTATCGAGCGTTTGGAGAAGGAGTACGGTGTCCGGGTCAGGTTTAGCTAGTTTCATTTTAAAATCAGTACGAAAACATGTAATTGATAGTTGACAGTTAACGGTTGACAGTTGACAGTTTTTTTGGAAACAGGATTTTCTATACTGACTGATGACAACTGGTTGCTTTTTATTCAGGAACCCCTTATACCCGGGTGCATCGTGGGTGCGCCCAGCGGAAGGATGAATCTTGCCACTGCCGGTACCCGGCCGCACCCGCTTAGCGATCCATATGTATTATTATTTGTTTTTTAATATCAACCCTTAACTCTGTACCGCGTCAATAATTCTCTCTCTCAATCTCGAATACCTCTCCACCGTCTCATTATTCCGCACCGCAATCGAAAGGGCCCGCTGCGATCCCACCAGCACGCACAGCCGCCGCGCCCGCGTGATGGCGGTATACAGAAGATTACGCTGCAGCATGATAAAATGCTGCGTCACCACGGGAATGACCACGGCCGGGAACTCGCACCCCTGGCTTTTGTGGATGCTGATGCAGTATGCGGGAACCAGGTCGTCAAGGTGCTTCGGCTCGTAGACGGATTTCTCTTCGCCAAAATCAACGACAAGATCGGTGTCGTCAACGATATCGCTCACGATGCCGATGTCGCCGTTGAACACTCCCCTGTCGTAGTCGTTGCGCACTTGCATCACCTTGTCGCCGACGCCGAACACCGTGTCGCCGCGCCTTATGGCCCGGGGATTCGGGTTAATGGCCTGACCGAGCAGCATGTTGAGGTTCTGCGTGCCCAGAATGCCCTTGTGGATGGGCGACAGCACCTGGATGTCGGCACGCGCATTAAGCCCATAGGCCGACGGGAGCCGCTGCGACACCAGGCTGATGATCTCGTCGCAGCAGAGGGCCGGGTCTTCCTGATTTATAAAAAACAAATTTCCGTCTTTGTCGTTGGCAATGGCCGGCGTCCTGCCCGCGATAATGTCGTGCGCGGCAAGAACAATGCTGCTCTGCGCCGCCTGCCGAAAAACCGTGGCAAGCTCGACATGCGGGATTTTATTTGACGCGATCATGTCGCTGAGCACCGTGCCCGGGCCAATGGACGGGAGCTGGTTGCCGTCGCCCACGAATAACAGTGCCGTGCCCTTCTTCACCGCCAGAAGAAAGCTCTTCATGAGCATGATGTCCATCATCGAGACTTCGTCAACGATGATCATATCGGCGTCAACGGGGTTGTTGGCGTCCCTTGCGAAACGGTAACCGCCTGCGCCGGGCCTGAATTCAAGCAGGCGGTGGAGGGTGCTGGCGGCCAGGCCCGCGATGCTGCCCATGCGCTGGGCCGCCCTGCCCGTGGGCGCGGCAAGCGCCGCGACAATCGAATGCTCGCGCAGAAACGAGACTATCACCTGCAGGGTGGTTGTTTTTCCCGTGCCCGGCCCGCCGGTGAGCACGCTCACCCCGTTGGCAAGAGCGGCATGCACCGCCGCGATCTGCCGGGGGTCCGCGGTCCAGCCGGTTTTTTTCGAATACGTTTCGAGCCACGCTGCGATGTACCGGCTGTCGTATTTGGCAATTGCGGGGTGCCTCTGCCTCACGCGCTCCGAAAGCAGCTGCGCAACGGTGCATTCTGCGCCGTAAAGATGGGGCAGGTAGATCCTGTCTTCGTCGGAAACAAGCGCGCCGTCCTTGACAATCTGGTCAAGCGAAAACAGGACCTTGTCTTCCGGCACTTCGAGGATTTCCGCGGCATGCGTCAATAGCGACGTTTTCGGCAGGTAGGTGTGGCCATCGGCGGCGGCTTCCGAAACAACATACGACAGCCCCGCACGGATCCGCTTGTAGGTGTCGTGTTCGAACCCGAGCTTCTGGGCAATGGCGTCCGCCTTTTTAAACCCCACGCCCCATATGTCGTCAATGAGGCAGTAGGGGTTCTGCGAAATCTTTTCCTTTGCGCCGTCGCCGTAGGCGCTGTAAATCTTGGACGCCATGTTCACCGTGATCGCGCATTCCTGCAGAAACACCATGAGGCCGCGGATATGGGCCCTGCGCTGCCATGCTTCGATGATTTTTTCCAGCGTCTTTTTTCCGATGCCGCGCACCTTGAGCAGGCGTTCGGGTTTTTTATCGAGTATGTCAAGCGTTTCCAGGCCGAACACGTCGATGATTTTTTTCGCGCGCACCGGGCCGATGTTTTCGATGAGGCCGCTGCCGAGCAGCGCGGCAATACCCGAAAGCGTGGCCGGCCGCACGGTCTCGAACGAGGAAACCGAAAACTGCCTGCCGAACTTCTCGTGCACCTGATACTCGCCGGTCGCTTTGAGGGTTTCGCCGGGTTCCACCGCCGGCATCGGCCCAACGCACAGCACGGGCAAAACGGTCCCCCGCACCGCGAGCTTGAGAACGGTAAAGCCGTTTTCCTCGTTGCGGAACGTGATGTCCTGGACAGTTCCCTCTATGGTCAACATACTAGTGTATAAAATAGAAAAGGGTGAGAACTACTCTCACCCTTTTCTTGAAAATTAAGCGCGGTTTCGCGGCCGAAGGCCGATTTACGCCTGCCACGTCCTTTTTTTGTGACGGCTCAGCCTTCTTTTTTTCTTCCGCTTGTGCCTGTTGATTTTGGCCTTGCGGTGTTTCTTGACACTTGACATACGAGCGTGGTCCTTTCGGGAAATGCGGTGCGTTATTGAAAACCCGTCCAGGATTGTTATGGTAAAAATATGGATTGCGCGGGAAGAAGTGTCAAGGGAGACCCGCTGGAAGTTTCTTTGAAAGAATATTAAAACGGAGGCAGAACCACCAGCCCGACAATGATAGAAGCGAGGTTGGCCGTAAAAGAAAGCACGACGGTTGTGCGGAACGGGAGATCCAAAAGGAAAATATACGCAACGGCCTCAACAACAAAAACGCCCAATTCGCCCGCAGTGACAAGAAGCGGGTACGGATGGACAAACGCGGGAAGCACGAACCAGAGGTACGGCAGCGTCGCAAAGGACGCGAAAAAGCCCGCAAAAAGGCAGCGGCGCAGCGGCAGTTGCAAAGAGGTAATCTTAAAGATAAGCCGTATGCAGCCGATGATCACGGCGGTCTCAACGGCCACCGTGACCAGAAGTGAAATCAGGAAACGCGCTTCAATGGAAAAAGTTGCGGGAAAGTGCATAAATGACCGGTTTTTCTCCCCTGCCTATCGTATAATCGTCACCCGTCTAGTCACGTCCGCATTCGGACTTTTAAGGCGCAGCCAGTACAGCCCGGATTTAAATCTCGCGAAATCGGAAACATAGGTGCATCCGGAAGCGCATGACCTGGTATACCTTCCCGCAATCCGGCCCCTGCAGTCGATCAAGGTCATTTCCAATGTTCCGTTGAATGTGGTCTTAAAGGTAAAAATGCCGTTTTTCAGGAAAATATTATCCACGCTGTTTTTGGGGACGTCCTTCACCTGGAAGGGCCTCACGCCGGTGGGCTGGGCAAAGGTATCTGTTGTTGATGTGCCGTTGGAAAAATGCGAAATGTTTTTCCAGAGATACACGAAAATGTCCGAACTGCCGGCATACAGTTTATAAAACAGTTCCTCCGACATCAGCGCGGAAGAATCCGGAACGGTGATGTAGCCCGTATTGATGGTGCTGCTGAGAAGGTGCAGATCGGAGATTGCGAGCACGGCGCTGGAGGACGTTTTTTTTGCAAGACTGCTGATAAATTGCGAAATCGGAAGGCTGTCGAGCCCCACGGAGTCCGCATAATGCTTGGTGGTCCAGAGTAACCAGTTAGAGAGGTATTTGTTTCCGGGTTTGAGACACGAATCCTGGTTTACGAAATATCGATAACCCGTACCACCAAGGACGGGCTTGAGGTACTGGATCACCGCGACATCGGGAAACTCGCCGGTATTTACGATCTTGTTGCACAATGTTACTGAATGGGTATTCGGGATAATCACATCAGCCGAAACCACGCCGGTCAGCAACGCACAAAGTCCCATTGCCGCAAACACCTTGATTTTTTTCATGGCATTCTCCTTATGATTTATTAATGAGAAAAACGGGATTGTTTTCGTTTGTAAATATTTTCTTTTTAACGGCAGCCAGCCATTCCCTTGCGCCCGCGCCGGAAACACCGTGCTGCAACAGATACAGGGCGGCAAAAAGGACCCCGGTTGAGAGAACCACGCAATAAAAAACCACCTGCCAGGAAACAACTGCATGCTTCCAGGCCGAGAACACCGGGGCCGCGCCGATGATGAGCGCAAGGCACGTGAGGCCGAATGAAAAAGCCGGCCTTTTCGGCAGCAGGCGGTGCACCGCGGTAAGCGTTACCGGCATGGTCATCTGGAAAAGCAGCATGCCCGCGATGGCGCCAACCGGATTGACAAACCCGAAAGCGAGCAGCGGGGCTGATACGAGGGAAACGGTGGTGGCAGTGGCAAGCCATCCGAACCTGTCGGAAACAATGCCGCCGAGCGCCTTGCCCGCGAACGCCGCGCATACGATTAAGAACAGGACCGTTTTGTCGTTGTGCCAGGGAAATCCCGCGCTGAAGCCGACCAGCGACCGTATCATTATGGAAACCAGCAGCAGCGATCCGATAAGCACCGGCCATCGGGAACTCTCGGGTTTTGACAAAAGGGTTTTATTGTCCTCCGGCGATTTCATGAAAATCACCGCAGCGGATGCGGCAACAAGCAGGCACAGGAACAACACCGGTTCAACCGGCCCTTTTCTTCCGAGCATGGCCCCCACGGCGATTCCCAGTGCACCGGGGGCAACGAACAGGCCTGGGGCGCGTGCGCGGCCGGGCGCAAGCATGAGGGACACAGCGCCGCCGCCCACATGGAAAACTGCATTGCCGCAACCCGCGAAAGCGACTGCAGCGAAGGGATTGACAGGCGCCAAAACCACGGACACGGCGGTCAGCGCAATGCCGAACGCGGCTGTTGCCGAATGATTGTGCATCCTGTCCGAAACCAGGCCGCACAGGGGCTGGAACGCGAACGCGAGCACGTTATACCCGACAGCAAGAAGGAAATACACCTGCGATGTCAATTGATACTGCCACACAAGGCCGAAAACAAGCGCCGCGCAGGCAGCGTCCACGAGGCCGTGCGCGGTGCCATATACGGCAAGAAGGGAATTTTTCCGTAAGGGTGTATTTGCTGAAAGTGGCAGGTTCATTATGATGCGTTCTTATTAAAGGTTAACGAAGCTATTCCAATTAATATAGTCGCTGATGGATATAAAAAGGTTTAATGGTCATCGCAAAACACAAATCCTCCCATATCTCATCCATTCTTTTCCCTGACTTTTTACGCTGAATACGTATGTGTAAATCCCCTGCCCTAATTTCCCAACTCCACCCGTCGTCCTTGCAAAATCCATTGCATACCGACCCGTCTCTTGAAATGGGTGTGATGATACGAATACCCGGCGTCCCCTGAAATCGTAAACAACCATGGCAACACTGCTTGTAGAAAACAGTTCATACCGCAGCACACTGCCCTGCTGCCAAAAAGACATTTCCCGTTTTTTTACTTCGGTCGAAGAAACGCCGACGCTGGTGTCGGAGCAGACCAGGACCTTCGAGGTGAACGGCGCCAGGGAGAGTGGGCCGGTAACCGGCTTGTTGTCAAGATCGACCCATGTTCCCGCTCCCAGAACAAACGATTTCTGTAAAGGCGATTCATTGATGAAAATGGTCCCCATGCCGTAAGATTTACTTACGCTCATGCCGGCCGGCCTTTTAATCGGGTCGGTTTTGGCGGTAGCATCCGCCCACGTATACAATGATCTCCACTGGGTGAGCGTGTAGTCGTATAAGGTGTAGTACCTGTTTCCGGTCCCGTAGCCCGACACGACCGAGTCGGTAAAAGGATTGCAGAAATAATTCCCCGTAAGCGTGCCGTAATTGTATTCGGGCCGGAACTGGAGCGCTTTTTGTTGCCGCGTGGTCGCATAGCACACGTTCCCGGCAAAAACGTTGCCCTGCGCAAGGTTCTGGGTGCGGCCGGTGCTGCTGTTTGTCAATTGGCCGTCGAGGTCGAGCCCCGCCACCGCGTTGTCGAACAGGACATTGTTCCTTACCGTGTCGGCGAAATTGTTCGGCAGAAAGATGCCGTTGCAGCCGCTGCGGACGACGGTGTTGTTTTCCACCACGCTGTGATGAAAATCGCCCAGGAACTCGAGCCATATCCCGTGTCCCAGCGGGTACCAGGGCCCGCTCGACGTGAGATCGCCCTTCGTGTCGTAGATGATGTTGTTGTGGATGTGGCTCCTGCTGCAGTCGGTGTAGATCGCGCCGCCGTCGTTGAGCGTCCACATCGCACGTTTGATGATGTTGCCGTACACGAAATTGCTGTCGCTCCCGAGCAGAATGCCGGCGTATCCTGTTTTGTCAATGTAGTTGTAGCGCACCTGGGCCCCCGAGGTCAGGTGGACCAGTATGCCCACCGCATGCCAGGTGCCGGTGCCGCCGTATCCGGGGAACGAGCCGGTGTTAAGCAGCGTGTCGTATTCGATCACCGACTGTCCCTTGCGGCCTGAATTCTCGTACCACGAAATGCCGGTGTTCAGGTTGTTTTCGAACACGTTGCCGAACACATGGGAATTGGCGATGTCCCATGACGCGGAAAGCGCGCTGCCGCCGCTGTCGCCGCCGGTCCACTGGAACCGGCAATTCGATATCACGCTCTTCCCCGAGAATATGATGCCGTTTTCAAGCTGCTGCCGCACGCAGATATTGTCCATAGTGCCGCCGCCGAGCCGCACGCCATAGGGCAGATACGCGCCCTCGACGAGCAACGTATTCGGGTCTGCGCCGCCCGGCGGATACAGGTAGACTTTACCTGCGGCCGCATCGTAAAACCATTCTCCCGGCGCGTCAAGCTCCTCGAACTTGTTGTCGAGATAAAAACCCCATCCCCTGGTGCCATTGGATGGGTCGATATGGATGACGCTTTTACCCGCAAGCGAGAGCTTTCCCGACGCGTCGTAGGCCGTGATGCGCCGGGTTTCGAACCACCAGCTCCAGCGCCTCCAGCGAATTTGAGCATTTGTCCAGTAGCCCGCCGCGTTGCCCGGGTGCTGCGTAAGCGCGGCGAGCGTGATGACGGTGTTGGAGCCGTCGGCGTTTTCGGTCATGGTGTCGACCCGCAGCCATCCGGTGTCGGGATACCGCGCGAGCGTCATCATGGCGTTGTTGACGAACAGCTTCTGGATTTTCTGCGCGCATGAAGCGACCCAGATTGATCCTTTGTAAACACTCCAGCCCGTGACCGCCACGCTGCCGCTTATCACGGGCTGCGCCAGGCCGGCAGGGCCGTATGCGCCGATGACCGGGTTGGAAACCGCGGTAAGGTTCAGGGTGTCCCTGAAAACGTCTTGACGCTTGAGAAGTAGCGTGTCGTTACTGTGAAGTTTCGTTTTTGCAAATGCAAGCGTGGCCCATGAAGCGCTGTCGCTTGTGCCGAGGTTCGCGTCGCTGCCGGCGTTGGAGCAATAGTAGGTGGCGGCACGAGCATTGAAGGAAAATGCACAAAGCACGGTGATGAAAGAAATGGAGATGGGTTTCATAAAAAATCCTTTCCAGCAGCCAGTCTCTCTTGAGAATATACGGTTAATTGAGCTTTTTGTCAACTTTTTCGGGTGCCCCGCACGCAGGCCGTTGCGGCCTGCCGTAGTCTTGCCGCGCCCTCGGGACCTGCGTCACCACGGTTTTGCAACCGTAAAGAAACCGCCTTAAAAAATATGGACGTCGGCATCTTCCGCAGCGTATAATTATGACAGGAACGATTATTTTGGTTTTGCCGGCAAGGAAACAATGCGGAACATTTCGTATAGTCTCATCAGCCTGTTTTTTGTTTTCATCGCTATTGCAACGGCCCTGGTCACGGTTTTTCCCCGATCGCCTATGATGGCAGGGATGTATCTGGCAGTGGCCATGGTGAGTTTTGTTCTCATCCTGCTTTCCTATTGCGTAAAATGCCCCTGCCGGGACTCGGAATGCAGGCATATGTTTCCCGGCAAGCTCACCGTATTTCTGCCTAAGGGAAAAGACGGCCCCTCCTCATTTTTTAATGTTCTCTTGACCATAATCGGGGTCGCCGCCATCGCTCTTATGCCGCAACTATGGCTTGTCTGGAATATTCCATCTCTTATCCTGTTCTGGGTGTTCATGATTGTTGCAGCATTCATGATTGTTTTTCTTGTATGCCCTCAGTGCCCGAATACATGGAAAAATCTTGCGCGCGTCAAGAAAGTTTACGCACCCTCCCCATCCGTTTGGGATAATTTAAAATCGGTATTTCGGCTGACCACGAAAAAGAAGATAGCGTTGCTTGTGCTGTCATTGGGAACCATGATCGCTGGCTACTTTTCTTTGGGACTGTTCGTCATTCAACCCGTAGGAACACATCCAAAGGGCATTACCGTCATCTACTCCCGTTTTGGCTTAAACGTTCCCTTTATTTCATATGTGTTTTTAAAAGAATCGGAACGCGAAAGCCTTCTTTCACAGGGGTTGGCCGTGGCGAAGCCGATCTTTGACAGAAAGATTGTTTCTCTGCCATACTCACCCGGTCTTTACGTGTTGTCGACAGGCGGGGCAGAACTGCAAAATACCATTGGTCAAACTTCCGCAAATCGATCTTCCAATTCAACGTATTTCAATCCGAATTTCCCAATATTTCGAAAATCAAGGGACTCGATTATCACCTATTTTTTCATTGGTCACAGCAACATGGACGGTTATTGCGCCCAGATGAATTCTGAAACCAGGCAAAATGTCTGGCTGTATACCGATCTTAAGGGGTTTTATCATGGAGCAGATAACGATTTGTCAAATAATTCCGGGTCTCCGGTCATGCCATTTCTAAAAAGGATGGCATTTCTTTATCCCGAGTATCACTTTTGCGGTGTAAAATGCGCCAGACCCGGCATGACTATTGAAGATTTCCTCGCCAACAAAAGCGACAGCTACATAATTAATAAAATAAAAATACTGAAAAAGAAATCGATAATCGGCGGAGTTTTATTGATGTTTGGATTTGATGAAGGAGGGGACATCAAGACCGTGCGGGCGCTTGACGCTGACCTCAGGCGTTTAATGAATGAATTGAGAGATGCTTCCGGCAACAGAACGCTCCCGTTTATCTTCGGCAAGTATGAGGAAAATGGCGGAAAAGCATACGCACAAACTCACCGGTGGGATGACATTCTCATTGATAAAATAGCTTCCCTTGAAATGATTGATCCGTATTTGAAGTTGACGCCAATCCGGCCGGTCCCCAAACAATATTATTGTGACGACCACCATTATACTTCTGAAGGCTACCAGATATGGGCTGATGACGCGGCGGCAATCATTCAAAAAAATAAATTTGATTTCTGGAAGGGAAGATGATTCTTTTCCCGCCTCGTTGAACCGGACGCAACCACCCCGTTCCCCGCACCGGCCTATTGCAGAAAAAACCCCAGGAGCGCCTCGGCGATCCCCTGCGCCGCAGGCCCGAATTCCGCGTCGTTGCAGTAAATCTGGAGGATTTCAAGCGCGGTAAACAGATCGGTCTTGGTGAGGCCTGGCTTTTTTTCGGAAAGCCGTTCGATGAGCGCTTCCACATTGTCAAAATTGAAAACGATGCGGCCGTCGCGGGTCTCGATGTCGTCTATTTCGGCAAGCAGCCTCCTGCCGTAGCGGCCAAGCACGTCTTTCTCTTCGTGGGAAAAATGCACGTCCGCGATTTCGGACGATTCGATGTCCGACTGCTGGACCTCACTGAAGCTGAACGACGTGAGCCGTTCCTTGACATCGGAATATTTCACGCGGTACATGCCGTCGGCAAGGTCGAAGTGCGCATCTATTAGCGCCAGGGCCTTGTCCTTGGAGTCCTTGTGCACGTATACGCTCACCGGCTGGGGCGCGTTTTCATGGCCCGGCAGTGCCGAATACTGGATGCTTGCGTCCACAAAGTACGGCACGTTTTCGTCGCCGAACATGGCGCGGACAAGAAAGCCGTCGGCGCGGGAAAACGTGCCGTCGAGCTTGATAAAATCGTCACGCTGCAGATGCCGCACCTCCACGTTGCCGCTTGCGCCGTCCTCGCCGATTAGGCTTTTGCCCTTGTATTCATCGATCTCGGCGGCGCTTATATTCCGCCGGGCAAGCTCCTCTTCCATGAGCCGCACGGCCTCGGCAGTGTACTGATCGCGCATGTGGACATATTGCTCAAGAAGAAATGGCGTGGAATAACTTTGCACAAGCTCGCGCAATACAGGATAAGACACCCGGTTCCTCCTTCTTTTACCGTTTCCAAAGGCCGCCTGCCGCCCTGCGGCATTTCGCGGTGCTGGAAAAAATACAAAATACCACAAAATAAGAATAGTGTTTGATTTTATTTCATGCCGCGAAGCGGCATACCTTTGTGGATGCGTTGCGAAGGTGCGACGACGCGCGAGCGTGAAGCGAGCGACTTGGTCGTGCACCTTTGCTGGAAAGGGTGTGCCCCCAGATCGCCCGCCGAAGCTTTAGCGAAGGAGGGAAGCTGGGGGCCAGGGGAAACCCGATAGGGTTGCCCCACCAGATTTTTATTTTATTTCCCTTTTTCTCCACAGTAAATATATCGCCGGATACACTAGCAGCTCCATTATTACCGACGTAAAGACCCCACCCACCATGGGTGCGGCAATGCGCTTCATAACGTCCGAGCCGGTCCCGTTGCTCCACATAATCGGAAGCAACCCAGCGATGATGACTGAAGCCGTCATGATCTTGGGGCGCACGCGCCGTACCGCGCCATTGTTGACGGCCTCTTTGAGCGCGTACAACGTGATTGCTCCCTGCTTTTTAGCTGCGTCAAATGCATGATCGAGGTACAAGAGCATCACGACGCCGGTCTCAGCATCAAGCCCGGCAAGCGCGATGAGCCCCACCCACACTGCGAGGCTCATGTTGTAGCCGAGAACGAACAGAAGCCAGACGGCGCCCACAAGCGAAAATGGAACGGCAAGCAGGACTATTGCAGTTTTGGTAAGCGACTTCATATTCAGGAACAGAATAATGAATATTATGAACAGCGTCATGGGAATGACCACCATGAGCCGCTTTTGGCTGCGCTGCATGAATTCATATTCGCCGCTCCAGATGATGCTGTAACCGGTGGGAAGTGTCACCTTCGCGGCCACTGCTTTCTGCGCCTGACCAATGTAGCTGCCCATGTCCGTCCCGCGCATGTCAACAAACACCCACGCGTTGGGACGGCTGTCTTCACTCCTAATGACCATGGGCCCCTTGTTGATCTCGAAATCCGCCACTTGACCGAGCGGAACCTGCAGACCGCCCGTTCCGTATTGCTGGCCGCCCATGCCCGCGGGCGGACCGCTGCCCTTGCCGGTGACAAGCACGCGCTTGAGCGCATCTATGTTGTCGCGCAGTTCACGGCTGTAACGAAGGTTGACCGTATAACGCTCCAGGCCTTCCACGGTGGTGGTGATGCTCATGCCGCCGAGCGCGGTGGCAATGACCGACTGAATGTCCGCTATATTGAGCCCGTACCGTCCGGCCTTCACCCGGTCGATTTTGATATCGAGGTAATTGCCGCCAACGGCGCGCTCCGCAAAGGCCGAGGTCGTATAGGGCACCTCGCGCACGGCGGCCTCCACCTCCCTGCCGAGCATTTGCAGCGTGTCAAGGTTCGCCCCGGAAATTTTTATGCCGACCGGGGTCTTTATGCCGGTGGAAAGCATGTCGGTGCGGGTTTTTATCGGCATGGTCCAGGCGTTGGTGAGTCCGGGGAATTTTATCGCCTCGTCAAGCTGCTGCACGAGTTTTTCATGGGTCATGCCTTTGGGCCACTCTTTTTCGGGCTTGAGCATGATGATGGTTTCCAGCATGTCAAGACCCGCCGGGTCGGTGGCTGTTTCCGCACGGCCCGCCTTGCCAAACACGCGTTTGACTTCGGGAAACGACGCGATGATTTTATCGGTTTGCTGCAGGATCTCCTTTGCCTTGGTGATCGAGACGCCCGGTAATGTGGTGGGCATGTAGAGAAGATCACCCTCGTAAAGCGGCGGCATGAACTCGGAGCCGAGTTTCAAAAAGGGGACCACGCTTACGGCGATAATGAGGACCGCGGCCGCGATGACCCATTTCGGGTACCGTACCACGAACTTGACTATCGGATGATAGAGCGAAATGAGAAACCGGTTGAGGGGGTTGCTGTGCTCGGGCCGTATTTTGCCGCGCACGAAAAACCCCATAAGCACCGGCACGATGGTGACGGCGAGAATCGCCGCCGCGGCCATGGAATACGTTTTTGTAAAGGCAAGAGGTTTGAACAGCCGGCCTTCCTGCGCTTCAAGCGTGAAGATCGGGATAAACGAAACCGTGATTACCAGGAGCGACCAGAAGAGCGGCGGGCCCACCTCCTTTGATGCCTGCATAATAACCTGCCAGTGCGGAAGCCGGGCATCAGGTGGCTTCAGGTTTTCCGCCTCAATGTGTTTGTGCGCGTTCTCGATCATGATGATGGCCGCATCCACCATTGCGCCGATGGCAATCGCGATGCCGCCCAGCGACATGATGTTCGCATTGAGCCCCTGCAAGCGCATGACAAAAAAGGCCATGAGAATCGCCGTGGGCAGGGTAAACACCGCAACGAACGCGCTCCGCGCATGAAAGAGGAATAGTATGCAGACGAACGCGACAATCAGAATTTCTTCGAAGAGCTTGTCGCGAAGGTTTGCAATCGCGCGCTCGATGAGCGACGAGCGGTTGTACGTCGGCACGATTTGCACGTCCGGCGGCATGCCCGCCTTGAGAACCGACAACTTTTTCTCCACCGCCTTGATGACGTTTTGCGCATTTTCGCCATACCGCATGACCACGATGCCGCCCGCAACCTCTCCCTTTCCGTCAAGGTCAGCGAGCCCCCGCCGCATTTCGGGGCCTATGGCCACATCGGCGATGTCGCCGATGCGCACCGCGATGCCGCGCTGCACGTCGGTTTTAACCGGGATATTTTTAATGTCATCGATGGATTTTATATAACCAAGCCCCCTGATCATAAACTCCATTTCGGCCATTTCAATAACTTCCCCGCCCACGTCGCTATTGGCGTTCTTTATCGCCATTTCGATGTCGCCCACCGGAATTCCATATGCCTGCAGTTTTGCCGGGTCCATGGTCACCTGGTACTGCTTGACATATCCGCCGATGCTCGCCACCTCGGCCACGCCCTCGATGCTTGACAATCCGTATTTCAGGTACCAGTCCTGGAGCGAGCGCAGTTCCTGCAACGAGCGCTTGGGCGAGGTGAGCGCGTATTCATACACCCAGCCCACGCCGGTCGCGTCGGGCCCGAGCGTGGGCAGTACTCCCACGGGTAAACGCTTCTGGGCATAGTTCAGGTACTCAAGCACGCGGCTGCGCGCCCAATAGATATCGGTGCCGTCCTTGAAAATCACATAGACGAGCGAGTATCCGAAAAACGAATACCCGCGCACCACCCGTGCCCCAGGGACCGACAGCAGGGACGTGGTGAGCGGGTAAGTCACCTGGTCTTCAACGATGCGCGGCGATTGTCCTTCGTATTCGGTATACACGATGACCTGCACGTCGCTCAAATCCGGTATCGCATCCACCGGCGTTGTCACAATTGCCCAAATGCCTGCGCCGAGTGCGAAAATAGTGAGCATGATCACGAGGAATTTGTTCTTGATCGACCACTCAATGAGTTTTTCGAGCATAGGTTTCCTGCCTAATGGTTTTTACATTCCTGCGTTGCGACCTCTCCCCTCCACCCCGGCCCGGAGCAAAGCGACGGGCCGGGGTGGAGGGGAGAGGTCTTCCTCAATTCGCGCCGCCCATCTGGCTTACCGCCTTTTTCAGGTTGCTCTCGGAATCGATTAAAAACTGCGACGAGGTAACGACGGTTTGCCCTTCCGCAAGCCCCGAGAGCACCTGCACGTAACCGTTGGCGCTCATGCCGAGCCTTACTTCCTGGGGCTTGAAATAGCCGTTGCCGAGAGAAACAATGACGATGTTGCGGGTACCGGTATGAATGACCGCCTGTTGCGAAACGGAAAGTACGTTTCGAGAAAGCGGCGACTGTATCATTATGTTCGCGAACATCTGAGGTTTGAGCAGATAATCCGCGGTGTTGCGGAGTGCGATGCGGACGGCCGCGGTTTTGGTCGTGGCATCGAGCACCGGCGAAACAAACTGGATTTTTCCCTGGAAGGTTTTACCTGCTATGGACGGCACTTCCGTTGTGGCCTCGGTCCCGACCTTGACATAAGGTAAGTCTTCCTGATACACGTTTGCAATGGCCCACACAACGGAAAGATCGGCCACTTTGTAAAGCGGCATGCCGGGCATGACGTTCTGTCCGGCCACGACCATTTTTTCCAGCACCACGCCGTTGGACGGCGAATAAATGGTCATGGCCTTTTCCGGCGCGTTCCGTTCCTCGAGTACTGCAATCGCCTTGTCTGGAATATCCCAATTCTCGAGTCGCCGCTTACCGCTTTCGACAAGCTGTTCGGCCCCTTTTCTGGCGTCGGACGTTATTCCCTCAGGGAGATTCTTAAGATAATGAACGGCCTGCAGGTATTCCTCCTGCGCGCTCACGAGGTCCGGACTGTAAATCGTGAGCAGCGGCTGCCCCTTCCTCACCGCCTGGCCCGTATAGTCGATGTAGAGTTTTTGTACCCATCCCATGATCTTGGTATTGACCACGCTGATTTCCGTCTCGTTAAAATCGATGGTCCCGGAGACGCGGATCTCCTTTGTAAGGTCGCGCGCGGTTGCGGTTTCGATTGCCACACCCATGTTCTGCACGGTGGTGGGGTCGATTTTCACCTCGCCCGCTTCACCCCCCGCATCGTCTGCATATACCGGCACCATGTCCATGCCATCGGGCGCCTTGCCGGGCTTGTCCGAGGTATGCGAAGGGTTCATGGCGTCGCGATAATAAAGGACCTTATGTTCTTTTTTGCCTGAAACGGTTCCCGATGGACCTGACGATTGGGCCGGTACATTGACAGGAACGAGTTTCATTCCGCATATGGGACAGGTCCCGGGTTTGTCCGAAAGGTAATTGGGATGCATCGGACAATGATAGATTTGTTTTTGAGCGGGTGCCTGCGCTTCACTTCGGGGCTTCTGGCAAGAGACAAACGCCCCCGACAGGCCGGCAGCAACCAGTCCGCCAAAAAGGATTATTGCCATGGTTTTTCCGGAGCCGATCATTGACGACCTCCTTCAATCGATTTCCCCATTTCTTCAATATTCAGCCCGACAGCACGTTCAAGTTGGCTCTGACTATCCAGAAGATTCATGACAGCCATGTGATAATCAAGTTTCGACATTGCAAGCATTCTTTGAATGTCAATCAGCATGAGAAACTCCTCTTTACCCGTTTTATACGCTGCCATTGCGCTTATGAGGGTTTGCTGCGCCTGCGGAATGGCCGTTTCCTTGCTGAGCCTCAGCCGCTCCTTGCTGCTTTCCACCTTGAGCAGCGCATCGTTGACTTCCGAAGCTATCATGTTTTTCATATTATCGAGATCACCTTGCGCCATTTTGATATTCGCATCGCCGCGGGCTGTCCCTGCCGAATTCTTTCCCAGCGACCAGGGAGCTATCGGAACGGTGGCGCCCAACATGAGGCTCCAATCGTCAGGGGCCGATGTCATCTGCTTGTACATTCCTCGTACCATGAAATCCGGCAAATATTCCTTTCCAGCCGCAGAGCGTTCAGCCTGCTGCATTTCAACGCCCGACTGCATCGACTTAAGCTCCGGCCGGTTCTTCTCGGCAACTGCCAGCAAAGCACTCAAATCGAAGTCAGGCATCGCCGGATCGATTTCCGGAATAAAACCGATATCGGTTGTCACCGGCCTGTTGCACAGTGCATTGAGCATCCCTTCCATTGATTTGCGCTGCTGGACAAGCACAATACTGTCATTCACAAGTGTAGACAGCTCCGTCTGCGCCCGAAGGATATCGGATTGTTTGCCCATGCCGAGCTCATACTGCTTTCGGGCGATATCCACGAACTCGCGCACCAACGCCCGGGTTTCATGGTTGATTTCCATTTGCCGGTTTTTAAGATACAAATCAAAATAGAGGGCCTTTACGTTTCGGACAACGGCCTGTTCCTGAGTCTGACGGTCCGCCGAGAACATCTCCGTCCGTTTTTGTTCCGCTGCGGCCATTGCGCCGAGCTTTCCGGGAAACGGAAACATCTGCTGGATGGAGTAGTCGTACTCCATTTGGTCCTTGAACGGATTCGGAAAAGACGAAACAGGAGCCTGATAGAACTCAACGGCGATCTGCGGAGGGTCAAGGCTTTTTGCGAAACGTTCCGAGGCCTTTGCCGCATCGATTTTATTTCCCGCGGCTTTGAGGCCTGGGTTGTTCTTTATGGCAACGTCAATGAGCCCGTTCAACTGGGATTTCATGATCAGGTAATTGGCGGCAATCGCCGCGCTCGCGCTTTCCTGTTGCGAAAAGCCATTGGCGGCTGGAAGCAAAATGCAATAGCATAGCACATAGGTTACCCGCCCAAGAAATTCCCGAATCCGCATTGATCTACATTTGTGTAGCGTTGTCATCGGAACCGCGTTCCTTCTGATTGTCAAATTGATTCGATCACCCGTTTCAATTTTTCCTCAATATCCTCTGCAATCTCCGTAAGCGCGGAATTGCCTATTGTCTTCATCATCGCAGAAGGCCGGATGGTTGCCACCGTTGTCCTGCCTTCTTTTTCATACACGATGACGTTGCAGGGAAGCATAAGGCCTATGTTTTCCTCCGCTGTCAATGCCTTGAACGCGCTGGGCGGATTGCACGCGCCCAGGATGACGTACTTCCGGAATTCGATGCCGAGCTTTTCCCGGAGCTTTTGCCCCAGGTCGATTTTGCTGATGACACCGAATCCCTGTTTTTCCAGGAGTCCCGGCAACCGTTCGAGCACCTGGTCGAACGGCGCGTTTACTTCCTTGACAAATCCGTAAGAGATCATGCACCACTCCCCTTGGTTCTTGGTGTCACCGCTTTCCTTTCCACAGCCTTTATTTCTTCGGGACGTCCTCCACCGCCTCGCCCCTGTCGGCAAGGATCTTGAGATATTTTTCCGGGTCTTTGTTGAATGTTTCCGGGCACCCGGCACAACAGAAATACACGCGTTTGCCTTTATAGTCAACGTAGACACTCTTGTCAATAGGGTTGCCCATTACAGGGCACGTTTTCTGCGGGACGAGCGCCTTGGCGTGATCGGACTTTGCGCCGGTGATTGTCCCCACCGACTGCCCCATGGCTTCGAGCTTTTTAATGTATTTTTCGGGACTTTTCTTCACCGGGTCGATACACGATTCACAGCTGACGTAGATTCTCTTGCCCTTGTAATCCACGTACAATTTTTTATTGATGGGATCGCCGGTAACCGGGCACGTCGTCTGCGGCACAAGCGTTTTTTTTCCGCTATCCGACGCCATTTTCACCGTATCGGAAGTCATATTCATCTTCATCCCGGCCATTTTGGAATGGTCCATTGATGAATTACCAGATTGCGCAAACAGGAATCCTGCCGCACCCATCATTATAACTATTGATACAATTGCCGTGATTCTACCTTTGAGACTCATAAAACCCACCTTTCTTTTTAACAAAAAGATTGATTGAAGGTAATTAACAATATAGATAGTGACTGTCTCCGGGAACGCATCATTATATAGAATCAGGCAGCAACAATTCTGCCAATAACGGATGATTCCCCGATCACAGAATGGCAAGACCGGCAGTTAAATGCGGAGTGGAATACTAAGTACAAAACCCGGCGGAGAGGAAGAAGAATGAATGCTGTATTTCATCCCGCTGTTTTCTGGTGAAACGGCAACCAGTTCAACAGGGGAAATAAGCGCATTCTGAAGGATTTCTTTTAAAAAACAATGAGCGAATGATGCTATGGCACTATGTTCGGATTGAGGCGCGGGTTGATTGTTTCCGCAGCAGGGTTCCTTGGAATTTGAGGACTTGGAATTTTTTGATTCCGGCGCGTGCGGTTTCTTCATGCCGCAGGTGCAGGCCTTGTTTTTACAGCAGCAGCATTGCTGGCCGGAAACTGTGGCAGGCGCAGGCATCGTATATCCGGCACTGTGCAGTATCGGCTGCGAAACATTGAGCATAAACGATGCAATTATTATTCCTGCTGTACTTAGCATTGGGGCGGAGCCTTTCTCTCTTGTGTAATATACGTCTGCTCCTTTTTCATTATTGTGCACTTCTTCACGTCATTTTGTCAAACATGGCCCCTGCGCCTGTTTTTCCTGTGCGGCTCGATGTGCACCATCACCTCCGCGTTGGGAAACCGCTGCTTGATTTCTTCGGCAAGACCGTGGTCCAGTGCGTGTGAAGTTTCAACCGACATGCCAGGGTCCACCTGGATGTGGAATTCCACAAAACGCTTGTCGCCCGATTTGCGGCTGCGGAACTTGTGCAGGCCGATCACTTTGGGGTGTTTCGCGGTCACGATGGCCTTGATTTCGTCCTCCTCGTGCTGGGGCAGGCTCACGTCAAGCAGGTCGCGTACCGATTCCAGGCTGAGGTCCCACGCGGCCTTGACAATCAGCAGAGCGACCGCCATGGCCGCGACCGGGTCAACCCAGGACAAGTCTGCGCCGGGAAACAGTTGCCTGCCTGCCCACATGATGCAAAGCCCCAGCATCACGCCCGCCGAGGTGTATACGTCCGTGATGCAATGCCAGGCATCTGCCTTGAGCGCGAGCGAATCCGTTTTGCGCGCGCCATTCAACAGCAGCAGCCCCACGACGGTGTTGACAACAGAAGAAACGAACATGACAATGACGCCCGGCCCGAAATTATCCATGTGGCCGGGCTTCATCAGCTTGTGGATTGCCTCATTGAATATCCATCCCGCGGCCAAAAAAATCAGAAAGGCCTGAATAAGTCCGGAAAGGCTTTCAAACTTTCCATGGCCGAATGCGTGATCCTGGTCGGCCGGTTCGGAGGCCCTTTTGACGCCGAAAGTCGCCACGATCGCCGCGAAAACGTCCACGCCCGAATGCAGCGCCTCGGATATGACGGAGATGGACCCCATTGCAAAGCCGACGATCAGTTTCAACGCGACCAATATGCAGTTCGAAACCACCGATACCAGTGCAATGAGAAGCTTGTAACGATCTACCTGCACCCGGCCCTCCAAACAAAAAAGCCCCGCGGAACGTTTACATGTCCCACGGAGCTTGACATCCGTTGCCGCACGGCCCGGCTACGCTGCCATCGGCAGCTGCCTGATCATAGTTCTGAAAATATATAAAAATGGCGCGCCCGAATCAAGAGCGCGCTTTTAACGGTCAACTTTTTTTAAAATGACTTCCCCTCAACAAGGCTCCCGTCCTTGTACGTGGCTTCGCCCTGTTTTTTTCCTTTCTCGGTCCACATGGTCTTGATGCCGTCAAGCCCGCCGTTCTTATAGGTCATCTCGGTCTCTTTCTTGCCATTATCATAATATTCGGAGGCCGGGCCGTTCAATATGTCGTTGGTAAAGGTCTGCTCCGCTTTTAATTTGCCGTTTTCATACCAAAGCTGTTCAAGGCCGTTTTTGTTTCCAGCGCTGTAATTTGTCAGCCGTTTTTTGTTGCCGTTGGAATACCATATTGTTTCGGCGCCCTCCTTTTTTCCATTCTTAAAGGAGGTCTCGGCGGACTTTTTTCCGTCAGGGAAATAATTCGTGGACGTGCCCAGGGGCGTGTCAAGGCAGTAACTCGTTTCGCTTTTAACCTTGCCGTCTTCATACCATGACATGTCCCTGCCGTTTCTCTTTCCATCTTTGTAGGTGGTTTCTATATACCGTTTTCCGTTCTGATAATTACCGGTCATGATGCTGTCCTGCTTCCCCTTTTTATAATGCGTGTCGGATTGTGTGCTGCCGTCCGGGAAATAGTACACCGTGCGCACCAGGTCTTTTTTCGCGGCAACGATATAATAGAAGTTTTCCTTTTTCTTGCCTCCGCCTGGATAGGTATCCACCACCTGCGATTTCATTTCGGGCTTCGAACATCCCGCAACGCCTATCAGCACGCAAATACCAATGATGTTCCTCAAACGCATAACCTCTCCTTTTTGAAAAGGTACAACGGGCCTGTATCAGTAAAATATATTCCACGGAACTCGAAACAAAAATTGAACTTCTGTATAAATATTATGCAAAAACGGCGCAAATTTGTCAATTGTTTCGTGCGTTTACCATATTACCATAAATACAATCCGATCGGGAAATTATATTTTCCCTAGTACCGGCCCGGGCGCCGCCTGCGCGCCGTTACGCCAACCAGGAAATACCGCTGTCATGAAATTCCGTCCCTGCATAGATTTGCATAAAGGAAAAGTTAAGCAGATCGTAGGGAGCACCCTGTCCGACGTCAGACAGGACGCGCTCGTCACCAACTTCGAAACCGGCCTCTCCCCAGCCCATTTTGCCCGCCTATACAAAAACGACGGCCTCTTTGGCGGGCACATCATCATGCTCGGGCCGGGAAACGAGAATGCTGCGGTCCAGGCGCTTCACGAATTCCCGCAGGGGTTCCACATCGGCGGAGGCATTACCCCCGACAACGCCGGGCACTTTCTCGAAGAAGGCGCCACGCATGTGATTGTCACATCCTTTATTTTCAAAAAGGGCCGCATCTTTTGGGAAAACCTTAAAGCCATGGCGTCTGCCGCGGGAAAGCTGAACCTCGTGCTCGATCTCAGCTGTGTTTTGCGGGACAATGCCTACTATATCGCAACCGACCGCTGGCAGCGGCTTACCTCGGTCGCTCTGTCAAAAGAGACCCTCGAAACACTTGCCGCTTATTGCGACGAATTCCTTGTCCACGCCGCCCATGCGGAAGGCAAGCGGGCGGGCATCGATGAAGACCTTGTTTCTCTCCTGGGCGACAGCAGCCCGATTCCCGTCACCTATGCCGGCGGCATCCGCTCGCTTGCGGACCTCGACCTCGTGTTCTCAAAAGGAAAGGGCCGCGTCGACGCGACCATCGGCAGCAGCCTTGACATTTTCGGAGGAGACCTGCCGTACAAATCCGTAGTGGAGTGGCATAAGAAGCACCGGTAAAGAATCCTGCTGCTAAAAATCATCCTTCTTATTTTTTTCGATTTGATATTATCGGGGGAGAAGGCTCTCCCCCGGCCTCAGCCTGCTACGTAGTCCTCGGCAGCGCTTTCCGCCCTTCCTGGTGGGCGGGCGCTTTCCTCTCCTGGGTGGCCCCAGGGCAGCATTATCTGCAAGATTCACGCTCTATTGACAAGGGGCACCCGCGGACAGCTGCTATAGAATTTGCTTGGCTTGGCTTGGCTTTTATCGCCGCGAAGCGGCATACCAATGAGGTTGCGTTGCGAAGGTGCGACGACTCGCGAGCGTCAAGCGATCGACTTAGGCGCGCACCTTTGCAGGAAGGGGTGCGGGTGCAGATCACCTCACGCTGCGCTGTCTCGATACACCGCGCACCAAGGTGCGCGGCACTCGACAACCGTGCGCGGCGGGAGGAAGCTGCACCCCAGGGGAAACCCGATAGGGTTGCCCCACCAACTGGATTAAATTAATTATTTATTATCACTTGTCTTAGCTCTATCCCCGCCTGGCCCGCAACTTCTATCACATGGCTGTCCCGGTAGAATTCCAGGTAGAATATTCTTTTTATCCCGCTGTTTGCGATAAGCTTGAAACAGTGCCAGCAGGGCGAGGCCGTGATGTAGATGTCTGCGCTGTCAAGCGCTACGCCGTTTTTGGCCGCCTGGATGATGGCATTCGCCTCGGCATGCACCGTGGCGATGCAATGCCCGTTTTCCATGGTGTGGCCCACGTCGTCGCAATGCGGCATGCCGCGCACACTCCCGTTATACCCGGTCGACAGGATGGTCTTGTCCCTCACGATCACCGCGCCCACATTTTTGCGGTCGCAGGTTGAACGCGTGGCGACCTGAAGCGCGATCTTCATGAAATATTCGTCCCATGGCGCGCGTATCCGTTTGGGGACAAATGCCTTTTTCTTGGCCATTGCCACCTCCTTTTTATCTCTCATTGCGATCCGTCAACCGTGTCGATCTGAGCAACACGGTGCTCGTGGCGGCCGCCCTCAAACGGGGTCGAAAGCCAGATCTTGAGGATTTCCGATGCCGTTTCAAACGTCGTGATCCTCTGTCCGAGCGCCAGTACGTTCGCGTCGTTGTGCAGGCGCGACATTTGTGCCATCTGGGGCGTGACGCACAGCGCGGCGCGCACCCCTTTAAAACGGTTGGCCACCATGCTAGCGCCGATGCCTGAGCCGCACAAAACGATGCCGCGCTTGAATGTCCCGTTTGACACTTTTGCGGCCGCTCGTGCGATGTAAATGGGGTAATCACTTCTTTCCTCGCTGAAGACGCCTACGTCTTCGCAGGGAATGGACAGCTTTTCCAGCTCTTTCTTGATATGCTCCTTAAGCTTGAAACCGGCATGGTCCGCGCCGATGATGATGGCATTGTCTGGTTTGGGCACGTCATTTCCTTTCATTTTTCACATGGGTTGATGGATGCATAAATTATGTTAATCCTGCGTGTGATATCCATAAAAATAAATCTCTTCCCCTGTAACATCGGGCCCTTTCTTCAAGTCAAATAAAGCGAAAAAAATGGAAGAAATAGACGATCTTACCATACAGCGGGCAAAACGGAAAAACCGCGCTGCATTCAAGAGCGTCTACGATTTTTACGCGCCGTTTGCATGGAAAATCGCTTTTCGGACCTTGCACGGCAACAGCGAGCTTGCGTCGGAGGCCGTGCAGGACGCGTTTATCAGGGTCTTTAATTCATTGCCGAAATTTGCAGGCGGCGCGGCTTTCTCAACGTGGATTTACCGTATAACCTTTAACGTCTGCATGACGCTTCTTCAAAAAAAAGGCAAAGCTGACGGCATGCAGCAGATTGATGAGAACACGCTGGTTTCCGCGTCAACAGCAAAGGAAACGGATATGCAGCATGATGTACAGAAAATCCTTAAAAGCATTTCCGCTGAAGACAGGTTTCTGCTTACGGGCCGGGAAATGCTGGGATTTTCATTTGAAGAACTTGCCGATATCACCGGCAAAAATGCCGGCGCGCTCCGCACCCAGCTTTTCAGGCTGAAGGAGGAGATACGGAAAAAGTTCGGGGAGGGATGATGGAACAGATGAATGAAAAACAGCTGCCGGAAAAGTTTACCAGCGCATTTGCGGATGTCCCGCCGCTGCCGGGACAATTATTCGGGATGATTACGAGGAAGATCGCCAGGAGAACAATGCTTGCGCGCTCCTTATGGGCGGTCGCCGCCTCGCTCCTTATTGCAGTGTCCTCCCTGACGGCCTATCGCATGACCTTGCCGCACGGCTCCGGCTCGCCTGAGGCCGCCGAAGAATTGAGCACCGTGAGCAGCTATTACAACAGCAGTGTCTATCAGGCGGACGAAAAATCCTATGTCGGCTATGAAGAAGTGCTTTATCAATAAACGTACCGGAGGCAGTATGCGTACTAAAACAATTTTTTCCGTGTTTCTTTTTTCCCTGCTCCTCAGCGCGACAGCGGCGTTCTGCTCCCCTGATTCGACCAAGGCGGCCCCGCGGGACTCATCACATCAGAAATGGTGGGCCCAGCTCAATCTGACCGACGACCAGCAGGCAAAACTCAAAACGCTGCGCCAGGAGATGCGTGAGTCCCGCAAGGCGAATTTCGAAAAAATGAAGGCCCTGCTCGACAAAAGCAAAGAGGAGCTTCTCAAACCGTCGGCGAGCAAGGCCGTCCTCAACGGCTACGCAAAGGAAATGGGGGAACTTCACAGGGCGCTGGCCGAACAGATGGCGGACCATATGCTGAAGGTCAAGACCATATTGACAAAAGATCAATTTGCGAAGCTGCTCGGCAACGAGATGCGCCCCCCCATGATGCGGGAAATGCGCAAAGGACCGCACGACGAGCGTCACGGGCAGGGTCAGGGCGGCCCTCCGCCGGATTTTGACGACTGAAAACAAAACGGTTTTGGCCCGCTAAACGCCGGAGCAATGCTCCGGCGTTTGTTGTTTTTACACCGGAGGTTTTTCTTCCGGAGGCGTGCGCTCCCCTGCCCGCGGGTGCGCCAGCCGGTACACCCTGAGCAGGTGCTCCTTTGACATGTGGGTATATATCTGCGTGGTGGAAAGCGACGAATGGCCCAGGAGCTCCTTTACCGCGCGGATGTCGGCCCCGCGGTCGAGCAGGTGCGTGGCGAACGAATGGCGCAGGACGTGCGGGCTTTTCTTTTTCTGCTGGCTTACCATTGAAAGCTCTGACCCCACGATGCGCTCTATCTGCCTGCGCGACAGCCGGTTCCCCTTATGGTTTGCGAACAGCGGGGCATCATAGGCCTTTGAGGTTTTTCTTCTGTCAAGATACTCCCGTATTGCGGCCATGGCCTGCTCGGTCAACGGCACTATCCGCTCCTTTTTGCCTTTGCCGAGTACCCGCACATTCGCCTTTTTATATTCGATACCGCCCGCGTTGAGGCCGTGCAGTTCCGCAAGGCGCATGCCGCTTCCGTAGAGCAGTTCCACAATCGCGCGGTTCCTCACCGCGTCCACCTCCTGCCCTTTTTTTCCCTCCGGCACACTATGATTTCCCAATTCCTGCGCCTGCTTTTCGGTAAGAAATGCGGGCAGCGGCTTGTCGAGTTTGGGATTGGCAATCAGTTTTGCCGGATTGACAGAAAGCAAATGCCGCTTGACGCAGAATTTTGAAAACGATTTGAGCGCCGCCACCTTCCTGGCAATTGAGCGCGGCCTGAGGTTGTGCTCACCCATTGAATAGGTAAAGTCCCGCAGCACGCCCTTTTTCATGACGGATTCGAACGAGGCGTCCGGATAATTCTGCACGATAAAGGCGGTAAGCTGGGCAAGGTCCATTTTATAGGCTTCAACGGTAAGTGGGGAATAGCCCTTTTCCTTTAACAGATAATCGAGGAAGGAGGACATGTGTTCCTGAAGTGTGGCCATAAAGAAAGGTTCCTTCATAGAAAATACATCGGGAATACAAATTCAGGGCTATCCGTTAATGATTGAAGATAGAAGGGTGTCATTGCGAGGATTCAAGTTACGACCTCACCCCACCCTCTCCCACGGGGAGAGGGAGAAAACATGGCGTGAAGGACTGGCAAAGAAAATTAAGTTTGATTGGAGACACTACTATTGGTAAAGGAAACAAATGCTCGCCGACGCGTTAGGGGCGACGGAGGGTGTGCCGGAGCACATTGCCGGCCGACCCCGCCGATAGGCTTAGGGGCGGTCCGGCAACGAGGCTGACCAGCCGAGTCCGGAGGAGAACCGCACCCTTGTAGGGACACGGCGCGCCGTGTCCCTACAAGGGGGAACGCCCTGATTTATTTTATTTAAAAAGGAAAGGATCAATAATCATGGTATTCGGAAAAGACTTCTCTATTCAAACACAAGGGTTCTCAGATATCGTGGACATCACGCCGAACATCGAATCCATTATTGCCGAATCGGAAATCACCGGCGGCATTGCCACCGTGTTCGTGGTGGGATCAACCGCGTCTGTTTCCACCATCGAATACGAACCCGCCCTCACGGAAGACATGAAGGAACAGCTCAACGAGCTCGTGCCCTCCAACCTCAGGAGCCGGCATTCCGAAACGTGGGGCGACGACAACGGGTTTTCGCACATCCGCGCGACCCTCATGGGGCCCGGCATCACGGTCCCGGTCTCGGGCGGGAGCCTCACGCTGGGCACCTGGCAGCAGATTGTGGTGATAGACCACGACAACAGGCCCCGCTCGCGAAAAATATTCGTGCAGGTCATTGGAGAAAAATAACGGTAATCCATTATATTTTATTTGACATCCGATGTTTTTTTAATATTTTATTAATAGCATTACATGGCCTGCGTATAAGAAATTTCACCATTAACGAGGGAGGTTTTATGAATAAGCGTCTTGTTTCCTCATGCATCGCGCTGGTCGCATCTCTCACGCTTCTGGCCCCTGCGGCCTGGAGCCAGGATGTAACGCCGTCGATAGGAGCAGGTTCAAAAGCGGCGCTCTTCACTTTTAGCGGATTAGCGAACCTTGGTGCCGGAGCATATAATGGCGGCATTGGCGGAAAATATTATTTGATGGACATGCTTGCTCTCCGCGCAAGCCTGCTGTTTGGATTTGAAGATCAGGGAATTCTGGCTCCTGCCGCGGGCGGAACTGCAGGCGATGTGAACGCCTTTAGTGTCGGCCTCAACGTTGGTGGGGAGTATCATTTGCTCAAGACCCGAGTGAGCCCTTATGTGGGCGCAACAATTGGATTCAAGTCGATATCGACTTCGCAGAAAGACGCAGTTCCCACCGGGACCGCTCAGACGACGATAGAAAATGCCCCTATAACCGGCTATGTCCCCGGTTTTAATTTCAACATTGCGGCCCTCGGCGGCGTCGAATTCTTTATTGTCAAAGAATTGAGCCTGAGCGCGGAATACCAGCTCGGGTATTCGATGACCGCTCCCTACGATCAGAAAACCACTAACGCCGGTGTCACTTTAACTGTCAAGAACGGCCTATATTCGGCTGTCGGAATCACCGCGGTCGGCGCCCTTACCTTGGCTTTCTATTTCTAATTTAGAGAATTATTTTTCCAACCATTCGGGCCGGAAAGAAAACCTTTCCGGCCTTTTTTATTCCCCCCTGCTCACCCTTTTAGACTTCATTTGATGCATGACAGATTGTATTTTTTTAAATCGTCGGCTGCCCCGCAAGGGGAAAACTTAAAACCAAGAGGGTCCCCATGAAAGGCATCATTCTCGCAGGCGGCTCAGGCACCAGGCTGTATCCGGTAACGCTTGCGACAAGCAAGCAGCTGCTGCCCGTGTACGACAAGCCCATGGTGTATTATCCGCTTGCCATCCTGATGCTCGCAAAAATACGTGATATTCTTATTATAACCACGCCGCAGGATTATGATGCCTTCAAGCGCCTGCTCGGCAACGGCTCGCAATGGGGGCTTCGTTTTTCCTATGCGGTGCAGCCAAGGCCCGAGGGTATTGCGCAGGCGTTTATCGTGGGTAAGGAATTTATCGGGAACGATAGCGTGGCGCTCATTCTCGGTGACAACATCTTCTGGGGCCACGGCATCATAAGCACCCTTGCGGAAGCGACCGCAAAAAAAGACCGGGCGACCATTTTCGGATACTGGGTGACCGATCCCCAGCGCTACGGCGTGGTGGAGCTCGATGCAAAGGGCAGGCCCGTAAACCTCGTGGAAAAACCAAAAACCCCGAAGTCTCCCTATGCAGTCACCGGCCTTTATTTTTTCGACAACAAGGTCACCCAGTATGCCGAAGGGCTTGCGCCGTCGGCGCGCGGCGAGCTTGAGATAACCGACCTTAACCGTCTTTACATGCAGGAAGGCAGGCTCGACGTGGTGCTGCTCGGCAGGGGCGTGGCATGGCTCGACACCGGCACCCACGAGTCCATGCTCCAGGCATCGGTCTTTGTTGAAACGATCCAGTCGCGCCAGGGACTCAAGGTGTCGTGCCCCGAAGAAATCGCCTTTACCCTCGGCTATATTTCCGCCGAGCAGCTCCTGCGCCTCGCCGAACCCATGAAGAAAAACAGCTACGGCGAATACCTTGTGCAGATTGCCTCAGGCAAACGGTAAGGAAGCGCCAGCATGAAATTCACGGAAACGGAAATAAAGGGCGTGTGGATTATAAGTCCCGTTGTCCACGAGGACGGCCGGGGATTTTTTCTCGAATCATTTTCCGGGGCTGAAATGGAAGCGCATGGCCTGCCGTCGTGCTTTGTGCAGGACAATCATGCGCGCTCAAAAGCGCCCGGCGTCATCCGCGGAATGCACTTTCAGAAACCGCCCAAAGCGCAGAGCAAACTCGTGCGCGTGGTGCGCGGCTCGGTGTACGATGTGGTCGTTGACCTGCGCAAAAAATCCAAAACATACGGAAAATGGTTCGGCCTCACGTTAAGCGAAGAAAACAGGGAAATGTTGTTTATCCCCAAAGGGTTCGCCCACGGATATTGCACGCTGGCGCCTGACACCGAATTCCTGTATAAGGTGGACGAATACTATGCCCCGGCGCACGACAGCGGCATACGCTGGGACGATCCCGCTGTCGGCATCATATGGCCGGTTGCCGATCCCGTTATTTCGGACAAGGACGCAAGGCTTCCTTTACTTCAGGACATCGGGTCGCCGTTTTAAATAATTCACCGAATTGGGTTGACGAGTAAACGCGTTGACGGATTGACGCAGGAAGAGCAGTAAATGCGAGAATGCGTATATGCGGGAAGCGGGGGCTCAAAGAGCGCAACGAATTCATGGAGTGATGGGAAAAGAAAGCGATGAACACAGAAGACAGGAGACAGAATTCAGAAGGAAAAACATCTCAACTGGATCATATTTATTCTGACTCCTGACTTCTGTATTCTGTATTCCTGTTCCACCAAGTAACTTTACTACTTTTTTTATATGAATCAACAACCTACCCACTCTTTTTATCCTTTTAAAATTTTTCTCGGCATCATCGGCTATCTCGGCTACTTTGCCTCGGCAGGCATTTTCTTTTGTATCGGGCTCCCGTTTTTCGCGGTCCTGGCGCTGTGGCCGGGCCCCATGCGCCGTGTCATGTACGCCGTGTTCAGAAACTTCGCGGTGTTTCTCACCAGAATATGGCTGCCGCTGCTGCATGTTTATAATTTCGCCGAGCGGCCGGGTCCCGAGGCGTCCGCCCTGCGCGGCGCCATTATCGTGGCGAACCACAGGAGCAGGCTCGACGCCCTTATGATGCTGTCGGTCCTGCCGGAAAGCGGCGTCGTCATCAAGTCAAAGTACACCGGGATTCCTCTGTATTTTGCATTTGTCAAATACCTCGATTTCGTGAGCGTTGATTCCGGTTCCCTTCAGTCGCTTGCCTCGGCCCTGGAAAAATGCAAAGACGTCCTTGCACGGGGCAAGAACCTGCTCGTGTTTCCGGAGGGAACGCGCGCAAGGACCGGCAAGCTGCTCCCCTTCGGGCAGTATTCCTTCAAACTGGCCATGGAAACGCATGCGCCGCTGGTGCCGGTCATCATCCATTCCAATCTTCCCCTCATGGCGCGCTGCAGGGGAAGTATTTTTCCACGATACAGGTTCAGGTACACGGTCCGGTTTCTGCCGCCCGAAAGGGCCGGGGCCGGCGAAACGGCCCAGGATTTTGCCGCCAGGGTGCGCGCACTCATGGCCGCACAGCTCGCATCGCTTGATAAAGGGACATACTGGGACACCGGAAAAAAGGACATCGCATGACGCAGCAGGCCGCCTTCGGCATGGAAGACATTCTGGCAATCCTTCCCCACCGGCCGCCCTTCCTTTTTGTGGACCGCGTGGTGAAGCTTGTTGCCGACAGGGAAATTTTCGCCGAGAGGCTCATTCGCGACGATGAGCCTTTTTTTGCAGGGCATTTTCCACAGAAGCACATCATGCCCGGCGTGCTGGTCATTGACGCGCTCGCCCAGACGAGCGGCCTCTTGTGGGGCCTTTCAAAAAAGGTCATCGGCGCGGCCCCTGCCACGGAACCACAGATTTTCTTCCTGGCGTCGGCGAACATCAAATTCACCAATCCTTCATTCCCGGGCGAAACGCTCGAGCTCCATTCGAGGTGCGAAACAAGCTTCGGCACGCTCTTCAGCTATTCGGTTGAAGCGTGCGTGGGAAGAAAAACCGTGGCCAAAGGCACCATGGCCCTTGCCATGATGGACGGCAAACTATGAACCTGCTACTCCTGCGCGCCAACCCGAGAAAAAACGGCTTCACCCGGCGCCTCACCGACCTTTTTGTCAAGGGCATCCGCGACGCCGGCGCCACGCTCGTCGACCGCGACCTTGCGTCGCTTTCCATCAAACAGTGCAACGGTTGCTATAGCTGCTGGGTGACCTCGCCGGGAAAATGTATCATCCGCGACGACATGGCTTCACTGCTGCAGGACATCCTCGACGCCGACATCATTGTCTGCTCAACGCCGTTAAATGCGTTCACCGTGAGCAGCCTTCTTAAAAACGTCTTGGACAGGACATTGCCGCTCACGCAGTCGAAATTCGAGCAGTCGCCCCTCGGTACGGTGCGGAACAGCCTGCGTTTCCCTGAAAAATGGCCCAAGAAAATCGCCGCGATCGTGGTGGGGGCGTTTAAAGGGGAGGAAAATTTCTCAGCGGTGCGGAGCATGTTTACGCTGTATGCAAACGCCATGAGCATGGATTTGTGCGGCGAGCTCATACGGCCCGAATCGTACCTGCTCCAGTTCACCCTGGCCAAGCCCCTCACGGTAAAGGCGATCGAATCGGCCTTTGTCAAGGCGGGCTACGAAATCGCGACCGACAGCCGGATCTCGCCCGAAACGCAGGAGAAAGCCGCCACGCCCCTCTCCCCCGACCTGTCGTATTTTAAAAAATATTCCAACATTTACTGGGAACACGCCGTCGCAATGGGCGAAAAATCGCGCGACCTTGACCTTCTCAGCAAAACCGTCATGTCGGACGTGCGCATCCTGATGCAGGAAATGGCGCGCAGCATCGACCCTGTTGCCACTGCCCGCCTGAAAACCACGCTCCAGTTCGATTTTCCCGACAAGCAGTATTCCTTCATCCTGTCCGTTGATCACGGCGTTTGCACTTTTATGGAGGGAATAACCGACAAACCGGACCTGAAGGTGACCACCACAACAGACGTATGGGCAAAGGTGTTCATGAGGCAGATTAACGTGCGCGACGCGCTGATGAGCAGGCAGATTGTGCTGGAAGGGGACAAATTTGTTTTTTCAAGGCTCGACCGGTATTTTCCGCCGCCGGTGATGTAAGGACAAATGGCACATTCACCGATAGCGTTTTTTTCTCCCGCTCATACGCCTCGCGGTTAAAAAAAAGCAGATAATCCTGCTCGATCCATTCGTTTATTTCGTCCATGGAGCGCAGAGACGGCGGCAGCATCCCGCCTTTAATAACCGGGAGATTCAACTCATTTTCCATTCGCGGTCCCTACAGCTTCAATGATTCTCTTATACAAATCCGAACCTTCATACTTTTTGAATTTTTCTCTTGTGGATTTTTCCTGAGGATTAATCCCATTTTCTTTCATCAATTGAACGATGTCGGGAAAATCCTTTATTTCTCTCCGTTTTTCGTTGATCATGGAATGAAATTTCATTGCAATTAGGTGATGCACCGATGGAACGGTGAACATTTCGCCGGCAATCTTCACCTGCTTTCCTTCGGCAATTATCATTTCCAATGTCTGCTGATCGCCGATAAGAAAATCAAGGTCCCGCAGCCCGGGCTTTTCACCCTTGAATTGAACAAAAGCGTCCTGCCGGTTGGACACCGAGTAGCCGGCTTTTATAAGGTCCGGTTCAATTTTAAAACAATCATCTGCGGTCACCATAAAATCTATATCAAAGGTCATCCTTTGGACTTTATTCGCATTAAGAGCATATCCGCCCACTAAAACACCGCGCACCTTGTGGTGTCTCAACAAAGAGGAAATGAATTGGAAAACGGAGCCTTTAATTTCTGAGGAGGAGTTGTGCGTGTCCATGGTAAAAAAATACAATTAACCAATGTAAATACCAATCACCACACTCATTTAATAATTCTTCTCCTATTATACCCTTTTTCCCCATACGGCTGAAGCTTATCGAGCCATAATTCCTCAAGCGTTTTCAAATCGCCGTCGCAATCCCAGAGCGGGTCGTCCTTTGGCTCCAGGCGGTCAAGGATTTCAAATGAGAACCCCGCCTCCCCGTACTGCGCATAGTCGGCCTGCAAATCCCGGTTCATGTGACTGCCGTTGGCCAATTGGAATTTGCAGCTGTTAAGCTTTCCGGGAAGGTTTTTGCTGGTCCCGATAAATATCTTTCCGCTCCCCAGGTTTTTTATCTGGTAAATCCCCATGGGCAGAGGGGTTTGTTTGTATTTGCGTATGAGTTCTTTTCGGTCGGTCATAGGGATGGGACCATCAACGGGCCGGAACAAGTTCCTTCGCCGCCCTCTCAAGGCCGGTGAGATTGTTGACATTATACACTGATGTGCTCCTGGGAAAACCGTTCACCCGTACAAGGCCCGACAGCACCCGCTGGGGCCCTATTTCCAGAAAAACATCCACTTTTTTCGCCAGAAGCGTCTGCATGCATGCACGCCACAAAACAGGCTTTACAAGCTGCTGGGTGACACAATCTTTAATTTTTGCCGGATCGTTTTCAAACCTTCCCGTGCCGTTGAGCAGCAGCGGCACCGCGGGTGGTTTGAAGGTGATGGGTTCCACCCAGGCCGCGAACTGCGCAAGCGCACTGTTCATGAACGGGCTGTGCCACGGCCCGGAAACAAGGATGGTTTTGGTCTTGCCGATGCCGAGCCCGGCAAGCCGTTTTGAAAATGCCTGCATGGTCTGGATGTCTCCGGACACGACGATCTGGTCGGGCGCATTGTCGTTTGCGACAACAATTTTGTCCGGCGCATTCATTGCCGCCAGCAATTCCTGCACTTCTTCCATGGGCGTAAACAACACCGCCATCATGCCGCCGCTGCAGCGTGATGCGGCCTCATCCATGAACTCGCCGCGCCTGGCCGCGATGATCACGGCCTCTTCGTCGGCAATGACGCCGCTTGCCGCAAGCGAGGTGATTTCGCCGAGGGAATGGCCGAGCACCGCGTCGGGGCTTATGCCTTTTTCGCGCACATGACGGAGGTATCCGATGGACACGGCCGCGAGCAGCGGCTGCAGAAATTGCGCCTTGCGCAGCTTCTTATCGGGCCCGCGCAGGCACAGCTTTTCGAGATCTTCATGGGTGAGGTCGCTGGCAAGAGAAACCAGCGATCGGAACCGGGCGTCGCCTTTAAAAAGGTCCTGCCCCATCCCGATTTCCTGCGAGCCCTGGCCGGGAAAGAGAAATACGATCATACTGCTCTTATGCTACCGTTGCGGTAAGGCCGCCGTCAACAACAAGTGACTGGCCGATGATGTAGGAGGATTCGTCGGAAGAGAGAAACGCGACCGCCGCCGCCACTTCTGCAGGCGTGCCGAAGCGCTTTATGAGGATGCGGGCGAGGTTCTGCTGTTTTATCTGCCGCGGCATCTTGGCGGTCATGTCGGTCTCAACAAAGCCGGGCACCACGGCGTTTACCCGGATGCCGCGCGGGCCGAGCTCCGCCGCGAGCGACCGCGTAAAGGCGATGAGCGCACCCTTGCTCGCGGCGTAATTTGTCTGCCCGCCGATGCCCACGAGCCCCGACACCGACGCGATGTTGACGATGACGCCCTTCTGCGCCGACATCATGGGCCGCACGACGGCATGAACAAAACGGTATGCGCCGTTGAGGTTCGTGTCGAGCACCTTGTTCCATTCGTCAAACGGCATCATCATGAGGTACTGGTCGGAGGCGATGCCGGCGTTGTTGACAAGGACGTCGATGCGTCCGTCGGCCCTGATGATGCTTTCGACCGCCTTTTCGATTGCATCGCCGTCGGCCTGCGGGCACAGCATTTTCTGCGCGCCCGTCTTTTGCGCCGTGTCGAGCGCCGCCTCTTCATGGCGGTGATAGGTGAAATACACCTTTGCGTTTTTGCGCCGGAACTCTTCTACAACTGCCCTGCCTATGCCGCGGGAGCCGCCCGTAACAAGCGCGATTTTATTGGAAAACATAGAAACCTTGTAAATGATGTGCTGCTATTTTGTCGGAATGTAAAAATAGTTGTTGCAGAAGGTAAGTTGGTTTGATGGAACAAGTTTTTTATCGGGTGGTTTATCCCCCTTTGCCTTCGGCACCTCCCCCTTGTTAAGGGGGAGAGCTTGATAAAAGGGGGTGTTTTTTTTCATAGGTATTCCGCGGGTGCGCCCAACGGATATATGAAGCTTGCAACAGACGGTACCCGGCCGCACCCAGGAGGGGGTATGCCCTGCTATGTAGAGGTGTAGCGCGATACGCCTCTACATGCAGGGCTAGGGGGACACTTCCCCCACCAACAAAAAGTATAGAAACTTTACTTCAGTGAATGATATTTCTTCCACAAATCATCCGGCCACTCTTTGATAAGCCTGCCGGTTTTAAAGTCAACAATCGTTACCGCGGTCGTGCCGCAGGCCATTTCCTGCTTGGTGGTTTCGTGGACAAGAGAATGGGAAAACGTGAGGCGGCCTTCGTATACGGAAACGAGTTCATGCGAGGTGAAAAGGATGAGCGGATCGCCGTACTTGACAGCGCGCTTGTACTCGCAGCGGTTCTCGACCACCGGCGTGATAAACCCGAGTTTCATGGCGTCCTCGATGGAAAGGAGCTCTTTCATGATCGAAAGGCGCCCATCCTCGAACCACAAAAAATACTGCGCGTTGTGGATGACGCCCATCATGTCGGTCTGGTGAAACTGGGGGGTGATATGGAGACGGCGTTTTACAATATGCATATGAATGTCCTGTAAAAAATTGTCCTGCCGGTGAAAGTAGTAATATACAAGGGGAGAAAACGTAGCGCAAAAGGAAGGTTATACTAAGTTTTAAAGCTCGTCCAGCTTTACCGTGAGGCTCTTCGGCATGATGGGCGGCATGGATATGGTCTTGATTGAGGGCCCTTTTTCCGACCCCAGGTTGAATTGCAGGCCGGCATAGGCGATTTCGGCCGGGAACATGGCGAGACCCACATGGGTATTTAACAAATAGGAGAAACACGATGCTGTGACTTCGGCGACATTTGCGGCCCCGTTATAGATGGGCGTCCCCTTTTTAAGTTCCTTTGCGCCCGGTTCGGTGCAGATGCCGATGATCTTGTTTTTAACACCGGCCGCCCTGCGCGCACAGATCGCTTCGCGGCCCACGAATTTTTCTTTGGAAAAATCAATCATCCACTGGAGGCCGAGCGCAAGCGGGTCGCGCACCGCCGCGCCTTCGGCGAACACGTTGAAGAAGCGGCCTTCAAGGCGGAGATCGTTGTGGATGTCAACGCCGCAGAGCCCACCGCCGTTTTTTACCGCAATGGAAAGGCACGCCTCAAAAAGCATTGCCGCTGCCGCTTCCGGCACCATGAGGTAATATCCGAACTCGGATGTTTTTCCGGCCCTGAAAAGGGACACGCTTTCGCCCTGAAAGTCGTACCGCTCGACGGAAAGGTATGGAAGCCCCAGCACGTCGGTGCCGAACAGCTCCTTTACCACGGCCCAGGCTTTGTAGCCGTCAATGCTGAGCAGGCCGTGGGTGGCTGAGCAATCAGTCATGCCAGCATCGGCAGCTCCGCGCTCATTAAGCATTGCGGTGAAGACGTCGTCATCAAGAATGCTCTCGGCCAGCAGGATGAATTCCTCATCGTTGTTGGCGACATAGCAGTCGGCGATGATGTTTCCGCCGCTGTCGGCGATAAACGTGTGGAGCATACGGCCGAAGCGCACCTTGGCGACGTTGCCCGCGCACAGGGAGTCCAGAAAATCAAGGCCTTTATCGTCAGGAAAACGGAACCGCTGCATATGCGAGGCGTCGGTGACCCCGGCCGCGTCGCGGACATGATGGTATTCGGTTTTGTGATCGGAAACCCGGGTTACGACCTCGGTATTGAAGCGCGTTGTAAACGCGGCGTTATACTTTGAAAGGCTGTCGTGAAAAAACGAGGTTCTCATGCTGTTGCCTCTTTCCCGGCCTTCTGCTCAAGCACGAAATCGACCACGGTATTGATGGAGCGGAGCACCGAAATGTTCTGGTCCGGGATCTTGATGCCGAAGGAATTCTCGATGCAGAGAACTATTTCAAGCGCGTCGAGCGAATCGAGCCCCAGGCCCGCGCCGAGCAGCGCAACGTCCTCGTGCAGGTCTTCGGGCGTGTAGGGCAGATTGAGGCGCCTGATGAGCTCTTTTTTAAAGGTATCTATCACAGCGCGGCGTTTGTCAATGACCGCCTGCATGGTATCTGTCATAGGTGGTATTCTTTCACTCGCCTTTTTGTAGTATAGCGGCGCAATTCACCCCGTGGGATGAGCTGAAAACTAGGAGAATATACTTTTTGTCCCGCCAGGTTCTCAAGGATGAATCCAAAAGGACACACGCTAGTGAAAACAGCGGTGCTGTTGCTTCCGCGAACCCAAGTACTGGTGAAACATCGATAATTAAATCGTCCCTTTTTCCTGTAACCGCCCAGACAGCCCCTGTTTCCCGCGGATTGTCCCTGTTGCAGCACACTGCGCCAATGTCCGCGTTGCCGATCCCTGCTTTTTCGAGAGCGCTTTTTATAGTGTCTTCAAGCACGCGGGTCGTGGCGTCGGGCTTCATGCATTCGCCTGTTTCGGTGGAATATTCGACCGAGCACAGGCGTCCCAGTATTCTTGCTTTGCGGCCTGTGGCATGAGTGGCGGTCTCGAGCATGACCGCGCATGCGCCCTCCCCCCGCGCCGGAGCGCCTGAAGACATCAGGCCGGCCATGTACGAATCGGTGATTATCTTCTCGGACAGCTCGTCAACGGACAGGCTCACCAGCGCCTTTGCATGGCCGCATTTAAGCGCGGCCATGGAAAATCCGAGCCCCATGAGCCCGGCGCCGGGGCCGAAACTGATTGTGGTGTTGTGTCCCGTGAGGCGAAGCGCCTTGCAAATATTGCCTGCAACGGAATTCGGGACAATATACGGAAATGCCGCAACTTGATTGATGCGGAACTTTTTACTGAGCAGCGAGCCTATATGCTCGGATTCGGCCCACGAAGGGCCTGCGGAAAGGTGCAGAAACAGTCCCACGTCGCCGCGTCCTGCCAGCCTGTCCGGGCCGCCCGCGTGAAGCAGCGCAAGGCGCGTTGCTGCCGTGGCAAACACACTGGATCTGTCCATGTTCCGCACGTCGACGCGCCTGTCAACGCTTGCCATGTCAAAGGCCGGGACCATGCCCAGCCGCAAAGGCAGCAGGCCTGCGCAGGTGACGAGAGTGAGCATGTCTTTTTTCGAAGTTACCGCCTCAACAAGCTGCCTGCCGCCCAATCCCGCAGGCGAAACCATTCCGATGCCGGTAATCACCACCGTATCGTCGGCCCCGTTTTGCGGGGGCGTATAGGCCGGATCGAGGCGCGGATTCACCACGATGCTCGCGTTGTTGCCGCCAAAGGCGAAGTTGTTTTTCAGCATGGGGCCTTCGCGCCCAACGCGGCGGCCGGCTTTCGGGACATAGTCGAGTGTGCAGCCGTCCCTGGGTACGGAAAAATTCGCCGTGGGCGGGTAATATCCCTTTGCCATTGCCAGAATACCGGCAACGGTTTCGAGCGAACCTGCCGCGCCGAGGCAGTGGCCGATGATGGACTTTGTGGAGCTCACCGGCACGGCTGCGGCATGTTCCCCGAACACCTTGCGGATGGCCTTTGTTTCGGCCTTGTCGTTGGCCTCGGTGCCGGTGCCGTGTGCGTTGATGTAGGCTATTGACGAAGGAGAAGCACCGGCGTCGTGAAGCGCGCGCTCCATGGAAAGCGCCTGGCCCGCGCCGGAGGGATCGGGGGCGGTGCAGTGATGGGCGTCGTTGGAAAGTCCGAAGCCCATGACTTCGGCGAAAATTCCGGCCCTGCGGGCCTGGGCATGGGCCAGGCTTTCGAGCACGCAGAAGCCGGCGCCCTCGCCCAGGTTGAGCCCCACGGGTTTCGAAAACGGCGCGCAGGTCCCCACGCAGGTGGCCTTGAGGCCATCGAACCCGGCAAGCGTGGTTTCGCTGAAAGTGTCGCTGCCGCCAGCAAGCGCGACGTCGATAATGCCGAGGCGGATGAGATCGGCTGCAAATCCGATTGCCGCGGTGCTTGCGGAACAGGCCGTGACCACGGTGGCGCTCGGCCCGCCAATGCCGAAACAATGCGCCAGCGCCTTTGCGCCGCAGTAATACCGGAGGGCGAAAAGTTCCTCTTTGGTAAGAGACATGTCTCCGGAAAGGATGCGGCCGTAATGCCGCTCGATGCTCTGCATGGGTCCGCTGCACGTGGCAAACACAAGCCCCATTTTGCGCGAAAGCGCAGGCGGTATAATGCCCGCCTGTAAAAGCGCCTCGCCGGCAGCGGCCGCGGCAAGATGCACGAAACGGTCGAGATCGAGCACGCACGGGTCCGTAACATAACGTTGCCAGTCGAACTCCTTTATGATGCCCGCGTGGCTCGCCCTGAAATGCGAAAGGTGCGGCCTGCCAATGGGCGAAAAAGAAGGCGTGCCGCGAAGCACCGCTTCGGCAAAGGCCTTGCAGCCCGCGCCGGCGCTGCAGATGGCGCCCATTCCGGTGATGACGACACGCTGTCTCACGATATAAAACTTCCGGTTTTGAGGATAACGGCGAAATTATAGCCACAATCGCTGCTTGCCAGTGCCATCACGTGCCGAGGAACAGAAGAGAGATTCCTGTTGTCAAGCTCCGCGATCCCTGTTTTCTGCGGCCACAGCGCAATGTCCCGCCGCAGGCTTTCGAGCGCGGCCGCGGCCGCAACGAGAATTGACGCGGTCTCGATATATCCAGTGTTGAAGCTCGTTGACGCGAGCGGGACATTGCCCGCGCCCCCGGCACTGAGCACGTCGAGTACCTTTTTGTCCTGCATGTTTCCCTGGGGCGCCCAAACGGCAAGGCCGATGTCCTTCCATAAAAGCCCGGCGCGCGAAAGCGCCTGGCCGCAGGCATGTGTGAGCCCTTCCGTTCCCAGGCTTTGCCCGGAAAATTCTTTTCCGTCAATGCTCATGCCGTACGACAGCACCTCGGCAAGCAGGGGAGCGCCCCGCTCCCGGGCGCTGTCGAGCGTTTCGAGCACGAGGGTCGCCGCGCCTTCGGCGATTACCTTGCGCTTCGGCTCCGCTAGGTCAAGCGCATAGGCCGATTCCGCGCCGCCCTGTTTGAGGAAGCCGATGAGGTCGTAATTATAGAAACTCTGGTGATACACCTCGTCGGACGCTGCGGCGAGGATTGCCTTTGCGCGGTTTTCGCGCAGTGCGTTGAACGCATAGGCAATTGCGGCAAGCCCTGCGTGCGGCCCGGGCGCAAGCGTCATGTTGACACCCTTGAGGCACAGCGCGTTGGAGACCCAGCCCGCGGTGGAGTTTGCCGTGATATTTGAAAAACAGGCGATGTCGGGCTGAAAAATGTCCGATTTGAAAACGCTGTTCATGTGGTCGGATTCGGGCGGGCCGTTGCACACGCCCATCACGATGCCCACGTCGTGCGCAATCTTCTGGCCCACCCGCAGGCCCGCATGGTCGAGCGCGAGCCTCGACGCGGCCGTCGCGTACCTGCTCAGCGGGTTCATTCCTGAAAAGTCAAGCCTGCGGTCGACGTCCTGCGCTGAAAATTCTGGCACGAGCCCGGCAAGCCTTGACGCCGATTTTTCGTGCCCGAGCCTGTCTGCCGGTGCTATCCCCACAACGCCGCCGCGCAGCGCGTCGAGCGTTCTGCCGATGCCGAGGCCAACCGAAGTCACCGTGCCGAGTCCGGTCACCACCACGCGGCTCAAGTCGCGCCTGCGCGGCGGCACCGGAAAATCCCATTTGGTGATGCACGCAGCCGCATTATTGCCCCCGAACGCGTAATTCGCGGAAAGAAAGGCGTTGTATTCTTTTTCACGCGCGGTGTTGGGAACATAATCGAGCGGGCATCCGGGGCGCGGTTCCGAAAAATTGAGTGTGGGCGGAATAAAGTCTTTGTTCATGGCCAGCAGGTTGCAGGTAGCTTCCAGAATTCCCGTGGTACCCATGCAATGCCCGAAAAACGATTTTGTGGAGGTGACCGGTATAGGCGTTGTTCCGCAGAATTTTGCAATGCCCTTTGATTCGGCGCGGTCGTTCGCCTCGGTGCCGGTGCCGTGCGCGTTGATGCAGCCGATGTCTTCGCGTTTGATTCCCGCATCGTCAAGGGCGTTTTCGAGCGTTTTGCAAACGCCGTCGCCCCTCGGATCGGGCGAGGTGGGATGATACGCGTCCGACGTGAGCGCGTGGCCCGCGATTTTTCCATAGATGCGGACATGGCGCAGAAGCGCCTGCTCCATCTCTTCCAGGACCCAAAACACCGACGCTTCGCCTATGTTAAGGCCGACCGGGAGCGAAAACGGCGCCGTCTGTCCGGTGGACACCGCCTTGAGCCCGTTGAACCCGCTCACATTGGCGACGCAGAGCGTGTCTGAACCTCCCACAATGACCGTGGAATAGAGCCCCAGGTTGACAAGCGACGCGGCAAGGCCCAGCGCGCCCGTGGTGGACGAGCATGCGGTGGTGACGAGCCATATTTCCCCGCCGATGCCGAGCGCCCGCGACAGCGCCTTGCCGAACCCGTAATATTGCGCCTGGAGGTTCATCTTCTCGTCAAAGACCTTGTCGCCCTTGTGGTGCAGCCATTTGTATTCCTCCTCGGCCGAGAGGAGCCCGCCGTTGCACGTGCCAAGCACGAGCGCGATGTCGCGCCGCGACGCTTTTGGTTTCCACCCTATTTGCGCGTCGGCCATGGCCGCGCGCGCCGAGGCGATCCCGAAATGCATGTATTTGTCGCCGTATTCCCTGATCTCCTCTTCGTCAAGGCCCTGCCGGGCGTCGAACCCCTTTATCTCGCCGCCCAGGTTCGTGCGGAAATGGCGCGCGTCGAACAGGGTGATGGGCGCAAGCCCGTGCTTTCCCTCGCGCAACGCGGACGCGATCTCTTCGCAGCCGTTGCCGATGGGGCTCAGGGCGCCTATACCCGTGATCACGGCCTGGCCTTTCACGCCCTGGCGCTCGAGCGGCTTGCCCACGGCCCTGCGGCCGTCTTTCCACGTGGCCGGTTCCAGGCTTGCTGCATGCGACTCTTTCTGGAGCCTGAAGAAATTGTTCCATATGCCGATGAATTCACGGTATAATTCGTCGCGCGTCATGTTGAGCGGCTCGAACACCACGTGCGCGCCGTTGTAATGCGACCAGGTTTTGTCCACGATGCGGCTCTGGCGCTCGAGCCTGTCCCAGTGCACCGAGCCGGGATACGGGGTGAAAACGAAAAATTCCGAGGTGTGGATGTTCGCCTTGTCAAACAGCTCGACCACCCGGTCGCCGATGCCTTTTTCGTCCCAGTCGCGGCCCACGGCGCACGAACCAAAAAACCTGATGTCGTGGTCGCCAAGTTTCTTGACAAGGTCAAACAGCAGCTGCCGTTCCTTGGCCTCGCCGGCAAGCGCCCTGATCGAAACCGGATCAACATTGAGCGTGCAGTAGAAATTCTTGACCCCGGCCCGCGCCATGAGGCCGAGGAGATCCTCGTCGGTGTTGAGCGCCATGGTGGAGGAAACGAAATACTTCTTGTTGAGCGGGACAAGCGCCGTGAGCAGGGTGCGCGCGTATTCGGTCATCCTGCGCTGGGGGAAGAAGAGCGTGTCGTCGGCAAGGTACACGTTTTCGTACTTGAGCCCGCGTATCTCCTCCACCACCTTGTCAACGGGCCTGAACCGGATTCGGCTGCCCATGTGCGCGGGAATGGCGCACATGGCGCAGTTGTACGAACACCCGCGCGTGAGCTGGACCAGGTCTTCATCCCAGTCGTAATAGTCTTTTTTGTAAAAAAGGTCGCGCCTCGGTATTTTCATGTCGGCAAGGTTGAACGTGCAGCCGCCTTTGTAAACTCTTTTAAGGCCCCCCGCCTTTAGGTCGGCAAGAATGATGGGCCACGTGGGCTCGCCTTCGCCAAGGTTCACCGAATCGGCGTGCTTGAGGCACTCCTCGGCCATGAACGACGGGAAAAACCCGCCCATAATAACCCTTGTGCCGCGGGCGCGGAACCCGTCCCCTATTTCAAACGCCCGCGTGGCCTGCGGCGTGAAGCAGTTGATGGCGACAAGGTCGGTTTTCGCGGAAAAATCCAGCTTGTCGCCCGCGTTGTCGTCAACAAGCTCGATTTCGAATTCCGGCGGCGTGAGTGAGGCGAGAATGGGAATGCCGAGCGAGGGCGGCGTGGTGAAATCGCCGAGAAAATAATCAACAAGCCCCTTGTCCAATTCCGGATTGTTAAAGAGGAATTTTTCGAACCGGGGGTAGACAAAGGTGATTTTCACGTTGAATAAGCCTTATGACGTGATATAAAAAACCTTCCTCGTATTATTAAGCAGAGGTGGTAAAAATATACCATTGTGGAGGTGATTTTAAAGGTTTTCTATAGGTTTTGGTTGAAGAACAAAATAAAAACCATTTGGTTCCATAGCGGACAGAGCCTTTCCCATAACCCTCTTAAAAAATGGGTGCCTGACCCGCGGTCACGATTGTTCGTTTATGCGTCAAGCGTATGCCCGCGCGTTAGGAACGACTGGAGGTCGCGCTGGAGCGCGATGTCGCCCGGACCCGCCGCGAAGCGGCATAGGGCCGTGGCGGCCCGAGGCCTGTGGCCGAGACCGGAAGGAGGGCCGACCCGAGCAAGGCGAGGGGAACGCCCTGTTTATTATGTAAATGGTAAAATAAAATTTACTTCAGGGGAAGACCCACCTACCGATCCCGGCGATTTCCGGGTTTGTGCCGGATTTCCAGGGGCCGGGGTGACCGGCAAGGTATTCGTGCACGGTAAGGCCGAGCGCAAGAGGGATCCGCAGCGCGGCCGGAATCCCGGACTCCTCCACGCTTTTCACCTTTACCGGCGCACAATAGGTGCTTAAATAGTCGAGCAGGGTAAGATTGTTGGCGCCGCCGCCCGAGACCCAGATAACCTCGGCCGGTACCACCTGGCGGTATTCCCGTTTGAAAAATTCAAAGGCCGACCGCGCCGTAAGCGCCGTGAGCGTCGTGATCTTGTCAAAAGGGGAAAGTGCGGCCACCTGCGGATGCGAATAGAGCGCGGTGAAATCCTGCGGAAACGCCTGTTTCGGTGCGGGGTGCGTGAACCACGCCTGCGACAGCAGCGCGCCCAGGCAGGCGCTGTCCACCGTGCCCTTTGCCGCGGCCGAGCCGTCGCGGTCAAAGCCGTCAGAGCATCCGGCCTGGCGCGCGGCCATGTTGATGAGGCAGGTTCCCGGCCCTATGTCGCTGTCGAGCACGGAGTTCATTGCCTGATTGTCAACAACGGCCATGTGCGTCATGAGCCCGATGTTGAGATAAATGGAAACAGGTTCGGCATGCTTGGCGATTTTTGCGTTGCCCGGGAACAGCGGCAGTCCGCCGGCCGTGCCGCCAAGAACGCCATGTCTTCCGAAGCCGGCAATGACCGGGGCATTCAACGCCGAGGCGAGCAGCTGCGCGTCGCCGAGCGCGACGTCCCAGGCGCGCGCCTGGTGTCCTTCGCCCACGGGCCCCCGAAAGAGCGTGCAGGCGTTCATCACGATGCAATGGGGCTGACGCATTGACTTGTGGGCATGCGACAGCGCCGTCTTCGCGCATTCGAGAAACAGATACGAGAGCTTCTGGTCGAGCCACGCCAGACGGTCGAGCCCGATGGCGGCGGCGGGGTCGAGCGCGAGCGATTCCACAAGCTGCTCCACGGGCGCCGGATACGGGAGCACCGCATGGGCAAGCGGCTCCCACGCGTCGCCCTCCACGCATATATAAATGCTCTGGATGCCGCTCTGGGGACCGCCCGCGGAAACGATGAGGAACCGCTGCTTCTTTATCTTATTAAGTTTTGCAAGAGAGGGCATGTTTTTCCCGTATCTATTAAAGTATAAATAATAAATGTGGGCGGTTGGAGCAACAGGCGCGGAAAATTTTAATGGACGGCTTTTATCAGGCGACGCCTGCCCTTACGTGCCGGGGGTCGATAGACTTGCTATCATAAAAGAATACGGCTATTTTCTTGGTATGCCTCAATCCGCTCCCCAGGCCGTCCTCGACCTTGTAAAACGGTTTTCCGACAATAAGGAATCCTATAAATCCCCGACTTTCAACGAAGCGCAATTGAGGATTGATTTCTTAAATCCTTTTTTCGAAGCGCTCGGCTGGGACATTGCAAATAAGCAGGGCTTTGCCGAAGCGTACAAGGAAGTCGTGCATGAGGACGCGGTCAAGGTCGGCACTGCCACCAAAGCGCCGGATTATTCCTTCCGCATCGGCGGCCAGAGGAAGTTTTTCGTTGAGGCCAAAAAGCCGTTTATCAACATCAAAGAGGACATAGACCCCGCGTTTCAGGTGCGCAGGTATGCCTGGTCAGCGAAGCTGCCGCTTTCCATTCTCACCGATTTTGAAGAATTCTCCGTGTACGATTGCCGGGTAAAACCGGTCAAAACCGACAAGGCCTCGGTGTGCAGGCTGTTGTATATCAGATACGACGAGTACGAGTCACGTTGGGACGAAATCGCTGGGAAATTTTCCAAAGAGGCCATCAATAAGGGATCGTTCGACAAATTCGTAGCGGACCGGAAACGCGGGCACGGCACCACCGAAGTTGACGACGCCTTTCTCTCCGAAATCGAGGCGTGGCGCGACATTCTTGCGCGGAACATCGCCATCCGCAACGAAAAGCTGTCCAACCGCGAACTCAACTTCGCGGTCCAGCGTACCATTGACCGCCTCATTTTCCTCCGCATCTGCGAAGACCGCGGTATAGAAGAATACGGCCGGCTTCTTGCGCACCTGAACGGCGACAACATTTACAAACGCCTGTGCGTTCTTTTCCGCGAAGCGGACGACCGGTATAATTCCGGCCTTTTCCATTTCCGCGAGGAAAAAGGGCGCAAAGAGTCGCCGGACGATATTACCCTCAAACTTGACATAGACGATAAGGTGTTAAAGGAGATAATAGAGAGCCTCTATTACCCCGACTGCGCCTACGAATTTTCCGTACTCCCCGCCGACATCCTGGGCCAGGTGTATGAACAGTTCCTCGGCAAGGTGATACGGCTCACCGCCGGGCACCAAGCAAAGGTCGAAGATAAACCGGAAGTAAAAAAAGCTGGCGGCGTGTTTTACACCCCAACGTACATCGTTGATTACATTGTAAAAAACACGGTGGGGAAACTCGTCGAAAACAAAACCCCAAATCAGGTCGCCGCGCTCCGCATTCTTGACCCGGCCTGCGGATCAGGTTCGTTTCTCATAGGCGCATACCAATACCTGCTGGACTGGCACCGTGACTGGTATACCAAGAACTGGCGCGAAAGGTGGTGCTATGGAAAGAACCCAACACTGTACAAAGCGCGAGAAAACGAGTACCGGCTTACAACACCGGAACGGAAAAGAATACTCCTCAACAACATTTATGGTGTTGATATTGACACGCAAGCAGTAGAGGTCACAAAATTATCTCTTCTCTTGAAAGTCCTAGAGGGCGAAAACGAACAAAGTATTTCACAGCAACTAAAGTTATTTCATCAGAGGGCATTGCCCGATTTAGGGAATAATATCAAATGCGGGAATTCGCTGATAGGAATGGATTTTTATAACGGTGTCCAGGAAACAATGGCGCTATATGAGGATGCGGAACTTGAAGAACAGATTAAAGGGTACCTCTAAATATTCACCAATATTGCGTTTAATGCTTGACAAAGGCTAATTCGTCATTTATATTAATTCCAGACAACAGGACTGTACCACCATCGTCTGGAGGATATTGTCATGGG
>Ga0182027_10000306_pt1 | contig 85628 bp, 90 predicted proteins | sample 712E1DmetaG_FD_121300 | JGI IMG/M metagenome (GOLD analysis project Ga0182027, IMG submission 121300) | Permafrost microbial communities from Stordalen Mire, Sweden - 712E1D metaG (Illumina Assembly) | ecosystem: Environmental > Terrestrial > Soil > Wetlands > Permafrost | place: Sweden... | reverse complement strand
AGTCTTCCCAGGTTAACGGGAAGACTGTTTATATATATGGTAATGATAATGATGCCGCCTGGGTTGACCACGGTATGAAATACTTCATTGACGACCACGCCAATTTGAATGCCGATCAGATTCTAAAAATCGCCGGCAGCTTAAACTAACTCTATTCTCTAGCCCCGGCTCCCCTGTATACTAAATATTGATGAATACACGCACACGCTTTGCGCCAAGCCCTACGGGCTTTATGCACGTTGGCGGCGTACGTACGGCCTTGTTTGCATGGCTGGTTGCCCAGCAGGCTAGCGGCAAGTTTATCTTACGCATAGAAGATACCGACCGTACAAGGCATGTTGAGGAGTCCGAACAACACATCCAGGACTGCCTAAAATGGCTCGGTATAGATTGGGATGAGGGGCCGTTTCGCCAGAGCGAAAGACTAGATATATATAGAGAGTGGGCCAACAAACTGTTGGCGAGCGGGAGAGCCTATGCGGATCCATATAGCCCGCAGCAACTTGATGGACTTCGTAAAGAGGCTGCTAGCCAGAAGAGACCGTTTTTATTCCGCAATCACCGTCCAGAAAACCCTCCTGCGTGGGACGGTTCGCAACCTCTACGCTTTAAGTCCGAGCCAAAGGCATATTCTTGGCATGACGAAGTTATGGGTAACTTATCTACTGGTCCAGAGGTAGTCGATGATTTTATTGTTCTAAAGTCAGACGGCTTTCCAACCTATAACTTCGCTCACATTATTGACGACCATCTTATGGAAATCTCTCATGTTATCCGCAGTCAAGAGTTCTTGGCATCTATACCAAAATTTTTGAATTTATACGAAGCACTAGAGATTGCGCCGCCAAAATTTGCTACATTGCCGTTTGTCATGAGCCCGGATGGAAATAAGAAACTTTCCAAACGTGACGGAGCCAAAGATGTTATGGATTATAAAAATGATGGTTACTTACCCGAGGCTGTAATTAATCTTTTGGGAACTCTTGGCTGGAATGACGGTACCACCCAAGAAATTTTCAGCGTTGATGAGCTAATCAAAAAGTTTAGTTTAGACCGTGTGCAAAAGGGCGGGGCACAGTTTGATGAACAACGTCTGGTTTGGTTAAACGGCCATTATATTCGTGAACTGCCTTTAGGAGGACTAATCCAAAAAGTAGATGGTTTCTGGCCCGCCGAAGCAAAAGAATCAGACGAAAACTATAGAAAAGAGATTTTGGGTTTGGTGCAAGAGCGACTCAAGCATTTTTCAGAACTACCAGAGTTAACTAGCTTTTTCTTTACCGAACCTGCAATAGAAAAAATATTGAATTTATATAAAGATCCTGTAGATAAACAGTTAAAAAACTTTGGATCGGCCGATATAAAGCCGTTGCTTGAAGCTACCGCCAAAGAACTAGAGGCAAGTGATTTTAGCTCAGACGATTTACAGAATCGTCTGAATAACCTCTTGGAAGGCCTGGTTACCAAACCTGGCATTTTATTTGCCGCACTGCGTATTGCGGTTACCGGTGCAAAAGCTTCGCCGGAGCTTTTTGGTACTCTGCACGTACTTGGTAAAGAAAAATCACTGGACCGCCTTCAAAAAACTATCGCCGCCCTGGCAGTCTAAGCATAAGAGCTGTTAAAATACCTATTAATGATAGATAACGTTTTACCGCCTAAGCGACCGAGCCGAAAATCTGCACCGCCGCACGCCGATACACAGGCTCCAAGTGTGCCCAAGCAAGACACTCCGGATAGTATATTAAATAAAAATATTCCTGCTTTTAGCGAAACGGGTGAATTGCCCCTGCAGGAACTAGAAATAGACAACAAGGAGAAAGAAATACCTATGGCCAAAAAGAAAAGATTTAATTGGCGCAGCTGGAGTAAAAAGCGCAAAATTATAGTAATAGTTTTATTGTTAATTCTAGTGTGCGGTGTGGGTGCAGACATCTACTGGATATTATTTCACGACACCGGCAGCCCCTCTATGAGTTTAATTAAGCATAAGAAGGTAGTTACCACTGTAGCCTCACCATTAACAGGCGTTCAGGTAAGCCCTGAATTAGCTAAGCGGCCAGTAACTGGAATAATGATAGAAAACAGCCCGGACGCCCGCCCGCAATCTGGCATTCAAGATGCCGGGGTAGTTTATGAGGCTATTGCCGAGGGGGGAATTACTAGATTCTTAACCCTTTACCAGGATGCTCAGCCGCAATATATAGGACCGGTACGAAGCCTGCGTCCTTATTACCTAGATTTTGGCGTACCTTTTGATGCTGGTATTGCCCACGTAGGCGGTAGCCCTGATGCACTTGCGCAAGTAAGAAACGGGCTTAAGGATTTAGACCAGTTCTTTAACAGCGGTAGCTATTGGCGCCAAAGCACTCGCGCGGCACCGCACAACGTATACACCAGCTTCGCTCTTTTAGATGCTCTAAATAAATCAAAGGGCTATACGACCAGTAAATTTACTAGTTTCCCTCGAAAGAAAGACGTCAAGCTCACTACGCCTACCGCCAAGAGTATTGATTTTGCTATCTCTGGCTACACCTACAATGTTCATTACGATTACGATACTACTAGTAACACTTATCTACGTAGTGAAGGCGGAGCGGCTCACATGGCTACTACTTCAGCGCCTGACAAAACGGGCCAGCAGCTTCACCCCAAAGTAGTAATTGCCCTAATCATGGGCTATGGAATTATGGCAGATGGCCAGCACAGTGATTACACCACTACTGGCAGTGGAGCAATGTATGTTTTTCAAGATGGCGGAGTCACGCAGGGCACGTGGAGCAAGGCCGGTCGCACTAGTCAATTTGTATTTACAGACGCTAGCAATAAGCCTATAAAGCTTGACGCCGGTCAAACTTGGTTTACTGCCCTCGGCGCTAGCAGCATGGTTAGCTACAAGCCATAGACGAATCACCTCTGTTTTGGTACAATTACCACCGTTAACGGCCCCTTCGTCTAGCGGTTAGGATATCTGGTTCTCATCCAGAAGATCGCGGGTTCGAGTCCCGCAGGGGTCACCAGAAAAATAGCTCGCTTTAGTGAGCTTATTTTTATGGTGCGCTCTCGCAGAGAGCCGAACCCGCAGGGTTCGTGAAGCGAGCGGTCACGCACAAAAGTTTACTTTGAGCATGACCTGAGCGGAAATAGTCGGGCGCGAACGCCCCGACGCTTTCCCCTCAGGGGTCACCATTTTATAAGAACAAGATTTTCAAGAATTTTCTAGCTTACAAAACCTACATAAGCGTCTACAATAATAAGTAGCCATACATGGGCTTTCGCCTGGGCGGATTCCTCCGTGTAGACTTCTAAACAAATTGGGTGGTACACTTCGGTCCCTGCTAATCCCTTAATCAAATTAGTTTCCGACTTTAAAACACACTAGGAACGGTTAGTTTGTTTGTCGGCAGCTTGATGCGCTAAAGCCGTTCGCCGTATCTGTTATAAGCGATATCGGTCATTTTCTCGTGACTTTTAAATACATTAAGGAGGGGTGCCATGGAAAACATTATACAAATCAACAAAGACGTAAGTGTAGTGGCTTACTATTTTAAAAACGCCGGTGCACGATTACGTTGCTATCCTAAAAAGATTGAGTACGATGGCAAAAGTATTGTCTTTACAGAAATGGGCATGCGCCACCCAACTAAAAAGGGTGAGCGTATGATACACATATTTGATATGACTGACGGCCAGGCTGATTATCGCCTGGAATTCGACGCCCAACGGCTTACCTGGACATTGGTAGCCATAGCCGACGCCCACTTGCCGCAAGCCCAGACTTCGGGCCTTACAGCTATACCAGCAGGCGCATAACATGCTTATAAGACACCCCTTCGGGGTTTCTCATCGCGCCGGGCACGGAATGAATCCGACGCTCGGGCTTCTCTTCCCGAGGAGAAAAAATGCCTAATTTAAATTTGCCCCTGAATAGGGCTCAGCCCCAAATAATGCATATAGATTTGAATAGTTGTTTTGCATCTGTTGAGCAGCAGGCCAGGCCTCTGCTGCGCGGCCGACCGGTAGGTGTTACCAACCGCAACACGCCCTATACCTGTATGGTAGCGGTTTCTTATGAAGCCAAGGCTCGCGGCATAAAAGTCGGTATGCGTTTTGCTGATGCAAAGCTGTTGGTACCAGATTTAATAATGGTAGAGAGCGACCCGCCCAAATATCATCATGTCTATCAGATTTTGGTTAATATCATGCGCTCTTATTCACCCAATGTAACCATGAAGAGCATAGATGAGGGCATTATTGATTTTACCGGCACTATCGGCTCGGTAAACAAGCAATCATTACCGGAAATTGGCCATGAGATTAAAAAACGCTTAACAGATGAAGTGGGATGCTGGATGCGCTGCAATGTGGGTATTGCCCCAAACAGATTTTTGGCAAAATTAGCCGCCGGGCTTCATAAACCGGATGGATTGGACGTTATTGACCACACAAACCTGCGCAGAACGTTATCGGAGCTAGAATTAACGGATTTAACTGGCATAGCTGAGCGTAACCAAGCCCGCCTAAATGCTTGCGGCATTATGACGCCCTTGCAGTTTTTAGACGCGCCCAGCGAGGTACTAAAAAGACGAGTATTTAAAAGTGTTTGCGGCGAAGATTGGTATCAGCGCCTGCGCGGCTGGGAAGTGGATGACCACGAATGGGCTACCAAAACCGTTGGCCGCCAATACGTACTAGACGAGCTAAGACCTAGCGATGAATCCGTCCGGGCTCGTCTGGCTTATTTATGTGAGACTACCGCTGTTAAATTACGTTACAAGGGATTGGCCTCCCGCGGTATTTTTGTTTACGTAAGATATGCCAGCGGTGACTATTGGTATTCCCGTAAGATGTTTAAAAGTAGCTTTTTTACAAATAGAGAAGTTTATAGGCGCGCCACATTGCTTTTTAACCAACGCCCGCACGACAGCTACGAGCGCGAAATTGGCGTGTCTTGTTACCGGCTCAGCCAATCAAACATGAACCAAATAAGCTTATTGGAAGAAGTTAACAGGGAAGTTTGGCTCACCGAGGCTGTAGACCGAATTAATAAAGATTTTGGGGAATTTACCATTACTTATGCCAACAGCGCTGCCAGTAAAGAGATTGTCAAGCAGAAAATCCCGTTTGGCAGTACTAGGTATTTTGAGCTGCTCTGTAACAGAGCATAAAGTGTTCTTTCGAACCTGTCCACCTTTGGCGGAGAACCAATAGGCGCTTTTGACAAAGCGCAAATTTTGCTACCTTGAGCGGCAAGGTAGCGCCCACCGCCGGGCGCATCAGAAAAAGCAGATTGAATCTAGTCTGGCTCGGAACGCGCCAAAACAACGACAAGCGACCTCGTTCTATATTTCTATAAGAGGAACTCGGTAAAGTTTTGGCTTGATTCGCTCCTCGCTCAGCCTATCTTCATCTGTTCCTGCTGATGCCCGGACCCATATTGCTCAAGCAAGCCATGCACGCCTAAAATAAATTAATTACAATTTTATAAGTCATTGAGATAGAGAAGCAGAAACGCTTAGGCGGAGCAGGGATGCTCAACGCCCACGAGTTTGCAGGGGTCGTACCAGTCGTCAAGACTTATAGGAAGTTTTCGGCGCTCACCTGCGCCCTTATTGCTCCCCCTTCGTCTTGGGTCGTGCCCCGTCTACCTTATATCGTCCGCTATAAGGCGTACGTGCTTTTGACATAGCCCTTATTCTCGCAGACATCCACCGCCAAGACCGCAAGAATAAACGGCCACACGATACATGCCAGAACCGTCATCGCCAATACGAGAGTCAACACGAAAGTCACGTCAGCTAACGATGTGCCGGTGCTGTCCGTGGGGACGGTGTCGCCCACTTTTATTATCAACCAGACGGTTACCGCACCCACAACGAGCCAGAGGGCTATTACTGCCCACCACGCCAAAAGGAGAGCCCCGTAAGAAATAAGGGCTTCCACTGCGTAGAGGACAAGCATCACGCCTATGACAAACATGGACTTAGGTATTTTTTTCACCTCTTTTCGGCGGTGAGATCGAGGGTTGCAAGAATTTCTGCTTCTCAAATTGCTATTCACCCGAAGGCGAACTGGGCACATTATAAAATACTTTTTGTCATGTGTAAAATATAGCCGGTTGAAAAAGAGAGCAAACTAACAGATAATGGAAGCATTAACGGAATTAGCACAAAATAAGAATATATGAAGTGGTGGGGCTCAAAACAGAGTGATAAGTCAGCCAAGCAGGGTGATTTATCTATTAGCGACCAGGTGTTAAAAAACGAACACCTAAGTTCAGATTTTATCCTTAGCGTTATGGAAGACGGTGTTGTTATGGTTGGTAAAGACAAGATAATCCACCTATTCAACCCGGCTGCTAGCCATATAACCGGCTGGTCTGCAGGACAAGCACTAGGGCTAGACTTTAATAGTGTTTTGCCTTTGGTGGACGAACACGGCCAGGCCTACCCGCCAGAAAGCCATCCCATCGCCAAATCATTACGTGATAACTCTTCTGTGCGTGACAACAAAGCTTGGTTGGTGACTCAAAGCGGCCGACGCATTGCCATTTCGTTGATTGTCTCGATTATTAGAGACGAAACTGGCAAAAGGAGTACCGGAATTGTAGGTGTCTTTCGAGACGTTACCAAAGAAAAGGAGGAAGAGGCTAAGCGTTCGGACTTTATAAGTACCGCCAGCCACGAAATGCGGACACCCATAGCAGCAATTGAGGGCTATTTGGCCCTATCTTTGAACACGAAAATATGCAAAATTGATGAAAACGCCCGCAAATACTTAACTAAGGCCGATACTTCGACCCAACACCTTGGAGCGCTTTTCCAGGACCTTCTAACTAGCTCCAAGGCTGAAGATGGCCGCCTAACTAGCTATCCTACCGCAATGGAAATAGGCGAAGCGCTAGAACAGGTTGTTGACGGAGCACGTTTTAGTGCGAAACAAAAAGGACTAGAACTGCGCTATATTGTCAGCAATAATAATGACGTTAGCGGCGGGAAGGTGATTCGACCTCTGTATTATGCCTTTGTGGACCAAAACCGCATCCGTGAGGTATTTCAGAACCTGGTAGACAATGCAGTTAAATACACCATGGAGGGTGGCGTAAACATTAGGCTAACCGGTGATAATAAGGTAATTCAAATCCAAGTAGAAGATACCGGTCCAGGCATTCCATCAGAAGATATTCCACATCTGTTCCAAAAATTTTACCGGGTAGACAACTCTATGACACGTACGGTTGGCGGCACGGGACTGGGGTTGTTCATCTGTAAACGGATTGTTGAAATGTCTAGTGGACGTATCTGGGCGGAAAGTGAGCTAAACAAAGGAAGTACATTTTTTGTTAACTTGCCCCGATTAACCGCAGAACAAGCCCTAAAAGCTCAGAAAGAAAAATCTCAACTCATTAGCCCTATGGCATAAATACGGTGTTGACCTATTTAAATCCATGCTACAATTAACAACATAAGCATAATAGATGTTAAGAAAGCAGATTAAAAATGGCTAAGGTTCTACTTGTTGAAGACGACAGTAATTTACTTGAAATCTTCGAGATGCGCTTAAAAGCAGAAGGCTACGATACTATCACCGCCCACGACGGCGAAGAGGGCATTATAGTGGCCATGAAAGAGAAACCAGACCTAATTGTTGCCGACGTTATGATGCCTAAATTGTCTGGTTTTGAGATGTTAGAGAATTTAAAGGCTGCCCCAGAAATGAGCAACGTAAAAGCAGTCATGATGACCGCACTAGGCCAGGCCGAGGATCAGGCTCGTGGCGAGCGATTAGGTGTGGTAAAGTATTTAGTGAAGTCTCAGGTTACGCTGGAAGATTTTATTCGTGTAATCCGAGGAGTCCTGCCGCCAGATCAAGCAGCAGATGACTCGCAAGCCGAGTCAACCGCCACTTCACCTGCAGCAGACATGTCTTCAAATATTAATAACCAAGAAAGTGAGCAAAAAATGCCAGAAGATCCACAAACAAACCCAGCGCCAGCTGATGACTTAGGTGCACCAACACCTCCTCCAGCAGACGTGAACCCACTTGGCGCACCAGCAGACGACAGCATTGTTGGCGGCGACCAGCAGACCAGCGCTGAAGAACAAGGCGTTGTACAAGATCAAATTAACAGCTTTACACCAAGCGCCCCGGCAGAGCCAGTTGCCCCAGTTGATGAGCCAGCTGCTCCAGCTCCAGAGCCAGTAAGCGACATTCCAGTTGCTGCTCCTCCAGTCGGTGACCCGGTAGCACCAGAAGCTCCAGCTCCAGATGCAGGCGACGTGTCAGCACCGATTGATCCTACATCTGCAGCCCTTTAGTAGTCTATAAAAAATAGTCTCTAAATTTACCGCCTCTTATCACTAGAGGCGGTTTTTGGTATTTACAGGTATAATGGTTACAGATGAGTAACGCGAGAGTCCCTATAGTGGCCATCGTTGGCAGAACTAACGTTGGTAAATCAAGCTTGTTTAACGCCATATTAAGGCGTCGTGAAGCTATTGTAGCCGATGAACCCGGTACAACACGCGACAACGTTACGGCCAGGGCCGAGTGGCACGACAAACATTTTTGGATAGTTGATACCGCAGGTCTTAAAACTGCCGATGATGATTTTGAACTATCTATCCAAGAGCAAATTATCCAGGCCGCAGACAATGCTGATGTAATTATGGTAGTTGCCTCAGCCGAGGTTCCACCCCAAGAAGAAGACCGCAGAGTGGCAACAATGGCGCTAAAAAGCCGTAAAACTGTCTTACTGGCGGTTAATAAGATTGATAAAAACCGGCAGGCAAATCTTGAACAATGGCTAAAACTAGGTATAAAACCCGTTATTGCTACCAGCGCAATCCATAAAACGGGCCTGGGTGAGCTACTTGATGGAATAAGCGAACATCTCCCCAAGGTTGTCTCCCGAGAGGCCTCAGACCGTATTCGCGTAGCTCTGCTGGGTAGGCCAAACGTAGGTAAGTCTTCGCTGTTTAACACTCTAGCCAAAAAACAGCAGGCCATTGTCGCTCAGAAAGCCGGTACCACTCGTGACGTTAACCGAGCAGTAATAAAAGTACATGGCAAAGAGATTGAAATTATGGATACTGCCGGTATCCGCCGCAGTGGCAAGATTGAGCGAGGCGTAGAGCATTTTAGCGTACTTCGTGCACTAGCCGCCATAGAAGAAGCCGACATTTGTTTACTATTGATGGATGTCCATGAACTAAATGTCCAGCTAGACCAAAAGATAGCTGGGTTGGTTAAAGAAGCGGGCAAGGGGCTTATTCTGGTGGTAAGTAAGTGGGATTCAGCCGATAAAGACAGCTTTACTCTTGACCGGCTTGCCCCGCAAATAGCACATACTTTTGATTTCGTACCTTGGGCCCCCCTAATTTTCACAAGTGCAGTAACAGGCCAAAATGCTACCAAAATATTTGATCTTGTCTTAGAAATTCGTGAAAAACGTGCCCAGACTTTTAGAACCACCGAGTTGAACAGATGGCTGGTAAGCGTAATTAATCAACATCCTCCGGCGGGGCTAAAAGGTTCTTTCCCTAAACTTAATTATATGGTTCATGAAGAAGGAAACCCAATCCCCAGTTTCAAAATCTTTGGCGCCCACACCAAGCTTTTACACTGGAGCTATAAAAGATATTTAGAAAAGAAGTTTCGTGAAAACTGGCCAATGGCAGGCACGCCCATAAAGTTCTGGTTTATCGAAAAACATTAGGATTGCATTGTTCGGGGGCCATAAAGTAAACTGCTTTAGGAATAAATATTAATGAGTGTAGTTATAGTAACCGGCGCCCAAAGAGGTGACGAAGGTAAAGGTCGGATTGTTGACCATTTGGCGAAGCAAAAAGATATAATCGCCAGGTTTAATGGTGGGCCAAATGCAGGTCATACAGTAGTTACTCAAGACGAAAAGGTTCTAAGATTACACCAAATTCCATCGGGCATTGCATATCCTGATAAGCTCAACATTATCGGCAATGGAGCGCTACTTGATCCGATACGTCTTTTGGAAGAGATTAATGATCTGGAATTAGCCGGCATAAGTGTAACGCCAAAAGTCCTAGCAATTAGCGACATGGCACACCTAATCCTGCCTCATCACATTAGCCTTGACGAAGTGCGCGAAGCAGGCCGCGACGGACAGGGCAGCACAAAACGAGGTATTGCTTTTGCCGCACGTGATAAATACGAAAGAATTGGTGCCAGAACTGAACTAATTATTGACGACCCAGCCGAGCTAACACGCAAAGTAATAACTGGACTTGAGTTAGCCAATCAAGCAAGGGCAACGGTTGGGTTACCTACGCATAACTCTAAGGCTGAGGCTTTAGCATGGTTAAAAACAACGAGCCGGCTTTCTCCATACATAACAGATACGGTTAGTTTATTGCACAGTCAAATTCAGAAGGGCAAGGCCGTACTGGCGGAAGGCGCACAGGCTTTTGACCTGGATATTGAGCATGGCATGTATCCCTACGTAACTTCATCACACACCACTACTGGCGGGGCATTAAACGGACTCGGGTTAAACGTAAAAAGCATTAAGGACGTCATTGGGGTAGTGAAGCTAACAAAATCACACGTCGGGGGCGGCCCGTTTGTAACAGAAATAACTAATAATCCTAAACTTACCGATCAAATTAGAGGCCCCAAGGGTAAAAATGATAGCGAATATGGTGCAAGCACTGGACGCGCCCGACGCATAGGCCACCTGGATTTGCCTGAAATTAGACAAGCAATCTTAGTAAATGGGATAACCAAGATTGCTCTTACCAAGCTCGACTGTGCTGAGCGTTACGGTACAAGCATGCTTATTGCGACTAGCTACAAATACAATGGTAAGGTTGTTAAAAAAGCTCCTAGCTCCGCACGTAGACTGGAAAAATGTGAACCGCAATATACACAGATGCCTATCTGGAAGGGTGACATCAGCAATATCAAAACATTTAATGACTTGCCAAAAGAAGCGAAAAACTTAATCAGATACCTTGAGAAGCAACTAAGCTGCCCCATTGCAATGATTGGTGTTGGCCCGCACCGCGACCAGCTAATTATTCGGAGATAAAGTTTGTTTATTAACTTAGATACTTAACTTATACTGTTTGGCAGTATGGCTTTGTTCCAGAAAAAACTCGATTCGTCTGACGGTTCATCCTTATATACAGTTGGTATGAGTAAAAACATCCTAATTATCGGCCTAGGTAACCCCGGTAAAAAGTATGAAGGCGCTCGCCACAACATTGGCTTTGAAATACTAGATAACTTTGCAAAAAAGAATGATTTTCAAGCATGGATAACCAAAAAAGACCTTAAGTGTCAGGTCACAACCGCTACCATGGGCTCAACACGCGTAATTCTATGCAAGCCAACTACTTTTATGAATAATAGCGGTGAGGCGGCTCAGGCTATACAACGATTTTACCGTGTTTATAATTCCGGTACTTTAGTTGTTTATGATGAGTTAGCCATTCCATTTGGCAATTTACGCACACGTGTTGGCGGTAGCGACGCTGGTCATAACGGTGTTAAATCGCTTATTAATCATATTGGTGATGATTTTAACCGCCTGCGTATTGGTACTGGTGATGAAATAAGCAAAAAGGCTGATTCATCGGATTTTGTCTTAGGCAAATTTACCAAAGAAGAACAGGAGGTCGTTCCGCTTATTATACGTGAGGCCGCCGCAATTATTACAGAATTTATATTCGGTGGCGAGCTTCCCCACGAAACCCGTACCGTCATGTAAAAAGCCTCTAGAGGGGGTGGGCACCGCTAGAGGCTTATTACACCCTTCAACCCACCATCAGCGAAGCGTCTAAGACTGCATAACGCAAGATCATTAGAGCCGGTCACTTAAAAAAAGCGACACATCCCGGAGGAACACGCGTACCCACATTGAATGGGACGAGAGAGTTAAAGGGGTTAGTTTGTTTAAGAGCTTTTCGCACCTATTTCTGACTTTTTTTAGCTTAACCATTTGCCTGCGTGCAACTGGCAGTACTATACTAAAAACCAGGAAAAGGTACGAAAGATGACTGGGTCAAGTGGAGGGTACAACTTAACTGGTCTTACCTCTTAAACAATCTAACAAAATGTTAGAATTGATATCCGCTACTCTAAGGTTTTGGATATCATTGGGGGTATAAGGTGCGTAAGTTCTATATATAGGAACTTACAAGTTGCTATTTTAGCAAAATAGTGTCTTAGTGTCAATACTTTTTAATGATTATGAATAAAGTCAATATACTTAAGCTTAATGACCCCTGTTATCCAGAGGTTCTAAAGCACATCCATGAGCCGCCAAAACAACTTTATTATATCGGGTCGAATCCCAAAAATTGGATAGACATGCCACGTGTAGCTGTGGTGGGTAGCCGCAAGGCTAGCTTATATGGGCAACAGGTCACCGAGCGCTTAGTCTGCGAGCTAGCTAGAGCAGGCGTGGTAATTATTAGCGGCTTAGCCCTAGGGATTGATTCTATTGCTCATAGGGCGGCTCTTGACGCCGGTGGTTTAACAATTGCTGTACTAGCTACCCCAGTTGAAAAGATCTATCCAGCTAGGCATCTACAATTAGCACATCGAATTCTTGATTCTGACGGTACGATCCTGAGCGAAGCTCCAAAAAATGCTACCATCCACCTTTACGATTTTGTTAAACGGAACCGCATTGTTAGTGGACTGGCTGATATTCTTTTAATTACAGAGGCTGTAGTAAACGGCGGAAGTTTACATACAGCTAGATTTGCTTTAGAGCAAGGCAAGACTGTCATGGTTGTGCCCGGCAACATCACTAGCCCCGGTAGTGAAGGCTGTAATAACCTAATCAAAAGTGGCGCGATACCTGTTACCGAAGCAGGCGATATATTCTTCCAGCTTAAGATAGACCCACAGAATATTTCTCTAAAAATATTCAACGGAAGTCAAGAAGAGCGGATAGTGTTGACATTAATACAGCAGGGAGTATCCGACCAGGAAGAGCTAGCTATACGCGCAAAGTTGGATGCCCCAAAAATATCGCAGATATTAACAATGCTAGAAATCGGCGGACATATCCGAGCGCAGGGCGGGGGAAACTGGTTAGCGAAATAGCCCCCAAAATAGTTTAGGGCTTGACGAAGCTTTCAGGCTTGATAGACTTGCAACTGTATATGTCAAGAAATCTAGTTATAGTTGAAAGTCCAGCGAAAGCAAAAACTATTGCTCAATACCTTGGCAGCGACTACGACGTCAAGAGTAGCTTCGGACATATCCGTGATTTACCAAAAAAAGAACTGGGTGTAGATACGGATAAGGCTTTTACCCCTACGTACGTGATAAGTCCCGACAAGAAAAAAATTGTCGCTGAATTAAAAAAAGCTGCCAAGGGCAAGACGGTCTGGCTGGCAAGCGACGAAGACCGCGAAGGAGAAGCTATTGCATGGCATATCTGCCATGCGCTCGGGCTCGATCCGGCTAAGACTAAACGGATTGTTTTCCATGAAATTACAAAGCCGGCAATTTTGGATGCTATAAAAAACCCCCGAACCATAGATATCAAACTGGTCGACGCCCAGCAAGCTAGACGAATACTTGACCGACTGGTGGGGTACGAGCTTAGCCCTGTTTTATGGAAAAAGGTCAGAGCTGGCTTAAGCGCGGGTCGGGTACAAAGCGTTGCTGTACGCTTAATCGTTGAACGTGAACGCGAGTTACGAGATTTTCAGTTAACAAGTAGCTTTAAGGTAACTGCGATCTTTGATGCTAGGGGCCATGAGTTGCCAGCTGAACTTGAGAGCAAGCTTACTCTCGCCCAAGACGCCAAGGCCTTTTTGGAATCAGTAAAAAACTCGACTTTTGAGGTTGTCGATATCCGTCAAAAACCCGGTAAACGCTCGCCAAGCGCCCCCTTTACAACCAGCACACTGCAGCAGGAAGCTGCACGCCGTTTAGGCTTTGGTGTACGCCAGACCATGGGTGTTGCTCAAAAATTGTACGAAAGTGGGCATATAACGTATATGAGAACGGACAGTTCAACTCTCTCTGGTTTCGCACTCTCGGCAATCCGGGAATATATCGTTAGTGAGTTTGGTACACGTTATTATCACTCTCGCCAGTTCCAAACAAAAAGCCAACTTGCGCAAGAAGCCCACGAGGCTATTCGCCCCACAGTTGTGTCACGACTCAAGGCCGGCAATGATAGCCAGCAAGAAAAGCTCTATGATTTAATTCGGCGCCGTACGCTTGCCAGCCAAATGTCATCCGCCGAGGTGGAAAAAACAGAGGTTAAGATAAGTATTAGTGACCATAGCGAACTATTCACAGCTACAGGCGAAGTTTTAAAGTTTGATGGCTTTTTAAAGGCAATGGGGGGCACTAAAGACGACAGTATTTTACCAGAGGTAAGTGTTGGCGAAAAACTAACATATGACTCCATTGTAGCCCTGGAGTCCTTCGGCCGTTCGCCAGCCCGATTTAGTGAAGCAACTCTCGTCAAGAAACTCGAAGAGCTGGGCATTGGCCGCCCAAGTACTTACGCCCCGACAATCGGCACCGTACAAGATCGCGGATATATAGAGAAAACCGATATCACGGGTGATATAAAAACCGTTCAAGAGCTGGTTTTGGCTAGCGGTAAAATTTCGCAAGTAACCAAAGAAGTTACCGTAGGCGCTGATCGAAATAAATTACTTCCGACTCCTCTGGCCGAAATCGTTACAGACTTTTTAGTCAAACACTTTACCGACATCTTCAATTATGATTTTACAGCCAAGGCTGAGGCAGAGCTAGACAGCATCGCTGACGGTAAAACCAAATGGCAAGATATGCTCAAACAGTTTTATGATTCTTTACACCCACTGATAGTTCAATCAGAAAAGGTTAGCCGTGAAGACGCATCTAACGCCCGCAAGCTTGGCAAAGACCCCAAGACCAAAAAGGTTGTTATAGCTCGCTTTGGACGCTACGGACCGATGCTCCAATTAGGTGAAACAAGCAAAGAAAACGGCGAACCAGAAGAGAAACCGCGTTTTGCTCCCTTACCAAAAGATACATCCTTAAACAGCATTACGCTTGAGCAGGCACTCCCAATGTTTGAACTCCCACGTATTGTCGGAAAGACCGATGACGGACAGGAAATAACTACGGACATTGGCAGGTTTGGTCCGTATGTTAAGGTCGGCAAGATGTTTGTAAGCATAAAGGATCATGACCCAATGAAAATCAGTGAAGCTGAAGCGCGGGAAGCAATCACAGCTAAGGCGGAGACCGAGGCAAAACGAGTTATAGCCGACTTTGGTAAAATAAAAATCTTAAGAGGACCGTACGGTCCATATATCACAGATGGTAAAAAGAATGCTCGAATAGCAAAAGATCAAGACCCAGAGAAACTCGGTGAAAAAGAGTCTATTGAGATCCTAAAAAAGGCTCCTGATAAAAAACGAGGCTTTAAGCCCCGGCGCAAAAAGAAATAACTATCACTAATGTAGTAGTTTTTTCTTTGTTTTTCCACATTTTTACCAGATTACCAAAATGTTTTATGTGTTATTTACAGAACTGAATTATCGCGAGACCGTCTAATTCGTGTTACAATAAGAATGTTACATAAAATGTTTGACTTTTAAAAACATATGTTATACAATTACTTAAACCAAGGGCGTATTAATAACGCTCGCGGACGGGAAGGAATGGCATGGAAGAAACTGCCGTGAAAGAACAATTTAATGTCGAAACAGTAGTCCAGGACATTCTGGGTACTATTGAACGTGAGCGTGAGCGTGAGATTATCTCCCGCCGTTTTGGTCTGTTTGATCGCCGCGAGACCTTGGAGCAAATTGGTGAATTGCTTGGTATTACTCGTGAACGCGTCAGACAGCTCGAGAAGGCAGTCATTACTCGCTTAAAAGCTTCCGCCAACAATGACCTCCCCCATATAAAGAGCGTTGAATCCACCCTCAGTACTCACCTAAAAGACATGGGTAATGTTGCCAGGATTAGTGATATCTCAGCTCGCATGACCAAAAACAACAGCAAGATAGATCAGTCTAGAGTGGCTTTCTTGGCTCAGCTAGCCCCGTCTATTGCAGTCGTTGATGATAACGACCACTTTTTCCACTCTGTCGGTCTGTCGGCCGAACACACCGAAAAAGTTATACGTGACTATGTAGCAAAAATAATTGAGGCCATTAAAGAAATTGGCGAGCCTACCAATATTGATGCGGTATCCAAGAAAGTCGGCAAGCCTGACACTAAACACGTGGAGGCACTGGCCAGTATTTCCAAGAATCTTGCCACACTTAACGGTCGCTGGGGCCTGATAAAATGGCCGATGGTTAATCCTAAGAATATCCGCGATAAAATCTATGTTATCTTGCACGATAAAGGTGAGCCTTTGCACTTTACCGAGATTGCCAATGCAATAAAGGATAGTAGCTTTAAGCGAAAAGATGTCACGACTCAAGCCATACATAATGAGCTAATCAAAGATAAGCGATTCGTGTTAATTGGTCGTGGCATTTACGCACTCAAAGAGTGGGGATATAAAAAGGGCACTGTCTCAGATGTTATTTCTGAAGTGTTGAAAAAGGAAGGTGGCCCTTTGCACCGTGACGAGATTGTTCGCCGCGTTCTTAAGACCCGCCGCGTTAAAGAGACCACTATTTTACTAAACCTTCAGGGTAAACCCCAGTTCAAACGAGTTGCCAAGGCGACTTACACCGTAGCTGAATAAATATACTTCTACAAAAGTTCAGATGTGCCCATCGGTCTACCGGTGAAGGCATGTATAATAATAATGTGATTCAAGAGAATGATTTTCTATGAGAATGTTTAGTGGTGGGCAAAATTTATCTAAAAAGTCGCACGACCACGTTCTTTTAATGCTAGAAATTCCCAGAACCAACGACAAGAAGGAGCTAGCGGCCGAACAAATGCTTGCAGCTCTGCATGGAATCTTGCGCACTAAAAAAGAGATTCGTAATAGCGGAACTCTGCAAGAGCACATTAGCCTGGAGATTATAGCCATCGGCCAGCGTATCCGTTTTTACGTTTGGACCCCGAAGCATCTGCAGGCCTTTGTGGAGGGCCAGATGTACGCTCAGTATCCAACGGTCCAAATATACGAACAGACCGAAGACTATGCCGAGAGGAAACTCCACCAGACTGTAATTCACTCTGCCGAGCTCGCATTAACCACTCACGAGACACTCCCAATAAAAACATTCCCCAGTTTTGAGGTAGACCCGCTAGCCTCAATTACAGCCACCCTGGCTAAACTTGATGGGGAAGACGAGGAAATGTGGATACAAATTATGGCGCGGCCAATACCAGATGATTGGCATCGATTAGGTGCAAGAATAGTTTCGCGCATCAAGAAGGGGGGAGGGGGCTTTGGCGGCGGAACTCTAGGTTATGCCTCAGAGGTCATCGCGGCGCTTGTGCGACCACCAACCGCAACCGGAGAGAGTAAGGTGCGTGAAGTATCTGAACGCGACAAAAGCCGTATATCTGCCATAGAAGAGAAGGGGACAAAACTTGGCTATAGGGTAAAAATACGCCTAGTTTACGCCGGCCACGACCAACACACCGCCCGGCTAAGAATGCAGGCTTTAGTAGGAGCTTTTAAGCAGTTTAACACTACAAATCTGAATGGTTTTGAAGCAAAGAACGTTAGCTATAACAGGGACAAGCAGTTAGAATACCAAACCCGCTTTTTTATCGATAAGGGCTTTATATTAAACATCGAGGAGCTTGCAAGTCTGTTCCATTTGCCCCATACGACCGTAGAAACACCAAATATAGTTTGGGCCACAACTAAAACCGCTGAGCCGCCTCCCAATATCCCAATTCAGCTCAAGGGGAAAGAGAACGAGATTAGCCTGTTTGGTGTAACGAACTTTAGGGGAGACAATACAGTTTTTGGTATTTTGCGCAAAGACCGCAGTAAGCATGTTTATCTTTTGGGGCAGACTGGTACTGGTAAATCCGGCGCCTTAGAGTTACTAACTCTAAGCGATATATATTATGACCAAGGTTTTGCAGTAATAGACCCTCACGGCGACTACGCTCAGCATATTTTAAGTTTTATACCACAAAGGCGTATAGATGATGTCGTCTATTTTAGCCCGGCTGATTCTGAGTATCCGGTAGGGTTTAACCCATTGGAAGTCACAGATCCTTCGCTTAAAGGCCACATTAGCTCTGAGCTAGTTGGCGTTCTAAAGCGCCTGTTTGCCGAAAGTTGGGGGCCCCGCCTAGAATATATTTTGCGATATACTTTGCTGGCTCTATTAGATTATCCGAGCTCAACAATGCTTGATATCACACGCATGCTAACCGACAGAAAGTTCCGTGACAAAGTTATCACCTATATTGATGACCCAGTAGTAAAAAACTTCTGGGTAACAGAATTTGCCAGTTGGAATGACAAATTTGCAAACGAGGCCGTTGCTCCAGTTCTAAATAAAGTCGGTGCCTTTACCGCCAACCCAATGGTCCGAAATATCATCGGCCAGCCAAAAAGTACCTTTAACCTGCGTCAAATCATGGATCACGGTAAGATTTTGATAGTGAACCTAAGCCGAGGTCTCGTAGGCGAAGATAATGCCGCTATTTTAGGCGCAATGATGGTTACCAAAATCCAACTCGCAGCCATGGGGCGAGCTGATATGCCCGAGGAAAAGCGCCGACCTTTTTACCTTTACGTAGACGAATTTCAAAACTTTGCCACCGATAGTTTCGCGGTGATTTTAAGTGAAGCCCGAAAATACGCCCTAAATCTCACAATTGCAAACCAGTATATCTCACAGATGAGCGAAGCGGTCCGCGATGCAGTGTTCGGTAACGTTGGGTCAATTATTAGTTTTCGTGTTAGCCCCGATGATGCACCATTTTTGCAAAAATACTTTGAGCCGCAGTTTGAGTCCACCGATCTAATTCAGCAACACAGCCGTTACTTTGTAGTAACGATGATGATTGACAGCGAAAAAGCTCCTCCATTTTCTGCAAAAACATTAAACCTTCCAGTAGCGCCGGCCGACTCTTCAAAGCAAATTATGGAATTATCGCGTCAACGCTACGCACAAGAGCGTTCAGTCGTCGCTGCCCGTATCCGACAATCATCTGGTATCGACGACGCACTAGAAGCAGCCGACAGAAAACAGAATAATACCAAACAGGCTCAAACCCCCAAGCCCAGTTCCAAACCTGGCGAACTTATTGAAATTGGCAAACTCGCAGCTAATGTTCTTGGCGGTCCATCGGAGAGTCGTGTGGAAGCCCCCCATAGTCCGTCAAAACGACGACGAAGCCGCTCACGAGGCAAAAAAAATAGTACAGAGAGCAGTCCTGAGACAAAACCAGTCGAACATAAGGCAGGCAAGCCTAATGTTGGCAAAAGCTCGTCAAGCGATGAGTATGTGGTCCATTTACGCTAATTTATTAAATAAACCATTCTTGTTAGCTCTCGTGTCTGAGTATCTAAGCAATAATAAACAAACTAAACATTTTACGAACACAGTCTATATACTAGCGGGCAGAGTAGTAGTATAAAAACGAGACGGTAGAGCAGTTCGGTATAAAAGAATATATAAATATCTAAAAAATATCTTTTGTTATAAACGACCAACATACAGAGCCCGGGGAACATACCAAAACAGACAAACACAATACGTCGCACAATGTATATTTTGCGACTCTACATATCTTCACCAGAGTTAGTTGGTAATACTCCCCCTAACAGGGGAAAATCTCAATTAATTATAAAATACTACAAATACTCTCATGCCTACTCACATTAACCTATCAATTATTTATTAATCTATACCGCATCTTTATCACACGTCGCTTTCTGTGAAAAGTACTCAGAGTTTTCCACAGCCTATATATATGTTTAATTTTTGCTCGTTCCATGTTTTTGTTATTATTTCCCCTGCCTTACGTTATTATGCATATATTTGATATTTGTCAGTTTGCAAGTATAGTATGCTTTTCCCTGCCAACCACTAATATATAGATATACTGAACAAATTACGAACTGGTGGGGTAGACTAGGTATATAGCGATGATAGCTAGTGAATATTTTGGCTACATTAATGCGCCCCTGTTATGGCCGCGCCCGAGTAATTTTAGACTTTTTTTTGAAACTATTTGTAAAACACCTTCCCCGCTACCCGTACGTCAAGATATTCCGAGGGCTGTGAATTGGTAGTATCAAATTTGTGTCGAGATGCAAGATATTGACCCACTTGGACGGTGGCGTCACCGCCCAAATAGAATTTAACATAATACGGGCGGTCTGTGGTACGTAAATCAAGTTCTTGGGCTAGCCTAGGAAGAGATAAAGAGCTTATTGGTACTTTAGCATACTGACATTGCCTAATGATCGTTTGGATGAAATCAATACCAGATGCTCCTAGTACTTGTTTGCCTGGGGATGCCTGAAATCCACTTTGGTCATTAACGACTGGAAGGTTGTGGATGCCTGGCATAGCAGCGTGCATGGCAACAGCCTTTCCCTGGGAACTAACAATATATGATATATCACCACTACTAAAGAAAAATGCCGGGGAAGATATATCTAAGTGTAAAGTTGGTTTTTCGTTAAAAAGAGGTAGCTCAATTGTTCCCCCGCTTATTTCGGGGAATTTACTCTGTAGTGTGTTGATGAGACCTTGCTCATCGAGTGTTATTTTGGTGCGATTTTTTAGACTCCCAAGCTCAGTATCAACTTCTTTTTTGTAAACAGACGGGGCTCTATAACTTGAGTCGCTCAGCTCAACTTTAGAATTTGGCTGGATTAATAAGCTATAGACTAAACAAAATATGACCGATGCGATTATGAACCCGTCCACTAGGCGAATAAATATCTTGTGCCATGTACCACGCCGTTGCATGTTCTTTTCGAACGGGCTATTTGTTGGTTTTGGCGGACTAGCTCTGTAGTAAGTTAGAGGGACCCCTGTGGTCCCCACTCTTTGCCTTGATGGTTGTCTGCTCTTTTTGGGCAATTTCATTAATTAGGAACCTCTTCACGAGACGCTACTGTTAGTAGTATTTTTACCAGTTTTTCACTGGCTTTTGGTTTGGCCGTTGCACTAAGTTTTGTTGCAAGTTCATTTCTTCTTTGGTCATTTTCTAATAAATCATGGGTGATTTTGAACAAATTTGCTGGTGCAATGTTTTCGCTAACTACCATAGCGGCATCGAGGCTGTTAAGCTCGTGCGCATTTTTTAATTGGTGGCCGGCTGCTAAAAATGGGCTAGGAATTACTATGCAGGCTTTGGCTTGAAGAGCGAATTCAGCCAAAATAGTTGCTCCTGAACGCGTAATGATAAGATCTGCGGCGCCACTGTATTTATAAAAGTCAGTTGTATAACTTAGCACTCTTACTCTTTCCATCTGGCTAGCCGATAGTCTAGCTTCGTATTTTTGCTGAACTATCTCCTGGTGCTGTTGACCAGTTATATGGACAACGTATAGCCTAGACTCACTTGCCAAGAGGTCTGGGGCGATAGATAGAACAAGCTCGTTGACTCTTTTTGATCCGAGTCCTCCGCCAGCAATTAGTAAGACTAGGCTGTCTTCAGGTATGCCGAGTTGTTGCATGTATTCTTTTTGTAACCTAGGGGTGACTATTTCGATATTAGGGTTAACGGGGATGCCAACGTAGCGTGTTTTGGCAGGCGGATATTTATAAAATTTAGCCGGCATTCCAGTAGTATGTATGGCTGCCCATCGCCCGAGAATACGGTTTGCGAGGCCGGGGATGATGTCTGAGTCATGCGTTACTATGGGTATTTTTTGCCAGTGTGCAGCAATGCCTACTGGAACTACCACGAAACCTCCTTTGGAAAATATTGCGTTAGGTCGTATAGATTTTAGAATCTTTCTAGCTTGAAATATGCCAATCAAAACTTTAAAAAAATCTCGTAAGTTTAGGGCCAGTGTTTTGAAGTCAATAATATGCGCCAAAAAACTTTCTCCATGGTAACGTCTGAATTTACCTGACGATACATAGTAGACTTCATCGAATAACCCCTGTTCGTCTTTAGACATGTTGAGCTTATCGCCCTTAAGCCCGATATATATAATCTTGGTCTGCGGTGAGTTGTCTCTAAGTGCGCGGGCGAGCGACAAGAGCGGGGTTATGTGGCCGCCGGATCCCCCGCCTGTCAAAACTATACTTAGGTTCGTTTGTTTCACTGCTATTTATTGGCTCGCTTTCTCTGTAACTAGTATAACGCGAAATCTGAAAAACCACTCCAAGAGCAGCAGTTAAAAAGATAATACTGGTCCCGCCCTGGCTGATTAGAGGCAAAGTAATACCCTTAATTGGCAGAAGTCCTATCATTGCGCCGATATTAATAATCATCTGGGTGCTCAGCCATGCTAAAACGCCTACGACTAGGAGCCGGCTGAATTGGTCGGCGGTGTGCGCAATAATGTGTTTCAGCCTTGCTATAAAGACAGTGTATATAGTCACAATTGCCAGCGAGCCAATGAAGCCAAATTTTTCGGCAATTATGGCAAATATGGAGTCGTTGGACGCTTCCGGTAGATATCCATACGCTTGAACGCTATATCCCAGGCCAAGACCAAATACGCCACCCGAGCCGACCGAAATCAGTGCTTGGCAGGCTTGATAACTACTGCCCTGACAATTAGTGCCTGGATGCAAAAATGTATTCAATCTTTCACGGCGATAACCACTACTCGCAACGGCGATTACTACCAACATAACTATTAGCCCAGCAATTATGCCGACCTTTTTTAGGGGGATGCCTGCTGCATAGGCCATAATGCCCATCATAGCTACCAATACTCCAGCCGAACCAAGGTCGCTTTGTAGATATGCTACTACGAAGCCCACGCCTAGCAGTATTAATAGTAGAGGCCTAAGTGTGCTGTTAAAATCGGTTAGTTTTCGTTGGCGCCAATTGTCTTCAAGAAATGCCGCAACCCAAATTAGTAGTGCAATTTTCATAAGTTCTGCTATCTGAAATGAAAATCCACCAAGCTTAATCCATCGGTGTGCCTGATACACTTCATCAACCGGTGTAATCATCACAACTACTGCACCAATGAGAGCTGTGATTGCCAGCGGCTTGGCCCATTTACGCCACCAGCCTGACGGCAGAAAAGCAGCAAGGATAAAAGCAACAATACCCAGCCCGACATCAATTAATTGTTTAGAAACAAAGTAGCTCTGGCTGACGTTTTGACTCGCAGCAAGACCGGGGCTTATGGAATATACGACAACAAGTCCGACAATCAGTAATATAGCGGTGAGTATCAACACCACGTAGTCGGGTTTATGCCTGCGGCTAGCTCCAGTCGTAGCACGTCCCGGTGCCACTGCCGAGATAGAAGTGAATCGGCTGCGGCGCGGTCGGTCGTTCACGTAGTCATACCTCCCAGGATATACAGGATAACACCAACAAAGGCCGCAAACGAGCCAACGACCCAGAAGCGCATAGTGATCTTTGTTTCTGGCCAGCCAATTGCTTCAAAGTGGTGGTGAATGGGTGTTGAAATAAATATTTTTTTACCATGGCGCAATTTTTTACTTGCTACTTGAATAACAACCGAGCCGGTTTCAATAACGAAAACGATTCCAATAATTGGTAATATCAAAACAGCGTCAGTAAGCATAGCTACCACTCCCAGCGACGTTCCAAGTGCAAACGAGCCAACGTCACCCATGAAAAACCTTGCCGGATAAATATTGAACCAGGTATAGCTTAGTAGTGTGCCCATTATGGTCATACAAAAGCCCGCCAAGCCATACTTCCGTTCAATTAACGATATGATTGCATAAGCACCAAACGCAGAGGTACATAGCCCACCAGCAAGACCATCTAGGCCATCGCTGATATTAACAGCATTGGCGGTAGCAAAAACAACCAATACGAAGAGTGGGATTATGAACCACCCAAGGTGCCAAGTGTCGAGAAACGGCACATGGACACTATTTATTCCCAGTTTGTTATAAAACCACCAACCGCCAATCAAAGCTACGACCAGGAGCATGAGTGACTTCATCTTAGCGCGCATGCCAGCAATGCCACCACCAATGCCGCGTGTGTTAATTATGTCGTCAACCAGCCCTATACCGCCTGCCCCAACCATAGCCGCAAGCGGTAGCCATGTTTGATTACGGCTCAAATTACCAAATAGGGTCACCACAGCCGTGGAAAATACGAAAATAATTCCGGCCATTGTAGGAATGTTCCTACGGTGCTTCTCTGCATGAAGTTTCTGGTAAACCGGAGCGGCCTCCCCTGTTACGGCGTTTGTACGGGCTTTTTTCCACCACTGCTTAGCGAACGCAACTGTTGTATATACGGGTGTCAGAGCCATGCTTACTAAAAAGCCAAAAAATGCTAGTACAAAAATACGCTGTATGGTGCTTGAATCAATGACAATTTGTAGTCCACTCATGATAATATTTTTTGTTTTCCTTTGTTAATTTCTAAATTATAACACTTTTCCATTGGTTTATCACTGATTCGTTTTGGGTGTGACATTAAAGTTATCAATCAGCATATGGGCTATAGAAGCAAATACTGGTTGAGCGGCTCCACTACCTCCATACTTAACATTTTTCGGAACATTAACCCGTACAAATATTACATATTGAGGCTTATCGCCGCCAACATAGCCCATGTAGGTACCGTTGAATCTGTCGGTATAGTAGCCACCGGCTGGGTCGGCAATCTCTGGTGTACCGGTCTTGCCCCCAACACTAAAGTTAGACGGAAAGACCAGGTACGGGAAGCCTTCTTTAACATGTTCAGTAATCATGTACTCCATTAGCCCCCGTATTTCCTGACTGGTTGTATCGGAGACTACGTTTTGTTTCACAATAACGGGTTGTTTAGTCGTCTTTTTACCATTGGAACTAGTGGAGGACTCAATTACATAAGGTTTATAATAAGTACCCCCATTCACCGCACCAGCTAGCGCCGCAGCCATTTGCAACGGTGTAGCTGTCATCGCCTGCCCAAAGGCGGTGTTCGCGTAGGTAAGTTCAAGAGCATATCCATTATCCGGGTCTGGCACATAACCACCGGCTTCATAACCCTGCTCTATCCCGGTGTTTTTACCAAATTCAAAATGATTAACCATATAATTGTGCCATATATCGCGTGCCTGCTTGGTGATAACACCTGTTTGGCCGCCCATTTGCATAAGTATCCATGTAGCGCCCGTGTTCATCGAGAGGTTCAAGACCTCGGCTATACTGGTGGGTCCGTTATGGCTCTCTGCATTCGTAACCTGATGACCATCTAGCGACCAGCTTCCGGGGTCATTGTAGACAGTATTTGGTTGAATAACCCTTATGTCTAGTGCCGCACTGGTGGTTAGGACTTTCATTATTGAACCGACTTCTAGCGGTGAGCTCACGTTAGCGTTATTAAATACGCTACTGTCAGTCACATTAAAATATTGTGATGGATCATAGGTTGGCCAGTTTGCCATTGCTTTAACGGCTCCGGTGTTTGCGTCCATGATTAATGCGCTGCCAGAGGTGCTCAAGACATTATCTAGACCCTGTTTTAATATGTTCTCCAGTTGTTTTTGCATGGCCAAATCGACCGTCAAAACTAGATTATCTCCAGCTTTGGGATTTATCTGTATATTGTCCTTGCTGGCCGCTAGCGGTACTCCACGTACGTCAGTTATGGCTTTAAGCTCGCCAGGAGTTCCACTAAGCTGTTTGTTTAGGTATTGTTCTATCCCATACTGTCCCTTTCCATCGTTATCTACGAACCCAAGCGTTTGAGATGACAGCGAGCCCTGGGGATAGGTGCGATAGTCCTGAGCCTGCAGGCCAATACCTGGTAATTTTAGTGCTTCTACCTTCTTCTTTTGGTCCTCGCTTAGTCTCTTGGCCAGTACAACATAGCGAGTCTTTTTTGTGAGCATTTGCTGCTGGTATTTTTCTGCGTCACCAGCAGTTATCGGGGCTATCTTAGCGGCGTCATTTTTTGCGTCTTTAATAAACACTGGATCTGCATACAGGGTATATAGTTGTTGATTTAGCACCAAGGGCACCACTCGGCCAGCCTCATTGGCTGAAATCGTCCCCCTCTGTGGGGCTATTTTATATTCCTTTAACTGATCGTTAAGAGCTTGTTGGTGGTAATATTCGTGCCTAACTATCTGCAAATAAAAAAGCCGTCCAATAAAAATTACTGCTATGGCAAGCAGAACGATATACCAGACCTGTATACGGCGATTGGCTCCACCAGCGTTGTTCGGTGAAGCCTTGTTGGATGATTCCATGCGCTCCTTAGGTTATTACTGAACAACACCCGATGGTGTAACTGATACCAGCGTTTTTGCTGCCTGGCTTGAGGCCACACGGTCTAGTGACTGTAACCTAGCAGACTGCACCTCAAGATCAGCTTTCTGATTCTGGAGGTTTGATTGCTGCTGCTCCAGGCTGTTTATAGTATAGCCATAGCTATTTGTTTTTGTGACCTGCGTTAGGTACAGCAAACCTATTAGACAGGCTAGCACTAGCAGAATGATTGTATTACTAACAGGGCCAAGTGTGCGTGAGGCTTCAGCAAAACTTACAGCGTTTTGGTGACGCCTAGCAAATTGGCGGCGGTTAGCGGCTACTGAACTTGAATATGTCATATTGTTTGTTTTTGTTTTGGTGCAGCGCTGATGGCATGCTTATCAACGCTGCTAGCTCGGCCTCAAGCTAGATTACTCTAACTTGAACTTTGCATGCTCGAGACCGATTTTTTACCTCAATTAACATTGAGTGTTACTTATCCTTTCTATTTGTTTTTATTTTTGCTGCGGCCCGTAATTTTGCACTACGAGCGCGCGGATTTAAAACAATTTCATCTTGCCCTGCCTGAACTGGTTTTTTGGTTAGCGTAATCATATCGGCATCGTAGGTATCTTTGGCTACTGTAGCCAAAAAGTCTTTTACCAGCCTATCTTCAAGGCTATGGAAGCTGATTACCGCTATTCTGCCGCCTGGGTTAAGAAGCTCCATCCACAGGGGCAAACCTTGTTCCAGTTGGCTTAGCTCATCGTTCACGGCAATCCTGATAGCCTGAAATGTTCTTGTGGCAGGATGTACCTTACTGCGTGAGTGCCAGCCAGAGGCTTGGGCAATAACTGTTGCGAGTTGCTTAGTGGTATCTATTGGTCTACTGGCAATAATTCTTCTGGCGATAGCTAGGGCTTTTGGTTCTTGCCCGTACTCTCTTAGAATTTTTACTAGTTTAGCCTGATCCCACGTGTTAACAATCTGGGCCGCTTTTAAGTCTTGACGCACATCCATGCGCATATCTAACGGTCCATTTTGACTAAACGCAAACCCGCGTTCAGGTTTATCAAAGTGCAGTGAACTTGCCCCCAAATCCGCCAAAATAATGTCAAACCTCTCTCCTGCTTCAACCAGGTATCTACTGGTGCTCAAATAATCCTCGTGGAGTATCTTTGCGCCAGACGGACCAAATTGCTTGTCTAGAGCAGCAATTGCGTCACTGTCTCTATCTACTAGCGTGGTTTTATCAGGAGCTTTGGTTTTACCCAGTATCGCCGAAGCGTGCCCTCCGTATCCAGCGGTCACGTCCAGGTACGATTCCCCTTCTCGTGGCTCTAATATACGCAAGGTTTCTTCCAGTAATACTGGTAGGTGTTCTTTTGTTTTGTCTAACATGTTTGTTTTTGGTGTTTTTGTTTTTGCAAGGTCACCTAATCAGCAGCCAGCTTTTTATTTTTGTGGTTTTTTTGTTTTTGTTTGTCCAGCTCTAGTTATAAATAACCGGAACTGAAGAGATGGAGCTTAGAGCGCGATGTTTTGCTCTCCTTTTGAAGGGGCGAGTTTCTTGCCTTAGGCTCCTAAAGTTCTTTTTTGAAAAAGAGACTTTGTGAGGTGGAGTTTTGGGAGGTGTTACATTTTTTAGAATGTACAAAGGTTTTGTTATCGATGGTTACCTTTTTTAATCCACCGGCTGACTGCCAAATAGCTAACCTCGAGTTTGCTTTATTTTTTAGTCAAATGTTGTAACCTGCAACCAATTTGTTAAAGAACTTGCTGCCCTTTACCGACCAGTTTTGGCCGCAAGACGCCAGTATCGCCCAGCTCTCACTGCTACAACTTCACGGGTAATACCCGCGTAGTCTAGCAAGTGCTGCTCTATGGTGATACGCCCCTGCTTGCCATCCATGGCGTTTTCCGTCTTACCCATCCTGAACTGCACGTTTAGATCACCAGTCGCTTCATCAAGGATGTTTCCCTGAAGCGCTGGCTCAACCTGCTCGTCCCAGACGGACTTTGGGTAAAGGTGCAAATAGTTTTTGAAACCTTGGGTCAACACTACCCCGCTGGCAAACTCGTTACGAAGTTCGGCCGGAATGGTTAGCCGCCGTTTTTCGTCTAGTTTGCGTTCAAAGTAGTCTCCCATGGCTTCCTTTTTTTCTGCTAGTGGTTTTTGTTTATCGGGGGTAGTCTATTTTGGGCTACCCACTTTTATCCACTGCCATGAATATACTACCCACTACTACCCACAAGCAAGTACATTTACATAAAAAACAACGGTGTTCTACCGCTGTTATCCACAGATTTATCAAATAATAACGTTATTGCACAATATATGGTGCATAACTCGGGCTCCTAGGCACTACGGAGTATGTGCAGGTATTCTGTCTACCGGTGGATGATTTTTGGTTTCGCCTTTTTCCAGCTGATCTACTATCAGCTGTTTGTCTTGTCTAATTGTACCTAGCGGTTGATCATTGGCAGCAAGTTGTTGGCGCAGGTAATCCACATCTTTCAGCAAGTCTCCGGCATACTTATCACTGCCAGCGTATTCGGGGTGGAATTTAATTACTATATCCGTAAGAGTGTCACCGGGCACCACCGAATATGCATCGTGAGCCCTATCTGGTTGCTCTCTAGTGATATCAGTTTGTTTAGGGTTGAAGATGTTACCCTGCCAAGCATCCACTAACTCATTAAAGGCAATGGACGCACCAACAAAGGCAAGCACACCTGCCCCCAGTCCCACTATGCGCCGTAATTTGTAATTTGGCTGTTTATCTATAGGGTGGGTTACCGAGCCATCATCAGGCCTATACTCGACCAAACGTAGTTTTTGTTTTGGCATAACAGGTTAGATAATAGCACAAAATGTTAAAACGGTCAAGCTTAGTTTATTTAGTTAGTTTATCTATGCGCTGAGCGAACCATTCCGCGCTGGGTCGTATGGTACGCTTCATACCGTGTTCGCGGTCTACGCTAACCAGGCCAAATTTTGGCCACCAGCCATAAGACCATTCAAAATTATCTAATAAGCTCCAGTGGAAATAACCCCTGAGGTCTACGCCCTCGCTAATAGCTCTTTCCATGGCCACGATTGACTCTTCCAGCCACCAACGACGATATTCGTCCCTAGAGTCAGCTACGCCGTTTTCTGTAATAATTATTGGCTTCTTAAAGCGTGTCCAGGTTCTGAGTAATAGTGGATAGAGCCCTTCTGGTTCCATATACCAGCCTAGGTCGCTTAGGGGGACTTTGGGGTTCTCACGCTTAATTAACCCTGTGTAGTAATCGGTAAAGTAATAGTTTATGCCAATAAAGTCTTGTTGCTTTCTGATTCGACGTAAGAACCACCAGTTCCAGAAATAACGCATCCATTTGGTAGAGAGCTCATCAAATAAGTTGTGCGGGCGTTTAGCTTGGATGTTCGCCAGGTGTGCGGCTATGCCAACCTTCATGTTCGGATTAGATTTTTTTAGAATCTTGTACGATTTTTTGTGGGCTCTTACTAAATTCCAGTAAACACGAAGGAAAACGAGCGGGTTTTTCTCTTGTGGCGGCCATTCGCCGTTTAAATAGCAAAAGCTGGCATAAACGTTTGGCTCGTTGATTGTGATTGTGTACTTAATGCCGCTACCGTATTCGTGGGCAATTTTTTTAACAAACCTTTCAAAATAGCGAAGATTGCGCTTGTGCTTGAAACCCCCTTTATCGGAAAACCACGTTGGGAACGTCCAGTGCCAAATGTTTAGCATTGGTTCGATGCCGCGTTGTTTTAGCTCGTGCATATAGTCGTGATAGTGTTTGATGGCCGCGTCATCCCACTGCCCTTCTTCTGGTTCAATTCGAGACCATTCAATACCAAATCTAAAAGCATTGAGGTTCAGTTTCTTGGCAATGTCAAAATCTTCTTTGTAGAGGTTGTAATGGTCTATGCCGCGGCCGGAAATATAATTACTTGGGTCTGTGGCTTGAGCCTTGATGTTGTCCCATCCAGGCATCCAGCCAAGTCTTTTTTCGGCAATTTTGGCCAGTCCGGCGGCATTTTGCAGCTCCCAAACGGTCCAATCGTTATGATTACCGCCCTCGGATTGGTGGTTGGAGATACTAGCGCCCCATAAAAAGTTTTTACGAAATTTTGGCTGTGTATCTTCTGGCATTTCTATTATTGTAGCAAAAGCTGCTTGCAAGAGCTAAACTGGCTATTCGGTGTTTTGTCCGTCATATTCTGGGCCGTCGGCTTCGGCCTCTTCTTTGGTTGCACGGACAATACCATCTTTGTGGTGGGCCGGAGAATAGATAGTATAGAGTTTTAAACCTAACGAGTCTGAAGTATTGATAACATTGTGTTCGGCACCGGCCGGAACAACAATTGCCGAGCCGTCCTTTACATTATATTCATTTCCATCAATTATCACTTTGCCCTCGCCGGACTCAAATCGGAAAAATTGGTCATTATCTTTATGAACTTCCATGCCAATATCTTGGCTTGGCTCTAGACTCATCAAAACAAGCTGACTGTGTGAAGCGGTATATAGAACCTGTCTGAAATTTTTATTTTCCAGAGTTAGCTCCTCAATATTTTTACTAAATCCCTTCATGCTTGTCCCCCTTGTTTACATACTCATACTACCCCGCTAACGGGTCTTTTGCTATCAAGTAATTTTTTATGCCTTTTTGGGTTGTGGCTTTAAATTAGTAGATAGTTTAGAAAAACCCATTCCTAGCTTTTGGCGTCTATAAAGAGTGGTTGAGGCAATTGTAGTGTTTACCCACACTAAGAAAATAGGCATTAGAAGACTATTAAATGTGAACGAGCTTAGCGACACAATCGTTAAAGCCGCAGGCAAAGCCGCCAGCACAAATGTCTGCCAGGTTTCTTCGGCGGGCTTTAGCCAAGCGTGCCTGATTGTTGGCAATGCGGCTATAAGGCTGATGCCAAACGAAGACGACATTGCCACGGTTGGCGAATTAAAAATTAACCAGAATATTAGCCCGGCAACAGCACCGGCCTGGCATAGGCCATCAAATACTGATAGTTCCGCCCTACCATATTTTAGGCCGGCCACAACAACTGCCAGGGTGGCAATTGAAGCACCCATCATAAGTAGAGCAGTACGTGATTCGTGAGCAGTAAATGCAGCGGCCATAGCTATGCTGTTTAATAATCCCCAGGTAAACCACGATACTACGTTTGGGCGTGTCTTACCTTTAAAAACGTCAACAATATATGGAGTGGTAGAAAAAACTGCAATAACCGCAGCAACAATAGCCAAAGCTTCTTTCATAAATCTTGGGTCTTATTATACAGAGGCAAGTATCGCTCTAAAGAGTTATGCACAAGTTTTCTAGCGTTTTCGTCTATCGTGATAAGATAGCTGGCGGCGGAACTGGTCAACACGTTCAATATACTCTTTATATGGCGAAAATAGACGGGAGTAGTGCGAGCTTGGTGTTAGCAGCTTAAGCAGTCTTCCCTTGCCTTGCAGATATTCCACTAGGCAGTAGAAGTCGCCATCGCCAGAAATAATTACGGCTTTGTCGTAGTTGCTAATTTCTTTCATAGCCCACAAGACCAGCTCAGCATCAATGTTGCCTTTTACCGGTTTCTTTTCCTCTGGCTCTTTTTTCTTTTCTTCTTCTGTTTCTTCTGGGCGTGGGCGGCTCATGTCAAAGGTTGGCTTTAAGACAATAGAGTAGCCGGCATCATGCAAAAAATCGTACATCTCTTGAAACTCTGGAACATAGCCGATGAACATGAAGGCCTGTGTCACACCGTATCTGTCTTCTAGGAATTTTCTAAATTTACGCCAGTCAATTTTCCAGCCGAGCTTGTTGACTGTGATGTTCAAATTTTGGCTATCAATAAATGCGTATACGCGCGGTTTTTTAGGATTATTCATACTCTAATCATACACTTTTAGCCATCAGTTGGGTTGTTTATCGAGCCAGAGTCAGGCCTTTTCGTAGACGGCTATAGACAACAACGGCCATAAGTCCGCCATTACCCAACAAATAGTAGAACGGAAATGTTGCGCTATTGATTGAATAATGGGGCAAAGAAATAATGGTCAAAACCGATGCCACTACAACAAGCATATAAGTTTGCCAGGTCTCTTCTTGAGGATCTACCCATGAATGCTTAAGGGTGGGTAGCGCTGCCAGCATATCAACCATGATAACGGATATTGTGGCCACGGTGGGAGAGTTGAAAACCAACCATAGTATTAAACCGGTTATAGCTCCAGCTTGGCAAAGGCCGTCAAACAATGAAAGTTTGGCGTATCCGTACTTAAGGCCAAAGACAGCTACCAACAATGTACCTGTTGTTTCTCCGAGCAGTAGTAGCGCAGTACGTGGCTCATGGGCAGCAAAAGCGGCAGCCATAGCTATGCCCGTTAAAAGGCTCCACGTAAACCACGAAACTATATTCGGACGGGATTTGCCCCTGATTATATCAATGATGTACGGCGCGACAGAAAAAACAATAATTATAGAAGCAGTTATTGCCAGGATTTCTTTCATTGGTCTTATGTTCTACGCTTTCTATCTTTTATCTTGCCAAATGATGCGTATTTGTTTTAGCACTAATGTTGACAAGAAAAACCCCATGGCTGGCACCGCCGCGTTAATAAACGGTTTGTCATTATGGATAATGTGCAGGTAAATTACAATTACTGTATATGTAAGCAGGGTTATTGATATCCGCCTTGTCCAGCTGGTTTCCCAGGCCTTGTCTTGCTCGACTTTAGCATTACGTTTTTCTATTGCTGTAAGTCTTTTATTTATCTCTTCCATTTTTTATATTTCCAAGCTTTCTCCGTGAGCTAGAGAACGTATTTCAAAAGGCATGTTCAAACGTTCGGCAAAACCTTTATAAGAAATCGGATTAGCGCCAATTTTATCGTAATGAATTGGAATGGCAATTTTGGCACCAACTTGTTTTGCGAAGTCAAAAGCATCTTTCATGGAAATATCTGGGCCAGTGATTGGCAGGGCTAAAACATCAACTTTCAGGCCGCTCACCCCCTTACCGTCTCCGGGATGAAATAGTTTCTCATTAACTAAGTAACCAAAATTCTGCGGTCCCTCACTATCGTCTGGCAGCAGGCTGTGCGATAGTTTAAAAACTTTAATTTTTACTTTAGCTACGTCAAATTCCTGGCCCTCTTCGACAATGTTTATTTTGTCGCTAATCAGCTTGGCTGTGTTGGGGTTGGCATAAATCGCGATTCCCTGCCCTATAAATTTTTTGCAGACTTCTAAATTAAAATGGTCGCCATGTTCGTGTGTATACAAAACAGCATCAAGTTTGCCAAAATCTCTTTTTTCATCGGCAGGATCAATTAACATCCGAGCCTTGTCTTCTTCGATGAGTAAACAACTCTGCGTGAACCTGGTGATTTTCATGCCATCTCCTTTACTTTATTTTACCTGATGTGGATTAATTGGGTCCATTATCGAGTAAGTACTAGGCCCTTTTGTTTGCGGCGGCAGATTACCATAGCCACAAGGCCGCTATTAGAAATCAACAAATATACTGGAAATGCGAAACTGTTGATCGAATAATGAGTTAAAGAAATAATTGTTAAAGCTGAGACAATTATACCAATCATATAGGTTTGCCAGGTTTCTTCTGCTGGCTTTGACCACGAGTGCCGGAAAGTTGGTACAGCCGCGATAAAGTCTATTAATATTGTGGCCACAATCGCTACTGTCGGTGAATTGAAGATTAGCCACAAGATTAGTCCAATTATTGCACCGACTTGGCATAATCCATCAAAAAAAGTCAGTTTTGCGTAGCCATACTTCAGACCAATAATAACGACAGCCATTGTGCAAACTGTACTGCCAAGCAAAAGCAAGGCCGTTCTGGGTTCATGAGCCACAAAAGCAGCGGCCATGGCAATCCCGGTCAGCAGGCTCCACGTAAACCACGATACTACATTCGGCCTAGTCTTAGCTCGGACAGTATCAATAATATACGGGAGTGTAGAGAACATAGCCGCCACAGAAGCAATAATTGCCAGGGTTTCTTTCATTGGTTTTATTTTACCTTATTAAGAAGTTATGTGGATGGTTTTGATGCGGCTAGTGTAGCCAATTTATCTAGAATGTCCACCAGATTTACCAAGAACGCTTTTTAGGATAAGCCTGGAACCTATACGACTTGCCTGCCGCAATAGTCCGAAATCATATCTGGCACTGGCATTGTGAAAGTCGCGTAAATCTAAGTGTGCTTTTTCCAGGTAAGTTGGCTCTCCTTCAAGATCAGAACGACAGGCAATGCCGAACGAAGACACTCCCCCTGGTATTGATCTATAATATGCGTCTAGCCATTCGTCAAAGGAATTTCTTGGCAAGGCAGCTTCCATCTTTTGTATATATGCCTCTCGAGCTAGGCGTGGCCCAACTAAAGACATAGACCCATCAAGAACGTTTTTGATCTGTGGTATTTCGTCGATGCATAATCTCCTTAACTTTCCACCAAACCAGGTAATTCTGTCTTTTGGATTATCAGCCTCGAGTGGGTCTGGCGCTCTCATAGTGCGTATTTTGCTTATAACAAATGGCTCTCCACCTTGGCCTATTCTTGTCTGCCTAAAGATAACATCTTCACCGTCTATAACTCTATTTAGTCCAAGCGCAATTGCCCCTACCGGTAATGCCACCGGCAGCAGACTTGTTGCCACACAAATATCCATCGCTCGCTTCTGACGGCTGTTAATCCAGTCTTCTCCAATAAGTTCCTTCCTAGCCATATATTCTTATTCCATCAATTTATGATTTATTCAGGTATGGAAGTATAACTGCCAGGCCGCCCAGGAGCATTAGTTGTTCTCTTGCGGTGTCATTGTTCTTGCCTGCAAACCTTACCTCTTTGCGTACTCCGTCATAAAAACTATCCAGACCGCAACCGTCGCCTGGGCATCCCATATAAATTCTTGCGCTATTTTCTACACAGGCAATGATGGAGTCGTTGTCTATAGCAATGTCGCCGTAGCTAGCAATGGCAGCTTTTATTTCTTCCTCGAGTTCTCTTTTTTGCTCGTCAGATAGGAGGTCAATCATTCCTGCGACCTCCTCTGCTATGGTCGCTCTTATCATGTGGCTATAGTCTCTGGTGCCTGCGGGATTTATCTCTGTCGACAAGGATACTAATGGTTTCGGATATCTATCTGGATTTCCCCTATGTATGGCATTTAGTATGCCGGTTATAAAATGTATCGTGGCAACTCTTTCGGTCTGGTTCCTACCCAACGCATATTCATCTAGCCCTGATGGCACGGGAAGGCTCAAGCAGACTTCGCCGTTGCCCCTGTTGCTTAACCTGGCAACTCCGCCGTAACCATAGGCATCAGATTCACCCATGTATCTAGTAACCGCCCATTTACCTGCATATGTATATACGTGCAGGGCTTCCGGAAGCCTTGGGTCCTGATTGGCCAGGTCTAAGTACTCTGGTCTTGTATATATCTCAATACTTGGCCGAGTTGTTTCACCACCCTTAGCGAAAGCTAAGTCGTACATATTTATAATACTTTACAATAAATCTGTCTTTATTTCAATATCTGGATGGTTTTAGTGCGGCTGGTGTGACCGCGGGCGATTTGGATTTTAGATTTGGCAACGCCAAAATGTTTGGCTAAAAGTTTTATTACTGCTTCGTTGGCCTTGCCGTCTACTGCCCGCTCTAAAACAAAAATAGTCAATAAGCCCTCTTGGTTTTCTTCAACCAACGGCCCCTTTTTACTGCCGGGTTTTACGATGACTGAGTATGTTTCACCCATGGTTCATCCCGTGACGGGAATCTTAAAATTTTCCTTGAGATATATTTTATAAAATTCTATGTCTTCGGCATGGTCGAAGGCGATTTGTTCTTTTGGCGGTAAATCATCTAATGAGAACCATTTCTGTTCGTCTGATTCCCAGTCGGCTTCGCCGGTCTTTTTTACGGCAGTACAAAAATATACGAAGCCAATGTTTTGGCGATCCTCGTGCGGTCTGTCGGGCCAGTCTTTAATTCTCAATAAGTTAATGTCATTAACTTTCCAGCCGGTTTCTTCTAATATTTCCCGCTCTACTGCTTGCGTGATTGTTTCGTCGCGCTCTACAAACCCACCGACTAGTCCCCATTTTCCGCCTTCAAGAAGTTTGCCGGTTCGTTTTACCAGCAGGATTTGCCCGTCTTTAATAACTATATTGTCCGCAATAACGTGTCTTAGTGAACCCTCATTACTGTCCTCAAATTTACAATTTATCATGGTTCTATTTTACGCTTTTTAGGTTCATGTAGTGGTCTTTTTGGGCGGGGGTTAGGTGTTCTAGGGCGTAGCGCAGTGCGGTGCGCGGCATTTTGTGGGCGCGAGAATCCAAAAATTTCAACAGCTCTGCCCTGTCTACGTCGCCGGCACAGCGCAGCATCCAGCCAACGGCCTTGTGTATTAAATCGTGCTTGTCGTGCAGTAAAATTTCGGCGATTGCAAATGTGTCGCCTAGCTGGCCGGCGCGGATTAATTGCAAAGTACTAACCATGGCTAGGCGTTTTTCCCACAAGTCTTTAGAGTGGGCTAGTTTATATAGTGGTTCTTTGGGTTTGTCCACTAAATATGCGCCTACAATTTGTGGGCAGCTTAGGTCTACCAAATCCCAGTTGTTTATGTGTGCAGTATTTTTAAGATAAAAATCATAGAGTTGTTTTTTATATTCGGGGCTGGTCTTTTTGGCTTGCAGGGTCATTATAACTAGCGCGGCTAGGCGATGTTCGTGGATTGGGCTTTCTAATAACCTTTGTATTTCTGACAGCGGCAAATCTTTATATTGTTTGCAAACTGCGCGGGTATCTGGAACCTTTAAGCCAATAAATTTGTCGCCCTCGCCGTACTGCCCTGGCCCGGTTTTAAAAAACGACTGCCCCGTTTCCGCCCTTCTTGAATCAGCATGTTTTTGCAATTCTGCTTTTACGTCTTGGGCGTTCATGAGTGGTTTTTCTTTGCTCCAACCACACGCTTTACATACTCGGATTCGGTCATAAATGAACTAGTGTCACGAACTTTTTCTACAAACAAGTGACCGTTCAGGTGGTCTGTTTCGTGTTGCAACACATGGGCCAATAAGCCCTCAAACACTTTCTTATGGCCTGTTCCCTTCTCATCCAAATACTGCAATTCAATTTTTTTGTATCTTGGAACTTTGGCAAATGCATTGGGAAAACTTACGCAACCTTCCCAAAGTTGGCTACGCTTACCATAAGTTTTTGTGATTTTGGGATTGATGACCGCCATTTTAGCCCATTGGTTTTTTGGCAAGTCAGGTCTAATTCGAGTTGGCTTAATATTTATTACTGTCAAAGCGATGCTCTGCCCGACTTGCGGCGCCGCAAGTGCCACCCCGTATTTTTTCTCTTCCAGCGTGTAAAACATGTCACCTATCAACTTTTGTATTTTTGGTGACTGGACTTCCTGTTTTGAAAGCATGCATGTTTTTTGATTTAAAATCGGATTGCCGAATTCTGTGCGTGTTAGGATTTTGTTCATTCTTTCACGTTCTGTACGTTCACTTTTTTAAAACGAGCCATTCGCCCTCAGAAACAACTTCTATTTTTCCATCAACAATTTTTAGTGCAGAGTTGTCGTCAAGGGCGTAGATAGGGACGTCAAAATATTTTGCTTTCTCAGCTAGCTTTTCTTTTGTCACCTCAGGAAAATTTGCTGAACCTAGGTGTGGTCGAAATACAAAGTTTACGAACTTCAAAGTCTTTGATGAAGACTCCCCTTTTGGCCCCAGTAATTCGTAATCTTCATCCGAGAATTTCTCTACATTCGCCAGAGCATCTGATGCTGTTCTTATGTTCGCTCCAGTAATTATGCTGCCAGCACTTATCCCGGCGTAAACTTTAGTTTTAAGTAGCCCGGGGAGTATTTTAAATAGACCAGTTTTTTGCATCCAAGAACTCAAGTAAAAAGTGTTGCCACCGCCAACAAAAATAACATCCGAGTCTTCTAAAATCTTTTTGATTTCAGCTGGCTTTAGCGCGGTTAGCTCTACAATGTCAACAATATATCCGCGACTTTTTAGCCTATACAAATCATCAATTAACCATTCCTTACTGCCCCGCTCTACATTTGAGGCAGTAGAAATAAAGGCAACTTTAGTATCTTCGGGTTTTTTGCCGACCAGATCCTGAAAAGCTTTAGCTATTGAATCATTTGAAAGTCCATTTGAAGTAAGTAAAAGTTTCATATCTTGTATTTTACTCTGTTTTCAGGAATCTGACTTTTCTAAGACCAGCTCGAGTTTCTCAAGTGTTCCCATTGTGAATGGCTCTGTAAGATTACCTTCGTCCACCCATTCATAATATTCAAGCTCCGTTGTATTGGCATCAATCGGGATCAGCGTGTATTCAACGTGATAAGCGTTTCTGCGGTTGCTCAAAATAAACATTTTATTTTGCTCAAACTTCGTCATTTCGTATTCTGACCATTCGCCCGCTCTGTTTTGGTTTCTATAAATAGTTCCTTGTCTGGGCGGAGTTTCGTTGGTTTCTTCCGCGGTTATTGATTCAACCCATTTCGGAGTATTTATGGGGTTAGTAACGAATTCAAAAACTTTAGAGACAGGCTTGTTGATTTTGATTACTAACCTTTTTGATTTCATAGGGTCGCTCAGCTTGTTAAACATCCCCTTCTAGTCTAAGGTCTTCCTCGTCTAGTTGGTCTACGCTGTGATCTTCTCCTTTCAACTTCTGGCTGTTTCTGGCTATAAGTTCTTCTTGTGTGTGTTCGCGAAAGACTTCAACAAGAGCATGCTCTACCATGAAGCCTTCTGGATCTTCCACACCTGCCTCTAGTAGAGCCTGCAAAAAATATTCTGTAAGTTCATAATCATCCATTGGCGCAAGATGTTCTAGGTCAGATTCTTCAAAATCCACACCGTGGTCTTTTAAGAGTTCCAGGTAGTGTTTCATCTCCTTTGGTTGCGGTCTGCTCTCTGGTGGTCTTGGACTGAGCTCTTCATTCATATTTTCATTTTACAGTTCTGGGGAGATTTTTGTAATTCTGCTTTTACGTCTTGGGCTTTCATTTTAGGCATTCTTCTAGAAGTTCTGGAAATTTGGAAGTTTTCATTTCTGATATAGTGAAGTGACCATAATGATGAAACTCTTTGTATTTGGCTCCTCTGAGGGTTGTTTTCAGTTGGCTAATGGCAGCTTGAATGGCCTTAACGTCATTATCGGAATAAAAAACAACTAAGCCCTTTGTACGCGATGCAATGTTTGGATCAATTTTGTAGCCATCAAAAAAATCGGTAGCCGGAGCTCCGTAATCATGGCCAATCCATGGAGCAACTAATATAACCTTGCCTACTTTAGCTTCCGGGTGTTCACTTAGCCAACGAATTAAAAACCCGCCGCCGCAACTGTGGCCAATTAACAAAGTCTGCGGCCCAATATGACAACGTTCAAATTCTTTGCGCCACTTTTCGTAATTTGGTTGATATGGCCTTGGCATTTTTGGCGTATCCACCAAGTAGCCATTAGCAATAAGTTGAGCTCGCAGCCAGCCTTGCCAGTGTGCTGTTGAATTTGGTCGTCTAATAATTTTTCTAAGATAATATTCCCGCGCCGATGGTCTACCATGTACAATAACTGCGTTTTTCATAACCTCATTTTACAGGGCTAAGGGGATTTTTGTAATTCTGCTTTTACGTTCTGAGCTTCCGTAACTGCTTGGCTCTCTCAAATATCCCTTGTTTCCGCCCTTGTGATAGTGAAAACACAGGGCCCATAGTCTTAACATTCCACCTCAAGGCCAATAATATTTCGTCAACGTAGCCGCCTGTTTCACCGAAACGGATCTTTATTTTTGACTCTGAATCTAGAGAATACAGACTTATTTCCTCTACTCCTAGTGTCATGAGAACGAGTGATGGCTCAGAAAAAATTTCATATCTAGCGACATCCAGATATACACCTTGTTTCGCAGGTAACATCCGAGGCTCAAAACCGTGGTGCGTCCAGTTTAATGGCATGTGAATAAAGTCCTTGCGTGTTTTATACCTACCCTTTATTCTGTCGTCTATCCCAACAACCATTGCCGTCACACCTTCTGCGACCCTTCTACCATCGTTTGTTACGAGCAGCCTATAAATAGTATTCGTGGCTCCGTCGATTTTTTGGTCTGAAGCTTTCAATTTGTAAGTAAACTTTGGCCTCAAAAATTTTTTATGAAAATCTAGTCCAAATACAATGGCAATTAGCGCCACCAGGAAGGACGACCCAGCTTGCCACCACCCAGGGTTAGCGTACCAATGTTGCATTTTAACTAGTTAATTTTTCTGATAATTCTCCGGACTTGTGGCGGGTTTGTTCAGTTGTGTCTCGGTTGCGGACGGTTACTGTATTATCATCTAAAGTCTGGAAGTCAATTGTAACGCAGTACGGGGTGCCGATCTCGTCTTGGCGACGGTAGCGTTTGCCAATGTTGCCGTTATCGTCCCACATAACCGCGCCAATATCTTTTTTAAGACTTTCGTAAACTTCCCTAGCCTTTTTAACAAGCTCTGGCTTGTTTTTTAGCAATGGGAATACCGCTATCTTTACGGGTGCCAAATGTGCGGGCAGTTTTAGGAACACGCGCTTCTCGCCATTAACCTCATCCTGGCTGTAAGCCTCGGTCAAAACCGCTAAGAGCATGCGGCCAACGCCCACGGAAGACTCAATAACGTATGGAATAAATCGTTCGTTTGATTCTTCATCAAAGTAAGTTAGGTCTTTACCGCTGGCTTTGGCGTGGTTAGATAAATCGTAATCTGTGCGGTTGTGCGTTCCCCAAAGTTCTTTAGAGCCAAATGGAAACTTGTAATAAATGTCGTGCGCGGCGGCGGCATAATGTGCCCGCTCGTCGGCATCGTGCTCGTGCCAGCTTAAGCTTTTTTCGTCTATGCCTAAGCGCTTGGTTAAAAAGTTCCAGGCAAATTGGCGCCACTGCTCGTAAGTTTTTTCTTGTTCTGCAGGACGGATAAAATACTGCATTTCCATCTGTTCTAGCTCGCGTGTGCGGAAAATAAAATCGCGAGGGCTTATTTCGTTTCGGAAGGCTTTGCCAACTTGGGCAATACCAAATGGCAGTTTGGCGCGCATGGTTTCGCGTACGTTTAGAAAGTTGGTAAACATTGGGCCAGCAGTTTCTGGACGCAAGTACGCCACAGCATTTTCGTCTTCTACTGGGCCAACCCAAGTTTTCATAATCATGTTATAAAAACGCGGCTCGGTTAAAGTTTTTTTGCCGCAAGTTGGGCAAGCCTTATCTTTTAGCAGTTCGGTGAGTTTTTTAAGGTCGGTTGTGTCTACGCCGGCAAGCTGGTCGGCACGATGGCGAGCTCCGCAGTTTTTGCAATCTACCAATGGGTCGGTAAAGCCGGCTATGTGGCCGCTGGCTTCCCAGAGTTTAGGGTTTTGAATAATAGCGCTGTCTAGGCCGTAAACATTATCTTGTTCGCGGACAATGGCCTGCCACCAAAGGGATTTAATGTTGTTTACCAACTCTACGCCCAAGGGGCCGTAATCCCAAAAGCCGGCTAGGCCGCCGTAAATCTCGCTAGATTGAAAAATAAACCCACGCCTCTTAGCCAAACTAACAATGTCGTCTAGTTTCGGTGTATCCATCTTATCTAGAATTATATACGGATGAAGGTTTTTAGCATAGCTTGGACTAACGGCTGGATAGCTGGTAGCACGTCATCTGAGCATTGAACCCGCTGTAATAAATTTGGTTTTTGGGCACTAAAGCCAAGGCGTAATAATTTTATGTGACTGCAATTAAACATTCCCTGCCCCTCTAACGCCAACGCAAAGCACATGCGGTCGATATTAAAATTGTAGGTGTTTTTAATATCTAGTTTTTTGCCGTCAATATCTTCGTGAAGGTTTGGTCCGTGGCCTGTCATTTTTAACAGGCGCATGTAAAACCAAGTTTCAATAATATGGATATCAATTTCGTGGTTATCTAGTGCGGCTAAGCCTTCATTTAACAGATTAAAATACTCGCTTTCTGCGGCATCTTCTGTAGCCTTGTTGGTGATGCGCATAAGTTCGTATGCCAGTTGGGTACGTTCTAAATTTTTTACTATGTTGCCGTAGTGCGTAATTAGACGGCTATGAATAAGTGTGCGTATTTCGCCGCGACCATTTATAAGCCCCAGTTCGCTGACGCTAAAAAGCTCAATGCCGCCGGCCAGTTTGCTTTTACTTTTGCGCACGGCTTTGGCTATGGCACGAACCTTGCCGTGGTCTGGCGTTATAAACGTGATGATGCGGTCAGCCTCACCGAAGTTTGTCCTATTTAATAGAATCCCTTGGGTATTTATGTGTTTAATCATTTACTGACCGGCTGCAAGGCATCGCTAACGGCTTGCGCCAGTTCTGCCAGCGACGCGTGTGGTTTATGATAATAAGCTGTAATATTTAGCTGTGATAGCGCAGGTGCAGCTTCTTGAATCTCTTCGTTTGAGAGGCTACTAAAAATAATAACTGGGGTATTTTGCCAGTCTGGGTAACTGCGAAACTCGTACAAAAACTCCGCCCCGCTATGCGAAGCCAGCAGTAAGTCTAGTATTACAAGCTCGGGTGATTGTGTGTCGGCCGCATGGATGGCGGCTTGAGGTTCGGCAAACCACTGTACGTCGTGGCCGGCTTTTGATAAATACTTTGTGATGTTCTGCGCTAAAAGACTATCGGCTTCTAGTAGAAGAATTCGTGCCATTTATTTTAGAGGCCCTTATACAAACTGTATTTGTTTACTAAACGGAACAGAAGTTACCAGCCCACGCATATTATGATGAGCGGCTGAACGCAATGGTTGCCACATGGCACTGCACAGCATATCGGCAATTAAAACGCCACTTGCCGCACCTGCTGGAACATTGGCTATGGGTTGACGAGCTTTGCCTATTAAGCTGCGGGCAGCCCGTAAAGTACGGTCACTAAGACCACTGGCATCACTAAAAACCCCTGCGGCTATTAAGTTATCATCCGAGCGATGAGCCCCTAGGAGCATGCGGTGTTTTTTGGGACCGCTTTGGGCAATTTGCGCACGCATTAGGCTGGTGCCAAGGCACTGAATAGCCGCCTCCAGGCTGAGCTTGTGGGCCAGAACCGGTCTTAACCGGCCAGTAACATTAACTTCTATGTCTGTATCATGCCGTTTAGCATATGGCGAGAGTTGGTGGGCAACATCTTGCAAGACCGCGCCGATGCAAACCGGCTCTAAGGCTAGTGCAGCGTTGTCGTTGGCCATTAGTGCCAAACGATAAGCCTCAACCAGTTGAAGGCCGTTCTCTGCGGATAAAAACATGGCTTGATGGTGTTGGGGAAAGGTTTTAGGGTCTTCTTTAGAGAGAAGTTCCAAGGTGGTTTTTATCTGTAAAAATGGCAATGTTAAATCATCACTTAGCGCTGCTAAAAGTGCCCGCTGTTCTGCTAATTCTCCCAAATCACGGTCAATCTGGCTTCTCATACCCCTCTAATCTACGTGCCATTGTAGCATTGCATGAATTGGCCGCCTAGTTGTTATGCTTAGCCTAAGGAGTATATTTTAAGCTGGCGAGAATAATGTTGTTAAAATCACCCATAAAGTCACTAGATTCGGTATAGACCATCAGCGTTTTATCACGTACTTGCATTACGACCATGGTACCTTGTTGTTTTTGCTGTATTTGCCCCTCTAGACGTATGCCTGTCTGCACGTTGGCTACCCCATTCATTTGGGGCGGCATATAAGCCTCGGTGGTTACTTTTCCGCTTTTAATTTGACCAGAGAATCCTTGGATTACTTGGCTGTAGGGCGTATTAACCAATTCGACGCGCAAGGCAAATGCAGAGTTGCTTTGGATGCCCGGAACCTGATTAGGGTGAAAATACCCATTTATTGGTTCATTAGCGGAAGACTCGTCCACATACGCGCTCCAGGTTTTAGGATAATTGAAACTGACGCTCCCATAAGTTGCCGGACCCTGAAAAGTCTTGTTTGGATTTTTTGACTGCTGGTCAAATTGGGCTTGCAGCTCTTTTGCTTGAGCCGTTTTTGCTATAGCAACGGCGGCGGCAGACTTTTTATCGGATTTATTCTTATAATCTTGGCGGCCACTAAATGCCCAGATGCCAAAGGCTAAACTCCCCACCAGAACGACCCCCAGTACCGCTACTGTAATTATTAGGGCAACTGGTTTCTTGGGTGAATCATCTTGCATATTAAGCTTATGGTAAACGACTTAACGCTTACGCGCAAGAGGTCTGTAGGAGTACAAATAGACTCCGGCTTTTTTGGCGTCTTCCTTTTTATCCGGAATTTGAAAAGCATAGCTAGCTAGTTTTAGGTTTTTGGTACACTTTTTTTGAATAAATTTATCTAGACGAGCCATTTTGTTTTTTATCAAAAATACAAAGATGCCGTCGGCATTTTTAATATCTGCATTCCAAAAATTACCGCATATAATTTTGACGTTTTTGTGGTAACGAAGCGTGTTAAGCCAAGCGACCGCACAAAGAATGGGATTTAGTTCGTAGCCGGTGGCTTTTAGGCCGCTTTTAGCGGCGGCGCGCAGTACGCGGCCGTCACCACAACCAAGATCATAAAATATCTGATCCTTTTTTAAACCTAGCAAATCCAGCGCAACTTTCTGTTGAGTACGCATTGTTGGTAGGTATGGGGCGCCAAACAAAATTACAAAACTAAATAAAAAAACTACCGTAAATATAGCAATTAATGTAATTGTCATGATTCAAAACGGGCCGAGATTTTTTTGACTTTGTTCTGTGTATTTTTTAGGTAATTTTCCATATCAGCCAGCAGTTTTGTAGCCTGCTCGTACTTTGCAACTGCCTTGTCTAGGTCTAGGTTCTCACTTTCAAACCATTCTAAAATTTCGTTTAGCTGGGACGATAGTTCTTGATAGTTTTTTGTAGTCTTTTTTGCTGGTTCAACCATTATTGCTTGCCTTAATAACTTCTGCTTGTATTGTACCATCGGATAAGCGAACACTAAGCCTGTCTTTATTTTTAACCTGCTTGACGCTACGAATATAGGTTTGGCCTTTTACAACAATGGCATAGCCGCGGCGCAGGGCGGCCTTTGGGTCAAACAAACTGACCAGCCGACGATAATTAGTTAGTCTTTCGATTTCACCACTAAATAACTGCTCGAGCGAGCCTTGCACTCTAGAGCGTGAATCTTTGAGCTGCTGGTCTTGGCGTGTAAATTCTTGCTCCAAAAATTTTTGAATGCCCTGTTGTTTTTGAGTTAAAAGCGATAATTCATGGTGACGGTCTGGAACTAAAATTTGAGCCGCATTGCTGGGCGTACTGGCTCGCACGTCTGCGGCTAGTTCGGCTAGGCTGATGTCTACTTCGTGTCCAATTGCAACCAGTGTGGGCGCACGGCTAGCCGCGACAGCACGCACTACTCTTTCATCATTAAACGCGGCTAAGTCCTCGGCTCCACCACCCCCACGTGTAATTACTAAAACTTCGGGTTGCTCAGATTGATTAAAATACTCAATTGCCCCAGCTAGCTGCAGCGGAGCTTTGTCGCCCTGTACATAAACATCAGCAAATAAAATTTCTACCCCGCCCCATCGTTCGTTCAAGATTTTTACAAAGTCTGAGTATGCCGCAGACTTGGCGGCAGTAATTAAACCAATCTTTCGTGGAGCTATTGGCAAAGGGCGTTTACGCTTTGGGTCAAACAGACCCTCTTTGTCTAATTTCTTATAAAGCAAGTCCGAAGCTTTTTTTAGTGCTCCCTCCCCTACTGGAACCAGCGATTCCAGGTTAACCGAAAAACCAAAACGCGGATGCAGCCGCGGCGTACCAACCGAACGCACCATCAAACCATCTTCCAGCGGGCCGGGTAGTTGATAAATTGTGCCAAAAAACGATACATTGGCGTTTTCGTCTTTTAGGTCAAAGTACACCCAGCGATTCTTTGAAATCCTAAAATTGGCCAGTTCGCCCTCTATAATTACCCGCGGATAGGCATACTCTAGCGTCTGGTTTACCACCGCCACAAAGTCGGTTGGTGAGTAAATTATTTCTTGCATATTAATCTAGGGTTTGACGCCCGCGCTATCACGCAAACCGCGCTGGTAAAAGAAATAGCCTGGTGTAAGTTGAATAAACATATTAATCACTCGGTACATAATGGTTACGGGAAGGCTGACTTCGGCTGGGATGCCAGTGGCCACTAAAACTCCGGTCATTAAGCCTTCAAAAACACCTATTCCGGCTGGCAGTACCGAGATTAGGCCGGCAAAATTGGCAACCGCATAGGCTAAAATAACCGCACCAACATTGACTAGCTTGCCGAATGCAATATATACCATATATAGCGTAGCCACCTCTGTAATATTGGCCAGCAGCATATACATAAACGGCGCTTTAAGTTCGCGCCACTTTTGTTTTAACAACTGGTAATTTTCGTGCAATTCATCTACCGCCCGTCTAGCCCTCTCTAAACTGATGGTTTCTGGGTGTCTGGGTCTTACTATTTGAATAATCCGGTTTAAGACTTTTGCAATTACAGAAAGTGTGGTTTGAGCGCGTCTACGGCTTTCGAGAACATATATTCCAATGACTGTGCCAACTACTAAAAGCGTCACCAAAGAACTGGTAACTAAAATTATTAAGTTATTTGTGTGACCGCGCAGTGCCAGCAAGAATACACCCAGAATCAAAAGAGGCTGGAAGCTTAGGTACAATAGAAAAAGTCTCATTACCTGGGTAAGAGTTGACTTGGCAATACTTACGCCTTCCCTGCGCATACGGATATTGAAGTATGATATACCGCTTACACCACCGCTAGGAAAGATGTGGTTCACAAAATTTAGTTCCAGCGTTAAGCGATACATGGGCCAATACCGAACCTTTTCACCAAGAATTACTAAAAATCTCCGGTACATGCGTGCATAAACATCGTAGTTGGCGGCCTCTAGTGGAATCATGAAAAGTAGAGCGATAGTGTTTACCTTGCGTAAGTTACCAACGACATCCACAATTTGTTTGCGTAGGCTGTACACTGCTATTGTCAGACCAATAAAGGTGGCCAATGTTATTAGCAACTTCCAGTTAACTCTGCCAGAATTTGACTGCGTTTCGTTCATATTTAGATATTACATATTATAGCTTGTTGGCATCTTATCGCTATACTAAAAGTATGGATGATAATTTTGCCGCCAAAAGTTTGTGTATATTGGGTCGCCAGCCAGAATTAGGAATCGCCGAGCTTGAAAGCCTTTATGGACCTGAACACGTTAGACCAATCCCTGGAGCTACTCTGATGGATTTGGACGCTGAGGACATTAATTTTGGACGCCTTGGCGGCACAATTAAACTAGCCCAGGTATTGGCCGTCGTCCCGGCAGTTACTTGGCCCGAACTTGAAAAATATCTTCTAGAAAACCTGCCAAAACACCTAGAGCATGCCCCCAAGGGGAAGCTCACGATTGGACTAAGTGTTTATGGAATTGATGTACCGGTTGGGCATATAAACAAGATGCTGCTTGTTGCCAAGAAGAATTTGCGAGGTGATAGGCCAATACGGGTTGTGCCCAATAAATCCCCTGCCCTAAATAGCGCACAAGTTCTGCACAACAAATTGACTCATACCGGAGCTTTTGAATTTGTATTATTCCGTAATAGTAGCCAAACAATTTTGGCACGAACATTGTTTGTTCAAGACATAGAGGCCTACGGGGCCCGCGACCAGGCCAGACCAAGGCGTGATAGCCGAATTGGCATGCTCCCTCCCAAATTAGCCCAGATACTCATTAATCTAGCTAGCCCGCCTGCCCGCTCAGCTGTGCTAGACCCATTTTGCGGTACGGGCGTTATTTTGCAGGAAGCCTTGTTAATGGACTTTGACGTAGTAGGTACCGACATAGACAAACGTATGGTTGATTATGCTGCTACTAACGTAGAGTGGCTAAAAGGGTTCAGACCGCAGATTTTAGGGTCTTACCAGATAGAAATTGGCGATGCTCGCGAATATACTTGGCCGTCAAAAGTCTCTGCCGTAGCAAGCGAAGTATATCTGGGCCCACCGATGCACCAAGCCCCCAAACCAGCTGAGCTTGCCGGCATTATGCACGATGTAAATGGCTTACTTGAGGCTTTTTTAAGAAATATTGCCCCCCAGATTGGCAATGACGTACGGATTGCGTTAGCCGTACCTGCTTGGCGCGGCCCGGACGGCAAGTTTAGACAGCTGTATCTCCTTGACCATCTGGGTGATTTGGGGTACAATCTATTGGATTTCAAGCACGTAAATAATGACAATTTGATTTACTTTAGGGAGAACCAAATTGTTGCGCGCCGCTTGATAGTATTAATCAAGAAGTAGGAACACGCTATGTCACACGTTAAAGCTGGCGGTACCAGCAAAAATACCAAAGATAGTCCCGGCCAACGGTTGGGCCTTAAGGTATTTGGCGGAGAAAAGGTAAAAACTGGTGACATTATAGTTAGACAGGTTGGCCAGACCAAACGCTCTGGTGTTGGGACCTTTATGAGTCGAAATTTTACTATTCACGCCGCTAAGGGTGGAACTGTCAAATATCAAAAACGCCGCGTTAGATTATTTAGCGGCCGTTCAGTATCACGCACCGAAGTTATTGTTGAATAAAATTCTAGGCTTGACCCGGAATTATCTCGGCGGGTAAGTTATTGTGATGATCTATTAAGGCCTGCATTCTTCCGCGTGTATTCGAATCCCGCAAAGGAAGCGCACCATTTCCCTGGGCTAGGGCTTTTATTATTCTTGTCAGGCTTGAACAGTAGTCTTCAATATTGGGGCGCATCGTTTGATCTTGCTGCCATAGCGCAAACCCGTGGTCAGCACTACCATTTACAACAAGTGAGAGAAGTTCTACAAACATGCTCTTGTCTGACATCAAATTAGCAATTCTTAAGTATTCACCAGGTATACGAGCATCTATATTACCGCTTCCTGCCAAAGAACTAACTTCGTTCAATAGCTTAAATCCTGCATCGTTAATTTCCCCACCCGGCGTACCAAGTCCACCGTTTTCAAATTTGACTGTTAAGTCCGGATTATCACTCTTCAGCCAATCCCTTAAAAGTGTAGTTCCCGAGACAGCTAACCTTGTTAAAAATGTCATTTCTGGCTCGTTGAGCTCTTCCAGCCTCCTTCGAGATAGATATTTAACTTTTTCACTAAAAGCATCACAGTATCGTGAAGCTTCCCCGGCCGATAAGATTTCTTGTTCCTCCGCCAATGGCTCGAGTAAAGGAATGTTTTGCCCGATATTTGCTGATGTTTCTGTTGTTGTCATGATTGAGTTTTATTATAGCATAATTCTTATGCTAAATCAACGTCTGGAGCTAGTGTTTTGTCAGTGCGGCTTTGATGAGGCCGCTAAACAGCGGGTGCGGGCGCCCGGGACGCGAACGAAACTCGGGATGTGCCTGGGTAGCTATAAAGTATGGATGAGATGGTGCTTCAATCATTTCTACTAGTTTACCGTCCGGTGAAAGGCCACTAGCAACAATTCCCCACTTCTCGTATTGGTCGCGATATTTGTTTGTGGCCTCGTAACGATGACGATGCCGTTCAACAATATTTTCCTGACCATACAGCTTACGTGCTAAGGTACCGCGTGATAATTCGCAGGGGTAATCACCTAGGCGCATGGAACCGCCAGTATTCTCTTTGCCAACCTGGTCTTCCATGGTACTAACTACTGATTCTGGGCCATTCGGGGCAAATTCTGTTGAGTTAGCTTTGGTGAGTCCCGCGTTCCGTGCAGCAGCAATTAAGCCAACCTGAAGCCCTAAACAAAGCCCTAGGTACGGGATATTATTAGTAAGTGCATACTGGGCAGCTAAAATCTTACCTTCAATACCACGGGGTCCAAAACCTCCCGGAACAACCATACCATCCAATCCGGCCAACGCATCATCGAGCTTTTTAGATTTTTCCAGTTCTTCAGCGTCCACCCAGACAATTTCTAGGTTTGTCTCGTTTGCCCAAGACCCGGCTCTTAGAGCTTCAAAAACCGACATATATGTATCTTGATTGTACAAATATTTGGCAACAACGCCGATGCGGACAGTTTTGCGGTATTTAGCTAGAGCACTTTTAACCACACGATCCCATTGCTTAAGATCTGGCCGGCCAGTCCTGAGACCTAGATGCTGGACAACCACATCACCGATGCCGGATTTTTCTAACGCTAGTGGAACTTGGTATATGCTTGGTGCGTTTGGCAAAAGTACAATGGCCTTTTGGTCCACACCGCTGAACATACTTAGTTTCGCGAGTACCGACTTTGGGGGACTTTTAGCGTCTTCACATCTGGCAGCTAATACGCCAGGGACTATTCCTAGACCGCGGAGTTCACGCACTGAGTTTTGAGCTGGTTTAGTTTTGAATTCCTTGCTTGTACCCAAAAACGGCATATATACAACGTGAACATATAGGCAGTTATCTAGTCCAACGCGTTGCCCCATCTCACGGATGGCTTCTATAAAACTTAAGGATTCGTAGTCGCCAATGGTGCCGCCGATTTCGACAATATGTACATCAAAGCCTTTGGCGCAAGACATTATTGTTTCCTGAATATGGCCGGTAACGTGAGGGATAATTTGGATGGTTTTACCCAAGTATTTTCCGTCTCGTTCGCTGTTGATTACTTCCCCCAAAACTCGGCCAGACATTAAACTGCTGTCTTTACTTAACTCAATATCCAAAAAGCGCTCGTAGTGACCAAGGTCTAAATCGGTTTCGGCTCCGTCATGAGTTACAAAACATTCGCCGTGCTCCGCGGGGTTAAGTGTGCCGGCATCAACATTAAGATAAGGGTCACATTTCTGGACGTTTACAGATAGACCACGAGCTTTAAGAATGTTGCCGATAGAGGCAGCAGTGATACCTTTACCAACGCCCGATAACACACCACCGGTTACGAAAATATATTTAGTCTGCCGCTTGGCTCGTACTGCCACGTTTTTTACGTCTCCCTCTCCTACTTTTACCTAGATACTACCATGATTAGCTTGTGGTGGGTAGCGGGTAGTATATACAACGCAGTTACCGCCCAGTTTCTTAAGTTATTACTGATTGCCGTTTTTTATTATTGAATTTTACTACTTAATACTGCGTAGGCTTTGTCTTTTTGGGGATCTTTTCCGGCCTGGAAGTCGGCATCGCTTAAAGTTACAGTCGTGTCTGGACTAATGCCCTGTTTATCAATATTTTTTCCGTTGGGGGTATACCAGCGGGCAATAGTAACCTTTAGCTCCCCACCGTTCGCAAGGTTGTCTACCTGCTGTACGCTTCCCTTGCCAAAACTTTTTTCGCCCACCAGTGTAGCAACACCGTTATCACGAAGTGCGCCTGCCGTGATTTCACTAGCACTTGCACTGCCACCATTGATTAAAACTACCGTCGGTAATCCTTTAAGAATGTTATTCCCGGTTGCATGTTCGGTGCTCATAATAGTACTGCCCCGTTTTTCTTGTACGACTGTTTGACCCTGGTTGAGCCAAAGGCTACTGACGTCAACAGCTCCTTGTAGATAGCCACCTGGGTCGTTACGTAAGTCTAGAACCACAGCCTTAACGCCCTTGGCCTTAAATTCTTGAGCAGCCTGATTTACTAGCCCAACCGTATCATTACTGAACTGGCTAATTTTTATATAACCTATGGCGCCATCCTCGTGATACTTAACACTGGCAACAGTAACTTGGGTTCGCGTTATTGTTGTGTCAAAATGCGCTGACCCCCGTACGATTGTGAGCGTAACTTTAGTATCTTTTGGCCCCCGGATTTTTTGAACTACGCTGTTCACACTCATCCCGCTTGTTGATTGACCGTCGACTGCGGCAACAATATCTTTGGGCTTTAGCCCGGCTTTCTCTGCGGGATAGCCGCTAAGCGGGGAAACAATAACTACGTTGCTGTTGCTGTCCGTACCCAGCTCCGCGCCAATACCTGTAAAGCTGCCAGTGAGTTCTTCGTTAAAGGCTTTAGCATCTTTTGGGCTAAAGTATTCTGTATATGGATCCCCTGTTGCATTTGATAGACCAGTTTTTAGCCCATCAAGCAATTTATTAACGTCTAGGTTGCCGTCATAATCGGCCTTTAATAGGTTGTAGACTTGATTAACTGAAGAAAAATCTAGCTCACTGGGCAGGTTGGTATTTTGTGAGCTGAAGTGGGAACCAATTTGCAAATCCCCCCTGCCAACTGCCACACCAGTGCCATATACTAGTGCGAGTATGAAAAATACCCCTAGGATTTTGATGATGGTCCAGCGGCGCTTGCGGGGTTTTGCATCTATAGGCACAGGGCTAATATCCTCCACTTAAGTAACTGGCTCCTTTATTTAACTCTATTCAATTATAGCGTAAGGGCTTTAACCACCAAAGTATATGTAGGTAAGGCCGGCGCTGCTAATGTTCATTTCGCTGTAATGACCCTGCCAATCGTAGTTGTACTGACTGACATAAATGGTCCTGCCGTCGGGGCTGACCCCCTCTACCCACATGGCGTGCCCGTAATAGCCTACCGGCCAGATTGCTACTGATTGGGCTCTGGGGGTAGTACCTGTTGGAATTCCTGCTCTTGCTGCGTCTCCTGGCCACTGAATGGCGTTACCGGTGCCGCCCCAATATGGCATATATCCGTAGGTTTGTTGAACCTTCCAGGCTGTATAACTAACGCACTCCCTGTTAAACATACCCCATGGATCAATTATTGAGTCTTGATACGCATTGTCTAGATACGCCGGGTAGCCGCCGTGGTTTGGATCTCCTGCAGATGGCGCTCCGCCTAGTTTTCGGTTAGCCGCGGCCTGTGCTGCCCGTAAACTGCCAATTTGAGAATTATTGGCTTTAATCTGCTGGTCGTAGGTTGCCTTTTGACCTTCTGTATATGCGAGCATCTGGCTCTGCTGCAGTTGGGCGGAATTTAGCTGAGCTTGTTGAGATTGCTGGTCCTTAATCATGCTCTGCAACTGATCTTGCTGTTTTTGGAGTTGGACTTTTAGCTGGGTAATTGTATCCACGGTTGTTTTAATCTGGTTGCGCATCGCTGTACGATACGTCTCTTTGTTAACGAAATCACTGATATTATTGCTGCTAGCTAGAATCTCTAATGTTGAAATTTGCCCCTCTAGGTACATGGTTTTTATATTTTCCCCCAGTACTTGTTTTTGATGATCAAGTTCAATTTGTTTGGCGTCTATTTGTTTTTGCAAATCGTTACTCTTGTTTTGGTTGTCAACAATGGCCTGCTGTAAGCTGTTTATCTGTGTTTGTAAGCGGTTAATGGCGTCTTCATAGCTGCTGGCCTGTGAGGCAAGCTGATTAGACGCTGCCTGACTGCCAGCGTTTTGCGCTTGTAGTGCTTGAATTTGTTCGTCGTACTGGTCTGCCCTGGCGAGACCCGCATAAAACGTGGTACTTACTAGGACGGCCCCCATGACAAGGGGCCAAAACAAAGCTCTAATACTAGTGATAAATTTTAATTTTTGTTTTAGCATTAACAGTATTAACATACTCCTTTTGGTTAAAAAATTCAACTTTATCCACACCCTTCTTCGGTCTCAAAAAAATAGCTTTTTTGAAGCATTATCCGCCCCCGTTAAATTTTACTTATTCAACTTTAGATATCGTTTAGTGGCAAGCGCCGAGCTGGCGGCCCCTATAAGTATCCCAATGCCGACCTGCGCTAAAGATATAACCAAAAGATGGCCGGTGAAGAAGTTATTCGCGTAATTAATATCCAAAAGACCGAGGCTACTGGCCTGCAGGGTAGTTGAGGCCACGGCAAACAGCGCCGAGCATAAACCGACAGATATACCGGCAGCTATGATACCGTATATCATAGTCTCGACGATAAATGGCCCACGGATATACCATGGGCTGGCACCAAGCAAGCGCATAATTACCAGCTCGTCCCTGCGATTGAAAATTGCCATGCGAATGGTGTTAAAGATTATGAGCATTGATATGATTATGAAAACGACAATGCCTATTACCCCTGCTTGCTCAAAGAAGTGGGTAGCGCTGGTAATCTTATCTATTGCGGACTTGCGGTCTCCGGAATATGAAGTTGGGTATGATTGCAAACTTTGAATTTCAGGCTTCTCTAGAAAAGTCTTTATCCCCTGCATGTTGTTTGGGTTGGTTGGCTTGAGTGTAAGTGAAGCTGGTAAAACGTTGCCAGTTTCTGAGATAGCGCTAAGTAGGTCGGTATTATTAATGTTTTGCTGCTGGTAATTTTTTAGAGCCTGATCCTTGCTGACATAACTTACCGATTTAACATCGGGTAGCCCTTTTAGTTGGCCAGTTAATTGGTTGAGTTGTGGGCTGGTAACGTCATCTTTTAGATATACCGAAACGTCTATATGGCTAGTAATGTCGGCTATGGTGTGGCGAAATGTTGAGTTGGCCACCACCGCAAAAAGTAAAATTGTAAGCGTAATAGCCATCATGGCAATGGCTGCGATAGCCAGCCAAATGTTGCGCAAGAAACCAACAGCGCCGTTTTTGAAGATACGTTCTGTTGATATAAATCTACTCATGATGCCTTGTATTGCCCCACTGCTCTGTCGCTAACAATGCGCCCGTCATTTATGGTCACCACACGACGTTTTAAGGTGTTAACTATGTCCTGGTTGTGAGTGGTTAATAGAACCGTTGTGCCGTATTTGTTCACTTTTTCCAACACCCTAATTACGTCCCAGGCATGTTTTGGGTCAAGATTTCCGGTTGGCTCATCGGCAATTAATATCTTTGGTTGGCGCACAATTGCCCTAGCAATAGCAACGCGTTGGCGCTCACCACCAGAGAGTTCAAGGGGGTAATTATTCTCTTTGCCCTTTAGGTTAACTAGGTCTATAACCCTTGGTACCGTATGTTTAATCTCGGCATTGCTTATTCCAGCAATTTCAAGCGCGAAAGCAATATTTTCAGCTACATTTTTATTAAGTAAAAGTTTAAAGTCCTGGAAAACCACGCCAATTTTACGACGTAATAAGGGGATGTCTTTATCTTTTAGTGTCTCGTAATCCATGCCTCCAACGATAATTTTGCCACTGGTTGGTTTTTCTTCGCGGGTCAAAAGCTTGAATAAAGTTGATTTACCTGCACCGCTTGGACCAACAATAATTACAAATTCTTTGGGCTCGACATGCAGAGAAATTCTCTCCAGGGCCGACCCCCTGCGGTTATATGTCTTTGTAACACGATCCAGAAGAATCATCCACTCTAGTATAGCAGATGGTGCTAATGCTATGAGCCTAGAAGATGGTCTAAATATGCGTTAATGAATGGGTCGAGCTCACCATCTAAGACCGCATTTGGATTGCTAGTTTCGTGGTTTGTACGTAAATCTTTAACTTGTTTATATGGATGTAGAACATAGCTACGGATTTGATTGCCCCATTCTGCCGACTGATTTGGGCCTTTTATTTCGGCAATATTCTGGGCGTGCTGTTCAATCTGCAAAGCAACCAAGCGTGAACGCAAAATTGCCAGCGCAGTCTCTTTGTTTTGCAGTTGAGAGCGCTCATTTTGGATGGCCACTGAAATGCCGGTTGGAATATGCGTAGCCCGGACTGCAGAATCTGTTGTATTGACACTTTGTCCGCCATGCCCACCAGCCCTATATACGTCAATTTTTAGGTCTTTTTCGTCAATCTCGACTTCGCTAGGCTTATCAATTTTTGGTAAGATTTCTACTTTGGCAAAACTGGTTTGGCGCAGGTTATCGGCATTAAACGGACTTAAGCGGACTAGTCGGTGTACGCCCTGTTCCCCGGTAAGTTTGCCATACAAAAAGCTGCCCCCAGAAATTTCTAGAGTTACACTTTTTAATCCAGCTTCTTCACCAGCAGAGTGGTCGATAGTTTTTATATGCAGGCCTTGTTTTTCAGCCCAGCGGGTATACATTCTTAGCAGCATTTGCGCCCAGTCTTGGGCGTCAGTACCGCCTGCCCCGGCGTATATACTCAAAATAACATCGTGGTCATCATACGGACCGCTAAAGCGTAAATCCTTCTTTAAAGATGATAGTTGCTCCTGGAGTTTATCTAGCTGTGCGCTAATTTCGGTTTTAAGACTAGGGTCATTAAGTTTAGTAAGCTCGCTTAAGTCTTGTACCTGTTTTTGTAATTCTAGCCATGGAGTAATTCGCCGCGCCAGTTCTGCTTCTTGTTTGCTAACTTCTTGAGCGTGACGGCTATCACTCCAAAAACTGGTCTCCTTCATCTCGGTCTGAAAATCTTCAAGTTGAGCCGATAGTTTACCAAGCTGAATCTTTTGGGTAGCGCCTTTAATTTCCTCTAGCAAATGTTGAATAAGGGTATTAAGTTGTTCCATGGCAACCCCTATTATAGATTAATTTAGTGCCACAAAGGCTGCAATTGGTCGTGTAATTTTTTAGCGATGGTCTTGTCGTCGCCGCCCAGCACCCCAACAGCACCAATATTTTGTGCAAACATTCGGCGCATTGCCCGTGAGATGTCGCGCTTGGTGAGCGCTTTTATGCGAGATGGGGCTGAGCGTACATCTTCTATGTGCCCGTCAAAGAAATATCGGCCATATGCGCCAGCCGTACTGCCAACGGTTTGCATTGAACGCTGAAATGCTCCTAGAGCATATTGCTTAACGGCTTCTAAATCGGCATCATCAATCTTGCCGTCTTTAACTTTTTTAATTTCGCTCAAAATAATGTCACATAGCGCCGGGGCATTTTCGGGTAAGACCTGGGCGCTTAACCACCATTCTGAAGCCTTACTTTGCTGGCTGTGTGCTGAATTTACACTATAAACTAACCCCTGATCTCGGGCTTGGCCAAAAATCTTAGAATACAGTGTCTCGGTTAGCATAATGCGCGCCAAACTTAGCGCATCGTCATCTTTCTGGGACAACAGCGTGTTTTGAATAGTATTTACAATTAGATATATATTCTGGACAGTTTCGTTGGGAATAAATATGGGTTTTGCCGGGTTCTTAGCTTTTTCGATTGGTAGTTTAATTTGAGCCGGTCCGACCGGAAGCTCTAAACTTTCTAAAACTTTTTTTATAGCTACTCTGCGACCGCGCAGATTGCCGGCAATAATAAAACGGAGGTTCCGCGTGTAATGGGTCCTTTTATAATGAGAAACTATGTCGCGGCGCTTAACGTTATCCATCAACTGGATACGTTCCTGGTCTGGTGTGGTTTTAAAGCCAAAGTCGCGGTTGATGTTTTCACCCAAAACCCTGAAGTGGTTGTTGCAATAGCTGGTTAGCTCATCGCGGATGTTGCCAAATTCACTTTCAAACTCTTTTTGCAAAAAGAGCGGTTTGGCCAGTGCCGAGAGTAGTAACTTTAGTACTCGTTCCCATTCAAAATCTGCAGTTTCACCAACGTAACTTACATAATACTGGCTTGTGTAAGCGTTGGTATAGGCTCCGTTGCGTCCAAATTCAGCCTGGAATGCCTGGGAATCCGGATAAAGTTCATTAGCTCCCAGTATGACGTGCTCCATTAGGTGCGGGGCTTCAGTTTTTCTATGAGGCACTAAAAACTCACCGGCACGGAAATTTAATTCATAGCTGGTAACGGTAGCCCCGGGAACGTCAACTAATAGCCCACGGGCGCCGTTTTTTAGTTGGACTTCTTTTACCGTATGTTTCATCCGGTTTAGTTTTTGCCAAAAACTCCTTTAAAACTGATTTAGGTAGTTTACTACACCTGGCACTTGCAAGCTAGCGGATTTTGTTGTTTATGCTTTCTTTTTAGAAAAGTTACTTGCGTTTTTGCTTGTGGCGAGCAACCGTTTTGCGCTTGCGTTCGGCTTTACGAGCTTTCTTGCGAGCGGCTTTTGCCTTGGCTTCTTTCGCCTGTTCCTCATTGGCCGGCGTAAAGTCGCTTTCTTCGTAGTTCTCGGCTGCGGTGATTTGGCTGGCGTTATCTACTGAGCTACGGGCGGCACGGGTCAGCTCGGTCTCTACTGCTTTTTGGGCTTCTTCTTCATCTAGCGGCTGCGCGTACATAATTGCCCTGATGATTTCGTGGCGCAAAATTGCCTGCATTTCATCAAACAAATGTTGCCCTTGGCGCCGATATTCTACCAATGGATCCCTTTGGCCTACACTCATCCAGTGAATCCCCTGGCGTAAGTGGTCCATGTTTTCCAGGTGCTGCATCCATAAATTATCTAAAACCTGCAGATATACGTCGCGTTCTACCTTACGCATAATGTCTGGCTTAAAGATTTTTTCCTGATTTTTGTAAAGCTCGGTGGTGGCTTTGGTCAGCTGGTCATGGAATTTATCAGCTGGGCTGTTAAAAAGCTTGTCTAGGGTCGGCTCGTCAAATGGGAATGTCTCGGTTAGGACGGCTTCGTAGTTTTCGCTAGTTGATTCCGGATGGTTAATAAGATACAAAACCTCTTCGTCCAGGAACTTCTTTATGCGAGGGCTTATATCGCTGGCCCTTAAGATTTCGCGCCTGATAGCGTAAATTGCCTTGCGATGCCGGTTCATTACGTCGTCGTATTGAACAACATTTTTACGCGTATCAAAGTTAAAGCCTTCTACTTTTTTCTGGGCACCTTCTAGGCTTTTACTTATCATTCGGCTTTGAATGGGGGTATCTTCGTCTACTTTTAATTTGTCCATGATAGAGGCGATGCGGTCACCACCATAAACTCTCATAAGGTCATCTTGGCAGGATACATAAAATTGGCTGGCTCCAGGGTCGCCCTGACGGCCAGTTCGACCGCGCAGCTGGTTGTCGATACGCCTGGATTCGTGGCGTTCACTACCTAAAACGAAGAGCCCGCCCAGGTCCGTAATACCTTTACCAAGCACAATGTCTGTACCACGACCGGCGATGTTGGTGGCCAACGTTACCGCTCCTTTTTGCCCGGCTCGGGAGATAACAGCCGCTTCCCCTTCGTTGTTTTTAGCATTAAGCATTTCGTGCGGGACATCGGCGGCTTTTAGCATTGCGCTAAGTGCTTCATTTTTTTCAATACTTACTGTGCCAAGCAGTACCGGTTGCCCCTTCTCATGCATTTCTTTTACTTCTCTAACTATGGCCTTGAATTTACCAACTTCTGTCTTATAAATGCGGTCTGTGTGGTCTTTTCTAACAAGTGGTTTGTTGGACGGAACCTCTATAACACTCATCTTATAAACCTGGTGAAACTCTTCACTTTCGGTCATTGCCGTACCGGTCATACCGGCGAGTTTTTTGTATAAACGGAATAAGTTCTGGAAAGAAATGGTGGCTAGCGTCATGGATTCTTCCTGAACCTCCACTCCCTCTTTAGCTTCAATAGCCTGGTGCAATCCCTCGTTGTAACGGCGACCGCGGAGCAAACGGCCAGTGAAGTCATCTACGATAACAACTTCGCCCTCGTTTGTTATTACGTATTGTTTGTCACGAGTAAATAGGGCTTGAGCACGCAAAGCCTGTTCCAGGTGGTAAATGGTACGAAGATTTTCGGTAGCATAAAGGTTGGTAATGCCTAGGATTTTTTCCACTAATTCCACGCCGGCGTCAGTTAGGATTACGCTGTGGCGTTTCTCATCTTTTTCATAATGTTCAGTTTCTTTAAGCTGACGGACGACTCGGGCAAACTGATCATAGGCCGCGGCGCTGGCTGTGGCTGGAGCACTAATAATTAGCGGAGTTCTAGCTTCGTCGATGAGGATTGAGTCTACTTCGTCTACTATGGCGTAGTGCAAATCGCGCTGGCGCAGTTGGTCGACTTCACGGACCATGTTGTCGCGCAAATAATCAAAGCCATACTCATTGTTGGTGCCGTAAGTCACATCGGCTCGGTAAGCCTCTTGGCGGGTACATGGCCGCAGATGCTGCATGCGCTCATCAAAGTGGTCTTTGTTGGAAAATTCTGGGTCATAAAGAAAAGATTCTTCGGGGATGATTGCGCCAACAGATAATCCCAAAAAGTGATAGACCTGCCCCATCCAGCCGGTGTCGCGTTGGGCCAGATAGTCGTTTACCGTTACTACGTGTGCGCCCTTGCCTTCTAACGCATTCAAATAAATTGGTAGAGTTGCAACAAGAGTTTTGCCCTCACCGGTTTTCATTTCGCCAACCGAGCCTTCGTGCAAGACCATGCCACCAATTAGCTGTACGTCAAAGTGACGTTGGCCTAGAGTGCGCCTAGCGGCTTCCCGAACTACCGCAAAAGCGTCTGGCAGAAGGTCGTCTACGGTTTTGCCTTTGGCAAGCTGTTCTTTAAAGACTTCTGTCTGTTTGCGCAACTGCGCGTCGGTCATTTTTTTATACTTGGGTTCTAGCGCGTTAACTAGCTTAACGCGTTTTCGCATTCTTTTGATGGTCGCGGCTTGTGGGTCACCTAGCGCCCGCTTCAATATCTTTTTATTAATAGGTAATTTAATAACAAGTCCCTCTCACTTATAAAATAGTCACTCTCTATTGTACCCTAAACGCCTCGTCTCGCTAAGATTAAATCTCTGTTTTGCCGCCCATGTAGGGTTGTAGGGCTTTAGGTAATTGTACCTTACCGTCTTTGTCTTGGTGATTCTCTATCAGGGCTATTGGAATACGGCTCATGGCAGCCAGGGTTCCGTTTAGCGTATGGACGTAAACAGTCTTACCTGTCTCGTTTTTGTATCGGATGTTCAGGCGGCGTGCCTGATAGTCTGTTACGTTTGAGCAGCTCATTAGTTCTCGGTAGGTGTTACCAACCGGTGTCCAGTATTCAATATCGAATTTTTTATAGGCTGGTGCGCCCAAATCGCCAGATGCAATCCGTACGATTCGGTACGGAATTTCCAGTTGCTGGCAAAGTTTTTCCTCTAGCTCGACCAGTTTCTGGTGCCACCCCTCATCCTCTCTGGGCTTACAAAATACATAAAGTTCTAATTTATTGAATTGATGGGTTCTAAACAGACCCTTGTTGTGTTTGCCATAGGCTCCGCCCTCACGGCGATAGGCTGGGCTCAAGCCTACATATAACAGAGGTAAGTCGGCTTCTTTTAGAATTTCATCGGCATGATATCCAGTTAAGGGTATCTCGGCGGTGGCTATTAGATTCAGGTCTTCGCCCTCAATTTTATAAATTTGGTTTTCATCGCCTCGGGCAGAAAAGCCGGTTCCATCAATCATGCGTGAATTGACTAAATTGGGAGGCAATACTGGAACAAATTTTTGTTCAATTGCCAACTTCATGGCCAGCTGAATAACGGCCAGTTCCAGCTCTACAAGCGAGCCTTTTAGGTAGTAAAACTTGTTGCCGGCCACTTTTGCGCCGCGCTCAAAGTCAATTAAACCCCGCTTTTCACCCCAGGTTAAATGGTCAACTACATCAAAATCCTTAGACTCGTTTGTTCCCCACTTTTTTTCTTCGCGGTTGGCTTCTTCCCCACCAATTGGTGTATCATCCGGAAAAACATTCGGGATTGATAATATGAGCTGTTTATACGGTTCTTCAATTTTGTCGAGTTCGGCGATTATACTTTTTTCTTCTTCTCTTAGCGAACGCCCTTTTTCAACCTGTTCAGAACCAGGAAGGCTTCTTGTATTTCTTATCAAATCGTTTCTGCGTCTGGTAAAGTCCTCTCTCCGTACACGAAGTTCTCGCCATTGCTTATCTAATTCTAATAGCTTAGCGATATCGAATTCGTAGCCTTTTTGCTCGGACTTTTTGGCTACTAAATCAGCATTTTCCCGAATAAACCTAATGTCTAACATAAGTCTTATTATAACCTCTAGTGCCCAAAAGCATTTACATATTTTTCTGTCGTTTTTTCATCAAGGATTTCCGGGTTCCATAACCCTGATAAAAGTTTTTGGTCTTTATTCCAAACGTAAACTAGTGCTTGATGTTTTTTCTCATCTTTAGTGGCAACTTTTATAGAAAGTTTTTTGTACTCATCACCCTCAAATTCATCAAGAACTTCTAGGGAATAATTATCTACATTTTTGAGTAGTATCCCTTTTATAACTGATTTTTTAGATGCAATGGCTGCCGGATAGGCCTTACCAGACACCGCAAATCTTTCAAAATCAGACAAGACAGCCGGCTCCGACTCAAACCTTTTACCTGTTACAACTTCCAATATCTGTGGTGAAAGCAAAATTCCGTATACAAAAAGGTTCATCGGTTTATTTCTTTAATAATTGCTGCATTTGTACCGCTTTTAAGGTTAGCTCGGTGCGGGATTTGGCGTAGGTGCAGTACTCGCAGTCTTTACGGCTATCCATGACGTTTTTGCCAACTTCTGGCATCTTTTCACTGTCCATATACTGTTTCATTTTGATGATTACTGGTTCTACCCACTTATCACTGCCGGTATACGGAATAATTTTTGTGCGAAATTCTACTTTGTCGTAAAAACCATCAAGGTCCAGTCGGCCGTTGGCGTATACAAAATAGCCGGTGTCGCTGACTTTAAAACCGTTGGCGCGGAACAGCCACTGGTAAACTTCGAGTTGTCTCTTGTACATGTCTTGCCACTCGGCATCCAGGGTAATTTCGCCGTTTTTGGCGGTGGCTTTATAGTCCACTATCGTGAGCTCGCCAGTGGTTAAATCTACCCAAATATCGTCTACCCCGCCCCAGATAATTAGGTTGGTTTTTTTATGTAAAGCCTCTATGCCTGTCCAGGGCACATTCCGCCATTCATCTATTTTTTTGTGCTGGAAAGGTACAAGGTCTAGTTTGTATGACTTCATTAGTGGATGCGCTGTTTGCGTTGCCCTATGCGCATCGAATTCTTTTTTTAGCAAAACATCTATGGCCTTATTGATTTGGAACGGCGGGCTACTTGGCCGCTTGATTTTTAGACGGGTATCCAGCCAAAAACAGCGCGGGCACTGCATGAACAAATCAACCTTACTTCGGCTGAGCTTATATGCTTCTTTTTGGCCAGGTTTGTAGGCTGGCGCGCGTTCGTATGCCATTACACCCTATTGTAACAGCTGGAGGTACACTTAAAATATGTCAAGGTGGTTGATGATTGTTGGATTACTGGTGTTGGTCGTTGCTGTTGGTATTGGTTGGCGGTTACATGACAAAGGCGGCGGTATAATAGACTTGTCAGCTAAGGATAAGGAGGCTCACATGCAATTAACTAGCCCAGCGTTTAACGATAACGAAATGATTCCGACAATTTACACCTGTAAAGGACAGGCTATCAACCCCCCGCTGGCTATTGCCGGCGTGCCGGCTGAAGCAAAAAGCCTGGCGCTAATTTTGCATGACCCCGATGCACCGTCTGGTGACTTTTTACACTGGATTGTCTGGAATATTTTACCTGAAACTAATGAGATAAATGAAGACAGCGTCCCGCCAGATGCCGTTCAGGGCATGAATACGGCTGGTTCTAACAAGTACGCTGGCCCCTGCCCGCCCAGCGGGACTCACCATTACAAATTCGATTTATATGCGCTAGACGACATGATAAATTTGCCAGGTTCGACCAGTCGCGAAGATGTTGAGTCTGCCATGGCTAGCCATGTTTTGGCCCGTTCAACCCTTACCGGCCTGTTTGGCCAGTAGCTAGTCTTTTGTATTCTCTAACTCGTGAATACGTTTATGATCTAAGCCATAGTAGTGGGCGACTTCGTGCCAGACGGTATGGCGAACTTTCTCTGTCGCATCGGCCAGATTATGGCTAACCAGTTCGATGGACTGCTTGAATATAGTTATTTTGTCTGGCAGTAGTTTCGTTGCCCCGTTCCTTCTCGGTAATGGCACGCCTTCGTATAGCCCAAACAGCAGGTCATTACAGCGCAGGTTAAGCTGTTGGCGCTGCTGGGGTGACGGCTCGTCTTCTACTAGAAATGCTACGTTGTCTAAGTGTTCCTTATAGAGCGGCGGAATACTATCAATAGCTTCATCTAGCATATTCGCAAACTCTTTATCGTCAATTTCGGTCATTTTATTCACTAAGGCCTGAGTGTGCCGGCAAAAACCTGCCAAGCCAGCGCACTTTTGGCTACCAAACTCAAGATGATGTATGTCCGCTCGCCATATAAATAACTTTTCCAGCGACCAATTTTTTTATACTGCAGGGCCATATTTACTGCAAAGCTTGTGAAGAACAAGAAGATACTTCCATAAATCCAGTATACAAACCCAGGAACACCGCTACCGTAATTAGCGGCCCCCCAAACATAAATTCCAAAGACAATCCAGGGCACAGCGCCGGCCAGCACCCCCACCCAGTAGTCAAACCAGCGTGTTTTGCCCGACTGTAAACGGTGAACCTCCATGGCCCAGCCCATAAGATTCATGACCGCGTCTAAGGTAAATATTAAGATTAAGGTAGATAGGTCAAAAATGCCTGATAGTAGGGCTATTCCAACCATCATAACGCTGGCGCTAAATGAATATTCTATCCAGCGAGCACGATTAATTCCCTGTTTTAAGCCTTGTTCGTACCGCGCGCGGTAAATTGTGGCTATTACCAGATGCGCAATAGCGCTAATAAAGAAGAATGCCGCTACTAAGTAAGCCAAATTGAGGTCAAATAAGTGGCGGGTGGACTGGACGAGTACTGGGTGGTTCGTGGTGCTTAGGTGCTTATCGAGGGTTAAAAAACTTGTGCTAATTGGCTGTAGGCCGCGGGTTGGGTCGCTAATCCAGAGCACAACGAGCCCCTGTGCAGTGTGGAGCACCGCCATTAGCATATTAAAGCGCCTTAAACCAACAAACGTTATGCGTTCCTTGGGGCCAAAACCAAATCTGCCAAAGATTTTCATTAACACCTCTCTACTTACGCATATTCTAGCATAGTTACGTCAGACAACCAGCTTGGTGCATATTGTGAGAAACAAAAAAGAGCTCTCGCGAGCTCTTCCTTGTAGCTAGTTGCTTCCGAAGAAGTACTTTTCTAATGCCACCTCACGATGGCAAGTACCATCGTATTCCTAATCAAAAAACGTGTCAACCGCTAATGTTAATTTTTCTCAAAAAATTGAACAATTTTTTTCCACAGTCTGTGGAAAAACCGTCCTAGGGATTGATAATGATCTGGGTAGCTGTAAGTGTGTTGTTGGTTGTTGTACCGTAGACAATAACGGTGTCGTTAACCTTAACCTGGTTACCGCTTTGATACTGGGTTGAGCCATCGGTTGCAACTTGTTGAGTTGAGCCATTGCCTGCCACAGTGAAGCTTGACCCATTCACGTTTGTGACTACCCCGCTAGTTACATTCTGATCAGCGTTAACAACGGTGCCACCAAAACCGCTAAAGGCGTGGTTGCGCTGGATGATTCCACTCCGCATTCCTCCGAGCCGAGGAGACAAAACTGTGTTCTGGCGTTCGTGATGATACGCGACCATGCTGCCAAACATCCCCGCCAGGGATATAACAACTACAAATGTCATAACCGGCAATAACCATCCTGACTTACGGTAGTCGTAGTGCTGTTCGCTTTTACCCTGTTCTTTTTCTAGTTGTTCTGGTTTTTCTTGTTTTTTATCTGGTTGTTTTTCTTCATCTTTATCTGCCATACCGTTTCCCTTTCAAATACTTAAAAACGCACCCCTATGATGCGCTCGACAACTGAAAGATTGCTTAAAACAGGCTATTTAATTTTTGTTAAGTCACCAAGCAGAATAATTGAGTTCATGCCCATTACTTCTTCGTAATATGGCGCAGTTTTGGGCACGGAGTTTAGAACGTAAATTGGCTTGTTCAGATAAAATGCTAAGCCCATTTCTATTAACACATTAGCTCCCATATAGGCAGGCTGGTTTGGCTTATCGTCATTAACCACCAGAATAGCGTCATTGTCGGTTATTTTGTCAAAGTGCCACTTCATAAAATCGGTTTTCTTATGGATATCTTCCGGATTATCAATCCAGGTTCTAACTTTGCTGACATCGTAGTCCCCAGATAATTTCATATTTGCGGCCGTTCTGGGGACGATTGTCGCAAAGCCCAAGCCGCTCAATTGGTCAGAAATTTGGTTTAGGTGCTCATAAAAATACGCGCTGGAACAAAGTACAATGGTTTGTTTTTTAGGCATAGATTCTCCCCAATTTACTCGTCAAAATATAACAGGAAACTTAGTTATTTACCAAATCGCGGCGGCGAAAAGCTACGACCGAGATGATGGCACAGACAACTATTACTGCAACCATAAACAACAAATCTTGCCAACGACAAATACCGTTTAATATTTCGCCAGGATGATAGTAATGAAAAGGAAACGCCCTGGCTGGCCAAACCAACCACTTTACTGTGCCGGTCAGTGAAGTCAGGATATATCCACCAATGGCCACAAGTGAAGCTACGGCAATACTTGCCGCTTTGGCGCCCCGGCCCAACATCGTCACCATGAAGGCAATTGCTCCCCAGCTTAAGGCGAGCATTACGCACACCAGACCAGCAACTATAATGTCTTTAAACGGAACGGCCAGACCGACAAGTTTTGCCATAATAGCCGTGCTTAAGACACCGATCAGACCAACGCCCAGCAAGATAGTTAGTCCCAATATGGTCTTACCAACAATTAACCTCGTCCGCGAGATTGGCCGGCCCAAAAGCAGCTCAATTGTGCCTTCTCTTTCTTCACGACCGACTAACGATGAGCCCAAAGATATGGCCAAAAAGCCAAGTAATAGTGGAAGCATTGAATAAAATATTTGGCTACTTAAATAGCCTGTCGGCGACAAAAGGTCGGCCGTGTCCGAAATTAAACCCCGAGCACCTTGGGGTATCTGAGACATAATTTGGTTATATTGGGCAGCTTGATCGCGAACTGATGGGTAAAAAATCATATTAATAAAGATAAAGAATAAAACACCAAGGCTCCACCACATTATTGACCAGCGCCTTTGCCATAGACCCCACTTAATTAGCGGCTTCATCTTCTTCATCCTCCCTGTAAAATCTCAAGAAATCATCTTCCAGACTAGCTTCGCGCTGGGTTATACTATTTACCTTGTGGCGAGCTAAAACAGCGAAAAGGTCTGACAGCTCACCGTGCATATGGATGGTTATGTGATGTTCACTATTCTTGGTAATCTTTGCTTTTGACAGGTGTTTGAGTTCGGTTATTGGAATCGCTTCAGCAAATCCGATATCAAAAGTCTGGGTGGCTTCTTTGGTTAAGTCGGCCAGGGTCTGCTGAGCAATTAACTTCCCTTTCCGGATAAATCCAACCCGATCACACATTTTTTGCACTTCAGTAAGGTTATGGCTACTAACAAACAGACAGGCTCCTCGCTCCCTGGTTTCTTTTACTAGCTCATAAAAAGTTTCTTGCATCAGTGGGTCTAGACCGCCAGTTGGCTCGTCAAGAATTAACACATCGGGCTCATGCATAAAAGCCTGGATTATACCGATTTTTTGAAAATTCCCTTTGGACAGATTGCCGACACGTAAATTCAGGTTGGTATTAAAGCGCTTGGCTAATTCGTTCATATAGCTAGGGTGTTTAGGTGGCTGGAGGGCCCTCATGTAGCTCAAGAACTGATGGCCGGTCATTTTAGGATATAAAGCAGGATCGCCAGACAGATAGCCAATGGATTTTTTTATTTCTACCGAGTCATGCACAATATCATTTCCCAAAATTGAAGCCCTGCCCTTTGTTGGCTGGATAAAGTTCATTAAAAGACGAATGGTGGTAGTTTTGCCAGCGCCATTTGGACCTAAAAAGCCATAAATCTCTCCGGGCATTATCTTAAGACTCAAGTCTTTTAGGGCGTAAACATCCGCACTCGGGTAGTGCTTGCTTAGCTTTTCGGTAATAATTGCCGGAGTTTCGTTAGCCATTAGCATTATTATACAAAGTTAAGTACTCGGGGCAAACATATTGCCATCCTGGTAAAGCTATCTGGCATTAAGCTATTTATTTTTCTGAACCCAGACACCAATACCAGAATCTATGTACTGATCGTCCAGAATTAGTGGGCCGATTGTATGGCCATTTCTGAGTAAGCGTTCCACACGAGAAGGGTTACTATATATGCTTTCTACTTGCTTCCTTACTGTTTGATTTGGCATGTCTGAACCTGAAACCATAACATAGCCCAGCTCAGCAAAAACCTGTCTTAGATTCTCAACCTCTTGTTCTAAAAGTTGCGGCGGCGGTTCATCTAGATTAAACCCCTCCCAGCGGCTCCATTTTTTGTCATTTGTCATATTACCTCCTTTTTAGGGTTAAACTTAAAACCGCCCGGTCGTGCGGGCGGTTATTTTTAAAAATTAATAGTCCGTCACGACCTATGGGCAGTGGCGATTGTGATTATGCGAAAGTTATTTACATTAACCATGGTGTAATAGTAGTAGTTTAAGCTTCTAAGCGCAAGCGACCCAATAGCCAATCGCGAGGTAAAATTGACAAAAACCAACCGGCTCGCGGTCCTGATTCCTTGGCGATTAATGCGCGATAGAGAGGGCTAAATAACTGTTGGGGCTCGAGATTATCAGTAGTTTTGAATTCGTAAATGGCTTTGTGGAACCAGTCTCCATCGGCAGCTGCCGGAGCGCTGTCTATTTTATCTGCCAGTTCTTTAAGGTAAGTTTTTTCTTGTTCGCTAAAATCAGTTGGTTTTACTTCTTGAGCCAGTTCAAATTTAACATCTTCTGGCGCCCATTTTTGCAGCCACTGGTCTATAAATTGAAGCTCTGCCTCGATGATTTCTTTTTGATTTTGAGCGACTTCATGGTGCTCGGTTCTAGAAATAATGTCTAGCGTCTTGGCGGGGTCCTTTAGCGCCGCTTGATAACTTGCCACTAGGTGAGAAAACGGGACATTGCTAACAATTGACGGTACTTCGTTGGTACAAATATCAATAAGCTGTTGTTCCGAGTCGGTTTTGTTTGGTTTGGCTATCAATTCGGCAAACTCATCGATTAGCCTTATAACACCATCAATGGGGTCAAAAAATAAGAGTTTTTCTGGAGCCGTGCGCAGGATGAAATACTTGGCAACTTCGGGCGGCAAAACTTTTACAACCTCGGATATTTCTATGCCGTTACCCTTGCTGGCACTCATTTTTTTAGTGTCACCGGCGCGGTTAACAAAATTATACGGTACGGGTAACGGTGCTGGTGCATTAAAAATCTCTTTCATTAATGCTACGCCCGTATCATAACTGCCGCCTTTAGTGGCGTGGTCGCGCCCAAAAGGCTCAATATCCACTTTAAATAGCCACCAACGGGCTGGCCAGTCGAGGCGCCAATCGAGCTTTAGCGAGCCCCTGTTATAGTCAATTGTCTTAGTCGCCCCGTCCTTATCGAGATACTGGATGGTTTTTGCAGCAGTATCAATGCCGACGAAAATTCGTTTTTTTAGATAACCTTCTTCATTAACCTGTATTGGTGACCACTGCTGATCCAGCTTACGACCTGATACTTCTTCTAAAACCCTACGAGCTTCATTGATATGAGCGAGAACTAGTTCGATGGCTGGCACGAAGAAACCCTCGTTATATTTTTCGTGGCTCCTAACCATATCAATTTCTATTCCTAAGGTTTTAACACTTTGCAAAAAACCCCTCAGACAATAATCGGCGTAAGAGTCCCCTGATCCGTCTGGAGCCGGCATGTCATAAAGATGCTGGCCGAGGTATTTTTCGTATTCCGGAGGCAGGTTAGCCGGCACTTTTCTGAAGCCGTCTTGGTCGTCTACGAAGTGCATGTGGCTGGCCTGGTGACCGCGGTGCTTCAGTTCCGTCACGATAGCATCACAAATAATAATTTCTCGCAGGTAGCCCATGTGATACGAGCCAGATGGTGAAATACCGCTAGAAACAATAACTTCGCCGTGTGGTTGGCGAGCGATAGCTTCATCAACAATTTTATTAAGCCACTGCATATTAAACCTTCAAAACAAGCTTATCTAATATCTGATTGTAATGCCAGTAACTTAGGTTATTTCAACGATTTTATAGGTGGCTGTTTCGACGGGTGTTTTGATTTCTACTTTGTCACCGACTTTTTGATTCATCAAAGCTACACCGATTGGTGATTCGTCACTAATTTTGCCGCTCATAGGGTCGGCCTCCATAGTACCAACAACTTGGAACTCCTTGGCCTTACCACCGTTGGTACTCTTGAGCTTAACGTTGGAGCCAAGCTTTACCTGACCGTTACCCTTGGGCTTTTTAATAACTTTGGCGTTTTGGAGAATGTGCTCCAGCTCGGAGATTCTATTCTCTAGGCGGTCTTGTTCTTCGCGGGCTGTTTGGTACTCGGCGTTTTCACTTAGATCTCCCAGCTCACGGGCAGACTTAATACGCTCAGCGACTTCTGGGCGCTGGCTGATTAACTTTTTGAGCTCTGTCTCAAGCTCGTTAACCCCACCTTGTGTTAGGTGGAAAAACTTCTTCATGGTAATAAGAGCAGACCTTTTCTTTAACATGGTTCCCCGTAAACTATTTAAGTAGTGATGATTATAGCAATGTTGTGTTTATTTGACTAGTTTTTCTATCAGTGAGTCTTTTTCTAAAGTCAGTTTATCGTCTTGTGTACGTGATTTGAGCTCAAAGCCACCGGCTTGAAGGCTATTTTTACTAACTACCAGTCTATGTGGTAAGCCTATTAAATCGGCGTCGGCGAACATTTCGCCTGCACGCACCCCACGGTCATCATATAATACGCCCACACCTGCATCTGTCAACTGTTTATAGGCATCCTCGGCGGCCTGGATAACTTCCTGCTCGTCACCTAAACGAATCATGTACACTTCAAACGGAGCCACATTGGTTGGCCATACCAATCCTTTATCGTCGGCAAAATGTTCGGCCAAAAGACCAATTAAACGGGATATTCCAAGGCCATAGCACCCCATAAATACTGGACGAGACACACCCTTCTCGTCTGTAAAGAACAAACCCATAGGCTCAGAATAACGGTCTCCTAACGTGAAGATATTACCAACCTCAACTGCCCTTTTCTCTACTAGGTCGGCTTTATTTAGACCAATTTTTGATAATGTTTCATCGGTGTAGATTTCTTTATTTACGGCTATTTTTTTGGTCTCATCTAAATATATTGTATCTTCACCTATATCGCTGATAGTTTGGAACTCATGGCTAAAACCGCCACTAAAATTGCCGCCGCTGGCGTAGGTCTTATAGGTAGTATCGCCTAACCCCACTCGCTGATACACCTTAAAATACGCCTGGATAGCCCTTTCGTAATATTCATCATGCTCGGCCTGGCTCGGGCAGAACGAATAAAGGTCTTTCATTAAAAATTCCCGGCCTCGGAGTAGCCCGCTTTTAGCACGTAGTTCATTTCGGAACTTAGTTTGGAGCTGATAGACATATACTGGTAAATCTTTGTAAGAATTTACAAAATTTTTCAGCATATTGGTAATCGGTTCTTCGTGACTCCAGCCAATTCCCACCTCTGTTCCATTAACTAATTTAGTCTTAAACCAGTTATCAACCTTTTTGTCGTCCCAGCGGTCGGTGAGTTCCCATAATTCCTTGTTTTGGAGCGTAGACATAAGTATTTCTTGGGCTCCGATGGCGTTCATTTCTTCGCGCACAATCGCCGTAACCTTATCGGCAACTATTTTTCCCAGCGGCAAGAAACTATAAACCCCAGCCATCTCTTTGTGAATATAACCGGCTCGGATAAGAAGCTGGGCGTTTTTACTGGTTTCGTCAGCCGGAATTTCTTTTCGGGTTTTTATAAATAAATCGCTACGTTTCATGGTTTCTCCTGCTAATTGTAAGCTAAAATGCCAGCCCGTGGAAGTGAACACCAAAAGCAACAAGGTTATTTAGGCAGTGCACCAGCATACAGGCATAAAGTGCCCCTGTTTTTTCTCGGAGATATACTAAAATAATTGAGAGTACAAAAGTATCTATTCCGGCTATCCAAAGAGCTGTCGAACCACTACCCGTACTCAGGTGGGCCAGCCCAAACAGCAGGCTGGTGAGTATCATGGCTGGATAAAATCTCCAGCGGCTTCTTAAACCGCTATATAAGTAACCTCGCATCAGGGGCTCTTCACCTAGCGGCGGTAATATTACCAGCGCCATAAACGCGAAAAGATGGGACGCAGAGCCATTTAAATTATTGAAGCCAACGTCTTGGGACTGGTTAGTACTCACACTTGGGATTAGAAGAGTCACCACGGCCGTAACACCTATCAATAAGGCATAAAATACTAAAAAACCCATAATCGCTTTTACAGCGTCGTTCCACCTGGGTTTCCTACCCAGACCAATTGCCTTTAAAGATAGCCCTCTCGCCCGGACAAGCTTAAGGACTAGGCCTACGGCCAAGCCTTCGGCAATAAAGATATAGGCAAATTGTGCGCCTGGTGAGTCGTTTAAGATGCTGGTCACATTGCTGTGCGGGTGCATTAATGTCAATGCAAAACCCACAAACAGGAGTGCCAGAGCCTGACTGATAACGAAAATTGAAAACGCAGTGATAACAACCCGCACGGAGCTGCCAAAATCCTTGCGGGAATCATTGGCATAAAGCTGTTTTTTTAACTGTCCAACAGGTCCAGACAATTGTGGGACGGGCTTTATGATTTCAGCTTTAGAAAAAACGTCTGACATCTACGATAGTTATTAATGCGAAAAGGGTTAAGATGATAATCATCCCTGTCCCATGGACCCATTCTTCGACTGACTGGCTCAGGGGATGACGTAATACTTTTCTAGAAAATAGCATGACAAACAACCGTCCTCCGTCTAAGGCTGGTATTGGTAGGATGTTGATGATTGCCAAGGTTAAAGAAACAACTGCCACAATCATCAGAATAAAGTTAATCCCCAGTGCCCCGCCGTTCCATAGAACCGCCATGATAGCCACAATACCGCCGGTTTGTTCGGTGGCTTGAGCCTGCCCATTTTCACGCGCTTTGTGATTATTAGTAACTATTCCGGCAATTGCCGAACCAAGCCCCGCAACAGCATGCCCAAGTCCTTGTAACGTAAGCACTATTAGTTGCTTGGTGAAACCTAGGGCCACAATTGGCGCGCTCCATGTTGAGCGGCGAATTTGTAGTTCCGTGGGCGTAATCCCCAGATGGCCTTTTGGATTACCGGTATTCAGGCTGGCGTTAACCTCCTTGTCGCTCAACAGTTTGAGGCTTTTGGTTTGGGTCTGGTCTTTGTGCTTGTAGGTTAGCTGGATTCTCTGACCTGCCAGGACTGTCAGCTCGTCGTGAAGTTGCTGGGCCGAGGTAATATCGTTTGTGCGGTTGTTGTATGACACTTTCTGAATAATATCCTGGCTTTTTAGGCCAATGCTTGCCGCTGGCGAGCTTGGTACGACATATCCCGCATATACGTTCTGGTGGGTAATTTTTGTGTCCCTAGATACGCTGAATTGGTTATCGATCAATTTTGGCATTCCAATCAACGCCAATAAGGTTAGTAAAAACAGCCCAGTTATAAGATTCATGGTTACACCGGCCAGCAGGATTTTTGACTTGACCGGCAGGCTGGCCGCACCAAAACTCCCCTTTCGTTCATCGGCATCATATTCGCCCTTTAATTTCACAAAGCCGCCCAGAGGCAGCCAGTTTAGGCTTAAAATCATGCCGCTCTTATGTTTCTTACTCCAAGCCCGCGGCGGAAAGCCTAAACCGAATTCCTCAACATCTACTTTCCCCCGCCGAGCCACGAAAAAATGTCCCCACTCATGGACAAGGATAAGACCAATAAACAGAACTACCCCAAGTGAGAACAAAAATATCTGCATGCCTTCTAGTATAACGTAAAGCCTGAAGACGCTAGGACTAATAACACCAAACGTTTAATAGTTTAGTTCTTTAGTTCTTTAAACGGTCATGATTTCTTGTTCTTTTTCTTTGGCCAAGGTTTCCACTTCGGTTTTATGCTTGGTCAACAGCTCATCAATCTGTTTTTCAAAATGAAAGTGGTCGTCTTTACTAATAGTTTTATCTTTTTCAGCAGTATGAAGTGCTTCGTGGCGAATTTGTCGGGCAATAATCATGCAATCTTCGACTTTTTGACCTACGGACTTAACCATCTGCTCACGGGTTTCGGTAGTTAACGGAGGAATCTGTATGCGCACAACACGGCCATCATCCGTAGGCGTCAAACCAAGTGCCTGGTCATTCCGGATTGCTTCTGCTATTGGCTGAAGATTATTCGGATCAAAAGGTGTAATTTGCAGCAGCTGAGCCTCCGGTACAATTATGCTGCCTACAGCTTTTAGAGGCATTTGTTGTCCGTAAGCTTCTACTATTACATTTTCTACCATACTTGGATTAGCTCGTCCGGTACGTAGCTTTTTGAGTTCTTGTTTAAAATGTTCTGTCGCTGTTGCCAGTTTGGCTTTAGTTGCTTCTACTATTTGATTTGGGTTCACTTGATGAACTCCTTAATGTTTATCTGCATATATTATAAAGCAAAACCGGTTGAGACTTTCTTTTGTTCGGACAATTTACCTAAGCGTTCTTTTCTCCAAGGGCCATTCTGCTAAAGCGCCGCACTACAATGTTTTCACCAAGCTTTGCGATATGTTCTTTTACGTAATCGTTAACTGTTTGGTCGGGATTTTTTACAAACGGTTGTTCAAGCAAACATCGCTCGGCGAAGTGCTTTTTAGTCATTCCCTCCACGATTTGCGGTATCATTTTGTCCGGCTTACCCTCAGATTTAACTTTGTCTGTAAACTCAGCTTCAATTTCTTTACGGGCCTTGGCTGGGATTTCATCGGCGCTTACATATTCTGGTGAAGATGCGGCAATGTGCATGGAGATATCTTTAACCATGTTGGTAAAGACTTCATTTTTTGCTACAAACGGAGTCTCACAGTTTACCTCAACAATCACACCAATGCGGCTGTCATGTACGTAAGAACCAATAACACCAGCTCTGGCTTCGCGTTCAGCTCTTTTATCAGCCTTAGTTAGGCCCTTCTTGCGCATAGCAGCTAGTGCTTTGTCAAAATCCCCACTAGATTCGACTAAGGCTTTTTTTGCGTCCGTTATGCCTACACCAGTTAGTTCGCGTAGGCGCTTGATTTCGTCTATTGATATGTTGGCCATAGCTTTATTTTACGCTCTCTTTCTTGGGTTTTTCATCTTTTGGGGCCTCTGTTTTAGGCTCCTGTGGCTTTGGCTCTGCATCTTTCGATTCCTCGGTCTTATCGACCGGTTTTTTAATCTTACCCTTGCCAGCCTCGATTACCTGCTGAACATAATCTAGAACAAGATTAATGGCTTTTGTTGCGTCGTCGTTACAAGGAACCGGGTAATTGACCATGCTTGGGTCGGTGTTTGTGTCAACCAGGCCGACAACTGGAACTCCCAGTTTTCGGGCTTCGCGTACGGCTGTTTCATCGTGCAAAACATCAACAATGAATACTGCGCCAGGCTTGGCTTGCATGTTTTTTATGCCGCCGTAAATCCGATTCATTTCTTCTATTTCTTCATTAAAACGTTGAACTTCCAGCTTGCTGTATTTGGCAGCTAATTCACCGGTCGCCATTCGCTCTTCCAGGCCTTTAAGGTGCTTAATGCGCCCTCCAATTGTATTTTGGTTGGTTAACATACCACCCAGCCAACGCTCTGTCACATATGGCATGCTTGTTGCTATAGCGACTTCCTTGACTTTGTCGCGAGCTTGGCGCTTGGTGCTTACTAGTAAAATTTGCTTACCATTAGCTGACGTTTCACCTAAAAATACCAATGCTTTTTCTAGCGCTTCAACCGTTTTTGTTAAGTCTATAATGTGGCTTCCATCGCGTTTACTATGAATATATGACGCCATTTTGGGGTGCCACCGGCTGGTTTTGTGTCCAAAATGTGCCCCAGCTTCTAATAGCTTCTTAATATCTACGTCTGTACTAGACATGTATTATCCTTCTTTCTTCGTTAGGGTTTTGCCCAACCAGTCCTGCACGGATTTGATTAGGAGGATTTTTAACCCTACTGATTAATTTATTACTACGCTATTGTACCCCTGTTCTTCATCTTTTGCAATTCCCAAAGTTGTCAAAACGTTATTTTAACCAGTGATTGTTGACCCAAGGGGGTAAAACAGGTATACTACTCGGGTTATGAAAAAAGGCGCTCACCCAGATAACTATCGGCAGGTTGTGTTTCAGGATCTTAATGACGGTACGACCTTTTTAACGCGCTCTACGGTTGCTACCGAAGAGACTATCACTCTTGATGGGGCAGAATACCCATTGGTAAAGGTACATATTTCTTCTAGCTCACACCCCTTCTTTACCGGTCAAGAAAAACTGGTTGATGTAGAGGGCCGTGTAGACAAATTTAAGGCTCGCCGCGAAGCTGGGGAAGCCGCCCGCGCATCCCGCCAAAAGACTGCCAAAAAAGCAACCAAAAAGACCGCCAAACCCAAGGCTGAAAACACAGAAGTCAAAACCGAAAAGCCAGCTGCCGAAAATCAATAACAACGTTAATTATACTTATCGCCCTTCCCTTACTGGGATTTCGGGCGATTTTTATATACACTCTAAGAAGGAATAATAATGGAATCTAAAGAACAAAGCCTGCGCGAAGAATACCAAAAACTGCAAGCCGAGCTGCAGCACCCAGATGTATTTGGCCGCACCGATTACCCAGCGCTAGCCAAGCGGCAGGGAGAGCTGGCTAGAACTATAAATCTCTTTGACGAGAAACGAGCTTTGAGTACCCAGCTTGCCGAGGCAAGAAATCTTGCGGAAAACTCCGACCAAGAGCTAGCCGAACTAGCCAGGACTGAAGTGTCCAAGCTAGAGGCACAGTATGCCGCTAATGACGAGCTGTTAACGGCAGAGCTACTACCAAAGGATCCAACCGATGAGCGCAATGCCGTTATAGAAATTCGAGCCGCCGCTGGTGGCGATGAGGCCAGTTTATTTGCCGGCGATTTATACCGCATGTACTCAAGGTGGTGCGAAAAACATAAATACAAGCTCGAACTAATCAGTCAGAGCCCCTCCGAAGCTGGCGGGTTCAAAGAAATTATCTTCACGGTTCACGGTGAAAACGCCTACAAAATTCTGAAGTTTGAGGCTGGCGTACACCGTGTACAGCGCATTCCGGTTACCGAGAGCAGCGGAAGAATCCATACCAGCACAATCACGGTGGCGGTTCTGCCGGAGGCCGAAGAAGCTGACGTACAAATCAGTCCGGAAGACTTGCGCGTTGATGTTTATCGGTCTAGTGGCCATGGCGGCCAGAGTGTAAATACTACCGATTCAGCCGTGCGCATTACCCACGTTCCAACTGGTCTGGTGGTCACCTGTCAGGATGAAAAAAGCCAAATAAAAAATAAGGATAAGGCCATGGGTGTTTTGCGCTCCCGACTGTTGCAAATGAAAATAGACGCGGAACAAAGCCGCCTGGGTGATGCGCGGCGAAAATTAATTGGTAGCGGCGACCGTAGCGAAAAAATCCGCACATATAATTACCCTCAAGACCGAATAACAGACCACAGAATTGGCTATTCCCGCAGCAACCTGCCTGGTGCCCTGGATGGCGATTTTGACGACATCACAGAGAAACTTGCCGAACGCGAACTAGAGTTAATCAAAAACGGATAATGGTATATCTAATTACTGGGGTAGCTGGTAGTGGGAAATCCACTATTGCTAAAGAGCTTCGTAAACGCGGCTACGCCGCCTATGACACTGAGGTAGGCTTTAGTTATTTCGTCAACAAAAAAACCGGCCACCGTGTTTATCGCCCTTCTAATCCAACCCTTGAGTGGTATGAAAGACACGAAAGAGTGTTTAATGAGAAAATTCTTAACAACCTGCTGGCCAAGCACGCCAATGAAACATTATTTATTTGTTCAATAACCGCCAATCAAAAAAAGTTTTATCCTATTTTTAAAAAGATTTTTTTACTTACAATAGATAAAAATACGCTTATTGAGCGGATAGGTTCTCGTACCGATAACCATTTTGGTAAACACCCAGTAGAATTTAGCCGCTTGTTAGCCAGACACGACCAGTTCGATGAAAAGCTTAAAAGCCTTGGCGCAATTCCTGTAGATGGCCGCCTGCCCCTGGAAAAAGTGACGAAAAGTATTTTAGCCCAAATCTGATGACAATAGGCGAATTCCAAAAACAATCTATTACGAAGCTGCAAAAAGCCGATATTGGTTCAGCAAGTCTTGATGTGTTAATCCTGCTCGAGGACGTTTTACGCAAAGACCGCGCGTGGATTCTGGCCCACCTAGAAGCCCCAATAAAAGAGACTTCCATTCATATTCTTGATAAACAGATTACACGCCGGGGAAAACATGAACCGCTGGCCTATATCAGAGGTAAAACTGAGTTTTATGGAAGAAAATTCTACGTAGATAATCGAGTCTTAGAGCCACGCCCAGAATCTGAAACCATGATAACTCTCTTAAAAACCCTCCTGAACCACAAGGCCACGTACACCAAGGACCGTCCTCTGTGTATGGTGGACGTAGGAACAGGAAGTGGAGCGTTGGCCATAACAGCAAAGCTAGAGGAACCAAATATCAATACTATGGCCACTGATATTGACCCGAACTGCTTAAGGATTGCCAGAAAAAATGCCAAAGTCCACGGAGCCGAAATAAAATTTTACCAAGGAGATTTATTGTCTCCCCTCCTCCCCGTGCCCTCTCCCCTATTCGCTATTTTGGCTAACCTGCCCTATGTACCTAATGATTTCACTATTAACCAGGCTGCTACTATGGAGCCCAAAATTGCAATTTTCGGCGGACCGGATGGCCTAGATGTTTACAGGCGGCTTTTTGGGCAACTCGGCAAACTTAAATCAAGGCCACAGTACGTTTTAACCGAATCATTACCACCGCAACACGCAAAACTAGCTAAAATCGCTCAAAAAGCCGCCTACGGCTTAACCATAGCAGATGATTTTATCCAGGTTTTTAAGCTAAAAGAATAAGTCGTGGATTGGTTTTGGCAAATATCACTCTTTTTTAGAGTGTTGAGCCAGTCCAGTCTGAAAAGACAATCACTATCAGTAAAATCGCAAATGTGATGCCCAGTAGTTGACGCCGTAAAAGACTTGTTAGGCGTTCTTTTGCGTCAAGATAATATAGCGCCGCCAGAGCATAGCCTATGGTAGTTAAGAAAACAATTATTTGAGCAATCGAACCATAGAACAAGAGCCAGTGGCCAAGAATAAACGCTAAAGATGCACCAAAATAGGCCCAGCAATGTGCCAACAGTTCGGTGTGTGATTCTTCGAAACTGGTCAAAAAATGCCTGGCCGCCAGGTATGTAACAACCCAGGTGCCCAGCACTAGCAAAAATAGGGAGGTATCGCCGAATTTTAGATATAAAACTGTCAGACCAAGCAATTGACCAACCATTGCCTGCGCAGACACGCTTAATACGTCCGAGCGAGGTTTTAGCCAAACAAGCCAACCCATATAGGCTAGAGTCCAGAACAGCTGCCACCAGATAACCGACGTATTGGCCATAAATATTACGAGCGCTACCGAAACTATGATGTCTACACTGCTGGATATTAGGTTGACCGACCAATATCGGGGACGCACCGCGAACATCCGCCACTTGCCTAGGAGTATTAGGAGTATCGCGAGCCCTACAAAATCAATTCTAACTAAGATGTAGGCCAAAATTGGCAATAAAATCGTTAGGCCAATGTGCGCCAGGTGTGAAAATCCCTTGGTGGGCTTAATTTTGGCTGGAATTCGTAACATCTTTACCTAGAATTATAACAAAATTCGTTCCTGCTGGTGGGGAAATACCGAATTGTGAGGGAACTTTACTGACTATGCTAACGCCGTAGCGTTTCTGGAGATAATGCTTAGTATACTTATCAACTCCCTTACTCAAATCAACAACTGTGGTTGTAGCCGGGTTGGTTGGTGCCGGGCTATTGTCTATTGTGGTTACATTATATCCATATGACTTCAGCACCTTAGACTGAGCCGTGGCCGCCCCCGCTACGCTGGTTGCGTTATAAATTGCCACCGAAGCATTTTCTTTGGCAAGATAGCCATCTTTCAGGGTGGTGCGTATGTAGTTTTGGACCGCACTATAGTCAAACTTCCCTGCCCGAGGTACAACTACAGACAGCCCGTTTATGTTGTCGGTGGTTAGCAAATTGTTTGGCGGCGTAACCATGTCTAGCGATTTGATACTCGATGAGGGTATCTGGTTAGCCTGTTTATACAAACATTTGATGCTTCCGTTATCAAAATCGGTATAGACGTTCTGGCCCAAACTGTTCAAAAGCTGAACAACTTTTACCGGATTACTGAAAGTTCCTAGTGATAGAGCTTTGTCTTTGATTGCCACTAATAGCTGGCGCTGTCTTTCTCCGCGGGCAAAGTCCGAGCTTGTTTCGCGAGACTTGGCATACAGCAAGGCCTTTTGACCATTAAAAGTTTGAGTACCCTTTTGGGCAATTATCGGATTATAGGCATTTTCCCAGGCAATAGTTGGGTCATACAACTGTTCGGGTACATAAAAAGTAACACCTCCCAAGTCGTTAACGATATCCTTAAAAGCCGTGAAATCAAACAAAGCATGATAATGAATTGGGATACTAACTATGGGCTGGAGGGTTTGGTCTAGTAGTTTTATGCCGTCTTGCTCTTGGCCGGCCAGTGTCTTAGCTTTAGAATTATCTTTACCATAAGCGTAGGCTGCATTAATTTTCTGGTAGCCGTTACCGGGGATTTTTACCCACAAGTCGCGAGGGATAGACAGCAAAATAGCACTGTGGTCTACGGGGTTGATACTGGCAATCATAATGGTATCTGTTAAGTCCGCACCGTCGTGATTTGCCCCACCAATGCCAAGAAGCAGAATGTTTATGCGTCCATCACCTTCGGCGCCCAATAGTCGCGGGTCAATATCTGCGCTACACACGGTGGGTGCCTGGCCGCCGCCAGCCAATACCTGCTTTTGGGCGTGGTATAGCTTATATCCCATATATCCAGCTCCACACAAAATTAAAATAACTAGTGTTAGTGCGGTCCTTTTTATAATTTTACGAAGGCGCAGACGGCTATGCGCAACTGGCACTTTACGTTTACCGCGGTTTTTGGGAGTATCAATATCATCACCTAAAACAATTGGTTCATCCAACAAGGCAGCTGTTTCGGCATCCTCGGGGGTCAATCCAAGACCACCTGGCGACTGTCGCATTGGTTGAAATCCATCTGCCCTACCCCTGTAATCACCCAGGTTAGCAGAAGATTCTATCCCCATTCGTGGCCGAGAGATAGGGATAGACCTTCCTAGTTGGGGCCTACCAGAGACAATACCATCTATAGAGGCCGCACTGCGTCGCGGTCTTTTGTGTTTTCTTTGCTCATCCATTATTCAAAATCCAGTATATCATTGTTGGGTTAGCGTAAAATTATAAAATCGCTTGTCTTTAAAGTATACTAGCAAGCTATAATGATACGGTAACAATGAATCCTGAGAATAAAGACTTAATTAACCCAAACCCCATTTCCACTCCTGGTGGGACAGCTCATCCGCTTAGCGTTGGGCTTGGTGGTCCTGTGCCGCTCGAAGAAGCCCCACATTTAAGTGCTGTTACCGGCAAACCTGCTCTTCCACCCCTGGAAAGTGACCAGGAAGAGATTCCAAAACCAGAGAGCGAAAAACAATCAGCAACTAACTGGCGTTCTGTTGTCTCAACTATATTATTATTCCTGTTGGCCCCTATTATTGCTCTTTCTATTACTGCTTTCGCTTTTCAGTCTTATCAGGTAGACGGCGAGAGCATGGAAACTACCTTGCAAAATAACGATCGGCTAATTGTAGATAAAATTCCCCGAACCGTGTCCAGGATTACTAGCCACCCCTACGTGCCTCCCAGGGGCGACATCATAATATTTAACCAAGCCGGATTATTTGATAGTCCAACCGGCGAGAAACAGCTTATAAAACGAGTTATAGGGTTGCCTGGGGATCGCGTGTTTATTAAAGATGGAATTATTACTATATATAACAGAGCCAACCCGGGCGGGTTTAATCCAGACAGATCCGGATTATATACAATCGCCGCCAATAATACGTCGGGTGACGTAAACGTAACTTTGCAAAAAAACGAAATATTTGTGTGTGGCGATAACCGGTCCAACTCAGAAGACTCCCGCGCGTTTGGCCCGGTTAATGTGAACAATATTGTTGGTAAGCTAACATTAAGAATTTTACCAATTAGTAAAGCTCAGAGTTTTTGAGCTAAATTTGTACTCTAGCACCAATAACCTAATCGGAAATATTTTTTACAATTCTCTGCAGCTCTTCGTCTGATTTGAAGGCTATTAGTAGCTGGCCGCCATGTGCCATATGCTTAATTTTAACCTTTGTGTCCAGTTTTTTACCTAAGACTTTTGTTAGTTCCGTCTCACTTGCAGTCTTTGCACGAGCCTGACTCACACTGGCGCCCTTCTTCGCGGCCACGGCAAATTGTTCCGCCTGGCGGACCGTCCACCCATTGTTCAAAATACAACTCAAGAGTTCTTCTTGTTTAGCATTATTACCTTTAAGCGACAGTATAGCTCGGGCATGTCCCTCACTTATCTTGCCTTCTTGCAATGTTATGCGTGCATCGTTTGGCAACTGTAGTAGTCTGGTTAAATTGCTTATGGTTGACGGGGCTTTTCCAAGCTTTTCGGCAATCTGTTCAAGAGCTAAGCTAAATTGATGTTGTAAGCGATACACCGACATGGCTTGCTCTAGTGGCGATAGGTCTACCCGTTGGATGTTCTCTATTAATGATAGCTCTATCTCCTCTAATTCTTCTAAAGATCTAACGATAGCCGGTATGTGAGTGTGCTTGGCAGCCTTGGCTGCACGCCACCTACGTTCACCAGCCACTATGCGATAACCCCCACCAGCCCTAACTACAATAATTGGCTGCAATACACCATGCCTTTTAATGGAGTTGGTTAGCTCAGACAGTGCCAAATTATCAAATTCTCGCCTGGGTTGGTTTTGGTTAGGCACTATGTCTTGAATGAGTAATTTTTGTACTCGGTTGCTATCTTCTTCTAAAATAGACTTGTCTAAATTTGTGGGCATTAGGATATCAAATCCCCTGCCCAACGCTTGTTTAGCCATGTAGCCTCCTTTCAAGTTCTTTTGCTAACGCTTTATATGCACGTGCGCCTTTACTCCACTTGTCGTGTTCGGCAATGGTTTTACCAAAGCTTGGCGCCTCGGCCAAACGAACGTTACGCGGTATAAGGGTATTGAAGACCTTTGCTCCAAAATGTTTCTCAATTTCACCTCTAACCTGTTCAGCTAGTGATGTTCGGCCATCGTAAAGTGTTATTACTACTCCCAAGATATTAAGGGACGGATTTAAGGCCTGTTTTACTTGCTGAATAACAGATAGTAACTGGCTGAGACCTTCTAAGGCATAGTATTCTGCTTGCACGGGGATTAATACTTCGTCAGCCGCCGTAAGTGCATTTACTGTTAAAAGACCCAGTGCCGGCGGGCAGTCAATAATTATGTAATCGTAGTCTAGTTTATCTAAAACTTGTTTTAGTTGGCTTTCGCGCTGCATAACACCCACTAGTTCAACTTCGGCACCCGCTAGTTGAGCATTGGCTGGCAGCAAATAGATGCCATGGCTGGTCACTTCGCGAATGGTTTTAGATACATCCGCTCTAGAAAACAGTACGTCGTACAATGTTGCGTCCAATGTTTGTTTGTCTAGACCTAAACCACTGGTTGTATTACCTTGCGGGTCGCAGTCACAAACCAAAACTTTCTTACCACCTTTGCTTAAAAAGGCTGCCAAGTTAATGGTGGTGGTGGTTTTACCCACTCCGCCTTTTTGATTCAAAATCGCTATTATGTGTTTGGCCATATTTGTTTAAAACATCTACCCTCTATATTTCACCTTAAAGCATAGCATTTATCATATAACGATAAAACCCTGGAGATCACATTTTTATATACCTTTTTATACCCTTCTTTACCCCCCCTCACCTTTATATTGCGCTTCCACTTTATACCACTCACCTTTATATTGTGCTTCCCCCACCTGATAAGTCTTCCTCCACAAAAGTGAACCGATCGGTTCACTTTTGTGGTAGGATGGTTCGTATATGGAACCAACAGTACCAAAGAGTGCTCTCGCATTTATTTTAAAGGGGTTGATGCCCTACACCAGAGAGAACTTAATGCTATCTTTTAAGCCCAATCTGTTTTTTAATGAGCTTGAAAAAATATCTAAATACAAACGAAAGACATTAGAAGAAGCCGCACGCCGGGCTCGAGAACAGGGTTTAATAGAAGAAACCCAAAACCACCTACTGTGCCTGACTGAACTAGGCAAGAAGAGGGCGTTACCCTTTGTGGCCAAGGAGCTGAGGGACGGCGCTAAACTAATGCTAATCTTTGATATCCCAGAAGACCAAGTCATTGCCCGTCAAAGGCTGAGACGCCTATTGCGTAAATGGGGATTTGAACAGGTTCAGAAAAGTGTTTGGATGTCTGGCTATGATTTTGGTGAAGCTATTCGCGAAGCAGTGGATGAGCTGGGTATAAATGAATGCGTCAAACTCTATGAATGCGCACCCTTCTCCCCCGCCAAAACTGATTAGTTATAGAGATGTTCCCATATTTTTGAACCGATCGGTTCAAAAACGTGGAGGTGAACATATAAGCCAGGCTCCAACCCATCGTCCAAACTAGCCTCTCAGAAACTACCCACGAAACTGAACCGATCGGTTCAGTTCTGTGGGGTGTGGGGGTTGAGCCTTTAAGGTCTAGGTAGCAAGGGTTGATAGGCGTTATTGCATTATTAGGTAAGTGTACTGGTAGGTGGTGTTAGCAGCAGGTACGGTATTGGTTTTTATCTCAAAGCTTTGGGTATCAGCGTCATAGTAATATTGCAGGGTTGCGGCTTTGTCATTGGCCGGGGTTAGACTGATTCGCGGTGCTTTATCGTAGGGTTTGTGGAACTGAATCCTCACTAGCTGTCCGGCGATAGGATCTAGCGAATCTTGCTGTCCGGCTATGGCTTTGCCTGTTTGAATAGTGATAGCTCCCGATTGGTCGTTGCCGTCAATAGCTACAGTTGCGCCAGTGCCGGCGTTTGCGCCTGCGGTGCCTTCTGGGGCGTCTCCCTGGGTAATTATATGGGCGGCTAGAACTAGGTTGCCTTGTATGGTGGTATTGCCAGCTATGGTTACGTTGCCCTTAAAGGTGGCATCTCCGTTGACAGTTAGTTTGTCTACTTTTAGTTCACCATTAATTACCATGTTATTTACTGTTGGGTCACCACCCTGCCAGTCAGAAGTAGTACTGCCGGTACCGCCGTAGTAGCTGAGGTTGACTAACACCAGCACAGTGCCTTGGTCGGATAAGTTGGTGCCGTTGAAGAAGCCTAGGGCTTTACCAATGGTTGGGCCAGCATGAGT
>Ga0182027_10000305_pt1 | contig 85773 bp, 81 predicted proteins | sample 712E1DmetaG_FD_121300 | JGI IMG/M metagenome (GOLD analysis project Ga0182027, IMG submission 121300) | Permafrost microbial communities from Stordalen Mire, Sweden - 712E1D metaG (Illumina Assembly) | ecosystem: Environmental > Terrestrial > Soil > Wetlands > Permafrost | place: Sweden... | reverse complement strand
AATTTTGGTAAAGGTTTATTGCATATCCAATATTGTCGTTAGATCCTTCTTGTAGAAGTGTTGATAGGCCAAATAGTACTGCAATAGCACATAATAGAATAATTATCCAAGATTTATCTGCTGTTGGCAAAAATTACACCTCAAGGATACTATTGAGGTAAGTTGTTTAAAAAGATAACGAAAAAAGAATAATCATTAGCATTTATTCTGTCTGCCCCGTATATATACTATTTATTTTCTTTCAATTTTTCATTTGGCCTTTCTCTAGCAATCGTAATATGATACTTTGTTCCATATCTATCTTCGAACTTCCAAACATTTTCTCCAGACAGAATTATCGACCATGCCGAATTATCTTCTGGTAATTGTATTTTGTAATAGATGTTACGTTTCTTTATGAGTTCAGATATCCCCAATTTTTGTGCAATATTATGATATGCATCTATGCTCTCTACGGTTAGTACATTCATGTGTCCACAGGATTCCCCCAACGCATATGTGGGTATCGGTTCACCCATCAAATCTTCTATGTATTCTTTGCATCGTCTTATCTTTTCTGTCATCGTAATCACTTTTTTTTAATCATATGTTAGAATTTGACATTCCCGCCTTGCATCTGTTTCATCATCTTTTCCATGTTCTTATCATTGCCTTTGAGCATCTTCATCATCTTCTTTGATTGCTTGTACTGTTTAACGAGTTCACGGACTTCTCCTGCGGATAGACCTGAACCTTTAGCAATCCTGTCAGCTCTTGACGCATCTATTATCTCTGCATCCTCTAATTCTTCTCTAGTCATTGATTGCATTGCGAATTTCCATTTTTCTAATTTTACTTCCTGGCTCTCAAGTATTTCCTTAGGTATCTTTGCAGCACTCATTCCTGGTATAAGTTCCATGACTTTAGTCAATGGGCCCATCTTTTTCATAGCCTGCATCTGTTCATACAAATCAATAAGATTGAATTCTCCTTTTAAGAATTTCTTTCCAAGATCTTTTGCTTCATCTTCAGTTATTGCTTCATTGACTTTTTCAAGTAAAGATTCTAGATCGCCCATGCCTAGGATTCTTCCCACGAACCCCTCGGGCTTGAATTCTTCTAGTGCATCAATCTTCTCTCCAATACCTATGAATTTTACTGGAGCTTTTGTTACTGCACATGCAGTTAGCGCGCCACCACCTTTTGCCGTGCCATCAAGTTTAGTTATTATAACGCCAGTAACGCCGCATGTATCGTGGAATGCTTTGGCCTGCTTTTCAGCGGCTTGACCAATATCCGCACTTATTATAAGCAGATTCTCATCTGCCCGAACTATACTTCTTATCTGATTTAATTCTTCAATCAATTCATCATTCAAAGCATCTCTTCCTGCAGTATCGATAAGTACGATATCATATTTCTTCAATTCATCCTCGTATGTCTGGAATATCTTTACAGGATTCTTTTCGCCTTTGATACCAAAGAAGTCTACACCGACTTTCTGTGATAATTGCTGTAATTGTTCATACGCTGCAGGTCTCCAAGTATCTGTACTAATCAAACCTACCTTGTATCCGCGCTTCTGATAATATTTAGCTAGTTTACCTGAAGTTGTCGTCTTACCAGAGCCGAACAATCCTACTAACATAATATAGTATGGTTTCTTGTTGACATTAATCTTATTGCCATCGCCACCCAAGAATTTAACTAATTCCTCGTATACGACTTTTACTAGATAATCTTTCTTAGAGATATTTTTCGGCACTTCATCTTTCAATGCCCTATCCTTGATGATCTTAGTCAATTCGAACACTAACTTGACGTTTACATCTGATTGCAGCAATGAACGTTGTATGTCCTTGACTAGTTCATTTATGAGTTTCTCATCTACAAAGAGCGAGTTCTTTATCTTCTCTAAAGTATTCCTTAATCCTTCACCAAGTTTGTCTAGGACCATAGAATAAGAGAATAAATGAGGATTTATAAAGGTTTAGCAATTTATCGAGTTATCTATACCAATCTTTAGAAACAAACTTCACTAGTGCGCATCTTGTAGCATGTTCGAATTCCATGACTCGAGTATACAGTCCATCTGATAATACTCCTCCTGCGCCTTCATTGTGTCTGATTAAGTTCTTATCATCATTCATTAATTTCTGCATTATTGGACCGAGTTCTTCACCGTTATTGATTCTATATTCGAAATCTTTTGGCAACAACATCTTTCCACTGCTTCCAGGACAGTATATATTATCTTTACTAAGTATGACGACCCATCCGCATAGGAACATGCCATGTTTATTTATATCAACAGTTCCTTCCAGACCTATGCCGTAATCTGCTTTGCCTAATTCGAGTGCCTGTCTCGCCCTATTCAGCGCACCATCTATAGCTTCATCATCGTTTAATGGTTGATCCCGAACTCCTGAATTAGTCTTATGATAAGAAAAGTCTACATTATTCCAAACTTGATTTATGATGTTCTCAACAGCAGTAGTCTTTGCCTGATTTTCTGAACCAATAGCCACTCTTATCTTGTTCATAATATTAAGAAGACATCATTGGATTAAATAGTTTGTTGTGTAGTCTGCAAGCGGTGGTGACCTTTGTCGCTAACTATTATCAAGATATCAAGACTTATCCTTAATAAGTTTTATATATTCTTTTACCATACGTTAGTTGTAATATTGGTCAAAGGGGTGATTAGCATGAAAGAATATATGTTATTGATTAGAAAGCAGTATGAAGAATATGACGCGGAGTCACAAGAATTTCTCAAAGCTTGTGAGACTTATATAAACAAGTTAAAGAATGATGGGAAATTGATTTCAGCGCAGCCTATTGAATCGGAAGATAATATGTTATTATCCAAAAACACTACTTGGAAAGTTACGCGATTAGATGAATCAACATATATTATTGGAGGATATTATCATATACTAGCAGAAGATTTGGATGAAGCCATAGAGATCGCCAAAGCGAATCCAGAATTCGAATACCATCCGAATTCACGGATAGAAATCCGTCCGATAAAGACTACAGAAGAGAGTACGGAATTTGACTATCCAAAACATGCTGTTGAAAGCATTTCAATTTATGATCAAGCAGAGATGCCATTTTGAATGATGATGGTTGAGAATCATGAATTTATCTCTCTTAATAGGTTTAGTTGTATTTATATTAATTCTCAGCGGATGTACTCAAAATGTAGGGTATGGAACACTTGATGGAACAATAACTATTGGACCATTATGTCCTGTAGAGAAAAATCCTCCAGACCCAGCATGTAAGCCGACACTTGAGACATATGCTTCCTGGCCTATATCTGTATGGGCTCCAGATGGGACGCAAATAGCTCAGATATCTCCTGCATTGAACGGCAGTTATAGTTTAAAATTGACTACTGGAAATTATATTATAGATCTAGATAATCCTGCAAGGTTAGGTCAAATAAATCTTCCAAAAAATATCACAATAAGTGCGAATGCAACAACGATATATGATATAACAATCGATACAGGGATAAGATGAACTACTACAATTCCTTGAATTCATGTCTCAACGCTTTCGACATTAGATAGAAATTTTATTGTGTTAATAATGGCTTATTCTTATATGTATCATCATTCAACTTTTTATATCCGTTCTTAGTCAATAGAAATATTCCTGTAAGCTGACCATGCAGGTTTATTTCATACAATCCATATATGTTATTATGGAGTGCTTCTTGATCCCATCCCCTGAGTCCTTCTGGTGCCACTTGTCCTCTACTCTTTCTTAGTTCCATTTCCGTTGCGTCGAATCCTGCGTATTTGGGAACATTTGTGTATGGTATAAATTTGGTATCGACTTGTATAACATCAATAGGACCAAACTTTGGATCAGGAATGCTATTTTCTGGAATATAAGGATGTATTAGTCTTACAGTGTCATCTACGATAATCCAGGGGATATATCCATATTTCGTATTAGCTTCCATTGCCCTGAATATTGCCTCGTGTACAACTTCAATCTCGTCATCTGAAGCTTTTCCATCTTTATTACCGATGAAATCTGCTGCATGTAGATAATCCTGTAGATAGTAAGCTTTTTCTTGAACTCTTTTTTGTGGTTGAGCAACACAAACTGCAGTCAATCCAAATATTAAAGCCACTAAACCTGTACGTAAGTTATTCATGAACTCATCTATTATTGATGTATTTATATATTTTACTGTTCATTCTTACTGACAAGTGGATACTATTTCAATTGTTCGAATTCATCCCTCAACTTCATATCTCTACGCTTCTTATTGTAGCCTAGGACAAATCTATGTACACTATCTCGGATTTCTCTGAGGAGAAGCATCATCTTGCCATTATTGTTGAAATTCAATGGAGTACTATTATTTGGGGTGTATATTTCCTCGTTCTCTTTAGCTAGGGCAATGATTGGAATCTTGAGGCCTAATGCTTTCAATGATCTAACCGATGAACTTAGTTGTCCTAATCCACCATCTACGATGATTAGATCAGGGTATACTCCTTTTTCATTCTTTATTCTCCTATATCTGCGATATACTGCTTCACTCATCGCTGCGAAATCATTCTGCTTGCCAACAGTTGATTTGATCATGAATTTCCTGTAGCCAGACTTATCTGGTCTTCCGTCAACAAACCTAGTCATTCCTGCAACGATATGTTCGTAGCCTAAGTTGCTTATATCAAAACATTCAATGATTTTTGGATACTCAGGAATGTTTAATGCTTGCTGTAATTCGAGTAGCGTCTTATTCTCTTCCAAATTTATTGCAGCATTCTTTAATGCTAGATTGATTAGTTCTTTTTTATCTCCTTTTTCTGGAATAGTTATGATTACTTTTGCGTTTCTGAGTTTACTTAGATATAGTTCCAGGACTGTCTTATCTTCTAATGGCTGGTCTGTGATTATCTCGAACGGAATTTTTTGTGTGGAGTAATATCTTCTTATGAATTCCTCAAACACATCTTCAGAATAGTCTAGACGATATTCCTGTTTTCCCGAGATTACGCCTTTGCTTACTGTAAATATTTCTATTATCACATTATCATTATATTTTAACATCGCTATTATGTCTTGATCGTAGCCTTTAATGAGTTCAACTTTTTGCTTGTCGTAGATTAATCCTATCGCTTCCAATTGACGTTTACGTTCTAGTGCTTTTTCGTATTGTAAATCTTTGGAGAAACTTTTCATCTCTTCTTCTAAGATTTTTACTGTAGGTTCAACGTCTCCTTTCAAGAATTCTTTAGCTTTCTGGACTTGCTCATTGTATTGGACTTGGTTGACGTTACCTATACATGGAGCAGTACATATACCGATATGGAAATTGAGACATGCATGCTTAGGCAGTTTTACGCATGTACGTATCTTAAATATTGACACTGCTGTTCGGATTAATTGAACTCTTTGATATCCGTCAGTGTATGGTCCGAAAAACGTACCATTCTTGTTGACTTTTCTGGTTGAGAGTATTCTTGGGAACCTATCATCCGTAATTTCAATGTATGCGTAACGTCTATTATCTTTCAAGTCGATATTGTATTTAGGTTTATGTTGCTTTATGAGATTATTTTCTAGGAGAAGTGCTTCGACTTCATTATCTACAACTATCCAATCTACTTCATGTATTCTCTCTACCAAATGCTGCGTTTTTAATGATTGATCTCCAGAGAAGTATGAACGGATTCTATTTATTAGGTTTTTTGCTTTTCCGATGTAGATGATATTATTATCCTTATCTTTGTATATGTAACATCCTGGAGACTTTGGGATTTTAGTGTAATCTGGCTTCTTGTCAATGATGAGCATACTTGGAGTAAGAAGCGGATGTTTATATTGGTTGTGGAAGAATAAATGCACAATCTCATCCTTAACAAACTATATAAATGTCGCCCTTATAGTCGTATCAAGGGTGATATTCATGAAAATCGGATTTATCGGGCTTGGTAGAATGGGATTCTCGATGTGCGAGAGGATGTTGAAACATGATATCCAGATTGTGGCTTACAACAGGTCTATAGATAAGACAAAAGCGTTAGCGAAAAAAGGCGCAATAAAGTCAGAATCAATAGAAGAATTAATTCAAAAATTACCGAAACGAAAGATCATCTGGCTCATGCTTCCAGCAGGAGAAGTGACAGACAAGACAATATTAGAATTACTCCCATTGTTAAAGAAAGGCGATATAATAATTGACGGTGCGAATGACTTCTACGAAAATGCAGAAAAACATAACCAAGAATGTAAAGTCTACGACGTAAATTTCTTCGACATCGGTGTTTCTGGCGGCATTTGGGGATTAAAGAACGGTTACACGTTAATGGTTGGTGGAAAGAAAGAATTATTCAAAGATATCGAACCATTATGTAAAGCATTAGCTCCAAAGAATGGTTACGCATATTTCGGACCAGCGGGCTCGGGTCATTTCGTCAAGTCAGTACATAATATAATAGAATACGTTTACCTACAAGGATTAGGAGAAGGTGTTGAACTACTAAGCAAATTCAAACATCCAATAGAACTACAAAAAGCAACTAAAGTTTGGGAAGAAGCTTCAGTAATAAGATCTTGGCTATTAGAATTAACAACAAAAGCATTAAGAGATAAAGATTTCAAGAATGTAGGAACAGCAATAGGAAGCGTAACGATTGAAGAGCTACAAGCGACAAAAAATTCAGTCAAAGGATTCGCTCCAGCATTCGATGCGGCAGTAAGGATGAGAAAAGACAAGACGAATACATTTGCTCTAGGAAAAAGGACGATAGCAGCTATCCGTAAGGAATTCGGGGGACATGCAGTAGAAAAACTTAAAAAATAATCAATATTTCTTCCTAGAATGAGCATAATTCAGACAAATACGCAAACCATATCAAAACTAGCAGCAAAAGCTATAATAGATGCTGCAAAGAATATAGATAAAGAATACATAGTATTAGCATTGCCTGGTGGAAGAAGCGTAAGTGGAATTTACGAAGAATTTAGACAGTCAAAAGATCCAGTATGGAAGAAAATACACATATTTCTAGTAGACGAGCGTGTAGCAGAAATTACTGATGATGATAGCAACTTCAAACTCATATGGGAATCATTTGCGTGTCAGTTAGTAAAAAAAGGAATATTGCCTATAGCAAATATGCATCCATTAAGGATTAATGATTCGCAAGATCATGGTGCAAGTAATTATTTAAAAATTCTGGAAAAATATGGTGGAGCATTCGATATAGTATTAGTCTCATCAGGTGAAGATGGACATATAGCAGCATTGTATCCAGATCATAAAGCATTAAAGACTAAAGGTAAACATTTCATATATTTAAACGATAGTCCAAAGCCACCAAAAGACAGGATAACATCAAGCGTAGAATTGATACACGGTGCAAAAGCAATCATAATATTATTCGTAGGAGAAGCAAAGCGTGAAGCATATCAAAAATTTAATAATCCACACGTCCCAATACTTGATTGTCCGGCAAAGTTGGCAAGTAAGATGAAAAATTCTATTGTATATACGGATCTAAAATAATCATTTTAGAAATTTCTTCATAGGTTCCCAATAGAAATCAATCCATCCCTGCTTTATATCCACATATTGGTCTGATGGAACGTCTTCCTGAGTAAATTTTAGTTTAGTATTATTTTCAGACTTAAAAAATTCGAATGTGACTTTGGAATATGTTCCTGTTGGCCAATTGGATGCTCTCCAAGTCTGTACAATCTTTTTATCCTGTATAATCGAGATATTCTTGCCTGAGATATAATCGCCATAAGCAGTAAATTTTCCACCGTTTTTTCTGGAAATAACCGCTTTATCGCCACTAAATGCTGAATGTTTCTTTGAATCCATCAATAGTTCAAATACGTCATGCGTAGATGCATTGAAAGTTATGTTCTGGACGATCTTTTTCATGATTTCCACCTCATGAAACATCAACAAACCATCTATTTAAATGATTTATGATGGATCAATCATGGCAAGAAAATTACTTTTGATCCATATATAATAAATATATATATATGCGTTATTATACGCCCTTAAGTAATTTGTATACTAAGAATGCAGGCCAGACCAATGCTTTAAGTATCCCTAATAACCCCGTCCAGAAAGTCGTCGATTGACTGATATAAAATATTGCTGCACCAATGAATCCTAATCCATAGACAGCATTTCCGCTTCCACAATGACCATTGAATTTATTCTTCTTCATGATATCAACCCCGTTAATTTCGATAAGGTTGAGATTGGAATAGATTTTATAAAGTTAATGGAGGGATATATGCTGATATCATCTATGACGCATCCGGCGAACTTCCATTCACAGCATCTTCTTAAGAAATTGTCCAGTATAAGACTTAGGATTCTTGCTTACCTGTTCAGGAGTCCCGACTGCTATGACTTCTCCACCACTATTGCCTCCTTCCGGACCTAAATCAATTATCCAATCTGAACATTTGACAACATCAAGATTATGTTCAATCACATAGACGGAATTTCCTTTATCGACTAACCTATTCAATACCGATATCAATTTACGCACATCCTCAAAATGCAGGCCAGTAGTAGGTTCATCAAGCATATACGCAGTATTCCCGCGCTTTTGTTTAGCAAGTTCCTTTGTAATCTTGACACGTTGAGACTCGCCACCAGAAAGTGTAGTGGATGATTGTCCTAATTTAATGTATCCTAGACCGACTTCCTGCAATGTCTCAATCTTCCTTTTGATCGAACTAAAATTCTCAAAATAATCAACAGCCTCTTCAACAGTCATATCAAGGACCTCAGAAATATTCTTACCCTTATACAATATCTCAAGAGTCTCCTTATTATATCTTCGACCCTTACACTCTGAACATTCAACATAAACGTCAGGCAAGAAATTCATCTCAATCTTAATCAATCCATCACCTTGACATTCTTCGCATCTACCGCCCTTGACATTGAATGAGAATCTGCCCTCTTTATACCCGCGTGCACGAGCATCTTTTGTCGCTGCAAATATTTTCCTGATTTCATCAAAAATTTTGGTATACGTTGCAGGATTAGAACGTGGAGTCCTGCCTATAGGATCCTGGTCAATAATTATCACATTCGATATATTATCAGGGATTATTATGCTCTTATGTTTACCGATGCTATCGGCCTGTTCACCAAAATATTTTCTCATAAAAGGCATCACGGTCTGATTCATAAGCGTGGACTTACCTGAACCAGAGACTCCTGTTATCGAGCATAATACTTCTGTAGGCAACATCACTGAAATGTTTTTCAGATTATTTTCATAAGCACCTACAATCTTTATGAAATCTTTAGGTTTTCGCCTAGAACTAGGTACAGAAATCTTTTTCTTGCCTGAAAGATATTCGCCAGTAATACTCTTAGGATTCTTGGCGATTTCACTTACAGTACCCTTTGCTGTGATATGTCCACCATGAATACCAGCACCAGGACCCATATCAATCACATAGTCAGCTTTTCTTATAGTATCTTCGTCATGTTCAACAACAATTAACGTATTGCCTATATCACGTAATCTTCGCAACGTGTTGATTAATTTCTCATTATCTCTTTGATGAAGTCCTATTGAAGGTTCATCAAGTATATATAATACTCCCATCAAGTTCGAACCTATCTGAGTAGCCAATCTTATACGCTGCGCCTCGCCACCAGAAAGTGTACGTGCAGCTCTGGATAATGATAGATATGACAGGCCGACATTTTTCATAAAACCAAGCCTTTCATTAATCTCTTTCATGACTTGTTTAGCGATGAACCTATCCTTATCATTCAATGATTTATCGAGATTCCTGAAAAATTCTAATGCTTCATCAATACTGAATTCAGTGACGTCGATGATGGATTTTTTGGCAATCTTGACTGATAGTACGACATCCTTTAATTTCTTGCCCATGCAGACTTTACAAGGTTTTGAAATCATGAATTTTTCCATGTCTTCCTTGCGCCATTCAGATTCAGTCTGACGATATAATCTCATGGTTTGTGGAATTACACCTTCCCAGCCACCATTGAAATTCATCGTTGCACCCGTACTCCAATTACCACGGATATTTTCAGTAGTACCATGCAATAAGACTTCAAGTTGTTTTTTGGTAAATTTGCTTATTGGAGTAAAAACATCAAACCCATATTTTTTACCTACGACCGCGAGTTGTTGTGCTCTCCACGAGATATCCATCTTACCATAAACTGCAAGTGCTCCATCCATGATGCTCAAAGATTTATCCGGAATGACTAGATCCTCGGAAATCTGCAAAATCTCTCCTAATCCATGACATTCTGGGCATGCGCCGAATGGACTATTGAATGAAAACATCCTAGGTTCAAGTGGTTCAAATACTATTTCAGGATGATTAGGACAAGCGCCATGAGTAGTATATACTGTTTCTCCTATGCCACGCTCTAATTCTTTCTTGGAAGTATTCTTGGAAGCAGTATCTATGTCAAGAATTATTATTCTTCCCTTGGTCTGATGCAATGCCTGTTCTACCCCTTCAGATATCCTTAAACGTTCATCATCATTGACAGTCAAAGTGTCTATGACTGCTTCAATCCAATGCTTTTCATAACGCACTAATTTTACTTCATCTTTGACGGTAGTAATATCATATATCTTGGAATCGACTCTAACTTTACTGAATCCTTCTTTTTTCAAGTCATCAAAAACATTTTCATGTGTTCCCTTTTGGCCACGGATGATTGGAGCGAGAATCATTATCTTCTTCTTATCGATCATAATCAGATTGACGATATTTTCGCTGGATTGAGGCTTAATCGGACTATCGCATTTTGGACAATACATTATACCAATGCGAGCAAACAGCAATCTGAGATAATCATATATTTCAGTAACAGTGCCGACTGTAGACCTTGGATTCTTGCTTGTGGTCTTTTGTTCAATAGATATGGCCGGACTTAATCCTTCGATGGAATCAACATCAGGCTTCTTCATGATGCCAAGAAATTGTCTTGCGTAAGCCGATAATGATTCAACATAACGCCTTTGACCTTCAGCATATATAGTATCGAATGCTAACGTGGACTTTCCTGAACCAGATAGACCTGTTATGACGACAAGTTTGTTCCTAGGGATATCTACACTGATGTTCTTCAAGTTGTGTTCACGTGCACCTCTGATTATTATAGAATCATTCATACGATTGGGACATAAATTATATTTATAAGCTTTATGCAAGGATGTACAGTGAGAGATTTAAGTGAGAGTATTAATGTCTCCTTAAATAATAATATTTATAAGGGAATATAGGTAATAAGGATAATCAGTAATATTAATTGGGGTGGTTTTAATGAATAAGATATTGATAGCATTTTTGATGATTGGATTATTGTTTGCAATGACTGCATGCAGTTCGAATAATTCCAGCAATGTCAATCCGGCAACAGGTAACAACAACGCAAATGCAGCAGACAACAATGTGAATACTGCAGCAGCAAATAATAATGCTGATAATGCGCCAGTCGTCGGCAATGTCCAGAGAATCACGGATATAAAAAAACCTGAACTTTTAAATACGACGGTAACTGTACGGGGAATTGTTGTGAATAATTTTAAGATGGGAACCTTATCAGGCTATAGATTGAAGGACGGAACAGATTCTATTCCTATATCAACTCCGAATCTTGCAAAAATCAATTCGACAGTAACTGTAACAGGGAGATTGAAGACTAGTTCATATTTTGGATTTTATGTATTAGCAAACGGGTAAGTATATACAGAATGTATTGCAATCAAGGATAATCGCATAGGTTTATCAATAGGGAACTATATAGTAACTTTTCACGTCTGATATGAGGATAGTTCCTTTTTGAATTCTTTTATTGATGATTGTATCGGATAAAATATCACTTTAAAGAAATGTGAAATAAAGAAGTAAAAAGTGAAATAAAGAAATGTAAAAAAAATAAAATAATTTAGACATGTATCCAACCTATCCGATATATGATATCGTATTTTTCTTGTACACCAGATATTTTTATACCATTGTAGCCAATTCGCGAGTGAGTTCTTCAGCCGACGAATAATACTTTTCGTGTATCGTCTGCAATCTGCTGGTTATTTTTTCGCTGCTTCCGTCCCTCTTTGCAGTATCGATGATTTCTTGTTTCTTGGCAGGATAATGCATCTTCTTTACGAAAGAATCCATTTCTGCAGTGCCGATGTTCTTCATGTCGCTTTTTGCATTTTTGTTTATTTCATTACTGTTTTTGTCGATGTCTACTCTTGTATCATCTTTCATATCACCAGATCCTGTATCCCAATTTTTATTTTCCATATTTCCACCTCCATATGGTTAAGAATGTTGTCGCTTCAAATTAAATTACTTTCCAGAATAATCTTTACACTATTAAGTGCATTATTATTTAATATAAGTATTACCAATCATTATATAAGTATTGTGTAGGAACAATCTTTTATTGATAAAATATCGGTATAATATAAATCGGATATTGACAAATGCAGTGATGTTTTCGAATGATTACATCGACTAAGAAATATTGCGAGATACAATTTGTTTTATATTCTCTTCCTGTCCTATGATTTTTGATTGATAAATAACAAGAGTTATTGTTATTATAATTGATAATCTCTACCATACTTATTTATATTTAATTATCTTCCTTTTATTACAACACACGAGGTGGTTATCATGAATAGACAAAAAATTTCTTTAGTAGGTATATTTATTCTTATTGTCGTTGTAACTGTATTCTTGGTCGGATGTACTCAGAATAGTTATCCAGTAACGCCGAGTCCAGGAGCTACGGGAGCAACGGGCGCTACAGGCGCTACAGGAGCAACAGGTACTGGCGCTACAGGTGATACTGGTGCTACTGGCGGTGCAGGTGCTACAGGTAATACTGGAGCAACAGGAGCAACAGGAGCTACTGGAACTGGAGCTACGGGAGCCACTGGAGCTACGGGCGGAGCAGGAGCTACAGGTAATACTGGAGCAACAGGAGCTACGGGTGCAACAGGTGCTACAGGAGCTACTGGGAATAGCAGCTATTAATTGAAAAATAAGAAACTCAGAAAAAGATATCCTTGTTGGGGGGGGACTTTATTTTTTTATTTTAAGAAATTGGAGGAGTGGAGGAGGTTAGAATTTATCTCAATACTTTTTCCAAATTCTCTTTGACCCTAAATTTTACTATCTTTGTTATCAAGGGATATGGAATCGGTTTATCTATCGGGAATTGAATAGCACCCCTAGATGTTTTGTATGGAGATAATTCTTTCTTAAACACTACAATCGATGACGACGTCGGATAGAATCCTATGTGATTCTTGAATGCAGCAAAATATACAAGATTACCGTTTAAGACGAATGCTGGCATACCATAGCTTATCCTTTCAGTTGCATAAGGCGCAGCTTCGTGTATTGTCTTTCTTATCTCAACCAACGTCTTTCTAATCTCTTTTGGAGATTTAGCTATATATTCATCGACGTCCTTGAATTTCAGATAGGAATAATTCATATGCTAGTATAGTCTAGAATATTTATTAATTTTGTGAATATGTGCTACATGCTTTTATGACTTACTTAGAAGTATAAATCAATGTATATCCCATTGTCTTGAATTCAGCAAGATATGGATAAAGCATGCTCTGTTTGACAGCAGGGCAATCTTCAGTGACTATTATAGTATTTTCAGAAATGAATAACGGGAATTCTTTACATGCCTTCGGTCTATCGGGATTTTTATGTATGATACATTTAAATTCTACAAGGTTTGGACATCCCTTGCCTAGGTTGAAGATATATCTTTTGTCGATAGGCATAAGTATCAGATCTTTGGTATCTATCTGCAATAGGTTGGCTTCTTTTTCTGATAGCAATAGATAACCTCTACGGCAGCAATATGCAAGGCACTCATTATAGCAGTAGCTGCTAATTGATGCTCTAGCACTAATAGCCAAACTTTCAGACTTAGAAATCACTTATATACCATCACGATCATAAATGAGGAAATCGCACATACCTTATAAATGTAAGTGTTGTGATAAATTGTTGTGATATCTCGTATGATTATCAGATATTTCATTAGTAAAAGATGTCAGTAACAGTTTAGTAACAGCTTATATAGATTTATGTATGCTTCTTTCATCATATTTTTAAATTCTTAAACATTGACAATCATCATGTCGAGAATTTTAAGCGATAGGTTCATCAAGAATCTGTATATTATTTATGCGGTATATTGATGTAACATATGTAACATTTTATGTATATTGTATACGGTTCGGGGGTGTTTAAGATGGTAGCTTATGTAAATTTCTGGGCAGTTCTAGTTTCTGCGATTGCAAGCATGATAATAGGTAGCATTTGGTATGGTCCACTTTTTGGCAAGATGTTTATGGATGCAATGGGGATGAAGGAGTGGACCTCAAGAGAGCGACTCAAAATGAAAGATCGCATGATTATATCTTATATAGGACAGTTTTTGGCTAGTTTAGTCATGTTCTATATGCTAGCAGGTTTAATCGTTGGTTTCGATCACTTGTCAGTAATAGGTGGTATAGAAACAGCATTACTCGTCTGGATTGGATTTGTAGTCCCCTTAAAAATTGGCGATGCCATTTGGGGTGGTAAGATGACATTATTTTGGTTAGGCATCGGAGATATGTTGATTATATTAGTAGTATCTGGAATAATCATCGGCGCATGGAGATAATTCCGTGAATATTTGCTTAGAGTATATATAGGGTATATAATGTATACTTAGGATTATTCTTTAATAACTTTTTTATATTCAAGAGTCTATATACCACTATATTATCTGATTCATTATTTTTATCGGATGCATATTATTTCTTTGGGAAGTTTTGGGAGGTGTTTAACATGAGAAAAATAATTTTTCAAATGCTGATATCTTATGAAGGTTTCTACAGAGAAATGGATAGAGATATAGATTGGGGCAATGTTGATTATGGATTCAATAAATATGTCAACGATTTTCTGAGTACAGTTGATACTCTGACATTTGGACAGGAAAATGATAAATTCATAGGGGATACGCGAACGTCAGAAACATTACAAAAGTTTGAATGGAATAATACTTTAGTAGTCAAAATATTCGTATTAGAAGAGATACTAGCACTCAAACAGCAGCCAGATATTGATGTAACTATGTTCGGCAACTCAGATTTAACGATATTTTTGGTAGAGAATAATATAATGAATGAGTTCAAGCTTATGATAAATCCAGTAGTCTTTGGTAATGGGAAGATTTTATCACAAAACATAACCTATGAATAATATGATGTGGATATGATGCGATAACTCAATGAATGGTTGAATTCGGTAGCTCTTTGAATCCATTCCAATTCTTCTCTGTATTTGCATATCTTTCTATAGTTCCTGTATCAAACCATTGACCAACGAACTTGAATCCGTTAAGCCTGCCCATACTTGCTAATTTTGGGAACAGATCCTTCTCTACCATAGTATATCCATCAGGAATGAATTTTATCGCTTCCGGATCTATGATATATAGTCCAGCATTAATGAAATTACTAGGTGCCTCTTCTTTTTTTGGCTTCTCAACAAATCTTTTGATTTTATTACCTTCCAGATCCACAACTCCATATTGCGATGGATCCTCTACATTAGTCAATGCAATAGTGGCCGTAGCATTGCTTATCATATGATGCTTGTACATTTCATCTAAATTAATGTCTTTAAGTTCATCTGCATTACACATCATGAAAGGTTCATTCAGCCACTCTTCAAACAGTCTTAATGCTCCACCAGTTCCTAGAGGCTCTTTCTCTTCTACATAGACTATATTGACGCCGAATCTGCTTCCATCACCGAAATGTTGTTTTATCTTATCTCCAAAATGATAGATGCTTATCGCAATGTCAGTGATTCCATATCTTTTACATAATTCTATAGAATACTCTAGGATAGGTTTTCCTTTGAGCAATAGCATCGGTTTTGGAGTATTTTGCGTTAATTCTTTCATACGTGTTCCAAATCCTCCTGCCATTATTAGTGCCTTTCGTAAATGATCCTCTTGATGGCTCTTTGTGACTCCAATAGACAGACTTTCATGATTATTCATGCCGAATTGTTGCACAAAAATATCTTGTACGTTTGTGTTTTGCACGTTTGTATTCATGTTTTCACTCTCCATAATTACCTCTAATCATCTATAATTATTTATTTCTTGACAAACTATTTGAAGACCAGTCTTTATCATTATATGCCTGCATAGTCAGTATGCTCTCCTGCATCGTAAATTGTCCGATCCTTGTATAATTCTTGTAATCTTCTGGGAATGAGCCGAAACTTAGCGAACTATTATCATTGACTTGTTTCTCAATAAGTTTTTGGATCATCTCGTCGCTGAATTCTTTATCGTTAAGTGCAACTGCCGCCCTTCCAACCAATGCATAGACCCAAGGAGTATCTGCTGCGCTTAATGCATCACCGTTGGAACCATATGTTGCATAGAGTTCTCCATCTATCTGATATTTGTTTTTGTAGAATTGGAGAGATTTGTTTGCTGACCGCATCAATTCTGTATCAGCACTTTCCGAGTTTCGCACCATCATCCACATGGAATTAATACTGTATCCTCCTGCATCAATACCGTTTCCGTATTGTCTGCTTTCAGTCAACATGGAGTTATATAATCCATTGGCTATCTGTGCATTCAGACTGGCTCTTTTCATGTTGGTATAGATTGCTGTCCAAGGTGCTCCGAATCTATTTGATAATTCGTTGAGCACAGAAAAATCTGTATATGACAGCCATATTTCATTTGCCGTCCATGTTGATGTCTCTCCAGACACTCCACCATAGGGTGCAAGATAATTATCTTTAGTTATGGCGACCTTTGATATACCAGATGCAACTTGACTAATCATGTCAGTATATGAACTATTATGCCATTGTTTTTCAGCTATTAGAAGAGCCTTGATAGTCCTAAGGTCAGCATCAGATGCAATATTTGCTCCATCATTGATGATGCTGTCATTTGGCGTCAATCGCCACATCAAATAACCTATCTTTGGATATATCATGTACGTCTTTACAAATTGCAATTCCTTATCGAATCTATCCTTGTCGTCGGCTTCTGCAGTCCATAAAAGATAATAGCTTGCGGCTTCGCTATTCGTATTGAAATCGTTGACGTCTGAACTTATGTTTAAATTGTTGTAGACCTCCGAGCTGTTCCTGGCAGTGATGAATGATGGTGCGATGTACAGATATATATGTCCGCTTTTATTGATCATATTAGTATTCATAAAATTCTGTGCTGACTGCAGATGAGGAAGAACGGAATTTTTTGGTACATCAGGGATTGAATCAGAACCAACAGCTGCAGCAATTAATGGCGGAGCCCTAATTATCGTTCCAGATGCGATAAGCACCGCAAATGTTAAAGCTATAAACGCATATAAAAATACTATCCCTAGAAGCCAATTTCTTTTTCGATTGAAGCTTTTCCTGATATTATTCCTGCTCGCTTTATTATAATCATGCGTCTTTGATTCTTGTACCTCTATATTATGTGAATGTTTCATTTCATGTCACCTCGTTTCATCATCAAATATCCTTGTGAATTTTCCATATCTTCATGAAGAATAACATTTTCAGATTTTCCTTTGGTTTTGGATCGTCTTTTGTCTCTAGAATTTCTGATACCAAAAATAATCGCTAATGTTATTATAGTAAGGCAACTTACTATTAGACCGATATCTACCAGTTTGCCACTATGATATTCTAATCTTATTGTGTAATCGCCTGTCATATGTGCAGATATCAGCATGAAATCAGGTCCGATAGTAGTGATTGGAATCTTCTTGCCGTTTATTGTCGCAGTAAAATCGGAATCATGTGTCATCTTCATAATCACTGCTGTCATATCGCTTGCGTCCTTGACTGATATGTCATAATGATTCGGATCGATCATATTCATATCTGCGTTCACTGAATACGGCGAATCCGTAAGATTCACATATGCTGTCAGATATTTTATCTCCTCAGTATCTGTACTCACAAATTCTTCACCGATACTTCCACAATATTTCTCCTTGAACATCACTCTGCATCCAGGCTCGAGCTTTTGGACTGCGAATGCATCATTCATATCAACAGCCTGGACAAGAGAAGGATTGGTTACAGGAATCTCGAAATATGAGTAACGTGTATTGTTTGTTTGAACAAACGGCAATGTACCATTAAGACGTTCAAACACTATCTTATCACGGTCGCCTTCTTGTGTATTTATATATAATCTAGTTACATCAGCGGCCTTGAGATATAAGATTGTCAATTTAGCATTATGATATCCTGATGAGACTGAAAATATTTCATCTGCATACGGATTCGTGATACCCTGCTCATAGTAACCGTATGCTTGGGGTATTAATGTGAATGAATTTCTGACAGCAAGGCTTTGGTCGGTATACGGGAAACTTATCCTTCCGGCAAAAGTATCATGAATAAATTCTGGCTTATCGCTTATTGTAGAAGTTGTCTCCCAATGGGTTTGTACTGAATATATGACGATGCCTGACACAAGGACGAACGCTACAAGCATAGAATAATATATCGCTTTCTGCTTGCTGGTATGAATCATATTGGATAGTGCAGCGACAAGGATTGATGCTATTATCAGGAATTCAGGAATGATCCTATGATACTGGATAGACCGTAAAAAATTCATGGGGAAAATATTGTAAAGTTCCATATAGTAGAATAATACCATTATCACTAGTGTCAGTGTCAATCCTGTTATCAACAAGTCTTCATGTAACTTTTTGTGGAATTTATCCTGATTCTTCTTGTTATTGAAATAATGTATATATGCAAATATGATGAGCAGGAAGAATGCTATCATGATGACTGGTCCAGGTCCTTTAAGATTACCTGCATCAAAGAAGAAATCCTTGAGCGATATTATGTTTGTTGCGACTTGATAGAATGGCAGATATTGGACTCCCATATGAGCGCCGGAAGTGACTTGCTTATATGTTAACTGTGGTATGAATTGTAGTGCGCCGATGAGTAGACTTAATAATACTATCCCGAAAAATTGCAATATATAATGCCTCGTGTGCATATCTCTTCTGATACTTTCATTTTTCCCTTCATCGTTCTCATCAAATTCAATATTATCGATGTTAGGTCTTATAGCTATCGAGAGCAGATATAATCCAATAGTCATGCATAAAGAGAACCATATGAGTGGATGACATATGTATGAGATTCCTAATACGAGTATAAGCCAGAACCTGAATGGTTTTAACGGCTCCTTGAAAAATATGTATAATCCTAATGGAAATAGGAATAAGAATACTACAGTTATAGGCTCCCATCCATAACTTCTTAGACTTAAGAACGTATTTGAAAGGACAAATGATGAACATAATGCTGATACAAAAATTTTTTTAGATACTTTCAGACATACAAAGAAAGTAAGTATGGTAGCAATGAGGTGACCAAAAAGCACCATCATGAGCGCAGCTTTTGCAACGCTCATTCCTGTTATGATAACGATAAGGATATTCAGGAAATAGAATCCTGATTGATAATATTTTAGTAGTGGCATACCGAGATACCAGTATGGGTTCCATTGATAGTTAGGAAAGTTATTCATGATATATTCGGTCTTCCACACGTGCGTTTCCAGATCCCATGCACCGAATGTATGCAGATTTCCTTCATTGGTCCTCCAGTCAGGATTATCATAAGTTTCAGACATCCAATCTTGTCCGAATATCAGTTTATAATCTAATGCTAGCCATACTCCTATAATGAAGATGATTGCAAGGATGATGCCGATAGTCCTTTGCGTACGTATTTTTTTATCCTTTAAACTATTAGGATGATTATTCATGCAGCCTCCACCGAATCAGCCATAGGACCATTTTTTGAAATTATTTCTTTTATTTCTTGAGTGTTGATGGATTCTTCACCTACAAAGAATATAGAACTTCCAAGTACTATCGTATAAAATAGCATCCATATTGATATCGGAAGATAAGTCCTTATCTGTTCTGCATTTGCAGTTATCATCGTCTTGTAGAGTCCGAATATGCTGAACCCGAAACATATGACGGCAAGTAGGATATTCAATCTTATCTCCTTGAAACCTGATTTTTGATTAGCCTTGTTTGTCGTTACAAATCCTATATATCTTTTGAATAACGCGCTAAGCGCGGCTTGGGCATAGATGAACATGCTATTCGTTATGAGACTGTATTGCAAAAATGCATCTTTAAAAGTTATTTTGTCGTCTTTATCTCTATCGTTTAGAGACATAAATATCATCGAAATTCCAAGCGCCACATTCAAAAATAACATGGCGAGCATCCAAGTCGGTAGCCAAGTATGGTGTGTACCTCCGAAGAAAAATGATAATATTGGGACGAGGATATATAGGAAACTCACGATACCGATGAACCACCATCCTGTTGTGAATAATATATGTATCTGTTGTCTGAATGAAAATTTTCCGAAAAAGATGTTCTTCCAAGATTCGCGCAGTATAGCAAGATTACCATTTGCCCATCTATATTGTTGAGATGCGTATGCACTGAAATGAGTCGGCGAATAGCCTTTTACAAGAATTTTCGGGACATATGCACCATAATATCCTTGTTCATTCATCCTAAGTCCAAGTTCAATATCTTCAGTAGATGTATAATATGAAAATCCATTTACATCCGTAAATGCTTTGGTTCTGACTACAGCGTTTGTTCCACAGAATGGCATTGCATAATCTTTAGCCTTGCTCTGGCACTGTGCCTGATAGAATATGTTTGTACCCATCTTTTGGGCCCTTTCAAGCGGAGTATTATCGTTGATAAAATACTGTGGCGTCTGGACAAAACCAATCTTTGGATCGCTGAAATAATCCATTGTCTCCTCGAGGAATTCTGGTTCTGGAGCCTGATCTGCATCGAATACACAAAAATATTTTTCTTTGACATGATTGCTTATTGCATTATTGATATTTCCAGCCTTGTATCCTATCCTGTCTTTTCGTCTCACAAGTACCACATCGAATTTCTTGCTGAGTCTTTCCATACCTTTGATATTCTCTTCTTTAGTAGAATCATCAAGCAGATATATCTTAATTCCGCCCTTCCATCTGAGATCCTGACATTTTTTCAACGTCCGCTCGACTATATCATATGGTTCATTATAGACTGGAAGCAATATTGCTATCTGTGTAGAATCTTTATCTTTAAACGTTTCTGGCGTCTCTGATTTCGGATCTTTGGAATTATTTTTTCTAGCATAATTGCCATTAATCAGGTTGTAGACAAAATATAAAGAAAATATGAATGAGAATAGTTCTGCCGGAAAGATTATGAATGTGAGCGGGAATCTGGAGAATGAATTGATGGGGAATTGCTGAGGTGTCGTGAAATGTATTATGGTGTTGGAAAGATAGTACAACATGAGAGTTATACCTATCAGTGCAAAAAATACATAGAATATTATAAATATTTTTCTTTGTGATGTTATTTCTTTTGTCATGGTTGAATCCTCATTCGATAATCATTCGATAATTTATCCTTGTTCCTCTATTTACTTCTCCAGGAGATGACTATGAATGAACCCATGGCGATAACTACAAGTATAAATCCTATAATTGTAGGAATCATAGGATCTTTCAGAAGTTTAGCTATTGAATCTTTAGACAACGATGATATAGTATTTCCTGTGATAAGCGACAAGAAATTATTTCCTGCTGTAGTTCCTTCAGACCCAGTCAAAGTGTTGTCAGATATTATTGCTTGGACATATACACTCCTATCTACGATGCTGTAACTCTTGTTTTCATGAGAGTTCATAAGATTTATAGTCGTGAGAGAATATGTGTTATCGGGTTGCTTTGCTATGAATGAGCCCTTCCAAGTCCCATAATTACTGTTTCCGCTGACAAAAGTCAAAGGCACAGTAAAACCTGGAGATTGAGTGCTATTGATGTATGCAGTGATGTTGGTTATCCCATTTGCGTCAGCAGCGTCAAGGCTGAATGTGATAAGAGTACCATTTGAAACAATGTTTTGGTTAAGAAGTGTGTTTATCAATTTAAGGTTAGCATTTGTTACGCCATAATCACCTGCATAATAGAATGATACATTGAATGGATTACTGGCTGTACTGCTACCAGCATCAACTTTTGTCGCAATTCCTGTCTTTGCATCGGTTATGTTGACTGAGTCAACAGTGTATTGACCGATGATAAAATTGTCAAAGGATGCCGACCATGTCCCATAAAAGTCTGTTCCATTCAAAAGCTGCAGACTTATTGTTCGGATGGACCCTGTCGGAGTACGTATATCTGCACTGACTTTGGAGATTCCATCATCGAAATTTTTTGCATCGAGCATTATTGTCTCAGATTGATTAACATCGACCACGTCTTTACCGAATGCTACGTAGATAAGTTGAGGTATTGATGGTGGGCTGCTTGAACCTCCGCCTCCTCCTCCGCCTCCTCCGCCACCGCCATTATTACCATCGCCAGGTACTGGGAATGATTTGTAATGCGATCTTGTCTTACCGATAGTGTATATATTGAGAATTCCTGTAATATTGTTGAATCCAACAATTTGTGTCAAGTAATTATCGCCTGATACGGTATCTGGGATATATATGGACCAGTCAGTCTCATCAGTATTATTGTACTGCTTATTTAGGTTATAGACAGCATTGCCATTGCTGCTAGTAAGAGTAACATTAACGGCTGTAAAATTGATTATGTGATTGTTTGTAAACACGTGCACCTTGGTATCTGAAGATCCGACAACAATCTCTGGGCCATCATTTAATGTTGAGAAAAATGGATTTATAACATTCTCAATCATGACATTCCATGTGATGGTACCATTCTGAGAGACTGCTTTTATTATCGATGAATCAATATTACTGTTAAGAGGCGGCTTTGGTATCCATAATATTCCGGGCGTCCAGTAGAATGTTGCATTCTGTGTCGAAGTCGTATTTTGTGCAACACCATCAACGAACCATGTTACATTGTTTGGCATATCCGAAAATATGCTGAATGTTGCATTAGCATCTTCATGCATATAATAAATATTGGTGCTATTTGGAACTGATATAGTATGTAAATTCGTGGCGCTGCCAATTATGTGCGCTGCAATCGTTGAATTTGTGGAATTGTTTACTGTGGTGTTAGTATTATTGGTTGTGGTATTTGTCGAATTTGTTGCCGTAAAATTTATCGGAATCAGTGTTATGTTTATCGAGTTATTACCGGTCAATAGATTTATTTGACTTGAGAAGTTTGTGAAATTTGTTTTAGTCGCAATCAACAAGTTAATGCCCGATGAAAGATTCTGCAAAAATAAGATACCGCTTGCATCACTAGTAGCATTTATGCTTGCATTAGTCGAATTTATAAGATTGATAGATATGCTTACAAAACCCGGATTCGTCAAAATCTGCAGATTGCTTAGAGTAGAGTTTGATGTATTTGTTGTAGAGTTTGTTTGATTGCCAGGTATAGAATTATTCACAATACTTCCATCATATCTAGGTCTATTATTCAAGTCTCCATCTAGATACGCATAATATTCTATCGCTATCGCTACAATCTCGTTAGTGGATTCAGTGAATTCATAGGTATTACGGTTATCGTTATAATTAAAGATAGTATCGGTATCAGCAGTCGTATCGAACGGTCCATTGATCCATCCTGGAATATATGTCATGCCGTTCTTGAAAGTTTTTCCTGCATTAAGCACAGTTGCAAAGGATTCATTATGCCAACCATTTCCTGATGAGCCAAAATGGTATCCCAAAATATTGGATGTTCCATCAAAATATATAGGAGTACCATTTGCTGGATCCAAGAATTGGTATCCTGTACCGCGTTCACCTATTATGCTTCCACCACTCGCTGAACTATATCCTGTATCTACAAGATACCTTGAATGGAATTGTGTCGGGAAGTCTCCTATTCCAAAAATGAAACTCATTGGTTTGACTGGACTATTTTGTCCGACCCCTTGTTGGACCAAATTCATGCCAGTAAGCCATGAAAGCTGGTTTTGTGCAACTACCGGTATAAATGATTCTGGTGCCAGAGCAAGTTCTGTTGTCTTCTGGGCAAGTAATCCTTCAATGAGCATATATCTGCTATTCTGGAATTGGATATTGGGATCGAATTGGAAGACGCGTTCACCATTATTTGAAATATCATTAGGACCTGCGTCTTTATAATCATAAAATATCTTTCCACGGAAGAATTCTTCAGGATTGACATTATTCAAAGGATAACTAAGACCTAATGCGATTATTGCATTCTTATGCCTGACATATTCTTCCCAATAGAATTCATTTCCGTGAGTAGTATCAGATATAAAGACTGTCCCAATAACATTTCTTGAATTATATGCTTGTTGTAGATAGGCTGTATTATTGGTATAATCATAAAGCAAGAATGCTGCTGCACCATAAAATCCTGAGTCACTGTCTCCGGAAGCGTACGCTGGATAATTATTATTAATATAGTTATATGTATTTATGGATCTTGTCAAAAGTTCCTGACCGTTTGTTGCCCCATAATCATTGACTGCAGGCCATGCCTCGAGAAATGCGAGCAGTGTCATAGATGTGTACATCCTGTTTGAGTCATTGTAAAAAACCTGGCAAGGATTTATTGCACCGTTATTGAAGATTCCTGTATTAAAATTTACATCAAAATAGCATCCGAAATCATAACCCCATCCTCTGGATACTGCATATCCGTTAGCGTTTGCATTCGATGTTATGGTTCCACTCTTATCAATATATGTCAAATTGAGACATGGTTCGTTTACTTGACATTTATAGTATAATGCTGCATCATTGACACAATTTTGCCATGCTGTACTGTTATCATTGACGCCGCATAACGAAGTTACTGGAGCTGATTGCAAAAATGTAGGAGAATTGCCATTAGGTATGTAAACATTGATTGCTGTCATATTAGTCGGTCCAGGGACGAACACATTGTTTATTATCACGCCCGATCCCAATCTTACGGCATTAGGCCCGCTTCCGACCTGCTCTGATATTCCTTGTAATCCTTCAAGATAATTGACATAACTTACGATATATTCTTGCATGTCCGGTTTTCCTGGTGCAAGGATGTTATATTTGTCAAATTGGAACAATTGAGGATCTTTTCTATAAGCACTGCCTAATCTTATTAATGGAAGTGCTGCCTGATCAGCTTCCATAATGAAACTACCATCGGCCATTGATGTAAACGGCGGGGTAAATCCAGAATTCATATCTGCATGATAGCTTGATCCCTGCTGAAGCAGAGCATTAAAAAATTCAAGATATAATGGCATAGTATTTGCGAATACGTTACTGTCTATGACGAACGTATGCGAACCTACAGAGTTCTCTTCAATATAAAATGTTCCTGCTGTGGTGAAATTTGTAAAATCACCGACGAGACATGGCATGTTTCCCTGACAATTGACTGTGCTTCCGCCATAATTCTGCGGCCTCTGCAATGGAAGGGTAGCAAGGATGTTTCCAGTGCCGGCATCTCTTATATTAAAATTCCCGCTCTGGCTATTTGTATATACTACGACCTGCTTTATGGATGATGGATGATATCCCAACTGTGAAACAGCGACTATATCGCTTGAACTCGTGTTTGAACTCACATTTGCACTCTTCTTTGCCTGGACAGCCAGAACCAACGGAGTAATCTGATTGGAAGAATTGACTGTGTTTGAAGAATTTATTATATTATTATTATTATTTACGGTGTCATTCGCTAATACCTGGATGTTTGCCGACAACAACAAACTGTTCGATGTCTTGTTTGTTGTATTATTCGATGTAACGTTAGTGTTGTTTGATATGCTGTTTGTTATGTTCGTGTTGCTCGGTGCATTTGTGATACTTATGTTGCTAGATATATTGTTTGTTATATTAGAAGTAATATTAGAGGAAGAATTTACGGTGCTGTTTGTTGTGTTTGTCTGATTTGACGATAGATTTGTCGTCTGATTCATCGATGAATTAGTTGGCGCATTCAATGTTGAATTAGATGCTGTATTCAGTATTATATTAGATGTGATATTCAGGGTATTGTTAAGTGTTAGATTATCTACAGGATTACTTGTAGCATTGCCTGTCACATTGCTCTTCGAATTCAATGCGCCAGCTGTATGTGCTATCAATATCAAAAATAAGATGATAAGCACACCGCCGAATTTTTGTTTGTGAATTGATTTATCTCGATTATCAATCGCACTATCATGTTCTGAATCAGTATTCTTGGACTTCCATGTAAATATGGAATTCAAGATAAAATTAGCGACGAACATTATGATGATTGCCAAGACATTCCAGACAAGAAGAAGATTCTTGCCAAATAGCGTCACAAATAGCCATAAGAAGAAAATTGTTCCAACAAGAGATACAAGGCTTATCAGTTGAAATGATAAGAATTTCTTTAATATCCCTTTGTTCTTGTTCTTATCCCTGAATGTGATATAATTGTTGCCGATGAAATTCGATACTATTGCGATTTCAGTAGCTATTGCCGATGCAATGAGATAATTCATCGAAACGAAACTGGTCAATAAATACAATATAGCGGTATTTAGTACTGTGCCAAATCCTCCTACTACTGCAAAGATGAAGAATTTTCTAAATTTTTTAAGTCTGTTAACGATTGACATATATATTTCCCCCGACCAAAAATTGGTTAATACATTATTGATGTAATTACTATACGATTTTACGAATTATTTTGCATGATTATGAATAAATACACTTCCAACTAACACGATTAATGTATGATATACTTGGTGTGTGATTGAATCAGTGTAGTGTGATATGATTATTGCTCTATCTTTTTTTTCCTGTCCGCAAACAGATCAAATTCTGCGTTGGCCAGATTAGGATTCTTTAATGCGCTCTGTTCCGGGTCCTTTAGGAAATCAAGTCTTGTTGTTGTGAAATGACTGATGATGTGAACTGCGTCCATTATCGCAAAAATCACCATGATCTCGCTTGTCGCGAGCTTGTTTGTATCTAAAACTTTTGTAGTCTCATTATCGAGAATTACGGAAGTACGATAAGCCTGATTGGCTTTGTCTGCTGTAGATTTATAGAAATATGAATATGCTGCTTCATATTGTTCAAACAATAATTGCATAAGATGTACAATATCAAGATTTTTTCTTTTTGAATTAGCCAGTTGATTAGCCATCCTCTTGAATACATCCCCTAATTCTTCAAGAATCTCGATGAGATAATATAGTGTATGCGACTGCTGTGTCTCTTCAGAGCCCAAATATTGTTCTTTATTGATTTGTCTGAGGCAGAAATTACAGAATCTGTTGACTTCAAGATCCATTATCTGTAATCCTTCAAGTGTTGAATTGTCTTTTTCCTTATATGCCTTTACTGCAATCTCAAGCATCTGTTTGGTTATCAAGAATGCTTTTCGGAGCGAATTTTCAAAGTCTAATTCTATGTGCGAACTTATTGATTGTATGAGGCAATATTTATTGTTCTGTTCTATTATCTCATAACCGATCAACTCGAGTGTCTTTGTCTGGATTTTTTTGAGTACTTCAAGATCATTATGTATTAGATTTATTTTGTCATATCCTTTTTGATATGCTCTTACTAAGAATGTATTGACGAGTGCAGGATCAAAACTTGAAACATCTTTAGTGATAGACTTATCTTGCAATATCTCATCTTTGGAAACAATCAATGTCTTGCCTTCTTCTTTTACCTCTAATTCATCACCTTTATTCACTTCATTCTTTTTTATCCAGTTGGATGGTAGACTAATGATAAGAGTTGATGGTCCATGTTGAACAACTTTTCTTTTCATATAATCACCGTATGTGTATATATTAGCTAATGCATATAATTATATAAGCATTTATGCATATAAAAAATATAATTGGCACTTTTGCCAGTTTTAGTATAATTTGGAATTGTATGAAACCTTTTGTCGCAAAATGTTTTTTTTTCTAAGGTTAACTTAATGTAACGTTTTTCTGGAAATCTAGTCTAGATATAACCAGATAGTATAATTCATTCGATGCCGATCTTATAGCATGAGCGGATTTTAATTCATGGGTAGTCATTCTTGTCTTACCGATATTGCTTATTTCAGCGTTCAACGTCACAAATAATTTATGTGCCTTATTGGCTTTATCAGTTGTTGAATCATAATAATACGAATATACTGCGTTTAATTGTTCAGAGAGTATTAGCATGAATCGCGTGATTTCTTGATTCTCTCTATTGGAAAGTGATAGATTGGCTCCTAATGATGCCATGTCATCGCCTAAATGTTCAAGTGATTCTATGATGCTATATAGTATGTGAGATTGTTGCGCTTGTTCAGTACCTATATATTGTTCTTTATTTATCTGTCTAAGACAGAAATAACAAAGACGATTCACTTCCAGATCAATTATCGATAAGCTCTCAAGTAAAGCCTTATCATTTTCTTTGTACGCCTTTATCGCTATTTCAAGCATATGTTTGGCTATTGTGAATGCTTTTCGAAGAGAATTATCGAAGTCTAATTCTATGTGCGAACTTATTGATTGTATGAGGCAGTATTTATTGTTCTGTTCAATAATCTCATACCCTATAAGCTCCAGAGTCTTTTCTTGTATCTTTTTTAGCAGGGCCGGATCATTGTGCACTAGATATGCAAGATCGTAACCTTTTTGATAAATTCTTGCGAGAAATGTCTTGACTAGAAACGGATCCAAAGATGATATGTTCTGTGTTATGGACTTGATGGATATGTTGCTGTTTGATGAAATCAATAGCGTCTTATCCTGTTCACCAACATCTAATTCATCACCGCTCCTAACATTATTTTTTTTGATCCAGTTGGAGGGCAGACTTATGATTAATGTTGATGGTCCGTGTTGTACCACTTTTCGTTTCATGTTCATTAACCCCCGGGCACATTTTTGATGTGCCTACCAATAACATGAATAAGACAATAATTGATATGAACACAACAAAATAACGAACAGTTCAACAATAATTAACAGTGATACGCTCTTGAATTTCAAGATGTGCGACAGAATTAATGTAAAACAGTATACACGTATGACATGACCATATGTATACTTTTTATAATATAAGATATATACTTGCCATATTTAAGCTTTATGCATATTGACTACCTAAATATGCTTAAAATAATAATATATGGTATTATGATATATTACTGGTCCTAATTTATTTTATAATTAATATGATGCGGTACAAGCATATACTGTCATCAATATGCATATGAGGACATAATGTAAGGATAATATATATAGCTTTTATAGTTCTTACTAATTGATTGATTATATGCGTTTGTGAATAAACATGCTTTTTATGTACGATTGGGCAACATTTTATGTTAATGTACCTGTTTATCTTTGTATATGCTTTTTTTATCATTTAATTCCTGAATCACATTTAATTCATGAAAATAAATAAGCGGGGTGATTTTGATGGCTGCTGAATTTAGGAATTTTTGTTATATAGATGATTTGGGTAGCACAATACGGGTATCGATGATAGTGCCGACGTATAATGAGTCTCTTAACATAAGAAAGTTATTGGATAGTATCTATGATAAAAAACATCTCAAAGGATATGAAAAAAGAAATATCCAGATGAATGTACTGGTGGTTGACGATAATTCTCCAGATGGTACGGCTGATGTGGTAAGGGAATACCAGAAACATAATTCTCTCGTGCATCTATTGGTAAGACAGAAAAAAGAGGGACTTGGAGCAGCATATATCCATGGAATGAATCACGCTATGGAAACATTAAAGCCACATATACTTTTTGAGATGGATGCAGATCTATCGCACAATCCAAAATATATAATCAAGATGATAGACAAAGTACGTGATGGAGCAGACTTCGTCATTGGATCAAGATATATCAATGGAGGATCCATCCCACAAAATTGGGGAGTATCAAGAAAGTTGATCAGCGGATCTGCAAATATGTATGCTCGCATAATGTTAGGACTTCGAGATGTTCATGATTGCACTGGAGGTTTCAGGGCGATAAAAGCTTCTTTTCTTAGAGAGATAGATCTGGACTCATTGAACATCAAAGGTTACGTATTCCAGATATCACTGCTAAATCAAGTAGTATTACATCAAGGAAATATCCAGGAGATACCAATACATTTCGAAGACAGGACTAAAGGGAGCAGTAAGATGAGATTCAATGATATATTCGAACTCGGTATGGTCGTGTTAAGGATGGGTGTGAATAGAAATATGATGAGACTGACGAATGCAAGAGTATCTTCGGCATTTTCCGAAAGAAGAGAAGAGGTACAAAGGCATCTTATAAAATATTGATTTGCCAAGATACAGATTTTAATAAGTTAAAGGTGATTCAAAATGCAAGATATAGAATATATGACCGATGAGACATTGAAGGATATTAAACTGATAGTGTTCGACGTAGATGGTGTACTCGTACCTAGAGGGACGAACATAAAGCAGTCAGGAAATATTACGACTCTCGAGACGAAAAAAATTGCTGACAAACAGATAGAACAGATCAGGGATATATATGATAGGGGATTTCTCATTAATATAAGCAGTGGAAGAAGCCTTTTCATGCTACAGGATATGTTCAGAAAAATACTTCCATTTGTCAGTATAACATATGAAAATGGCAGTGCTACATGGTATAAAGGTAAAGTGATTCAGCATTTCAACAGCTACAAACATCTAGAAGAAGTGTATCCATTGCTCTTAAAAGTGCGTCATGAAAATATTAAAGGTTTTGAACCTAAAGAATTCATAATAACTATCCATGCGACAAGCAGAGTTCCAGAGATTGAGAAAATACTGGGCAAGTTCAACCAATTGTATTGCATTTGGAATGGTGAAGCATACGACATTGGTGTTAAAAATCTCCAGACAAAAGGCGTCGGACTCCAAAGGATAACCAGATTCTTCAAGCTTACGAAGAAAAATGTTATGGCCATCGGAGATAATTATAATGATATCGAGCTTTTGAGCAGAGCGGGAATTCCAGTCTCTGCAGATAAAGAAAGAGTTGCAGGTGTATTCTATGTGCCATTAGGTGGAGAATATCTGCCAGCGGACCAATTGATGTCGCAAATACTTAAGGTGACATCCTCTTTCGATTTAGAGTTTGTGGTGATGAATAGTGCTAATGATGCGTATGTGTAAAAGTTATTATGTTTATATTTTTTGTGGGGCGTAAAATGACAAAAATGAATATTCTAAAGAATGACGTATTAAAATATTTATTTTTGATAATGCTTGTTGCTTTAATGCTTTTAAGTACTAGAATTGTCACAGCTTCCGAACCAGTCAGGATACGTGTCATATCAGCAGATCCAAATACAAGGACATACTCCTTCATATGTGCAGACAATGGAAGTGGTCTAGCAGGCAATGGTGTAAGGAATTGGTTCATCTATCCTGAAGATACAGGTGTTGATGAATTGATAACTAATCTTCCAGCAAATCAGTCATTGACTTACACGTTCCTAAGAGATGCATATTATGACATCACATGCAATGATCCAAATCCTCCAGGATTGAATTATACTTCATTATATCGTCACAGTATGCACATCGATTTAAGGACACAACTGGCAAATCCTGCAGTCATCCCTCTCTCGGTAGGACCAGGTCAGGTAACTGAAAAATGCGTCTATAATGGTACTAATTATAGTATTAGTTGGTTTCTTAGCACATATGGATTCGCAGGAGGCAGCGGCAATACTGTAAGATATTCTTTAAATGATACAACCAATACAATTACGTTCAATGCGCCATTCGCTCCAAGCCTTTTTGACACACATTGTCTAATTCATTTTACTGACGGTAGAAAAGACATCGATATTCCGACAGGCATAGATTTCCCGACCAGCACCACATCCGCACCATATATCGCTGACAAGTACGGGATAAGTCTTGCAGGAAATTTTGCACCATTCAATTATAATACATGGATAAGTCAACATAATGGTGTAAATAGTACAAATATAACAACGGGCAATCAGACAAACAATCAATCTAATTCTACTACCACAAATTTGACTGGCAATTTGAATGTTACAACGACTCCTAGTGGTGCATCGGTCAATATAAATGGTGCATTTATGGGTTTAACTGGATCTAATGGTAAGCTTTTTGTTTCGCAAGTCGTTCCAGGTTTTGATTTGGTAATAATCTCTCTCGCAGGATATAATTCCTATGTGAACACTGTTAATGTGATTGCAAATCAGACTTTAAATCTCAATATATTGTTGCAACCGATAAACAATGTAACTAATTCCTCTAATACATCAACTTATTTTACTGTAAAAGATATTCCGACTAAGTGTGTCGGAGGAATAATATCAAGCGATATCTATAGCGGTGGAAGGACAATCACGTGCGCGAATGGGACAAATAACTTGTCTATCACTGCATGGAATAAGCCGACAAATACTGCTCCGCAATATTTCGAGATGTACAAGAAATCACAAGCAGGTACAGGATTGCAGATTTGTTTACTTGGAACATGCATTTCGAGTAATGGTTATGCAAAAAGCCCAAACTTTCCAATAACAGGATAACATAAATCTAACTGATGATAATCAAGAGAATAGTAATGATAATATTAATCGGACAATGATAGGAGAGTGCACCATGAAACAAACAAAGAATATTGGAATGAATCTATGGATGATAATTGCATTAATTTTTACGATATCTACAACACAAGTGTATGCAACGACATATACTACTATGACAACAATTCCATCCACGTGCACTGGGGGCAGCATAACATCCGATAGCGTCAATGGGGGTGGAGGTAGGACAATTGTATGTGCAGGAAATACTGGCAATGTGACGGCTGTCGCATATAACAAGCCAGGAGATGCTTCACCACAATACTTTGAGATGTATAATCAAAATTATACAGGCACAGGTGTCCAGATATGTCTTCTTACAACCTGCATATCCAATAATGGCTATGCAAAGAGTCCACTATTTCCATTATCTGATGGAGCGATAAGTACAGGAACAATCAACTTGACGTCTACTCCTGGAGGAGTGAGTGTGACATTGAATGGAAATAATGCCGGGACAACAAGCGCTGGTGCGAGTGGAACATTAACTCTACAGAATGTTCCTGCAGGATCTAATTCAGTTGTCATAACATTGTCAGGATATCAGACTTCAACAAATACTGTTAGTGTCACAGCAGGTCAAACAACGAATTCGAATGTTGTATTACAACAAAATCCATCAAGTGGAACTACATATACTAATATGATTTCTATTCCATCGATTTGCAATGGAGGGACTATTTCATCTGACACTGTGAATGGCGGAGGAGGAAGAGCAATAACATGCACAAGCGGAGGAAATAATCTGGGTGTAACCGTGTATAATAAACCTGGTGATTCAAAGCCTCAATATTTTGAGATGTATAAGCAAAGTTCAGTCGGAAGTGGACTTCAAGTTTGTTTACTCACAACATGCATAAGCAATAATGGTTTTGCCATCAGTCCAAACTTTCCAATAACAGGTTCAGCAAATTCAACCGGTTCTAACACGACAAATACAACAAATCCTTCGACGGGAAACATAACATTGACAACAACTCCTGGAGGAGCTGCAGTCACATTGAATGGAAACAATGTAGGGACTACAGATTCATTGACAGGAGTTCTATCAATAGTAAATGCTCCTATAGGAAGTGATGCTATTGTAGTCACAAAGACAAATTATGCAAATGCTCAAGTATCAGTGAGTGTTACAGCTAGTCAGACGACAACACAGTTCTTATCATTGAAAAACATTGATCCTCTAAATCAACCGCCTCAGGCGCCGACGTGGCTAGAACCTCCTGCAACTGGAGTTTATCCTAATGATTTTCATCTCCACACTAACAATGCAGTCGATGCAGAGAATGATGCAATACTCTATTCAGACTTTGAAATATGGGATGTTCCTGCAAATCAAACGGTATGGGCCTCGTATAAAGAAACAGTTGATCCATATCATATTCATATAATGGATGGAACATTTATGGGAAATCTTGCAGGTCATACAATTCTCTTGTACAATCATACATATGAAGTTCGAGCAAGATTTTATGAGAACGCTCAATTTAATAATGTAAGTAGTTGGAGTGCGTGGAGAGTTTTCCAGACGATACCTGTAAGTAATATTACAGTAACTGCAGCTTTTTGGACTCCAGCACCAGGTTACACCATACAAAAAGTAGCGAGTAACGTCAACCTTCCAGTAAACGTCGAGATGGCACCAAAATTATACACCAATCTTGCACAAGGAAAGCAGCCGTTACTTTATGTAACACAACTCTATGGTCAAATTGGTGTACTTCTAAATGATGGAACTTACCAACAATATGCAGGAAATTTACTAAGTACTCCTCCACCAGGCGGCATACCAGGCGGCGGTGAAGCAGGAGTTGACGGATTATATGTTGATTCTACAACAGGAGATTTATACGCTAGCATGTCGTATTTGGATAATACATCAATCACAGGCATGTCTGCGAAAGTCATCCACTTCAAAACTAACGCAAATGGTAACGGCTACACAACTTCGAACATCATCATTGACAAGATACCAGTGCGACCATCGCATGAAGCACATACAATCCTAAAGGGACCTGATGGCAAGATGTATCTTAGCGTCGGTGATGCAGACCAATTGACGTGGCCTCAGGATCCGACTAAATTTGGCGGCAAAGTATTGAGATTGAATTGGGATGGTAGTATGCCGTCGGATAATCCATTCCCAGGAACATATACATATGCACTCGGTTTTAGAAATCCATTTGGAATGGCATTTAGGCCGGGAACAAATGAATTATATGTGAGCAATAATGGACAAGATACGGATGATGGATTATACAAGACATTTGCTGGATCGAAATTCGGATGGCCAAATAGTTTGACGTTAGGAGTCTGGCAAGGATGGCCGGTAGAGATAGCACCTACACAAGTAGGATTTGATTCTCTTGCAGCATTCCCTAACGATGCGAATAATGTATATGTTGTGGGTTCTGGAAGCACTTATCTACAAGGACCAAGTCCAAATTCGAAAAGAATTTTTAGAATACCAATAAATCCTGATGGTACTCCAGGAACTCAGACACCTATTGCAACATATACTGGTGCAGGATATGGAGACCCAATTGGATTGGCATTTGCTCAAGACGGTGCATACTTCACAGACATATACGGTGATGCAGGTTTCACAGGTGCTGGAGTAACGCAGGGAAACATCTACAAAATCATTTATACTGGTCAGAATTCTACGACAAATCAGACAAACTCGACACCGCCTAGCGGATTTAGCACCGTCATTGCCCAGCATCCTTGGTATCCACAAGGACTCAATATGATATGGGATTGCAAACCGACTGGTGGTAGCGGTAATTACACGTATGATTTTGTATTCGGAGATGGCAACCAACAACTTGGTTTAATTAATAATAATGTATACTTCACATATCCAAGCCACGGTACATATACTGCAAGTTGCACAGTGCATGATAAAACAACTGGACAACAAGTCAGCGCGTCAACATCGCTGATTATATAATGGTAGTGATGTCTCTGGAGTAATGTTGCATTCGATTTTGCAATATATATTTTTATATTTTTTTTAATTTATATTTTTTATCTTTGTAATTTAAATATAATAAAATCAATACTGGCAATCGGTAAAGGTTAAAATGAAAAATGTGAGTTTTAAGGATAGGATGAGTTCGTGTAGAACAGAATTTGTTATCTCACGTATTTTTGACTGAACAAGAAAAAACTAGAATAGAAAAATAAATAATAAAATAAAAAAATTAATTACTGAAACTAGCAAAACCTGTTGTTGTTCCTATACATGCACTCGCAAAGCAGATCTGCGCACCATTTGAATTTGTCAATTGATACATCTCATATGTATGCGAACTGTATTGGTTCAATCCTTTGTCACACACTTTTGCATCAATCTCACCAAGGGGCGTATTATACTTCACAATTCTACATGTCGATCCATCTGCCGCATCACTTATCATTGTTCCTGATGGCTTGACTGCCAAGACTACTGTCATCACTGGAGCTATAGTGGTTTCAGTTGGTGTTGGTGCAGGAGTTATTATTGGTACTGGAGGCGTTATTATAACCCGTGCTGGTTCTGAAAGTGGTAATGTTGTTACGGATACAAAATTCATTATAGGGATGAATCTGGAAAATCCACTCGCTTCACTGATGCATCCATTCGCAAGACATGTCTTGTATGTTATTCCTGTTGGAGTTAGTTGCTTGTATATCTCTACGTATCCACCTGTTTTTTGACATGCGAATAATCTTATGTCTCCATATGGAGTACCATATAATATCGTTCTACATGCACCACTTGTCACATCACTTTTTTCGGTACATCCAACATTATTTGCTACGCAAGATTGAGATAAACTTGCGATACCGGTCGTTATGGTTGGTTGTGATATAGGTACAGGTGTCAGGGTAGTTGTGGAACTTGTTCCTATTGTTATACTCGTGTTTGTAACTGGAACGGGCACAGGTGTTGGCGTAATTACATTTCTAGGTTTTACAAATGCTCCTGCGTCTCTTCCAATTCCCATACCTAATGCTCTAACAGCAAATGATTGAGTGTATACTCCAAAACATGCCGAATTATCAAAAGTCTTTGATGTAGGGTTGTAATGCTTCAATGCATTATCAAGTGTTGGCTGGAACAATGCCGAGTTTGCACCTGACTGGAATAATGCTTCAAGTCCTTGCGCAAAGAATCCGCTCTGATACGATCCTGCAGATCCGCTTGGGGTGAACTGGATAGGAGCACTGTTTGTGTTAGTCATGTATTTACTGCTCCACAAATTACAGTATTGGTCTAGTCCAGGTAGTGTTACTCCAATATTATGTGCATAATAATTAGCCTGGCACATTCCTGCAGCTCTAGATGCATCCATCATATCCCATATGATTGGGCTACATGTATTTGTGCACTGGGCTCTTGGAATTCCGTTCGAGTCTGCAGTCCATTTGAAACTCTTTCCTGGTGGTACTGTAAATGTAGTTCCATCAAAATTTGCTGCTTGAAGATAATTTAATTCAATGCCTTTTGCCGCATCTAGATATTTAGTGTTGCCTGTTGATGAGTATGCTGCAAGCATTGCGATTGTTCCATCAGCAAAATATCCTGTATATGCATAATCTGATGAAGCTATTCCTCCTCTCTTTACTTGGCTTCCACCAGCCATCCAATAACATATCTGACTGACTCCAAGATATCCAAGACTGCTTGGCCTGCATTTGGTGTCAATTTCGTAAGTCAACATGTCATCTGCAAGTTTTGTTGCAAGAGCGCCATAATTAGCTTTCTGAATAGCATCTGTCATGTAAGGATTTTTGCTTGCAGTAAATAATGAAATTATTATTCTTGCGCTACCATCGCTTGCTGTATCACAATTACCATCGATTCCTGGCTTACATGCTTCAATCGTTCCGTCATTATTATATACTCTCCATGCTGGAAGTGAGCCAAAAGTGCTACTAATACTTTTTACAGTATTATAGAATTGCGTCATCTTAGTCTGGTCTTTACCCATGGATACCAAGATACCGACTTGACTGAATTCATCAGTGACCATACAATTATGTGTGGAATCGATAGTCTGACCTGAGTTGCAATTATTTCCACTCTGAAGATCATTTAATGTACAACTTGAACTGGTCTTATACCATGGCACCCATAAATTATTACCAATAGTAGTGACTACATTAGGATTGTTTGATAACGCAGTCAATATTGCATCATAATTATTTCCGCGGGTTTGACCGCCAAATCCTGCGTCGTTCTCATTTAACAATTGGCCGTGAACAAAAGGCACAAAAAACAGAAAAAAAATTAATATAGCTACAGCTAATGTGTGTTTTCTCGCCATCTTTATTTACTCACTTTTTCTATACTATCATGGCTATCCTGAGTTAAACACGAATATTACATTCTACTAACACAACAATTAAGTTATAGTAGCGCAATAAATTCGCTGGCTCACGTTTAAGATACCATTATGTTACCTGAACTAATCTAAATACTAGTTCTGGCATACTTATTATGACCTTAAATGATATTTAAAACTATACTTACAACAATATACCCTGGTAGACATTTGTGTATATTAAATCAAGAATAAGCATATATATTTAAGTATAGAATTAGGGTTGATAAAATCTGCATTAATTATTGTCTATTCTTTTTACTATCTTCTTTACCTCGAACATACTCCTTCTGTTCTCTCACGCCAGCAAGCTGTACCTTCAATGCTTCGAGTATATCACGTAATTCAATCGCTTTCTCGAAATCCAGTTTCTCTGCAGCTACGCGCATCTGTGCATCAAGTTCAATTATCTTCTTCTCAACATCTTTGCCAGCCATATGCTTGATGCCCCTTAATTCGTATTTTTTATCAGCAATCTTTTTGATAATAGTCGTAGGAGTAATATGATTTTTCTTGTTGAATTCAATCTGTGCTTCTCTTCTGTCAGATGTTATTTTCATCGCTGATTTTATCGACTTAGTCAATCTATCAGCATATAAGATTACAAAACCATTAACATTACGTGCAGCACGACCAATAGTCTGTATGAGCGAGCGTTCATCACGCAAGAATCCTTCTTTATCAGCATCCAATATACATATCAATGCAACTTCAGGAATATCAAGACCTTCACGAAGTAAGTTAATACCTACGAGCACATCGAATTCTTTAGACCTTAATTGTCTGATGAGTTCAATCCTCTCTAAACTTTCGATCTCAGAATGCATATATCTGACTCTGATTCCTTCTTTAGATAAATAATCAGTCAAATCTTCAGCCATGCGTTTTGTGAGTGTTGTTATCAATACCCGAAAATCATTCGCCACAGTCTTATTGATTTCAGAAATCATATCCCTTATCTGGTCCTTTATGGGACGCATCTCAACAATAGGATCTATCAGTCCAGTCGGCCTGATTATCAAGTCAACGATTTGTCCAGAACTCTTTGTCTCATACTCAGCAGGTGTTGCCGATACGAATACTACATGATTAAAATATTTTTCAAACTCATGAAACTTTAATGGCCGATTATCAAATGCACACGGTAGTCGAAAACCAAAATCCACTAAATTTTTCTTTCTAGAATAATCGCCCTTATACATAGCATTACTTTGCGGTATAGTCTGATGGCTCTCATCTATTATTAATAAAAAATCTTCTGGAAAATAATCAAGCAATACTTTAGGTGGAGTTCCCTTAGCGCGGCCATCAAAATGTCTAGAATAATTCTCGATACCATTACAGTAACCCATCTCTTCAATCATCTCAATATCATATTTAGTACGCTTTCTCAGGCGTTCAGCTTCAAGAGGTTCAAGATTAGGCAGTTGTTCTTCAAGTTCTTTCCTTATAGAATCCAGCGCTTTCTTCTGTTTTTCTTCAGGCACGACAAATTGTCTAGCAGGAAACAATACTAATTTATCGAATGTAGTTATAGTGTCATTAGTGATGTGATCCAATTCTGAAATCTTCTTGATCTTTCCATCATCAAGTTCAATCCTTGTGATATTATCTTCATATCCAGGAACTATATCAATCACTTCTCCGCGTACACGAAATTTTCCTGGCTCAAGCACTTGATCATTACGTTCATACTGCATCTCAATCAATCTGGAGATGAGTTCTGTCCTTGTGAATGACGAACCGACAATAAATCTTGTACTCATGCTACGGAAATCATCAGGATCGCCAAGACCATAAATACATGATATTGATGCAACAATTATAACATCCTCACGAGACAAAAGACTAGTCATAGCATGAAGCCTCATCTTCTCAATCTGAATATTGATGGTTGCTTCCTTCTCGATATATAAATCCGTAGTCGGTATATAACTTTCTGGCTGATAATAATCGTAGTAAGAAATAAAATATTCAACCCTATTATCTGGAAACAATTCTTTCAATTCAGTATATAATTGTGCAGCAAGGATCTTATTATGTGCTATGACTAAAGTTGGTTTCTGAATCTTTTGAATAACTTGTGCCGCTACAAATGTTTTACCACTTCCCGTAATCCCAAGAAGCGTCTGACGTGGATATTTATTATAACCCTCGACTAGTTTCTTGATAGTTTCAGGCTGTCCGCCTGCAGGCTTGAATGGAGCAGTTAGATTGAATTTCATTAGATAGAGGACTTGAACAAGGTTTATATAATTTATGGAAGAGACGCATTAGAATTATTGCTTGGTGGATACGAATCATTGATTAAAACATGTCTTTCTGGGTCGAAATATCTAGAATCTTCACAGTATGGCTCATTGGATAGTTTATTTCTGACCCATATGCATCTACTATGCTTATGACATTCAGTTACGTTAGGATAATCCATGCAGAATTTGAGCGTGCAAGATGCGAAATTGTTATGAAATCCAAACCATCTGCATTCAGGATTAGTTATGCAAGTAGATTCGTTTGCATAATGGGCGCACAAGCATTCAGGTGTACTATCATCGCAGACAACTGGTATCGGTGCAGGAATCTTCTGGCTACAGCCGACAAACAGCAATATTGCAAAACATGATATTATTATACCAATGTATTGAATTATTCTTTGTTGTTTTTGCATAATCTTCCTTGGCTCATTCACTGATAGCCTTTTCTAAGAAATCTAAAATAGCTATATAAAGTTATTGATGAAGAAATATGTGAGTCTTAACGGCAAATCTATTTGAGTTTCTCTAAATTTTTTATTGTCTCTTGAAGAATCTTTTTCATCTTTTCTTTTCTTCCATTATTTTTATCATTGTCTTTATTTTGATAGAAATCGTAAATTCGGGAATTAAGTTCCTTAAGCAATAATTGATCTTGTATGGAAATATTGATTTTCTTCTTATATTGTCGTGATTTGATGAATTTTTGAATTTCACTCTTTCCTGTGATCGGCTCCAGAATTTTAGCGATAGATTTAACCGTCTCTTCTCGTTTAATCTTTAAATTATTCAAGAGTGTAATGCCTTTTTTAGTGAGAGAATAAATCTTTCTTCTGCTGTCTTTTTTTACTACGATAAATCCTTTCTTCTGCAAATCATTCAATAATGGATAAATGTAACCAGGAGAAGGTTTTGTACAGTAATCTCCGCAGGATTTCATCAAGTCATATCCGGACATCTTCTCTTTGCTCAACTGTCTGAGTACTATTAATTTGATATTGGATTTGAACATTTTAGACTTTCATCCTTTTGAAAAGATAACCTCCTAAAAATATCATCGCCAGACAGAATCCTCCAAGAACTGCAAGACTGACCAATGGATTGATTGAAGATACTCCCGTAAGACCATATCTCATCCCTTCTACACCGTAAGTCAATGGATTAATATACACTACCGTCTTTAGCCATGAAGGCAGACTTGTAATTGGAAACAACGCTCCAGATAAGAAGAATACGGGCATTATAAGAAAATTCATTATCAGTTGGAATCCCTGCATATCTTCCATCCTAGACGAGATTGCGATTCCAAGAGATGTGAATGCCAAACTTATTAATATCATAAATCCTAGTGCTATCAATATTCCAAAGCCAAGCGTCAGTTTCCCGAATATGAATATGATTATCATCATGAATAATCCTTGAATCAACGCAGTTGTAGCACCTCCAAGAGTCTGTCCAAGCATTATTGAATATCTGGATACGGGAGCTATAAGAGTTTCTTTCAAGAAACCGAATTGTTTATCCCATAATACCTGTATGCCAGAAAACACGCTTGTGAATAGTACGCTCATTGCAATGATGCCTGGTGCAATAAATGCCAGATAATCAAATCCTCCCTGCGCAGAGAATGCTGAACCTAAGCCAAAACCGAGTGCCAAAAAGAAAAATAATGGCTGCGCCAAACTACCGATTATCCTAGATTTACTTCTACTATATCTTTTGATGCTTCTGAGCCATAATGTATACGTTCCAGAACTTTTCATCTTCTACCTCTCATCTTCAATCTGCTTCTCATAATATCTTTTGAATCAGCTTCCTGTTCTCGTATAGTCTTTCCAGTAAAATGAAGGAAAACATCCTCTAGACTCGGTTTGTGTATATTGGCCGAATCAATCACGATATTATTCTTGTCGGCTAATTTTATGACTTCACCGACTGATTTGCTCGCATCCTTGACATGTATGGCAAGAGAATTATCGTGTAATTTTACTGATTTGCACCAAGAATATTTTTTCAGTAGTTTTTCAAACTTCTCTCCATGTACTGTTTCAACAGTTATTATGTCTCCGCCCAAAGATTTTTTGAGATTATCAGGAGTATCCAATGCGATGATAGTTCCTTTATCGATGATAGCAATTCTGTCAGATAGTTTATCTGCTTCTTCCATGTAGTGAGTAGTCAGAATTATCGTCAAACCTGTATCTTTATTTAATTTTTCTATGTATTCCCAAAGCTTGTTTCTCGTCTGTGGATCTAGTCCTAAAGTCGGTTCGTCCAGAAAAAGTATCTTTGGCTCATGCAACAATCCTCGAGCAATCTCTAATCTTCTTTTCATTCCTCCAGAGAATGTTTTCACTAAAGAATCTTTTCTTTGATCTAGATCCACGAGTTTAAGTAATTTGGCGATTCTTGTTTTCCTATCCTCTTTCGCTACTCCATAGAACCTGCCATGCATATCCATATTTTCATAAGCTGTAAGTTCATCATCAAGCGTCATGTCCTGAAAGACCATGCCTATAGAACTTCTGACGTCATCCATCTGTTTATTCACGTTGAATCCGTTTACTAATGCTTCTCCGGAAGTCGGCTTCAAAAGAGTAGATAGGATTGAAAGGGTTGTGGTCTTTCCTGCACCATTAGGTCCCAAAAAGCCGAAAATCTCTCCTTGCTTCACATTAAAGGAGATGTTATTGACGGCAATAAGATCGCCGAATTTCATCGTTAATTTGTTTATTTTAATTGCATCCATATATATCACTATATGATATATCATTATGTGATATATAAACTTTATGGATTATGCTGTTAGAATATTTTAAAAAAAGAATACAAAAATATGAAGAATATAAAAAAATAGAATAAAGAAGATAATGTTTATCTTCTAGGTCTGAATCCGCCGCCACCGCCTGAGCGGTTAGTGAAGTTTCTACCTTGATGAGGTCTTTGAGGCCTTCTATCATCAGCATAACGTTCTCTTGGACCACCACGCTCGAATTTAATCATTGGGAAAGTCGGTAAGACTTCCTTATTGACTTTTATCGTACGATCGCTTAATACATTGCTGAAATTATTGTAATCTTTCTGAGTCAATAATGTGATTGCGTCACCGCTCTCTCCAGCTCTAGCAGTCCTGCCGATCCTGTGCGTGTAGTCTTCAGAATTCTTTGGTATATCATAATTGTATACATGAGTAACATTCCTGATATCCAGTCCTCTAGCTGCAACGTCCGTAGCTACAAGTACAGTTATATGTTCTTTCTTCAACATTTCAACAACTTGTAATCTCTTATTCTGAGTCAATCCGCCGTGGATTGCCATAGCCTTGACGCCTTCACGTGCAAGATTCCTTGTGACTACATCAACTTCTTGACGTGTAGCGCAGAATACTAATGAGATGTTTAAGTCCCTCTTCAACAAGAATAATAATAGGGAGAATTTCTCTTCAGGCCTGATATTATAATAGACTTGTTTTAATAAGCTAGTATCTACCTTAATCTGTCCCTTGATATATTCTGGATTATTAAAGTGTCTTTGAATGATCGCTCTGATAGGTCCAGGTATTGTTGCTGAAAACATGAGTGATTGCCTGTTTCTAGGAGTATGCTTCAATATAATCAATATATCGTCAATAAATCCCATCTCAAGCATCCTGTCTGCTTCATCTAACACGAAAAATTTTACATTTTCAAGTTTCATCGAACCTCTATCCAGGTGATCGATTACTCTTCCAGGTGTTCCGATGACTATGTCTGCTCTTCTCAGATCATCAAATTGTGGTCCAATACCTACGCCGCCGTATATGCTTGCATATCTTAGGTTAGTGAATTTTCCCATGATTCTCATAGTATCGTGTATCTGTACACATAGTTCTCTTGTCGGCGTCAATATTATAGCTTGGATACCTTTTCCAGGTATGATGCTGTTAAGTATCGGCAATCCGAATGCTGCAGTCTTACCAGAACCAGTCTGTGACTGTCCTACCATATCCTTACCGCTGAGTATCGTCGGTATACATTTACTCTGTATTTCCGTCGTATCTACAAAACCCATCTGGGCTACTGCCTTCAATAATTCAGGCTTCAAATTTAGTTCTTCGAACTTCATCTTATTTTTCTCCGTAAGAATTTAATTATGTAACAATCAGTAATATGAAAGTCATGTGATGAATGTCGTGTTGACAGTCTTAATGACAGTCCGTGATTGCCGAACCGCCTCATGTTATAGAATGAGTTGGCTCTACCAAATCTTACTTATAGTATAAGGAATGAGGAAGTGTTTATAAAGGTATGGAAAATGGTGTATTACCTTGAACAATTAATCGAGACTAATCTTAATTGTATTTTAGACAATATTTATAAACCTATTATTTTTTCCATACATTAGATACGTTTAGACTTATCGTGCGCCGATGGTCTAGTGGTTATGACTCTGGCCTTCCAAGAATATCAGATTCTGGTATTCGTCGAGAGCCGGGTGCGCGAGTTCGAATCTCGCTCGGCGCATATTTTATTCATATCACGGCGTACTTTTTATTCCAGAACCACAGTTCACAAAAATGGAAAAAAATCTCATAATAAAATATTTCGTTGACATCGGTCTTGCAGTAGCATTTTTATTGAACGTCATTACAGGAATTCTAAAATTTCCTTCTTTAACCTCGTACTTCAGATTTATATTTAGGTCTATAAGTAGTTATACTCTTGCATGGATTCATGATTGGTCAGGGATAGTATTGGTATTGTTGGTTCTAGTTCATTTAATATTAAATTTCCATTGGATTGTGGGAATTACTAAGTCTATATTTAAGAGTAGGTCAAAATGAGAATGAAAGGAATAACAGTAATACTGATGATGCTCATATTAGTCCTATTGGTTGGCTGTTCATTGCAGGAAGCTGTTCATCTGAAGGAACTGCAAAAAGTTGAGATACAGGAATATCAAGGAAAAAAACTTGACAGCATGGCTGATGTTAGGGATGTTTCAATAAAAGGTCCGCAATATATTGATATTAATAACTACACGCTGCAGATTGATGGTCTCGTTGAAGAAACAAAAAATTATACTTATGATGAAGTTTTATCTCATCAGAAATATTCAAAGGTTGTTACTTTGGACTGTACCGAGGGATGGAGTGCGACGGTATTATGGGAGGGTGTGCTCTTGAAAGATTTGTTTGATGAAGTCAAGGTGCAGCCTGGTGCTAACACAGTAATATTTTATGCAGTTGATGGATACAGTACATCATTACCATTAGATTATATATTGAAGAATCAGATAATCCTTGCGGACAAGATAAATAATGTCACATTGATTCCAGAAAGAGGTTATCCGTTTGAACTTGTTGCAGAGGATAAATTAGGTTATAAATGGATAAAGTGGGTTACTAGGATTGAATTATCCAACGATTCAAACTATCACGGATATTGGGAAAGCAACGGGTATTCAAATAGTGGCGATATATAATTATTATATTTTGATTTAGAATAAGAATCAGATTACAAATCTAATAGATGTTCTATAGATACATTATGTTCTTTGTAATAAATATTTGTCTGACAATTGACTTTACCATATGTTTTTGAGCCTAATTGTGGCATCGGGACACCGACGGCATTTATACCTTCATCTTTCAGAATGGAGATAAGTTTTGTGGATTTTGAATCTAATAAGACTGTATCAATCGTTCCAGGTATGACACAGGCATTCAGCGGGAACATGACATCTCCTGATCCATCATATCGAATAAGTTTTAAGCCTTCTCTCATTGCGATGATATCATAGTATTGGCTTTTTGCAGCAGGAGTATGATTGGTGTCTAACATCAAAATCTTATTGTTTGGACATAGCAACATAAAATAGTCTATATGTTCATGCATAAGTCTATTTGATTCAAAACCGTTGGGTGCAACATGCATCCTTATATTTGGAAGAAGTTCCTTGCCTAATTCTTCCAGTATATATCTATACTCACGCATATCTGATTGAATTCCGTCAAAAATAGAAATCCCTTGACTAGAGACGAAAGCAAAATCTTTTCCTACCACGACATTTCCTCCTTCTCCTAGTGGATGATCTGGTTCATCATGGCTTGTTAAATATGTTCCATTATAATTCACAAATGCGTCTCTTGGCCATATATCTCCTGGAAACCTGTTTCCTGTAGTCAAAAAGGTTTCATAACCTAATTCATTTATGGTATTGCCTAATTCTATCTGTCCGCCTTGACCTTTTCCGACTATGATTGTTGGTTTCATAGTAATATATTGATGTAATTCTGGCATATGTTTAATTGCTCGGCTTCTTGATTTAGCATATCGTTGTGTATGTTGATTATTTCGGATTGTATGTTTATAAGTTCTTTTGCGTCAGCATATGCTTCTTCTGATTTTTCTCTGATTTGCGGTAGCATTTTTTCTATATACTGTTTTCTGTCTGTTATTGCTTCTCGCATTGTATGATTGTAAACTATGAGTGTCTTTAATTTTCTGTTCATCATATTTTTTCTTTTATCCTCTTTTTTAAAAGGCAGCCAGGAATTAATTAGGAGTATTGTTTTTTCTATAATATAGCTCGGATATTCATTGAAATCTTCTTCTATTTGTTCTTGTAAGTTATTTTTAGCTTTTCTTGCATAACCTGTTTCTTTATACGCTTCTTCTAATTGAAGACTTATGAGATTCTTGTATGCTCTGTGATCCTCTACCTGTATGAAGAAATATTCTTTAGTCTCATCTAGTATTAGATTTTCGTTATATCTTAGTATTATATCTTGACTATCTATCCTTTCTATAGTGCCTTTATTATACCATATTTCTGCTAATACTTCTTTGTCATCGAATAGGGTCTTGACGTTTCCATTGATTTTTATGGCTTTGCCAGGATTGGCTAATATATCATCTATTGTTTGTTGGATTGTTCTCTGTTGGATTTTTTTCATGTCTATTCTCGTCTTGATTTATTGGAACACAATTCTCCTTATAAATTTACTCCTACTGGATAGGTACGATACTATTATTTTTCAGCATATTTTTAAACACAATTATAATTATCAGATTATGCCTGAAACATTAGAAACCAGTGTCAATAAGGATGCATCACATATCCAGAAAAAAATATTGTCTGAACCAGACTATGTAGATCGTAGTCCATTAATCTTAGGCACAGTTAAATTTTTAGTTAAATTTCTTGCAGATTTTGGAATCGGGAATTTTAGGATAGTCAATGTTAGAAGTATGAATGTATATATGCCTATTGAGACCCGTAGTTGTCTGGATAAGATGATATTAGATGGCGGGTATAGGGTGATGTTCTTTCCTCGTCATACAAGTTTGCTTGAGACTATAACGATAGCACGCGAGTTGGATAGAATGGGTTACCAGACGCCTCATATTGTAGCTGGTGATAATCTTTTCAAAGGTAAATATGTCGTTTTAAGTTTAACAAAGTCGGGCATGGTTGTTTCAGATAGGACTGGTTTAACTAAAGCAGAAGCTACAAGAAACTTACAGCTAAAAGAAAAATATGTTCTGAATAAAAATCAGTCTATAGAGGTATTCGCATATGACGGCAGATCTAAAGATGGATGTACGCCAAGTATGAAGACTACATCAATTCAGGTAGCGATAGATCTTAATACTACGATAATTCCTGCGAATGAAGATTGTTTCCAGATACCAGAGGAATCAAACTTGATTGCGCACACTGGAACACCATACACTTTCAAGTTCGGTCACTTTTTTACTACATGGGCATTTCGGAATCTAGGCGATATTCGTATGACGTTCGGCAGACCTATAATACCATCTGACATCTCAAAGAATAGAAATGAATTAGCGAAATATGTCAGAGAACAGATGATGGATTTAATCCAGATATATTCCAGAAATGTCGTTGCATTTTCGAAGATGCAACAAATTGATGCGAAGTATGATCATCCGGTAGAATATTATATCATGAAAAATCAAGAAAAGCTTGTTTCACAATCAACAAAATTCATCGATTTCACGCTAGAAAGCACAGTCGAAGAATTGATATTCAAGGCAAAACTAGCCGATAAGGATCCTAGAGCGCTAAAGCTTTATGGCAATCCTATACGTCATTATGTGGACGGTATGTATGGTTAATAATACTTCACTTCTTGAACAGAAAGTAAATTCTGATGAATCATCAAAGATAATCAGACCTCATCGCACTGAATGGTTGACTCGAGTGTTAGAGATGTATATATGGCATAAGCTTCATAATGTTTCAAAAAATACTTATGACATACCGATCAGCACTAGAATTTATATACAATATCATAATGAGCATCGCAATGACAAGGACGGCATAGGATTATTTTTTGTTCCGCTTCATGCAAATTTTTTAGAGACACTCTTAATACCTTGCGTCATAAAAGAGATTATCGAAGGAACTATTCCTTATTCTATAATGGATGTAAGTCGCATAGAGAATAATAACACTCTTAAGAATCTCGCTAATGCTGTCGGAGTATTTACTCTGAAGAAGAAGTCAAAAGATACTGGGAAAATAGTTAGGGATGCTGGACTCATGATGATGTATGCTACAGAAAGTGTACTTTCACATAACGGTTCGATAATATATTATGGTGAAGGAACACGCACAGAAACAGGTCTTACAGGACCATTCGCTGTCGCAGGATTTCAGGGAGCGATAAATGCTGCAGGAACGCGTCCAGTATTTGCTATTCCAGTAACAGTCATGTGGCCATACATTGATGAAGTGATGAATGGAAGGACTAAAGATTATGGTTTCAAGGAAATTTTGGATTCATTCAAGATATATCATGGTAATGTTCATATATCATTTGGAAAGCCGATTGAGATTGTTGCTCCAAAAATTATAGGACTTTCGGATAATGAAGCCACAAAAATTAATAAAGATTATCGTGAACAACTCAAGCTACAATTAAGGAATGCATGTATAGATTTAAAGCGTATATTACCTGAATATATACATGCCGGGGGAATGTTAAGACTTAATCCTACTAAAGGCACTCCAATAAATTATGATGCTTTATTGAATAATATATCTTCATTAGTTGCAGATTTGCAGCCATATAAAGAGAAATTCATAGGAATTCCTATTCGAAATCTTGATCCTGAAATTATACTTGAGCGTTCAAGACTTCCAACAGATTCTAAATTGATGAACGAATATAGAATATATTATAATCTTATGGACCCATTCTTACCGAAGAATTCTAATATCCGAGTTTAATGTTAAATCTTATTTTAAAATCTCATTAACTTTAAAAACCACTATGCTACATCTATGTCATGGTTAATGTTAAACGTAAGAAAGAATTGAAGTCTGATGATGATGGTCATGATCCTAATAGTGTATTAATCATATGTGCACATTCTGATGACCAGATCTTTGGTCCAGGCGGTACTGTAGCTAAATATGCTAAAGAAGGTAAGAAAGTCCATACTATAATCTTTTCTTATGGTGAACAATCATTGCCATTGACAAAGAAAGAATACATTATCCGGGCGAGAGTCAAGGAAGCACAGGATGTCGATAAATATCTAGGCGGATATGGAGTAACATTCCTGGGTCTGGAAGAGACAAAATTCAATGAGCAGTTCAAGAGCAAGGGTATGTATCCGAAACTTAAACGATTGATATTGAAATATAGGCCAAGCATAATATTCACACATTCGGTAGATGATCCTATGCCTGACCATAGGATGGCAAATAAATTATTGCTTGAGACTGTCGATAGGATGAGATACAAGTGTGATATATATATGTTTGATGTATGGAACCTGTTCAATTTCAAGAAAAGACATTATGTCAAGATTGTTGTCGATATAACAGAAACATTCGATATGAAGATTAAGGCACTTAAGATGTTTACTAGTCAAAAACGTGCTTTATTCGCACTTATGTGGAGCGTTTATCTGAGGGCATGGCATAGTGGCAGCGATATCAATGTGAAAAAGGCCGAGACATTTTATAAGATAAGATGATGATTAAGTATAACGATAAAAAAACTTTAGAGGCACGATGACTGACGGATTATTGGATCATAAGAAGAAGCTCGTCATAGCTACAGATAACTTCTTGCCTAGGTGGGATGGTATAGCCAGATTCTTGTCCGAGATGATTCCAAGACTACATAAACATTACGAGATTACCGTTATTGCACCAGATTATGGTACGTACGAGGATCCACATATAAAACTTGTCAAGATCCCACTCATGAAACTGCTTAAAGTCGGAGATTTTCCGATACCAAGTTTTAGACGTGGAATGATAGCGGACGTAGTCAAGGATGCTGATTTAGTGTTCTCGCAGACTATCGGGCCAGTGGGAATGACTGCAATAAATATGGCTAAGCGTTACAAGAAACCATTAGCAGCATACATACATACTATCGAATGGGAATTAGTGCCTAGGGCAATGGCTGGAGTCATATGGAAGAAATATGGTCAAGCATTAGCTAAGCGCACTGCAAGAAGCATGTATAATAGTTGCGACTTATTGATAATGCCATCGCAAAGCACTTCAGAATTATTCTTATGGAATGATATCAAGACAAAATCTGCGATAGTGCATTTAGGTGTTGATATAAAGAAATTCGTGCCAGTAGATGATGAACAGAAAGCAGCATTAAGAGAGCAGCTCGGACTAACTGCAACAGACATAATCATAGGATATCATGGACGTATCGGCAGAGAAAAAGATCTGATGACGTTGCTGCGAGCATTCACAAGATTACAGCAATATAATAGTGATTTAAAATTATTGATAGTAGGTGATGGAGTAGACTCGGTTAAGAAACAGTTGACGTCAAGACAGGGAGTCATATTGACTGGCGCAAAAAATAATCCAGCACCATATCTTCAGGTTATGGACATATATTGCATGCCATCATTGACAGAGACGACGTGTCTATCGGTGCTTGAAGCGATGTCATGCCAATTGGCGGTCGTAAGTACTGAAGTCGGATTCATAAAAAGTTATATCAGGAATGGATATAATGGGTTATTCTTTGAAAAACAGAATCATTATCCGCTAGCAAAACACATCCAAAGATTGATAACAGATGTCGAATTCAGGAAAACATTAGGAGTGAACGCCCGAAAGACAATCGTAGATCAATTCTCATGGGACAGGACTGCAAAAGGCATTGAGGAAGCATTGAATGTGTTGTTGGAATCTAAGGGGAAGAAGTAAATTTGTAGAAAGAATTTTTCTATATAACTCTATATTATCATATCTTGAGCGTCGTGACTTTCGAAATGCCGAACTCATTCATACTAACGCCGTAAAGGTTGTCTGCTTCGGATATGACAGAATCATTGTGACTTATTATTATGTATTGTGCCTTCTTGGAATAATTCTTTACCAATAATGCAAGTTGTTCTGAGTTCTTTTTATCAAGGGCAGCATCGACTTCATCAAATATGTAGAATGGTGCTGGATCATATTCTTGTACTGCAAATATGAATGCGATTGCGGTAAGAGTCTTCTCTCCTCCAGAAAGTGATTTTATGTCTAAGAATCTTGTTCCCGTAATTCGTACTTTGACCAATAATCCGCCATTGAATGGATCATTCTTGTCCTCTAATTCCAGGGAAGCCTCTCCCTTTGTAGATAATGCACCAAATATTACTTTGAAATTATGGTCGATGATTTCGTATGTCTTCATGAACAATTCTTTCTTCTTACTATCGATCTCATTGATCATCATCAGGACATCTTCACGCTCATGTAATATCTTCTCTTTCTTCTCGTTGAATGTCTTATATTCTTTCTCTATGACTTCATATATCTCTAATGCACGCATATTTACTGCTCCAATGTCTTGGATCAATTTTTCGAATTGTGATATCTCTTTCAATATCTCGGATTCAGGCTTGTCCTTGAATAATTCTACTCTCTCATACTGTTTATACTCTTCAATCATTCCTGATAATTGTGCACGGACCTCTGCATTCTGCAGCGATACCAAGTTGCCTTTCTGCTCAATCCTGCGTGATTCTTCCTGCTTATTGAACACATCATTTTCAGTCTTGCTCACTTCTTCAGCTAACTTGTTACGCTTATTGAATAATTCCTTGAATTGTGCAAAGAATTTGGCTTCGACAGCTTCCTTCTCCTTCAATGATGCCTCTTGTTCCTTGATTTTCTTTACTAATGCATTCTTCTCATCTTCGAATCCGGTCTTGTCCTTATCCTGTCCCTTCAATATTTTATTGATATTATCTTTTTCTGGATTCAACACATTGAGTATTTGTGCCTCATTATTTTTTATCTCGACTTTATAATTATTTATCTCTTCACGCAACTGAGTCTTCTTCTGCTCAAATGCATTCAATTCAGCGAGCAATGCAGGATTTCTCAATTCGTTTATCTTGTCTCTCAATTGCTGTTTCTTAATCTTCAATTGGGCTAACGCACGATTCTTTTCGCTAGTCTTGCCTATTATGTTATCAAGATTCTTGTCGATATCAGCTATTGCTTTCTTTAACTCAAGCTTCTGCTTCTTGCTGACATCCAAATCATTCGAGTCGAGATGCAATGATTTTTCCATGACGATTATCTCGCCATCATAATTGGATTTTAATTGTCTTAATCTATCAATTAAATCTTCGTTATCTAATCTTTTTTGTTCTAGATTGCTAACCATCCTTGTCAAGTCATCAATCTCTCCTTCTAATTTGATTATTCCATCACTGACTTCCTTCTCTTGGAATCCTGAACCTGTTCTCTGCCTGAAACCACCCTGCATTGAGCCGCTAGTCTCAAGTAGATCGCCACTCATCGTGACCATCCTATAATTTCCTATGCCAATTTTTCTAGCTGTCTCGACATCTTCAACAACAATGGTGTTTTCAAATACGAAACTGAATACTTTTTCAAATTTATGATCATAAGTAACTAAGTCAATAGCTAGGCCTCTAATGCCTGGAGAATTAAGATTCTTGAGTTCAGGCTTGATGGCTACAGATCTTATCTTATTCATCGGTAAGAATGTTGCAACTCCAAGTTTGTTCTCTTTTAAGTATCTGATGCATTCTGCAGCAATCTTGTCATCTTCCACTACGATGCTTCTTATCCTTGCGCCTGCAGCGACTTCTAATGCTAATGAATATTCTGATTGTACATTACCGAGAGTCGATACCAATCCATATATGCCTTTCTTAGTATCTTTCATCTCCAAAATCCTTTGGACAGCGACACCTGCAGCTACACTTTCCTTGATAGTATTGTTTTTTGCCTGCAGTTTCATCAATTCTTCTTTTCTGCTGAGTGTTTTAGTACGCGCATTTTCCATCTGCGCTGCAATTGAGGAATTGTCTGATAATGCTGTATTCAATTCTAGAGTGATTTTTTTGAATTCGTCCTTCTTCTTTTTTAGCGTCTCTAATTGTTCCTTATTCTCTTTTTCGAGTTTTAATACGTTATCGATGCTTTCATCAATATTTTTTAATGTTATTTCAGACCTATCTTTTTCTCTGAGCATGTTCTGCTGCTCTTCCCTGATCTTTTGGATTTCTTCCTGTAATACTTCGCTTTCCTTGTCAATCTGCTCAATTTCCTTGTCTATCTGTTGCACACTATCAAGATTATTCTTCTCCAAGAAATTCTTTATCTTAGTCTCAATCTGCAGTAAATCCTTATCTTTATTTATTATTGTGCCTTCGAGATCTTTTTTATTGAATTGTAATTTGTCAATCTTATCAGTCAATTCTGCAAGCGATTTTTGTAATTGTTCTTTTCTTTCTGTGATCTTTGATAATTCTGTCTCTATGCCATTGACTCGCTGATTATTCAATGCTAATTCAATCTTTAATTTCTCTACTTCTTTATGTATTGCGACTTGTTCTTTTTCTCCCTTTTCTTCAATCTCTTTATTTATCCTGTCAATCTCTCGCTTCTTCTGCTCGATGATATCTTTTAATTTTCCGGCTTCCTCATTCAATTTTGATATCTTCTGATTTCCGTCTTCAATCTCTTTCTGGAACTTATCTTTTTCAAGAGTTTTAGCCTTAATCTTTGTATCGAGCAATGTAGCTTTATTACTCTTTATCTTATCATTCAAGTCCTTGAATTTCAACGCTTGATCCCTATCACGCTTCAATTCTTGCAAGTGAGTCTTCCTTTCAGCCAAGATTATCTCGACTTCATTCATCTTCTCTTCTACACGCTGCAATTCTCTAAGAGCTTTTTCTTTCTTCTCTTCATACACGGATAAACCTGCTATCTGTTCAAGCATCTGCCTTCTTTCTAATGGAGTCATCTCAATGAGACTGATAATCTCTCCCTGTAAAACGATGTTATATCCGTCAGGATTTATCTTAGCGAAACTTAGCAAGTCAAGTATCTCTTGTCTCGTCTTTGACTTATCATTTATCTTGTATACTGATTGACCATTCTCTTTGATGAGTCTAGTTATCTTAATCTCGTTTGGATATTTATCTTCTTGAGGTTTTTTTCGCTTACTACTAGACTCGTCCCTGATTTCTGGGAATACCTTATTAGTATTATCAAAGAATATTGAAACTTCACCTTCTTTAGCAGGATTCTTTAATTTACCGCCATTATATATCAAGTTAGAAGATTTCTCTGCACGCATGTCTTTGCTTGAACCTTTACCTAGAACGAAGCAAAGTGCATCCATTACATTGGATTTTCCTGAACCATTCGGTCCGAGGACGCAGTTGAAATTATCTCCGAATAATAATTCAGTCTTGTTTGCAAAACTCTTGAATCCTTTTATTTCCAGTTTAGTTACTCTAGTTACTCTAGACATTTATCTTACTCCATAGTTCTTACTATGACCAACTCACACAAATTGATGAAATGGTCCATATTTCATATATAAATTTGATGTTTTTGTCTTCATACCCTATTCAGCCAATCCGCAGTATCTTAGGACTCTGTCTTTTAGGTTCTTTTCATCTAAGAATTTTTCGCTTCTTGATGTGCATAAATCTAACACGTACTCGAAAGACTCTTCATTTGTCTCAAGCCATAATTTAGCGACTAAGGCTGGATATTTCTGTTTTAATACTGACAGCACTATGCAGGATACATACATATCATCCATGTATCCATATGCTCCGTATACATCTTCTGGCAGTACGTCATCTGGCGCTAATAGATATCCTAGAGCGGAAGTGATGAGTATTCTCGATTCCCTATCTACAACATCGGTGTCTAGTAGATCGCACAATAGTTGGACTAGGTCAGGGAAATGCAATAATGATTCGTCAAAATTTTCGCCGGAGTCTTTTAATTCTTGAAGTTTATTTCTCCAATAATTGATGTATGTTTCCTTCATGATATCTCTCCGTTATTTTGATTATTCTTGCTCTTTCTCATACTCTGTGCTCATATAATATTTCTGGAACATTTGTCTCATTACTTTGGCGAATGCTTTATCTCTTATGAGCATCGTAGTATTTGATTTGATTAATCCTATCATTACTTGTTCATCATCGATTATTGACATTGCAACGCCGTCATTATCGATTGGTTTGATCTCTTTTATTACCGATTTCCATTCCTTGATTGCTTTATCAGTATCTTTGTTGAATAATCCTATATGTTTTGTGTCGACACCTTTTGATATCCTCTCTTTCGTGTGTCTCATCCATGATGGATTGGCTTCGAATGTATATTTGATTGCATAATCATATTTTTCTGGTTCTTTAGTTTCTTTGTTTATTTTGTAGAAGTTGCTTTTGCCCTTGGCTATTATGACTGGTTCGATATCGTGTTCTTCGTAGATTTTCTTCAGATCCTTGACTTTATTGTCTATATCCATAAGATTCTTTATTCTGGTATCTATGATCTCGTGTAGTTTCTGTGGGTCTGATGGAACATATTTCTTCGTTTCTTCTGGGACTGTCTTGACTAAGCCTTTCTCTTCTAACGATGCTAATACGTTATATATCCTACCGTAGGGTACTTGTGATTCCTTACATATGTGTCCAGCTGTTGTCTTTCCTAGCCTTAACAGTACTTCATATACTTTAGTCTCGTTGCTTGTCAAACCTAATTCTTTGAAGTCCATGCTAAATTTGTGCTTAATCTATATATAAATTTTACTACTACAACCACTCTTGAGGTGGCAAAAATATAAATACTTAGTAGATTATAGTACTACTATCAGGTAAAGATTAAAGAGGTGACTAAGATGACAATCTGGGAAAAGATCATTGAAGCACAAGAAAATAAACAAAATGAGACAACATTCATCGATAATGGACAAGCAGTTCATATCAGAGTAATACAAAATGGGTGGTACGAAGGATTCGTATCAATGGCATGAGGAAAAATGAAACATAAAATATTATTGGCAACAAGACATCTATACAGACTCGGAGATAGTGAGAAGATAATCCAGACTGAGATATCCAAAAACTACACTTGGAAATCAAATATAGACCTTATCGCTAAAGATTTCAAAATTGATCCTATAGCTTTGGTCAGTGGATATAAGACTATAGGAGATAATTTTGGTAGGACACAGAATACTGCGCAAATATTCGGATATACACAATTTTCTCTAGAGAAAGACTTATCATTCTCGCCAGAAAATTGGCAGAACATTCCGTACGGAAAAGATTTTGCAACTTTCGTCAATATATATAATTCTGGTGAAGCAGGAACAGTATTACTGTCGGATACACATGCAGATGTCTACAAGAGACTTGTGAAGGAATTATCGGAAGGTAATGGAAGGCATATGTTTACACACGATAGTCGAGTAGAATCAGCTTGTGCCAACTTGATGCCAAACTATGCAGAAAAATTAGGTTCATCATTGAACTATGGAGAAACTCTAGTTATGCTTGTTAATGATTCATATAAATTTCAACCATTAGCAATAGTTCGAAGAGGAGGGATTCAAGATATTCTCTAGGCGATTAATATGGTACAAAAAAGGCATGAATGGATAATTGAAGAATTGAAAGTATTGAGAGATAAAGGTCTGATAGCTAGACCAAGAGCAAGAAGCAATAAAGGTTATGCAAATTTTCCAATAAAATGGAGTGTAGAAGGAAACTTCAAAGATTATGGTGTAAAAGAGAATGGCGTATTATTTAAGGCATTTGCATCATACGGTCTAGGAAATGATAGGAGCGGTATAGTATTCATCGATATGGAGACTAGAAAAAAATCTCAAGATAATCAATTACAAAGAACGCTCAAATACAAGGATTATGTTATATACCGTAAAAGAATGACAGATAAATATGCGGCAGAATTGATGGAATTCTGCGACAATGTATTGACGAGAGAAAATGTCAGCAAGGCATCAAAGAAACAATTGATGGAATGGTATAATAGATTCAGAGAGATATACACAAAATATGAATTATATAATGGAATATGGTTCATAATATCCGATGATCTGGCTGAGATTATCACGAGCAGGATGAAGAATATTGGTTGCGAAAACTCTGAAGAGATACAATCGCTCATGACGCCGACATTCCAGTCATTCATCAATAGGGAGACAATAGATTTATTGTCAGCAGCAATCAGTATACGCAGTGATGCTACAGCCCTAGAGTTAATAAGAAATGATGATTATGATAGATTCATGAAGACAACATATGGTAGCATAATCAAGAGATTAGTAAAAAAATATGATTGGATACCATTCGGTCACGTCGGTCCAGATTTGTATGATACGAAACATTATTTTCAGGAAATTCGAAAACAACTGCAGGATGATGCAGATTCTTATGTCGATTTGGTGAATAAGTTATCTGCAGCAAAAGACTTCTATACTGATATTGCCGAGAAACAAAAAGCAATAATAAAAAAATATTCTGTAGACAATGACACGATCAGATTGATTAAAGATCTTCATCTGCTTGCACAATTGCAGGATGAACGAAAAGAGACTATTGCAAGGACACACATCAATTGGATAAATAATCTGATGTGGAAGATCGGAACATACTTTAACCTGACTGGCAGGCAAGCTGCAGATATATACCCTGAATATATAGAGAGATGTCTGATTCATGATATGGTGAATCTAGAAGAGTACAAGAAAGACTGTAACAATAAAAGGTCATTTAAGATAATAGAGCCGGATGGCTATGTCGATTATTACGACGAGGAAGCTGAACCGTTCCTAAGCATAATCGAATCAGAGAGGGTATGTGATGAATTGAAAGGGATACCGGCATGTAGAGGCAATGTTACTGGAAGAGTGAAGGTACTAAAAAATTCTGATGAAATATATAAGATAGAAAAAGGAGACATATTAGTCACGACTATGACTACTCCAGATTTTATCCCTGCAATGCGAAAAGCCGCAGCAATAATCACTGATGAAGGCGGAATAACATGTCATGCAGCCATAGTCAGCCGCGAGTTAGGTATACCATGCATAATAAATACCAAGAATGCTACAAGATTATTGAAAGATGATGAGATTGTAGAAGTGGATGCAAATAGTGGAATAGTCAGAAGAAAGACATAACTCTAAAAATCTCCTAATCCTTTCTGCATCTTACTGCGTGTTATCTTCTTGTATGTCTCCCAACTTTTCCTGAACAAGTGCGAGTATTCTTTTTCGGAATGATACTTTTCGACAAATGCTTTCGTTTTAGGGTCCGATGGGTATCCGCTACCGAAATCAATCTTTAATTTCTTCTTTATCTTATCAATCTCTTTTTCACGTGTTACCTTAGCGATTATCGAAGCGGCTCCGACAATAAGATGATTTAAATCTGCCTTATGTTCAACCTGCAAGATTATATCTTTGTCATCGACTTTCTCTTGAAAGTATTTCGTATACGCTTTTATATTCGTTGATGGACAATCAATAATGCATCTGGAGATATTGTCTTCAAGCTTGACTTGAAGTTTATTCAATAATGCGGCTCCATGGTCAGCTTCAAGCCAATTCAGATTCGTGTTTGGAGAAGCTAGTGTATCATCAATCTCTAGTGGTTGGATGATTATCAATTCATAATGTATTATCCTGACCAATTCCTTCAATATATCCTCACGCTGTGTTTCAGTCAATAATTTAGAATCTTTCACCCCTAATGCTTTCAATTCCGGCTCATGTCCTTCAACTATTGCAGCTGCAGCAATAACTAATGGACCAATTAATGGTCCTCTTCCAGCCTCGTCTATTCCTGCAACAAATTTGTTCATACTATTTGCACTATTCCATAAGATTTATAAATATTTGTAAAAGAAATAATAAAAATAGAAATTTCAAGAGACTGAAAGTGATTTATTGTGAATGAGATTAAAAGGGACGAACTGAAACAACTGATTGATTCTCGGCAGACTATTGGTGAGAACTCTCCGGTGCTTCTTGTTGATGTCCGTGAACCGATTGAAATCGAGAATTATGGTAGCATACCTACTTCTATCAATATCCCGATGAATGATGTTTCCAAAGAATTATCCTTGACATCAGAAGATTTCAGGAAGAAATACGGTAAAATCATAAGCAAGGATAAGAAGATAATATTCTATTGCAGGTCCGGTACAAGAAGTGAGTCAGTCGTAAAGACTGTACTTGGTAAAGGATATACTAATATTTTGAATTATAAGGGTAGTGCGCTAGATTGGGCGGATATTGATTCGAACGTTAAGAAGTACTGATATTCAATCTTGGAAAGTATTTTCATTAAATAATATGTCGCTAGGTTTATTACATACTGGGCATACTATGGAAATACCTTTAAGTTTAATCGAATTTATTTTCATATTACAATGAATACATGTAATAGGAAACTCTTCTTGTTGAAGTGTAATCTGAAAATTTTCTTGTTGTACATTTTTTAATTGCATTAGCCGTACCTCTTTGTGTTTAATTATCATATAGTATCATATTTATGTTAGGTATATTAATTTACGTTAGGATATACAACTATATAAACTTTCGGTTGAGAAAATTTTCGATATTATACTCGTTCAGTTGAGAAAATTTTCGATATTATACTCGTTCAGTTGAGAAAATTTTCGTATTATATTTTCATATAATATTTTTATATATTTTCGACAATTTTTACGTATTTTCGAAAAAATACGTTACTGTTAAGTGATTAAATTCGGACCATTTTTTAACCCCTTATTCTTTTTTTTATGGTCATTTATTAATAAAGTATTTATACTTGATGTGCTATCATAGTATAGGTATGAGTAATTTAGAGTAGTTTAAGGTATAATAGACATTTAGGTGTAAGAGATTTAGGGGGTATGTACTTTAAGACATGTAACTTGGAACGTATATAGATGTGTATCTTAAGGTATAATTAAAATGGAAAAACTTGACCCAGACTCTCCAAAACTGACGGAGCATGATAAAGATGTTCTAAGAAAGATTATTGAGCACTCTAGAATTCCTGATAGTAAGATTGCTGAAGACATCGGTATTTCTCCACAGGCAGTTTTTAAGATTAGAAATAAACTTGAAGAGATAGGAGTCATTAAAGGTTACACCCCAATAATTGATTTTAAAAAAATTGGAATCTCTGTTCTTGTAGTACTTATTATACGCGTTAAGCCAGAAATATGGGGTACATATCCTGATTATCTAGTCTCAGAACGAATAGCGAAAATTCCTTACATAATTTCAGCATATAGAGTCGCCGATGCTAGAGCATCACACATTCTGCTGATAGGGTTTAGAAACACTGAGCAAAAAGAGCACTATCTCTCCAATATGCAAACTAAATCTGCAGATCAAATTGAGATAAGAGACGTGTACACTTTCTCAGTAGATCAAGTCATAGTGGATAATAATCCGATGGGACTATTAAACGAGATAATAGATCAGAACGATTTGTCCAAATACGAGTTATTTCCTATTGATAAGTCAAAATTGAAGAAATAACTCTTGATGAATAGCTTTTTATTTCTGTATGAATCATTACTTATGGAGTGACCCTTCATTCCCATACAATTAATAATAAACATATTACTTCTTAATGGTTGTTTATCCCTACCAAACAATCTTATACTTGACTCACTTATGTACATTGTTGGGGGAATTTATATTTATTATCTTATGATTCGTACTCTAGCAGGTATGAGTGGGTAAGCACGAAGTGAGTCTGAATTGTCTGAATTTGTTGTCAAAATTAAAAAATTAAAAAAATTTTGATAATTATTATTTATTGATAATTTATTATTAAAACTGATCATAACTGGTCATAACTGGTCATTAATATGCACGAGGTGTTTTTACAATGAAACAAATCAATGATAGTGATAAAGTGAAACGAATAAAAGAGACTGATGAACTAAAAGAGACTGATGAACTAACAGCAATAAAAGGAAATGAATATACGGGTAAAGGAAATGAATATACGGATTATACGGATACAAAAAACGCAGATATAAGAAAAAGTGCAGAGAATAAAGTTTCAGCGGAAGCGGATATAAAGAAAGGCGTGGGATCGTTTTTTACAGTACGAGGCGTGGGAACATTCAGTCCAGAGACGCTTGTTGATCCGGAACTAATCTTAATATGCAGGCATTGTGGAAAGCCAATAGACCAGTCAATGCTAATAGGACTTTCACTAAAATGTCCATCATGCGGAAAGCCACAAAACGGACACCCGCAAGACTCTACAATAGATCCATATGAAGATATGACTGTCATATGCAAGTATTGCAGCGAGCCAATAAATCAGGCAAAATTAAGGGGAATTTCATTAATATGTCCACAGTGTGGAATGCCGCAGAATGGGAAACCACATCCAAAAACTAATAACGTCTAGTGCTCAATTTGGCAACCTTTTGTGCGTTAATCTATTCCTCGTCTACTGATAAGGAGTAATTTCGAAATTTTCTACCGTAATATAAAAAAAACTTGTTAATATCAATGCGCATACAAAATTCGTTTGTTATTCTTAACCAAGGTTTATTATAGTTAAATACCTCATGATACTATTTAAGGGGAATTAAAATTATATATTATATTTAAGGGGAATTAAAATTATATATTAAAGTCCAATTAATCTGGAGGGATGGATTAATCATGGCAAAGCGAAATATATTCTTTGACAGGAATGTGTTATATTAGATTATTTTGTTTTACTATTTTATTAGCGTGATATGTGATATTTGAAGTTTGTTAGGATGGGGTGAATTGAATGATACATGTGAACAAGTATGGCGTGCTAAATATAGTGGATGAATCAGATGATTCGTTCGGTGAGATTAAAGAGGAATCAATAGAAGTTATTGATTATTGGCAGTCAAGAGGATTTTAGAATCGAATAGCAGATTGCGGATTTTAGAGACGGTTTTTAGATGTATAGGAAGTCAAGTGGAATACAATACTATCTCTATTGTAATTCACGACACAACAATTATGCTAACACAACAATTAATGACACTGAAGGTGGGGAAAAGCCCCGCCTTCCTTTTATTCAAAAGTATGAATGCATTTTTTTTAAATATATATGCATGAGGCGATATAAGGCGATATATTTAAATATACATGCGTGAGGCGATATATATGGCGAACAGTGAAACTATGGAATATGTAGATACGGAATTTGATTACAAAAATAAATTTGATTACAATGATAACTTATCGAATTATTATGGCAACATAGTAAATTTTCATGATGAAAATAGCGTAAATCTTAATTATAAAAATACGTCAGTAGAGAATAAATCCGTTTCGGTATGCATTGTCATCCCGACGTATAATGAGGCAAAAAACATACCTATGCTTTTAAATATGTTATATGCCCAGAAACAACGGATTGATTATCAACGAGAGAATGTTGTGATGAATGTTCTTGTTGTAGACGATAATTCTCCAGATGGCACGGCTGATATTGTGAAATCGTATCAAAAGGAAAATTCACATATATATCTTCTGTCACGCGCTGAGAAAAATGGTCTTGGTGCAGCATATATTGCAGGCATGCAACATGCAATGGAGTTTCTTAACCCAGACATAATATTTGAAATGGACGGGGATCTTTCACACGGTCCGGAATATGTATTACCTATGATACGTAAGATAAATGAAGGAGCAGATTTCGTTATAGGCTCAAGATATGTTAAGGGCGGATCTATCCCAGAAAACTGGGGAATAAAAAGAGTAATGATTAGCAGGATGGCAAACTTATATGCAAAAACTGTCCTTAGAATCAAGAATGTAAATGATTGTACAGGCGGATTTAGGGCCATAAGAACATCAGCACTCAAGCAAATCGACCTGAATTCATTAAAGACTAAAGGATATGCATTCCAAATTTCTCTTCTAGAAGAGATGAGAAGAAATAATGCAATAATGAGTGAAGTTCCAATAGCCTTCAAAGATAGGACGAATGGGATGAGCAAGATGAGAACGCAGGATATACTTGAAGAAGGACTTTTTGTGTTAAGGGCCAGTATGCAGAACATATTTTCTCCTAAAAGGATTCCTATTAGAACACAAAACAAAGAATCTTGGCTTGCTAATAATATGGGAAATTATCCGATAGCAGAAAATCAATTCGCATTTAATGAAATGTCGGGATTAAGAAAAGATCAATCAGAATTCAAACAAGCATTTGGACTGGAAGATTCTTATGAGATGGAAGCTCAAATAAGAGAATAAATCGTAATCATAGCATGAGCATTAGATTTGATTGATTTTGTCAAATCATACTGATTTGACAAAAACTGTTTAGAAATTCTACCTTAAAGTAAAAGTATGTTGTCATTCCCTACCAAAGGTTATTATAGATAGGTGCTTTAAATATATTGTTGGGAGAGAGTATTATATGTCGTCTAATTCATGATCATCTAATGATCATCTAATCCGTGGGGGCGGATTATTTTCTGTTTAGGGGGAAGTTATTTTCTTGGATAACATAAGAGTATTCTGTAAAAATGTAATGAATTCAAAAAATTCGGGGCTCGAGGTGATTAGGGTGGTTATAATGAAATCAAAAAAATATTTAGTTGAAAGTTTTGATAAACACGATAAGGGTTCTGTATTTGATACGGATAATTTGACTGGTAACACTTTGGTCGGAAACATTTTTTCGAGGATGAATTGGGCGGATCTGTACGAAGCAGAGACATGATTGGTTTAAGGAATAGCGAGTTTAGTAGTGAGTTTGAAGATGCTGTTTGCATTTGAAATAAAAAAAGATAAATAAACAAAAAATCAATTATGAAAAAGATATAAAAAAAGAGATAAGAAATCAATTGTAAGATGTAATTATTTATAGAAAAGTATAATGAGGTAATCAAAATGAAAAATAAAAATTTTAATAAAAGAAGTTTGATATTATGGATTGTAGCATTATTGACGCTATTCACAGCTCTTGGTGCTGTATTTGCAATTGCGGTGACGGACACAACACGTCCTACGATAGTTTCTGTGTCGCCGATGAATAATGAGTTGGGCGTCGCAACACACAAAGCAATTATGGTACAGTTTAGTGAACCAATGAACTCGAGCACAATCAATGAGAACACATTTACAATAGTGCAGAGATCAACTCCACCTAATGGATCGTTATCTTCAGAATATAGATCATTGCAACTTAATGGCGCGGTATATTATAACGGCCTAGAAGCAACATTTGTTCCAGACACAGTAGGAAGAGGGAACCCTATGCAGCCAAACCAGGAATTCGGCAATGTATTTACTGCAACGATAACGACAGGAGCAACGGATCTTGCCGGTAATTCGCTTTCACAAGACTATACGTGGAGTTTTGGCACAGGTAACGAGCAGTTTTATACTGACAACTCAACCTCGCAGTTGAATCAAAGTTCAGCTCCGATTATTGCACCTATTGCACCAGAAGTTATTCCACCATCGACACAGCCGCCAGTTACAACTGCGCCAGCTACAGTCACTCAAGTAACAACAAGCACAATTCCTTGGGCATTTATTGGTGGTGCAGCATTTTTGCTTTTGATAATTGCACTAGTAATATTTAGTTTTGTCACAAGACCTGCAAGTCAAAGGAACACAATAAGCAGTAGCAGTCGAACAAGCATTCGAACTTCGCGTCCTAATCCATTTGGTGATGTACACCCGGTTGCGGACATTGAAGGAATCGGTCCAAAATATAGTAAAGGACTTAATGCAATAGGGATTAAGAATACCAAACAGTTATGGAATGCAAACCCTGCAAAAGTAGCACGTGCAACAGGCGCTTTAGTTGGCGTGGTCAAAAGTTGGCAACACATGGCTGAATTAGCTAGTGTTAAGGATATCGGCCCACAATATGCAGAACTTCTAGAGAGATCTGGAGTACATAGTATTGATCAACTTAAGAACTATAATGCGACTGAATTACTTAGTATGGTGCGCGAGAAAGAAAATTCTCTTAAAATAAATATTCAAGGAAATACACCAGGCCCAGCTCTTGTAGAGAATTGGATAGCTGAAGCACGAGATCATACATTCACTAATCCTGAAGAAGGACAAACAGCATAAATTATGTGGTCATAAATAAATCAGATAGTCATACATAATGATTATTGATTATATTGAGAATGATTTAGTAAATTATGGAGGAATGATATACATGGAATCACAAACAGTAAAAGGTATTGGAAAAGATTTTGACGCAACAAAGAAGCAGGTTTTATCTGAGTTCAACAAAGCAAAGACAAAAATGATCGAGGCACAACAACATGCTGAAAGTTACATAGCAGAGAATCCTAAGAAAGCTACAGCGATTGCTATAGGAGTGGGTGCGGCCGTTGGAGCAGCCATAACAGCATATATGATTAAAGAAAAAAGTAATCATAACAAAATATTGGATGAAAAGAAAGTAGCGATAGAACAGGAGTAATATCTATCTGACTATATGATCATGGATATAAAAATGCTTAAATATTTTTTTTAATACTTTTATATTTATTAATTTTAGAATAAGGTAACTGAAATGAAATCAAAAGAACAACATCAAATATCTTTCATCAGAAAAAAAATTCATACATATCTATTCAATAATGGGATATAACAGATATTAACCAAAAAAAGATAAATATAGTTTTACAATTGGAGATGAAAAAATGAAAAAAATGAACAAGAAAGGATTAAGTGGCTTTCTATTATGGGCAGTAGTATTTTTGATAGTAGCATTAGTTGCTGGAATGTTCGGATTTGGAGTGATTTCAGGAACATCTTTTGTAATAGCCCAATGGTTAGCAATAATATTTTTAGTATTATTTGCAATATCAGTAGTAGCTCACGTAGTTAAAAATGCTTAAACACATATTTAATTAAGCAATTATTAAGCAATTATTAGAGGGGAAACTAAAATGAAAACAAGCCTTATCATATTTGGAGTAATCTTTTTGGTTGTTGGGGGATTATTGTATTTTATGCCGATGCAAGTAGTTAGAGCTGATACGACCACCGTAGGAAATGGAAATATAGATTCGCGTACATCATCCGCAAGGGTAACAGTGCCTGTGGAATGGTCGCTTGCATCTGTAATTATTGGTTTTGTTTTATTCATACTTGGCTTAACAATTCCTGGTCCAATTGCTAGACGTGACTCCAGAAAAAATCTTCATGATAAGGATTCTTATGATAAAGTAATCGAGTCAAAAGAGAACATTGAAGTCGGGGATGGAAATAAACGCAGGATAGTTAGGGAACATATTGAGACACATACATCAAGAAAAGACAATAATTCTGATTAGATTTGAATAGGATAAGCATTTAGAATAAGAGATACGAATTAGATAGGAGGCAACAAAATGGCTAAAATCAGTAGAGGAGGAAGAATGACCGCAGCAAAGAAAAGAGCTGCGAAAAGTGCAGGTGGCAAGGGAATGGTAAAGAATAGGCCTGCAGGAAAAAAAATAATGAGAACTTAGGCCAAACAATACTTCATTACATGTCGGAAAGATTAAAGTTGGGGTGAAAAAATGATATGTATGAACAAATATGGTATTCTAAAAATGGTAGACGAAATAAATTGTGACACCATAGACACAGAAAATCTGATAGACTTACTGAATGAGAGCATTGAGATAGATAGATTAATCTAGAGACAATAGATAATAACAGATATCATTTAAGATTCGATGATTAATAGGTAAACAAATGAGTGAAAGCGAAAAAGAACATGGTTTTATGGATGTGATAAAGAGTGTATTAGGTTCCATCTCTCAAGTAATATTGGCAAGCGTACTTCCGCCGATAGCGGAGGGTGCAGAAAGCGTAATGAAGAAAATTGAAGATAGACTGGTCATTATAGAAAAAAGAATCATTAGGAAGATATATTCTCTTATGTTAATATGTGTTGGAGGACTATTTCTGGTATTTTCACTTTTGTTCTTTCTGATTGAGTATTTAAACTGGAGCAAAACCACAGCATTTTTTTCTATAGGAATACTGATTTTTGTGATAGGACTTCTACTAAAAATAGGAGAATCAGATAAATAAAAAATAGTAGGTGAAAAAAATGGCACGAAAACAAATTAAGAAACACGCTAAGAATAGTTCTGATTTGAGACAGAGAACGCATGATCGTGTCGATAAGATAATGGACAAAGCTGAAGATATTAGAGATAGGAGCAAGGAAGGGATCGATAATATGAAGGAGAAAGCAGAGATGATGAAGGACGATGTGGACGGGTATATTAAGAAAAATCCAGAGAAGTCCGTATTGATTGCTGCAGGAGTCGGAGTAGTCATTGGAGCATTGATTGCAGCTGCTATGATGCGCAAGCGATAATTACAAATGACGTTTATCTAGATGAAATAACATTTATGGAGGACAAAATGGAAACCAAAAAAGAAATCGCTATAGAACAATTAGTGCGTGAAGATGCTAATTTGGAAAATAAGATAGATTTCGATCAAAATATCAGTACACAGGAAGACGAGAAAAAAGGTAAAGAACTTATTAATGTGGATTCGAAAAAAGTTCTTGATAATGTGGATTCTAATAAAGAATTGAGTAACGTGGATTTGAAAAAAGAATTTACTGATGAAGATGCTCGTATTATAGGCACTAAACTAGGTACAAAATGGGACAGATTTAATGTGGACCAATTTAGGAAAGGTATAAATTTCGAAGTAGAGTTAGGAAAAAAGAATGCAGATACAGATGCTTCAAGAAATGATCCAATGATTCCAGGCAAAATTGCGTTTACACATCTGATTGAATTTCCGAATTACTACGATAATTTAAATCAGATGGTAGAAAATAGAACATTAAAGGATGTTCTTTAAATCTTATTTCCTTATATCATTGCACGATGGCCAAGCATATAGATCATTATGAAAGAATAGTTCCATTCATCATATTTATACTGGCTTTAGTTCTATTGTTCGCATTAATCAAGCCTGTTATAACTATAATCTTGAGCAGTATTCTTTTAGCATATGTCACCTTTCCTATATATAAGAGAGTAAGCAAGAAAATATCGCACAAACTTTTTTCTATCAGTTTATCCTTATTCGTTGTCTTTATCATCATAATGATTCCATTTTCTTTTTTAGCATTCGAGATAACGCAGCAAGGATATCAATTCTATAATTCATTGTCTAACAAGATAGATAAAGGGTATGTGTTTGGTTTTGGATGCATCAGTGCAGATTCGAAAGTATGTATGCTACTTAACCAGGCCGAAACATTCAGTTCGCAGCAATTGTCAAAATACGGTCTTGATAAACAACTGCAAAAAGTGTTGCCGATGTTAGAGCAGAAAATCTCTCAATTCGTAATTAAATTGCCTATAATAATCGCGGAAATCTTCCTTACCTTTATCTTTGCATATTATATCCTGAAAGATTGGGAAAATATTTTAAAACAGATAATATATCTAGTACCTCTTAGGACTAAGACAACAAATAGGATGGCCAAGGAATTCGGTAACGTGACGTACACTGTGGTTTATGCGCAATTATTTGTTGCATTGATCCAAGGAGCCGTTGCAACTATCGGATTCTATATATTTGGTGTCCCATTCCCTGTGATTCTAGGGATACTTACAGCTTTCTGTACCTTGATTCCGACAGCCGGAACAGCGATAATTTGGCTGCCTTCATCGCTATATCTGATTTTAAGCGGATATTATTCTCACAATTACTGGATTATGTATAAAGGCATTGGTCTATTATTATATAGCTTTTTTATAATCAATCTTATTGATAATCTCCTGCTAGCAAAAATTGTCCATGAAAAAGCTAAAGTGAGTCAGATAAGCATAATCATCGGAGTAATAGGCGGTGCAGTAATGTTTGGGATCATGGGCATATTTATCGGTCCAATATTATTACCTTTACTCATAACGTATTTTGAAACGTTCAAAGAAAGATTTAAGTGATTGTAAGTACTAACCTGATGCAGATGGACATAGAAATATAGAATTCGGATAATTTTACTTTTACTGCATAGAAAATTTTTCGAATATCTCCTTGATTTCATCCATTGTGTTAGTATGACTGATTTTCTCTCTTATAATAGCGCCTTTCTTTATTCCCTTAGTGAAATAGTTGGCTTGGACTTTGACATACTTAAAATTGACATCAAGTTTTTTTGCATGGTCCAAATACTTATAGAACATCTGAATCTGATCCTGTGGACCATAATTATCATATTTTTTGTTAGTCAAATAATCATTGCATTGTTTGAACAATAATGGATTTCCACGTGCAGCTCTTCCGATCATCACATAATCACAACAGGTTTCAGTAATCATCTGCAACGCGGACTCGGGACTTGTAATATCGCCATTGCCTATCACCGGAATATTTACTGCATCCTTTACATCCTTGATATATTGCCAATTAGCTCTGCCTGCGTAGCCTTGGATTGCGACTCTTCCATGGACAGCAATTGCACTCGCTCCATTATCCTCGATAATCTTTGCAATTTTTACGCCGACAATATTCTTGAAATTTATGCCTGCACGGATTTTTGCCGTTACAGGAAGATTCGTTGCATTGACAGTCTTATAAATTATTTCACCAATCTTGTTTGGCCTGTTCATCAATGCCGAACCTGCTCCTTCTTTGATAATTTTAGTAGCAGGACAACCGAAGTTTATATCGATTGCGTCAAAATGATATTTTTCAGATATATATCTTGCTGCTTTAGCCATATTATCTGCATTTTGACCGAACAATTGTACAATGACAGGTCTTTCTTTGGATATGGAATTAAGCATAAACGCTGTTGCTTTATGATCTCTTGAGACGGCATTTGCTGCAACCATTTCGGTATATACAGCACTTGCACCATTTTCTCTACATAGCAACCTGAATGCAACATCATTTATTCCCGCCATAGGTGCGAGTATTACTTTACCGGAAAGTGTGGGGAATTTATGCATCTAATATCTCCTTTAGATTTTTTAATACTCTGCTTGGTTCTTTTATCAAAATAGCATTCATGCCTATATTTCTTGCGTATTCAATATTTTCCTTATCGTCATCAAAATATGTTATGTCAGGATTGTCGAAACCTGAAACTTTGGAGACTAATTCCAACAACTGAGGTTTTAGCATCTTATGTTCATACGATAAGATGACGTAATCAAATTCTTTGAGAAAGTCGAAATGTTCGTCTAAAATATCAATCCTTTCAGGAAAATTGTTTGTGCAGATGATTTTTTTAATCTTATGGATATCAAGTAATCTTGCGATCTCTTTCTTTTTTCCATTCAATTCGTACCCTTCCTGTAATATTTCCAGTATTTCTTCTTGATTTTTTTGTTCAGACCTGAACTTCCATTCAGTAAATGCATAATCCCAAAAATCCTTGCCTGAAATAAGTCCTTTCTTATATTTCTTCATCATATCTGATTTCAGGTATATATCTTCAATAATATTTATTGGAACGGCATATTTTTTATGAATGTTCTTTATGAAATTCTCTGTTCCATTCATGAAATATACTCCATCCAGATCCAATATGACGGCTTTCATATCAAGAAGGAACAGGGAAGTATTTATTAATATTATCTAATAATAAATCCATAGACTATATAAATAGGAGTTGATGTTTTATATTATGCGAGTCCAATATAAGCAGAAATGTGCAAAATGCAAGAAGAACTACGTCCTGGCTACATCTAGAACATCGTATGTATTATGTTATGATTGCCAGAAAAGTTCTTTATCAGGAGAAATAACAGATCCGTTCTTTAAGAAATTGTTTGATATACCTGAAGAGTATTATAAAGAGAACGCCTTCTTAAGAAACATCAAAGCCAACTATCTAAAATATCATTCTCTGACAGATACTCAGATGTCTGCATTCGAAAAAGTCGTTGCAGAAATGAAATCATCTAAGTGATATTTCTTAAGATATTTTACTTTTTCACAAGTGTATAAACTACTACTCTATTAAATGCTCCATACTTAGGATCTATTGTGTTAAAGAATTGATTAGTAAAAAATGTTTTGTCATATGCATAGAACGTAACATTTTCCTCAAAATAATAGTGTTCTTTTAGAGTTTTAATGTACTCTTCAGACTTAGGTGTATTTGCCAGTCTAGATGTGACAAGTAATACTTTTGTTGCATTAATAGAATTCACATCGTTCGAATCCTGTATGGCTATTACTCCTAGAGGTTTGAGACATGCATACACAGCGTCCTCATTTTTTTCTGTTAATATACAATGTGGATTATAATAATATGATAGAGGCATTGCTTCATACCATGACATAATAGCTATTTGGCTGACATTTTTCTCGCCTATATACTGAGTTATTTTTTTCCAATCATCTTTGGTGTGAGTGTTTTGTTGTATAATAACGCAACTTAGTGTTAAGATAACTATTATTATGAGTGTAATACTTTTTATCTTCTTAGGAAGCGTGTTTAGTCCTAATGCTATTATCAATATGAATGGTATTACTGCGAAAGATGTGTGACGAGTTGAATATATAGGCAATAATAATATAGTTATAAGTAAGGGAATAATTATTGGTAACGTAAACCACAATAATAGGAGGGATTTTTTTTCTTTTGACAATAAAAATACCACAATCAAAATTAAAAATATCACCATTAATAAAATTCCAAACATCGGAGAGACTATACCTATGGAGAATTGTCCAAATGCTTCTAATAAAGTAACTAGAACTGGTTGCGTCCATGCTAATACTCCAGAACTATAATTATTAGTTATAATACGAGGAATAATCAACAGCCAAGGAAGATATAATAACAGTATAGTTACTTGAGTTATTATCCATTTCCAATTCATTTTATGAAATAGACAATATATGTTTTGCGCAAGAATAATACAAATTCCGAACACATACGAATACATCATTAATGCGCTAGATATAATGTATCCTATCGTATTAATCTTAGAATCATTTTTCAGATATTTAATATAAAAATACATTGATAGAAGGCTTGTGAGAAATAATAATGTATACGCTCTAGCTTCTTGCGCATAAAGTATACTTATAGGACTTATAGCTAATAATAATGCAGCGTATATACCTATTTTCTTGTTAATAAGATTTCCAACAAGATATATCATATATACCGAGGCTACACTCAATATGACAGATAATGATCTAATAGCTATAGCTGACATTCCGAATAATTCTATCCAAAAGTGTAGAATAATATTATGCAATGGAGGTGTAGGATCCAGTGTCCAAAAGATATCTTTGACACTTTGAAGTCCAGTATGTACCGAAATAGCTTCATCAGTCCAAACGCTCTGGGAATTGATATTATACGCTCTAAGCAATATAGCCAGCAGTAGAACAATTAAGATAAGATATTTCTTTTTGGAATCAGAATTTTTGATCATATTCTTTCTTCTCTGACAATAGTATAAGGGTTCAGTACTTAAAGTTTGCTCTTATCTTCCCCAAATGCTTCGGACTATAGAAACCTATCTGTTCATTCCATAATTTAAGACTTTTGTGACCATTAATATATAAGGAACTTTTTATTGAATATCCTTGTGGAATTCTAGAATCTTTATGTTTATAATTATATAATTCTGATATTTTGAAATTAATTGATTTAAGGAAATCTGATATTTGTTTGATAAAATTTGCACTTTTTGAAGTCAAATTTATTACAGGGTAATTCGGATAATCTTTATGTCCTTTCTTAAAAGATATACATCCATCAGTATCGAAAGCACCTCTAATAAATGCTATAACTAATTTTTCTTCCCTGAAAAATATTTCAGGAATTTTCAAAGTTGGATACTTAACTCCAGAGGGCAATCCTATAACATTAGTCAGATAATTATATATAGATTTCGAATAAACACTGAAACCATAAGTAGTCTGAGAATCATGATACTTCATTCGAGGAAACATTCCAAATACTTTTTCAAATTTTGGACCAATAATTTGATGATAAAATTCTTTCTCATCTTTAGGATTACCGACCACTTTAAGAGAATATTCGTTCTTTTTTCTTCGATATCCAATACTCCCGTCGCCAGCAAATATTCCACAAAGGTACGCTAGATCTTCAGAAATTGCATTAGGAATTATTATTCCTATTTTTTTATCGTTTTCAGACATATCGCGTAACATATTATCAGGAAATATGCGTAGATAAATATGTTTTACGTCTATATGTCCAGTGAGGGAAGTGAATTGTTTAACAAACAAACAATGGAACGAACCTGATAAGAAAAATAGCGGGGATCAGATTTGAATTCATCGATTGAGACGCGCTAACATCACAACCTCTGATGACCTCAGGGTTATGAGCCCTGCGAGCACTCCTGTCTGCTCTACCCCGCTACGATAGACCAGAACAAGGATTTATTTAAAAAGCTATTGATACAAAATTAACTTTTAAAATATTATATAGAAAAATAAAAAATTACGCCGAGGGGGGGATTTGAACCCCCAAATCCTTGCGGACACCAGATTTTTGTATGTAATGCGCAGTAATCTAAAGCACGCATTGTGCTTAGCAATCTGGCGCAGTACCAGGTTGTGCCACCCCGGCTTGGATAACCTAGAATCTAGAACAGGACGGTGTTTTATAAAGTTTTTCTAAAAATTTTGGCAAAAATATATAAAGACTGGATTATAGGGTACATTATGAAAATCAACTATTCAATATTCTTGCTCGTATTACTGATTGTGCCTACAGTTTATGCTGCTGTGAATTATGGTGATAAGAGCATACTCCGTAGTGTAGTGACCATAAATAATAGTTTTATCATCTCATCGACCAGCACTTCTTATGATATTAAATTCATCAATGCTTCCGTAAATTCGTTTCCAAGAAGCGATTCCAGGCAAACGGTCACTGATTTATCTACTGAACCGAATGCTGATATAGGTGATAAGATTACCTTCTTGTATAATAATCCTACTCAAAGTTCTTATGATTTGCGTATTGATGCTCAAGTGACTTCTACAAGTATGGTTGATGAGATTAAATTACCAGTAAATTTTCCATTGAATAATTTGGATAGTTCATTATATTCGTATCTTCAGCCTACTGAGATAATTGATGTTACTCCTGAAATAAAGAATTTGGCTTCAGAATTGATTGGTGATAAGACTGACATGTATGAGATAGAATATGCTTTTGCTGAATATGTTAGGAAGAATGTCGCTTATGATTTGAGTACTCTGAGTAGTAATGTCGATCAGAAATCTTCTTGGGTGCTTGAAAATAAGCGTGGGGTCTGTGACGAGATAACTAATTTGTTCATTTCACTTAATAGGGCGGCTGGTATACCGTCAAGGTTCGTCTCAGGTATAGCTTATACTAATCTTGATGACGTGTTTGGCAAGTCTTGGGTACCGCATGCTTGGGCGGAGATATTTTATCCTGGCTATGGTTGGATACCTTATGATGTGACTTATGGCGAATATGGTTTTATTGATGCTGGGCATATTAAATTGGCTGACTCTCAAGAATCTTCTGGTTCATATGTGAATTATAATTATCTTGGAAATAATATTAAACTGCAACCTGGTCCAATTGATACTGATGTAAAAGTATTGAGTTATGGAGATATTGTTCGTGGCAGATACAATTTTGTTGCTGACGCATATTCTGATGAAGTAGGATTCGGTTCTTATGATATGTTGACTGTCAATGTTGAGAATACTCAAAATTATTATTTAGTCGCTGATTTATACCTTGCCGATACTGAGGGTGTTAGTATCATAGAAGACTCTAAAGAGACTGTATTGAACAAGACTATACATCGTAAAGAGGTATTGCTTAAGCCTCATCAATCATCAACCGTATATTGGATCGTCAAGATTGATGATGCTTTGGATAAGAACTTCGTATACACGTTCCCAATGACTGTATATAATACTTATAATGAGACCAGTACGTCGTTCATTACCTCCAAGCGAGATTACAAGTTTATTGACGAACAATTCTTTAAGGACTTGTTGGCATCGAAGGTTGAGGAATCATCAAAACCTTATTCGAAGAATATTTACCTTGATTGCAATACGGATAAGAGCAGCATGTATCTTGAAGATACTGTGAACATTGATTGTGTCCTGGACAATAGGGGCGATAAGACTTTTGACAGTATACAAATTTGTATGGATGATAATTGCACTAAACAAGGTCTGGCTTTGGAGAAGATACAATTACATTATTCCAAGAAGTTTGATAGTGAAGGATTAAAAAACATTGAAGTGAAGACATATAATGATGAATTCACGAAAGTCAGTTACTTACCTGTAAATGTATTGGACAAACCTAATGTGTCAGTCAATGATCTAACATATCCTGATGTTGTAAATTATGCTGAACCATTTGACATAACATTCACGTTATCCAAAGTTTCTAAATCTTCTCCTAAGAATCTTAGGATAGTCCTTCAGAGCGAGACGAATAAAGTTGAATGGACGTTCCCAGATTTTGCTGAAGATAAGGCATTCACAATAAAATCCGGCGGAGAGACGATGAAACCTAATCTGAATAAGTATCAGATAACAGTATATTATGAAGATGAAAAAGGTAATCCATACAATTCGGAAAAAGATTTCATCATAACGTCTCATGCTACATTCCTGGAGAATATATTATTGTATGCCAATTTGATAGGACATGCTATTGAGCAGGTGTTTACAGGATAAATTTGTAGAATGGGGATTATGGTTTAAGCGAGACTATAGCTTTAGTCTGCACTGGAACAACAATTGCTCGCAGTCTCAGAAGATAATTATACTTCTTCACACCATTCTATAAAATTTTTAGAAGTAAAAATACATAGCCCAGAATTGTAGTTGTGCTAAAAAAGTACTAGTTCATGGAGGGATATCTATTCAATTATTTTTTCTTTCCTTTAGTTCTAATCTCGCGAGTATCTGCAGGGAGTTTCCCCTTCAGCCTAGTACGATTGTAAGTCACGGCCGCACCGATGATATTTTTCAGAGCGCGTTCATTGATTCTGTCGCTCTCGTAGAGATCAATCGCTCGCCATTTATTGCCTTCAAGGCCGGCGTTGAAGAGCTTGTCCGGATCTGGAAGGTTTGCGCCTTGAGCGAAAGTCAGTTTTACCTTATCCTTGTGAGCGTTGGCCACCAAGATTAGTCCAGTGTGAGACCAACATGGAGATCCCATCCATTTCCATTCCTCGATTATCTCTGGGTCAGCATCATGAATGATTTTACGAAGGTTGGCGAGCATTTTGCCGCGCCAGTCCGTAAGGTCTGCGATATATTTGTCAATAAGTTCGGATGGTTTAGCTTTTTCAGATTTCATTTTAATAATAATATAAAAGAACTATTTAAACTTTATTAAATTAAAATCATACAGTATGATGATATTACTTCATCGCATTGGCTTCGCGTTTTCTCGTCAAATTTTTAAATACCATGTCATATGCTATTCTATATTTTATGATAGATGATTTAGTTTATGGGTGATTAGATGATTGATAAGATTGTTCCGGATACTAGCGTTCTTATAGAAGGTATTTTATCTAAGAAGATTGAGCATGACGAGATATTGCCTAAAGAGATAATAGTTCATGAGGCATCACTTTCTGAACTAGAGGCTCAGGCCAATACTGGCAGAGAGATAGGATACATGGGTCTTGATGAGATAAAAAAATTATTAGCATTATCTAAGGATAAGAAATTTGTTGTAAAATTCGGCGGAGAGAAACCTTCAGAAGATGATATTGCTAGGGCAAGGAAAGGCGGTATTGATTCTTTGATAAGAAATCTTGCTTATGAATTGAAAGCGACACTTGTTACAGTTGACAAAGTTCAGGCATTGACTGCTGAAGCCAAAGGCATAGATGTGATATTGATCAAATTAGAAGTTACGCCTAAGCCATTAATTTTAGAGAAATATTTTGACGAAACAACAATGAGCGTACATCTGAAAGAGAATTGCAGACCAAAAGCTAAGAAAGGCGTTCCAGGCAATTGGAAGTACGTAGAGATATCGGAAGAAACATTGGATAAGGATGCGATGAAGACAATCGCAAAAGATATTATTGAAGAGACTGGCATGCGTAATGATGCGTTCATAGAGATTGAGAGGAAATATTCTACGATAGTGCAATTAGGAAAATTCAGGATAGTCATAACTAGGCCGCCATTTGCTGATGGTTATGAGATAACTGTTGTGAGGCCTGTGAAGAAATTAAGTTTCACAGAATATGCTTTAAGTCCAAAACTTAGAGAAAGAATTGAGGATCAGGCAGAAGGTATATTGATTGCAGGAGCACCAGGACATGGTAAGAGTACATTCGCGCAGGCTTTAGGAGAATTCTATCTATCACAAAATAAGGTCGTAAAGACAGTCGAGGCTCCAAGAGACTTAGTGTTGCCTGATGAAGTTACACAATATGCAATAACTTATGGTACATATCAGGAAATTCATGATATATTATTATTATCTAGGCCGGACTATACATTGTTCGATGAGATGCGTAATACTGAAGATTTCGAATTATTCTCTGACTTAAGATTATCGGGCGTCGGAATGATCGGGATATTGCATGCTACAAATCCAATTGATGCTATACAAAGATTTATCGGCAGGATAGAACTTGGTGTCATTCCTCACGTCATGGATACTGTAATATTCATAAAGAATGGTGGTGTAGAAAAAGTATTTGCCGTAGGACTAGAAGTAAAAGTACCATCTGGGATGATGGAAGCAGATTTAGCCAGACCGATTGTTGTAGTTAATGATTTTGAGACAGGTAAATTAGAGTTTGAGATATATAGTTATGGTGAGGAAACAATTGTTGTTCCAGTGCAGACTAAAGCTATAAGCCCTGCAGCCGAACTTGCAGCAAAAGTCGTCAAACAAGAATTCTTGAAACTATCTGACTTTGTTAAAGTTGAGATGATAACCAATGATAGATGCATAGTATATGTTCCCGCAGCCAGAAAGCCGCTCATAATAGGAAAAGGCGGATCGACGATTGAACAGATTGAGAAGAAACTCGGATTAAGTATTGATGTGAGAGAGATGAATGATAAGACTTCATCAAGAAATGAGACTGCACAGTATCAAGTCAAATTTGACAAGAAAAATATAACGTTCTTATTGCATGAAAGAAGTGCTGACAAGGATACAGATATATATATCAATGATGAATATCTATTGACTGTCAAGAGCGGAAAGAATGCTGTGATCAAATTGAATAAGCAGAGCACTCAAGGTAAAGAGTTGACTCATGCTATCAATGAGAATCATAAGGTAGAATTGAGACAGTAGATTCATGATGCATTATAGATGCCTATTATTGGCAGGGATTCTTCTTCTGCAGTCTCATAAGTTTCATATATAGAATTATTATATTTATTTATGATATTCTTCGCTGTTATATGAAAACCATTTATAGTCATATCTATAGAATAGAATCAGTATTTATATTATTTATGGATATGATGATGAATATACCATAAATTTATAAATCGTTGCTATTATAAAATGGTACTGTTTAGGGTGTGAGTATGTTTACTACGTATTTGCTTCGATGTGTTGAGGATGTATCATGATTGATATGACGAAAGGCGAGGTTGTTATGGAGGAAGGTTTAGTAAGAGTTATCAATTGTTACAAACGCAACAACTTGGCTAATGTTTTTGTCGATTATTTGGCACATCCAAAAGACATACCATTGGAACATTTTATCTTCATATATAATACATTCTGCGAAGTCCATAAAGTTAAACCTGATGCAGATAAGACAGCTTTATTTGTTCTGAGAATGAATGATGCGTATATCAACAATCCTAAGAGTCCTAGAGGAACCAATTTCACCATTGATGATCACTATAGAAGACTCATGATACGACCACATTGTTTTGAAAGTCATGATGAGAGATATAAAGATAAGAAGACGAGATATTTCGACGACAATATATACACAAGATTCGTCGGTTATACTACGAGTTTAACAGACACTATCGATACAAATAAGAGATTTGCAGAATTAGTGGCGAAGCATTTCAATAAGGCGTGAAATAATTCCCAAAAAAAATTGTATGATATTTTATTATTATTGATGATTTTACTTAACTCAATTTCTTCCAGATTGCTTCAGCATATTTCTGTGCAGCAAGTGGACCATTAGCAGTTATTATATTGCCGTCAATAGTAACATTCTCACCAGTATATCTTGCACCCTGCTGTTCTAGATATTCTGATGTATTAATCCCGAGTTCATCATCCTCGCCATCCCATACAGTCGCATTCTTGCCGACTAATAATCCACCTTTTGCAAGTATAGTCGGACTCCAACATATCGCTCCTAATATCTTATTATTCTTGACAGCATTCTTTGCGATGCTCACAGAATTGTTATCGCTCCTAACAATAGGCGTTCCTGGACCTCCGATGAATACTATGGCATCATAATTACTCACATTCAACTCGCCGAGCGTATGTTCTACATTGAATGTACCGCCGACAGAACCTACTGCTGTCCCCTTCTTTGTACTATATACATCAACAGTTGCTCCATGATCCTTGAAATATTTGTATGGAGTTCCAAATTCTGTATCTTGATATCCCTTCGGAGATATGATCATTGCAATCTTTTTCATTGTTTCACCCGTCGTGTTCTGGTTAAGATTATTACTATTGTTTACTGTGTCATATATTGTTTTATTCTCGATCTTATCGGTGCATCCTGTAGCATTAATCATCAATAATATTATGACTAACAGCATCAATAAATTTGATTGTGTATATCTTTTCTTCATTATTATATCCATCATCTATATTATGCACTCAGGTTTTGGCATTTTAATCTTTTTTAATGTCTTCTGATAGATTTTCTTTTCCTGACCATAAATTTTCTCGACTTTTTAGGTATTGATATATACTTCTTTCCACTCTCTTGAAATCTTCTTCGCCTTTGTGATTTTCCGCGTTTGAATATATATAGAAATTCTTAGTGGTTCTCTTACTTGCATTGGAGTCTTCCAATGATATATGGATACATTCGAAGCTGTCTGACTCAATATTTATGTTGATGTAATGTTTTTGCTTTGTCTCTGTATTTTTTTCTGGCCTGAAATTTTGGTTTACATATATGGAATATGCGTCTTCATCACATTTTATTGTGACGTCTTTATCTTTGAATATTTCATTTATGTCTTTCTCGAGTGTCTTATAAGAAAAGATTTTTTTCCATTCTATCATGTCTATTGGTACAGCACCTTTAAGCTCTGTTTCATATCTTACTTCTGTATTATGAATGTGGTTTATCAGTTGGTTTATTGTTATTACCATTATATTGCCTCTTGTGATGTTACAATCATTATGACATACAGTTTTTATAATCTGATTCCGTCCTTTATCTTTATTCCTTCGCTTTTTAACATCCTGATTTTCTTTTGGGAATCCTTGATGCCACTATATCCGCCAATCCGTCCATCAGTATGTATTACGCGGTGGCATGGCACGATTGGCGCATATGGATTTCTTTTCAATGCTTGGCCGATTGCTCTAGGCGAACTCTTCAAAATTTTGGCAATCTCTCCATAACTCATCGTCTCTCCTCTTGGGATCTTTTTTGTTATAGTATAGACTCTTTTTTGAAATGGTGTAATTGGTGTAGGCATGATTGTCATAGAAATATGGAATTTATGGTAGAATAAAAATGTTATTAAAGATATATGTTCTTATCGAACAATAATTCTTAAATGCTTATCTTATATGTTTAATTTGATTGGATTTGCGAATGCTTTTTGGAAGTATTCTTCGCTATAATACGCATTATCCATCCCTTTTCCAAGACTTTGTCTTATACTATCAAGCGAGCACACAATCCTAGGATACAAGTTTTTGCCTCCCTTACTATCCTTATATTCCCACTTGGAACCTAGTCTTATGATTATCTCGTTTCTTATTTCGCTACAGAAAGGCATTTGGTCATGTGTCGGGTCAATTATTAATGTCCCTGATATCACATCTTTTGCATTTTTTGTCATAATGAACGGAAGAATATCATATCTATGATCTCTGCCGACGGCATCAACTAATGCTGCATTCGGGTAGCCTGCTTCAAATAATGATAATAGCAAATTTCTTGATGATTTTGTACAGCAGAAATCCGGAAAACTCCCTCTTAAATTATATTTTTTCCCAAGTACATAATGAAAATATGAAATTTGATACGCCTTTTCTATGTGTACAGTTAATTCTTCGATTGAATTCACAAACATTGAACACGGACTATTTATAGAAGGATATTTCTCGGTTAATTTTCGTATTTTTTCTGAATCATCATCCTCAAAAAATGGCACATATTTTCTAAGTAATTCTTCATTTATATTATCGAAATTAGATTCAGAAAGATTAATTCCAGTATGTTTTTGCATTTCTTTTTCAAGTGCTATCGTATTTAATGCAAAGCCATCAACAAGTTTTATCTTCTGCATATTCAACTTGAAGAAACCCTCAATCATATTGATATGAATAGATTTCTATTTATTAATTTTATCCGCGTGCTCTACTTTTAAGTGGATAATCTGTGGCTAATTTTTTTCCACTTCAAGCATTCTTCATGTCATCTTCTCTTGGCTATATACTTACGTGCATCATAACCTAGATAACATAATAAAAAAAGAATTAGTACTTTATCTTGCAGCGTCAGACTGTCTCTCAAGTTCTAGTTTCTTAGAGATTGCAGCTGAAGTAGCCTGCAGTTGATAAGCATTTATTATCTCATCAGCTAATGTCTGTGCCGAATCTTTTCTAGCATTGAATGACTTTGCGAATGCTCCCTGAGTCATCTGCCTCAACGCCAAGTCTACTCTTCGCTGTGGAGCACATTCTAATGCCTTAGGATATCTTGCACCACCATATTCAACTGCTACAACTTCTTCTCTTGGTGCTGCATTCTCTAATGCTTTGACGAATACCTCTACAGGATTCTTCTTCAACTTATTCTCGATTATGATGAATGCTTCTTCAACTAGATGATATGTTGTTTGGCCCTTGCCAGTACATTGTCTTGAAGTAATCTTGTGCTTCTTTGACCTATGTCCTGGTACCATCAACTTATTGATTAATCTTTCAACTATAAATATTTTTGACTTATAGAACCTATTACCAGCATACCTTGCTCCAGTCTTGCTGACAATCATTGGATTAGTATTGATATATGGTGCAACACCTAAATCATCCACTTTAATCTGGGAACAATCCCACTTTCCGAATGCTAAAACCTTATCCATTTTTTGAACCCTCGAATATTATTGTCTAAACTATTATGTGTACTAGTATGAGGAATTTTAGGTCATTTATAAAGATTTTGATTAAAAAAAAGTTATGGATAATACTCAAAAGCACCTATATCAGGAGCTCCTCCAGAAGGATAAGGCACAGACTTACCATCATAATCCGTTGTGCTTCCAGGAATAATCATGCCTGTATCAATAGCAGGACTTCTAGGTTTTAAATGAAAATCGCCACCATTTTCATTCATAAACATCGGATCAAGATTAATATTGTTTGAAGGCACATAATTGCTAACGGTATTTCCGGAAAATACGGGGTTATTATTATTAGCATTATCATATAAGATATTATGATCTACATAAAGTCCATTAAAGCTTCCTGAATTACTGATATAAAAGAATTCTCCATTATCATTATGCATCATAATATTATTTTTCACATTGAAATTCGATACAGTGCCTGCCGTAGCGATTTTTATCGCAGTAGTATGCGTAGTTGCCTGATTTCTTAAGATAACGTTATTATATATGTATACATCTGATATGTTAGAAGAAGGATAACTATTCACGAACTCCATAATATTATTCCAATGTACACCAGTACTCCATCCAGAATTTTCTAATATATTATAACCAAAGTAAATTCCTTTTTGCTGGGTAGGCCAATCAAATCCATCACATACTTGAACTGCTAACGGATAATTTAAGAAATGATTTCTATACACCCACACGTCATTACTAGAAGTTCCTTCTATGCAAATAGCATATTTTCCGCCGTATGTATTTACAGGAGTTCCTGTGAATAGGTTATCATGTATATACCATGAATAAGGATAAGTACCTTTTAAATTAAAATTTCCTCCAACATCTATAGCTGTATCTCCTCCATGAAATTCATTACCATAAACTTCTGTTCCCCCAATAGTATTCCAAGATTCGATATGGAAGTTCCATACATCTCCATCATAATCGTTTTTATAAGATTTATTCTTATAATATTTTGTGCCTTTATTATAATATCCTCCAGCGATGATATTTCCATTATGTCCTGAAGCTCTACTTGTTTCACTTAAGGTATTATCATGTACTAATATCCCGTCCTGACCGCCAAACTCAATTACAGCACCTCCGTCCCAAGTACCATCAGCATCTCCACAATTGGACATGACATTGTTATATAATTCATTTCCTGTCGCCCATATTGAAGGTTCATTATATGCACTGCAACCATCAAAAGTTACACCATTCTTATAAAAATCAACAATCGTACAATCGTGTATCTTAACATTACTCCTTCTAAGAACTAAAATACCAACATCTCCTTGTAATCCGTCTCCATCTAATTTTATATTACTAATACTTTGATCACCATGCGTACCTTCAGATGAACTTGCCATAGATATAGCTGCATGATGGATGCCGCTTGAATCTCTCGTAGTCTTAAAATGACTTTTTATGTGTGATGCTATACCTTCTCCCTCTATACTTACACCTACTGCAAGAATACATTCGTTGGTTTCTAGGTATTCTCCAGCTGTTACATGGATTATACTTCCAGAAGTTGTAACACTTGAGCAAGCATGAGCCAACGTTTTCCAAGCATTCGAGATAGAAGTCCCGCTATTAGAATCACTCCCACTAGTAGAAATATAATATGTTGTCCCAGTAGAAGTGCATGTCCCGCAATATACACTTTTTCCACAAATCGTTTGAGTTCCACAAATATAGCCTAGCGATGAACACGTGTCAGTACATGTTGGTGGAGCAACATCCATTACACAGGTATTACTAGAAATATGATATCCGGATATACACGACTGGACGATACATGTCCCGAATGGTGCACTCCAAACTCCGGTTGTAGTATTACACGTCGAAGTCTTTGTGGCAGTAAGAGAGTTAGATATATCATTAATACACGATTGCACACCGGAGCCAGAACAAGAAAGGACTGCTCCGTTTATATTAAGCGTTCTTTGATTAGAACTTGCGATATTTCCGGCACCGTCTATTGCATATACTGTATATGTATGTTGACCATTAGCTAAATTTGTGAATGTTGCATCAAATTTATTAATCTTTGAATCATATAATGCTTTTACTTCTGACGGAGATAATACTCTGTTGAATATCATCAATTCATCTACAGATCCATTGAAGGGATGATCAGTGGAAGCTAAATATAAATTATCTGTCACGTCAATGTTCTGATTATTGCCTGCAGAAATATCTAGAGGAGTTCCTGCAACTCCGTCCGTGTACCATGTTCCATATCCGTCTCTATCGAATGTTATAACAATATGGTGCCATTGATTATCAGCAAGTAATACTGGACCACGTATATTTTCAATATAACCTGTAGAGTATCCAAAAATAGCTGAACCATATCCAGATGCTCCAGTCTCAATTCTTACACCATTATATCCACCACTTGCTCCTTTCGTTAAAATAAATTGTCGATTATTATCATTGGTTTTTATCCACATAGAATAAGAATAATCACTAATACCTAAATCTAAGACATCGCCCATATTAAGACCAGTAGACACGCCATCAAAACTTAAAGCCTTTCCTCTAACTCCTGTAACAATATTACTCATCGATAATCCACCAGTAAACAATCCTAAATTCTTATAAGAAGAATTATCATAAATACCATTCGAAGAATAATAATCCATGCTCCAATATCCTACTAGGCTCTTGTCGAAGTCTATCCATGATGATATTGTATTTGAATCGTCTGTTATATTGGCTGTTATTTCTTGACTTGACGTATTTATTGTTGCACCATTATTTGGTGTTGGAGGAATGAAGTTTATCGACGGTGCTGCTATT
>Ga0182027_10000304_pt1 | contig 85878 bp, 59 predicted proteins | sample 712E1DmetaG_FD_121300 | JGI IMG/M metagenome (GOLD analysis project Ga0182027, IMG submission 121300) | Permafrost microbial communities from Stordalen Mire, Sweden - 712E1D metaG (Illumina Assembly) | ecosystem: Environmental > Terrestrial > Soil > Wetlands > Permafrost | place: Sweden... | reverse complement strand
TCCAGGACATTCGATCTTACCTACGAAAGCTTTGCGGATGCAAACCATTTGAAATGCGAAATCGTCAATAAGGCCAATGGTGCGGTATTGTCGTCAAAAGACTTCACTGCTGCGCCATGGAACAGCATCACGGCAGGGTCGGTGCAGACAAACCAGACCGTGACGTGGGACGCGCCGCCTGTAACCGATCAGACGCCTGTGCTTATCAACCGCAATTTTTACAACGGCACGCAGCTCGTTTACACGTGTTCGCTTGAAGGAAACATTTATCCTCAATTCACTACAGCACAGATGAAAGGTGTTTCCGGAAAAAAGATCGCATTGCTCGATGCGAATGGAAAAACAAAAGCGGTGCTGGACAATATTGGGATAACCTATACGCAAGTATCGGACCTTTCAACGGTATCGTATCCGACATATGATATGCTTATCATCGGCGACCAGAATGTCACGACGGGTCTTAACGCTAATTTCGTCGTGAACGGCGGCCGTGTTTTGTGCCTGCAACAAAGTACCAAGCCGAGTCTGCCGATAAATTTACCCGCGCTTATTCCCGGTACGCAAAACGATGTGCAATTCCTGTTGAATGGTGCAAAGCATTCGATACTCAGTGGACTTGACCAGAATGATTTGAGTTATTGGGCAAACAATGCCAACACTGCCAATAACGTGTACGACAGGCCGAGCACTGCCGAAAATATCCGGGTCCTTTTGGCGGCGAACAATGACGGCGGTTATGCGCCGATACTTGAAGTTCCTGCTGGTAAAGGTACCTATATATTGAGCCAGATGGAAATTATTGCTCAGTATGCGAACGAACCGGTTGCGGGGAAACTGCTTGTCAATATGCTCAATTATCTCGGCGGATACACGCCTGCGGCGATTGCAAAAACCGGACTCATAGCCGATGCCGGTGCAATCAAATCGTATTATGACGGACTCGGCTTGAAATATGACGCACTTACTGCAAGTTCCCTGCCCAATTTGAGCACATATTCCCTGCTTATTATCGATGGAACATCGGCAACCATAGCAGCGAGTTTGAGCGCCGACCCCAATAAAACCAATTTGAACAGTTTCGTGTCGAAAGGCGGAAAAGTCATGATTTGCCAGATAAGCGGCAACACCATGGCAAACTACAGTACTATCATAAGCAAATATCAAATGAGCCTTAGTTCGCCTTCCGAAAAGCAACGCCTTGTCAAATGCGCCGTCACATGGAGGCATAAGAACACGGTGAACACTCCGGTTCGATATTCATATCTCAATTTTCCGGTCCCGTTCGAGCCCAATACCGATGATCTTCTTATCGGCCTTAACAACAAGGACTTCGACTGGACGGTAAATGAGATAAACAACGGGGTCAAGGCAACGGGGACTTACCCTAATGTCAATGAGCTGGTCGCACCGTACAGGATCGACTGGGCGGCCCTTTCCGCTAGCCGCGACGAAATGACGAGCCCGGGTATGCGCGCGAAATCGCAGAACGACTGGTTTGTCAATCGCGTGCCTGCCGTGTTGAAACTGAAACAGGACACCGGTTTTTGGCTTGTCAACGAGCTTTTGCTCGAAAACGGCGGGGACAACGGCAAAAGAATCGGAAACCTGCTGCTCACCGGACTTGGAGCGTCGGTTGGAAGCAACAACACCTATTACAATGTTGCTTATTCCGTGTCGACAATGGCTTCACTTGCGGATCCGGTGCGTACATTTTCACGTGTTCCCGAAGGACTTGCCGCAAGTATACAACTTATGCCGAACGGCCGGGTAAAGTATACCGTGCCGAAAGCAGGAGTCGTGGAGTTCACGCTTTTCAATGGAAAAGGGCAAATGGTGGCGAAGCTGTCCAAAAAAACAGGATCAGGAACGGCTTATGTGACCGAATGGAATTTGTCGAAAATGGTTTCCGGGGGCATGTATTTCCTTGCCATGAAAATGGACGGGAAGAGGCTGGCTGTTTGCAAGGTCGTTTCGTTCCAATAGATCATGGAAAAACGCCTTGGAAAGGCGATAGTTGATTCACGGAATTTTTCCTGTTATACCTTTTCATCCAGGAGACTGCAGATGACAAAAATCAATGTAGGGAATCTTAAAATATCAACGCTCGGATTGCTTGTAAAAACGGTAATTTTTCTCCCGTTGCTCTATGGACTTTCACTGATGTACGCAGCCAGTTGGACCGACTATACTGCGCCCATCGACGACCGCGTCGCAGACCTTATGACAAAGTTGAGTCTTCAGGAAAAAATTTCCGAGCGCAACAAAACAGCCCCTGCGATTTCAAGACTGAGCATTGGCAGCGTTCAATGGTGGACCGAAGCGCAAAACGGGTGGGCGACCATTTTTCCTGCGTCAATAGCAAAGGCGTGTACATGGGACCCGGATCTCATGCTTGCAATCGGGAAAGTGTATGGGGATGAAGCCAGGTTTGATTATAAAAAAGGGCAACAATTTTACAGCCCTCCGGTTGTAAATATTGCAATGGATCCGCGATGGGGAAGAAATGACGAGGGTTGGGGCGAGGACCCGTTTCTCTGCGGAAAAATGGTCATGCCGCTGATCCGCGGCGCCCAGGGAGACCGCCAATACCCAATGCCCGGCGGCGGGGAAACATACCTTAAAGTAAGCTTGATGGCCAAACATTACATTGCAAATAATCATGAAAACGACAGGTTTAACGACATTTCTTCAATGGACGAAAGGGATTTTTACGAATATTTTCTACCCCCTTTCAAATCATGCGTTGATGCCGACGTCGGCGGTATCATGTGCGGGCTCAATAAAATTACCATTGTTGGAAAGTCGGATGTGCAGGGTGCTTGGAACACCGAATGCGCTTTTACTTTAGACACGCTTCTTAGACTGCAATGGGGGTGGAAAGGGTACACGACAAGTGATTGCGGCAATGTCAGAAACCATCCGTTGTCCATGGAACGTGGACTCGACGCCGAATGCTTTGACGGACTGGAACAGTTCTTTGATACGACCACGGTCAATAAAACCGCGCTCAACAGGGCTGTTTCCCGATTGTACAGGCTCCGATTTCGAATGGGTGAATTTGACCCGGCTAGTGCCTGTCCTTATTTGAGTCCCTCTGTCAATATGACGGCAAATGCGGCAGTGGAATTGCAGGCGGCACATGAGGTTCCCGTTTTGATGAAAAATACGAATAACATGCTTCCGCTGAGCAAAACCGGATTGAAGAAAATTGCTTTGGTAGGACAAATGGCAAGGCACCCAACCGACGGATCGGATTGGGCCATTTATGGCGGGTATTCGAGAACCCCGGCTGCTGCAAATATCACCACGGTGAAGTCTTGCATGACAAGTGTTGCCAATGCGAATGGAATTACTTTGACTTATGTGCCGGCAACCACATGCATCAATTCGACATCATTCAGTTTTTCGGCAGCTGAAATCGCGGCCATAACGGCTGCCGACGTTGTGGTCGGCGTCGTTGGAACCGATAATAAGAATGCCGGTTTTGCCAATGCGCCATGTCAAGGTGATTCACTCTATCCGGGGGAACAGCGAGACCTTCCGAATCTTCAACTCCCCGGTGTTCAGGAGGCCATGCTTCGGGCGGTTTACGGATACAACCATAAATTAGTGGTAGTTCTCCAGGACCAGGAAGTAAGGACCTCGGCATTTATTTTTGATACATGTCCTGCGGTTCTTCTTGCATTTCCCGGCGGCCAGGCGCTTGGGCAGGGTATCACCGATGTGTTGTTCGGCGATTTCAATCCTTCGGGGAAATTGTCCCAAACATGGATGAGAAATATTTCGGATTATCCTGGACACAAGGATTACCGAGTAAGAGAAGGCGGAAGGACGTATTTGTATTTCACCAAACCTGTTTTCTTTCCTTTTGGGCATGGTCTTTCGTACACGACCTTCGCCTATGCCAATATCGCGGCACATTACGGTCCCGCGGGTTCCGATACGGTGGCTACGATATCTTTCGATATCCAGAATACCGGAACTCGCGCCGGAGCGGAAGTCGCCCAGCTGTATGTGCATGCCATAAACCCTAGCGTGGTACGCCCGATCAAAGAGCTTCGGAACTACAAGCGGGCGGACATTGCGATTGGCGCCAAGACAACCATTTCTCTTGCCGTAACCAAGCGAGACCTTGCCTACTGGTCCACAACCGCAAAGGCATTTGTGGCCGATAACGGGATGTACGAGATACAGATCGGGAGTTCCTCCGCTGACATTAGGTTGAGGGACACCTTAACGTTGCCGACAACCTCGATCCTGAGCAACTTTGCACCCGGAAAGAATGAACAATTGGCGGCGCAGAACGCAAGCGCACGGAAAACCATGACCATGCAGCGCGTTTTTGTCGATTCGCGCACTGCCCATTTTTCCTTTGATCCGGCCTATCGGTACGACATTTACACATGCAATGGAAGAAAAGTGACGCAGAGCAAGGGCGCTGACGTGAACACCTATTTGTCCCATGCGACGCGCGGCATTTACCTGGTGATGGGTCAGAAAAAGGCGCCACAGTGAACTCGAAATACCAATCAATGAAGCGGAGGAAAGGATCCTATTATGATCTCTAAGATTCAACATGCAGGTTGTGTCGTCCGTCGACCGATGATGGCCATGGCGTGCGCCTTTGGCGTCATGCTCATCGGCGCTGCGGCTGGGTGGGGCCAGGCGTATTATTCCGCCAGCGGCACGACCGCGGTCTTCACGCTGACCCCCGGCGCAAAGACCGGTCCGGCTGCGATTCGTCAGAATCTTGTGCGTTCGGAAATCGGCAATCCGGTCGCCATCGCATCGGTCAAAGGTTACCTTGTGGTGTCATCGTCGTCTCAGCGACACGGTCTCGGCGATATTGCCTTGTACAATATCGCGGGCAAACAGGTATTCCGTCAACATTGGCTCGGCGCCGCGTCGTTTCGTTGTGACACGCGCAGATTCGCGCCTGGCATGTACACGGTCGTTGTCCGGGTCGACGGGCAGAACTATTCACGCCGCTTCGCGGTAAGCCGGTAAGGGGAAAAAACGATGAAATCATTAGGAATTACGTTCAAATGTACAATGATTATTGCAAGTATTCTCGTCGTCCTTTCAACCGGAAATGTTCCGGCGCAGGCGCTCCACGTCGACTCGGTAACTGTCGACAGCGTGTGGATCAGCGACAGCTCTTGGACGGACGGCGGCACGGCGCAACACCGGCAAAGCCGCGACTGCAAGGTGAGTTTTATTCCTCAAGGTGCGGGAACGGTCATCATGTCGGATTCCATGTCACTTGACAGCGGAAAAACATTTTCGGCGTCAGCCGATACGGTAAAGGTCCTTGGGTATGCACTGTATTCTCCGCTTGCAACCGGTCAAAGAGCACATATCACGGTCCGGGTTTTGGGCGGGGACAGGAAGGGCGTGGTCTTCAAGATGACCGCTGTACAGCAGGCGCCTGTCATTACCGGATACCCAAAGACAACAGTTCTCGGCCCCCTCGGCACCCTGACGGCCGGGGCCGCTGTCAACCCGGCAATGGGTATCACGCTCTCCGGTGACACGATGAGCTACGGCTATTCCACATTGGCAAAGGTGTATTGGGACGTTTTGGGTGACGGAACCGTGGATGATTCGACCAGCGGCGCCACGGCGCAGAGGTGGACGTGGCACACGACTGTTCCGTCGGGTACGGTACCCCAATTGCGTACGGTGATTGCTATCGCAATGGACAAGAACGGCTTGAAGAGTGCGCCTGAAACCCTTTCGGTGCAATTCGGACTTCATCGACAGGTCGTGATGAAAAATATTCCTGCCGGGACGTTCCAGATGGGAGAAGCCGGACTCTTTGATACCGTTCATCAGGTCACGCTTTCGGCTTTCGCAATGCAAGAGACGCCCGTGACGCAGGAACAGTTTCTTGCGGTCATGGGAGCGAATCCGTCTTATTCCGTCGGTGACCTGACGCGGCCGGTGGAGAAAGTCTCATGGTATGATGCGGTGCTTTTTTGTAATGGGTTAAGCAAACTCTCCGGTCTTGATACATGCTACTCATTTGCGGCGGCAGGTGCGACCGATGCGGTGTGCGACTTCGCCAAAAAAGGCTATCGCCTTCCCACCGAGGCGGAATGGGAATACGCCTGCCGCGGCGGCACGACAACAACCTATTGGTGGGGCAACGATACCGTCGGCATGGGCGCGCGTGTGTACACTCCCAATTACGGCGCCCCGAATACGACGATCCCGGCAGGGAGCTTGCTGCCAAATGCGTATGGGCTGTACGACATGCAGGGTAATGGGTGGAAATGGTGTAACGACTGGATTTCCCAGATGTATGGGGCCAGCGCGGTTACCAACCCGAAAGGTCCTGCAACCGGAGTGACCCGCGTTCTTCGCGGCGGCGTATGGATCGGAAGTTTTTTCGTGCTTGACAAGTATTACCGGTCCTCCTACCGAGGCAACCTGAATCCCGGCGTTGTCAACGAATACACGGGGTTCGGATGCGCGCGCTCCCAGTAGAAGAGCGTTGCGACTGACCAGGACCAAGGTCTTCCTAAAATGATCGGACGGGGAGCCAAAGATTTGCCTGAGAAGATTGTATGATTTTGAGCGGCATTGATTCGTATCCGAATGCAGTACCCCTTCGTGCTTATTATTCCATATCCAAATCGCTCGCCACATCGCTGAAATTGGCATTCTGGTCCCGGATGGTGCCGAAATTCAATTCCCTCACGCTTTCTGGCACGTCATCTTCAAGAGCTTCATCACCAACGTCGCGTAGTATTTCGTCCGGGTCAAACTGATCTTCCAACATCATTTTGCTTTAGCTCGTTTCTTCTGAGTTCATCGTTTCAGGGATGGCTCCAACAGCCAAGTATTGAGAAATAGTGTATTCCCTTCACAACATTGCAATTTATTACGAAATCACGCCCGAATTATTTGACAGCAATTTTCGCAGCTGTTTTGACCCGTTCCTGTCATTCATGAGGTTCCCTTCATATGCCGCGACGCTGATTCGGTCAAGGTCCCTATTAGTTTGTCGAACGGCTTGTTGAATTTATCAACGCCGTCGTCCTCAAGCTGTTGGGTTAGTGAGTCGATATTGATGCCGAGACCAGTCAACTGCTCCAGGACGCTCGCGGCTTTTTCCATGCCGTCTTTGAGACGCACTTTGGGATTCCCGTGGTCGCGGAACGCGTCGAGGGTTTCTACCGGGACCGTATTGATTGTGTCGGGCCCGATGAGCGCATCGATGTATTTGACGTCGCTATAGTGTGGGTTCTTGGCGCCGGTACTGGCCCACAACACCCGCTGCGCGCGGGCGCCCATTCCTTTCAGTTTTGTAAACCGGTTGCCGCTAAACACCTCTCTGTAAATCTGATAGGCCATTTTGGCGCTTGCGATCGCCACCTGGCCGAGTACCTGTCGGGCAACGCCGGCTTTATCGCCGCCTTGCTCGACTATTTTTTCCAGAAGCGGGTCCACGAGTGTATCGATTCGACTCAAAAAGAAACTGGCCACCGAAGCAACGTGCGTTACGTCTTTACCCTGGGCCAGGCGGGTCTCGATTCCGCCGATGTATGCTTCCGCAACCTGACGGTACCGTGGCAGGCCGAAGAGCAAGGTACTGTTGATGTTGATACCTTCACTTATGAGAGCCTTTATGGCAGGCAGTCCTTCGACCGTTGCCGGGACCTTGATGAAAACATTGGGTCGGTCCACTTCTTTCCACAGACGGATGGCTTCTTCTATGGTTCCATTCGTGTCATGCGCCAGGTGTGGATCCACCTCCAGGCTGACATACCCGTCTTGAGCGTCCAGTGTATTGTAAAGGGACCTGAACTCATCGGCCGCCATCTGCACGTCGCGCCTGGTAAGCGCTTCATAGATTGCTTTTGCGTCCCTTCTTTCAAGGGACATAGACCGGATGTCGGCATCATAGTCATGACCATCGACAATAGCCTTTTCAAAGAGGGACGGATTGGAAGTCATTCCTCTCAATCCATCGTTGTCGATCAAACGCCGAAGCTCGCCGCTGACCATCAGATCGCGCCGAATGTAATCCAGCCAGATCGACTGTCCAAGATTTTCCACTTGTTTCAACGGATTAATTGTCATGATATTTTTTCCTTACATTCCAGTTCCGACACCTTGGACAGGCGGCGCCGATAGCGTGCCATCCCGGTAAATCGCGCGGCAAGAAATGTTTTGACCAGTTCCCAAGCGAATTCATAGCCGATCACCAGGCCGCCAAGGCAGATAACATTGATGGCGTCGTCCTCGACCCCTTGGTGAGCCGAGAACGTTTCATGGATCAAACTTGCCCGCACCCCCGGCACCTTATTGGCGATGACGCAGGCGCCGACGCCGCTCCCGCAAATGGCAATGCCGCGGTCAACTTCCCCTTTCGCAACGGCCCGGGCCAGGGGACCCACAAAATCAGGATAATCGTCTCCCATCACCATTGTGCGGGCGCCGAAATCCTTCACTTTGAAGCGGGCAAACCGCAAGTCTCCAAGCATTTTTTCCTTCAACTCGAACCCTCCGTGGTCGGCGGCTATCCCAATGACTTTTGGAGCCTTCCGCAACGGTTTGTAATTGTCAATCAAGGTTCCTCCCTTCGAGCAGCACTAACGTGATAATAGCGCAACAAGTATGCCAGATGGTCTGCTGACCTAACAAAAAGTGCCGCTCGGAAGTCAGTGAGTTCTATTTATAGGAATGCCTGTCTCAATAACAGGAAAGATGATCGCAGAAGGACCAAATCGAAGTATGTGCAGAACAGAAAGATTATACGCTTTGTAAAAACAGCTATTGGCACGATTATCGCGTTTAAGTAATCAAACTTGAAAAACTTTGAGAAGGAGGACATATGCTTTCCAAAACTGCTTCTAGACTTATGCTCATCAGTCTCTTGCTAACGGCGTTGACCGTCCCCGGCTTCGCCCATTCGGGCGATTCCACGGGCGCCGAAAATGTCAGCGTTCTAAAGAAATCTGATCTTGGAATCGGCGTGGGATGGTTGGGCATGAAATCCCTTAATGATAGATTGGCAAGCCTTGGGCTTTCGAAATTCCAGACGTATGGCCTTTTAGTGGATCTTGAGCATCAAATGGTCATTGACAGAATGATGATGGGCGGGGAGCTTAAGGGGCTTTTCTTCCATGACAAGTTGACGGGCAACACAAACACGGGTTTTTGGGCGGGAGAGATACTTCTGAAATCTGGGTTCAACGTCATTAATACCGAACACGTCAATCTGTATCCGTATCTCGGGCTTGGAGCCGGCCTCATGAACCTTGTCATCGGCGACAAGAACACGATATTCGACACCGCGCTTGTGCGCCCCAACACGAACCTTAACATGTATCAATTCAGATTCCTTATCGATCTCGGCGTTGGGTTTGATCTGCTCGGCGGCATGAATCCTTCCAGGCTCGGGGTAGTTGGCCTGCGGGCTGGGTATACCTTTGATCCGACAAGTGGGGACCGGTGGATGCGGGACGGACTTTTCGTAACCAGCACTCCCAAGCCCACGATGAACGGCGCGTATGTCATGCTGACCCTGGGAGGCGCGGAACGGAAAAGCATGAATATGAAGAATTGGATGCACCATCATGATGATATGCAGAAGGACCAGGACAAATAGGGCAACATCTTTGTCCGAGTCACGGCTCTTGAAGACGCGTACACGGTGACCGGGTTTTAGCTTTCAGGTTCGTTAGGAAAAGGAGCCGCGATGTCGAACCGCGACTCCAGTCCTCTTCCAACCTTTCAATTCACAGAGAATCCGCCTTGAGATAAAAACGTAAATAGTAATGTGTCTGCCGTTGGACTCAAATCTATTTGTGAAGAATCCCCGTTGAAACCCGCGTCTGTCGTTACGGAAAATGGTATTGTCTGCACCGTTCCTGGACCGTTGGTATACAAGCCATCCTGTTTTACGAGCTTTAATTGGTTTGGTTCCCGGGGCGCAGTGCCTTGATTTGCGGGATTGCATGCGATAAAAATAAGCAAAACGACTAAAGCATTTTTCATACAAGCTCCTTCCAACGGCAATATGGTGAAATTCCCGCAATTGATATTATGGTCGTTCGTTTTGGCAATTAGAAAAAGAGGTTACCCGCCGCACATGAGGATGCTTGCCACCGAAACCGTGCTTAAGCAGGCGGAATTGATCGCGGATGAGATGACAAGAGGGGTTTAGGCAAGCAAATCATTCGCTGCAAAACCAATGATTGAATAACGTGATTTGACAAGCGAATTTCAATTGCACTTGCCAAAACATAAAGCACCCCATTTATGCGGGAACTAAACGGGGCAATCAGGCCTCGGAAAATCCTGATTCTGTAAGTTTGTATTGACTGCCTTTAGTCGTTTCAATCCATCCTTTTTGTTTCGCAAATTCCAAGCCCTTGTTCAAGTCCTCTTTCGAAAGTCCTCGGCTCAAGAGATTGTTGGGGACAAGAACGTGGCCGGGGCGGCAGCTGAAATGTTTAACAAAAAGTGAAAGGATTTTGCGGGCTGATTCTTCGGGTGAAGTGATTGTAGCCATTCTATCCTTTTATGAATTATCAATACCGCGGACAATTCCCCAGTACCGATACCCGTTGCTACAGAATCCCACATTGATTGCGGATTGCCCGGGGCCGGAATCGAACCGGCACAGCAGTTGCCCACCGAGGGATTTTAAGTCCCTTGTGTCTACCAGTTCCACCACCCGGGCAGGAGAAAAAAGCTCTGGTTAAAATGAGTTCAGGGGGATACAAAAGCAAGAAAAAACCCCTGAGGCCTTCATGGCGCTACAGGGGTTTTTTCTTGTGCGATGTTGAGCAGGTTGCTTGTCTCAGATAATCTTGTTCTTCCTGAGCGTTTCAAGGATGCTGTCTGCCTTTGTGTCTACCGGATAGTCATTATTCTTGATTCTTTCTTTGATTTTTTCCACAATAGGCAGCCTTATCTCAGGCGCTTTGTATACCGCGTCTTTGATTTTCTGCAGATTCATCGAGGCGTCCGAAAATGCGACAACCTCGCCTGTCGATTTTACGGGTTTGGCAGCCGGGTCTGACTTCTTGCCGTTCTTGGAACCCGGGTCATAAGCGTTGGTCCCGTATAAGGTTGTTATTGAGCGTATATCCATAAGATCCTCAGCATTTCTAAAGGGGGTATTCTTCCGTCCCTGGAAGTCTGTCCATCCCTGGTCTCCCCGTTTTAGTTTTACCATCCCTGGAAAGGGGGTATCCCTATTACTATTATACTTATCGGTATTGTTAAACTACTTCTTTAGTAAAACTTATCCGGCAGCGAAGTGCGGGGTTAGCAAATCAGCGAAAAAAATCAAGGCTGGGCAACTGGTACCTTGTCAAGGTATCGCAGGTAACCCCTGGACCGCGGTGTGTCCAGGGTTTTCAAGGCATTATGCGCGTTATTGTAGACCATTTCATTGTCCGAAAGTATATAAAATCCCGCAACGTCCTCGATCTTGCTCGAAATGATCTTTATCTTCGAAACGACCCACAACCCTGAGGCACGCATGAAATTGTCGGCGTTTTGAAGCATGGACAGCACATCATCCTCGATGTCCGTGAACCCGAGCGTGAACAGCGTTTTAAGAACATTCCCCCTGATGCGATTGTTCGGGTCCTTGCGAAATCGTAAGAGAATGGGAACGAGTTTCTTGTTGCCGACCGCTTCGAGCGCCTCGACCGTGTTTGCCCGGACTCGTTTGTCCTTGTCGTTGAGCAGAGACAGCACAAGTTCCTGATCTTCGGGACCAACGATCCTTCCGAGCAGGTTCACGGCGGTGGCGCGGATTTTTTCGTTACGGTCCTGCACGAGGTTTGCCAGAAGCTCGCGAATCTTCGGATTCCTTTTAAGCAAGCCCAGGATCTGTATGGCGCGCACCCGGCGGTCATTGTCGTCGCAATACAGGTCTTTCACGATATCATCGATGACGGGAGGGTCCAGGGTTTCCATGATGGTCCCCAGTTTTTGCCTGATCTTGGGTTCCAGTTCATGGAAATGCGTGATCAGATTGCCGCGAATCAGCTCGCTTGCGGCGATGACTGATGCGTTTCTTACCTGCGTGTTGGTGTTCTTCGCAAAGTTGAGCACGGTTTGCAAATCAGGGAGCTTGCCGAATTTCCCGATCAGGTACAGGCTCTTGGCAATCGTATCCGGATTGATCGACGTCAGGTTCTTTCTTGCATTGTCAAGGTTCATGCTTTCCTACTCAATTCCTCGATGCGGTCTCGGATCCGGGCGGCTTTTTCGAACTCGAGCTTGGACGCAGCGTCGCGCATCTCTTTTTCAAGTTTCTTGATGAGTTGCTTTGCATCACTATCCGACAAACCTTCAGGTTTTCCCGAAAGGCCATAATCCATCGACGGTTCGCGAACGACGGTTGCAATTTTGGGTTCAAGACCCTCACCTTCGATAAAAGAGGAAAAGCGGTCCTGTATTTTCCGCTCAATGGTTTTTGGCGTGATGCCATGCTCGATGTTGTGTTCGATCTGCCTGGTCCGCCGCCTGAGACTTTCGTCAACGGTCTTCTTGATCGAATCGGTGATAATGTCCGCGTACAGAATGATTTTTCCCTCCACATGGCGCGCCGCGCGGCCGGAAATCTGGATCAAGGACCGCGCTGACCTGAGGAATCCCTCCTTATCCGCATCCAGAATGGCCACGAGACTGACTTCAGGAAGGTCCAAGCCTTCCCGAAGCAGGTTGATGCCGATGAGAACGTCGAATTCGCCGAGCCGCAAGTCCCGAATGATGTCCGAGCGTTCGAGGGTCTCGATCTCGGAATGAAGATATCGCACCCGGAAATCCAGGGTGGAAAGGTATTCGGTCAGATCTTCCGCAGTCTTTTTAGTCAAGGTCGTGACCAGCGCGCGCTGTTTCTTTTCCACGACGGTGCGCAATTGCTCGATCAGGTCGTCGATCTGGTTCTGGGCCGGTTTGATTTCGATGGTCGGGTCGACCAGTCCGGTCGGGCGTATCACCTGTTCCACGATCACGCCGTGGCTCTTCGCCAGCTCATAGTCTGCGGGCGTTGCAGATACGAATATGACCGAATCGTTCAGCGATTCGAATTCGTTGAACCGCAGGGGCCGGTTGTCGAGCGCGCAGGGGAGTCGGAATCCATGCTCAACCAGAGTTTCCTTTCTCGCTCTGTCGCCATTGAACATTCCGGTGATCTGGGGAATGGTCGCATGCGATTCGTCGACAATGGTGAGATAGGGCGGCTTGAAGAAGTCAAGGAGCGTGTACGGTCTGCTGCCCGGAAGCCTTCCATCGAGGATCCTCGAATAGTTTTCGATTCCCGACACAAAACCGACTTCCCGAAGCATTTCAATGTCGTACAACGTGCGTTGTTCGAGACGTTGCGCCTCGAGCAGCTTTCCGGCGGCACGAAAATTCTGGAGCTGTTCCTGCAGTTCAGCATGAATCTGCTGCACCGCCTGTTCTAGCCCGGTTCGCGACGTCGTGAAATGCTTCGCGGGAAAAATGGGAATCCGGTCGAGCGAGGCCAGCACCTTTCCCGTGAGCGGATGGATTCGCCGGATCTGCTCGATGCGGTCGCCGAACATCTCGATCCGCAGCGCGGTTTCATCGTACGCGGGTTGCAGTTCGATGCTGTCCCCTCGCACGCGGAACGTACCCCGTTCAAGGACAAGGTCGTTGCGGCTGTATTGCATTCTCGTCAGCTTGCGGAAAAACCCGTTTCGGTCCAGATCTTCCCCTTTAGAAATGATGGTGCTGGCGGCGACATAGGATTCGGGCGAACCTATGTTGTAGATGCACGACACACTGGCGACGATGATGACGTCGGTTCTTGACATAAGGGACGTCGTTGCCTTGAGCCGCAGCCGGTCTATCTCGTCGTTGATTTCCGAGGTCTTTTCGATATACGTATCTGTCGAGGGAATGTACGCCTCAGGCTGGTAATAATCATAGAAACTCACGAAGTACTCAACGGCATTTTCAGGAAAATAGCCCTTGAATTCCTGAAACAATTGCGCCGCGAGCGTCTTATTGTGTGAGATGACCAGTGTGGGAAGTTTCGTCCGCTCAATCACATTCGCCATGGTGAACGTCTTGCCCGACCCGGTAACGCCGAGGAGGGTTTGGTGCTTTGCTCCCTTGTTAAGGCCGTCGACAAGCTGGTCGATGGCCTCCGGCTGATCGCCTGCGGGTTTGAATTCTGAAACGAGCTTGAAATCCATACGGTTTTCTGCGACGCGTTGTGAAGTGCGGAATCTACTCGTCGGACTGTCCGGAGGCAGGCAGGCGCGGCGGCGTCTTATCCTTGGCTTCCTGCGCGCTGTCGAGTCCCATGGATGCCTCGAAATTCGTGGGGCTGAGTTTCAGAACTTCACGATACCGTTTGATCGCATCATCGTAGGACCCTATGTTCATATACAACCTGGCGTTCTGAAGCAGGTTTGCGATTTTTTCCGTTTTCTGCTGTTCTGTCAATCGTTCAGGGGCAAAAACATTTTGGTTCTTGTGCGCGGCTTCCTGGGGCTTGGCCATTTTCTCTTCAATTGATGTCGGCGTAACAGCCTCGTCGGGAGCTTTCTTGACGATTGATTGATCTGGTTCCTGCGGGGGCGCCTTGGACGTTTCTTCAACGGGCTGCGTCGAAGGTCCGGCAGGCACAGTCACGGTATCTTTTGCCGGATGAAAAAAATCATGCGTGACGATCGTGGTAATGCCCGCAATCAGAATTCCAACGGGAATGACGATCATTGCGGCGATCGACAGCATCCTAACATAGTTAGTCTTCTTCATGGGCTTGAGTCGTGCCCCGCAGGTCATGCAGAAATTTGCGTCCTTATTGTTTTTGTTACCGCAATAAGGGCAATAAAAGAACTGAAACAATACCATGGGAGGGGAAGACAGTTTTTGAACGGTCGTGGTGCCCGGGCTGACCGCGGTAACGGTTAAAGGAGTTTTCGCCTTTTCAGGTCTTTGTGCTTCCGGGGATGGAGGCAAAACTGCGGTTACCGGCTCTGCAGCCGCCTTGGCTATCGGTTCCACGGCAAGCGCGGCAGTGTCATTCTCAATGACGATGCCCTCGGTTTTTCGGCCATCGTCCAAACCATCGACAGCCTGACGCTCTTCCGGATCATTGATGACGATTTCGTTGACAAAGATGTTGTCCGATACGGGTTCCCCGGATTCTTTCGGGTCGGACTTTATTTCCTCTAAAGGAGAAACGGGCTCAGGGGTTCTTACACGAAGATCGATTTTTGACAAAGGCAATAGATCCGCATTTCTCTCGGCCCATTTGCACGCTTCCGCATTGATGGCGCCCTCGGTGACGTATTTCTGAAAGGTTATCATTTCGCCGATCCGGACAACAAGTTCGGATAAGGCCGTGCCCTTCGACCAATTCCCTTTGATATCGATTCTCTCTGCAGTCATGTTCGGATGAAAAACCGGGGAGATCCTTTTGCATAGCGGCGCCGAGTCCGGATAACCGGGAGGCAGGAGAATTTCAACAACATGTTCGCTCTTTGCCTCGATCGCCTTTCCGATCAATTGCAGCCCCTCGACGTTGTACAAAATCACATACTTCTCGGCCGGGACGCCGAACGTCTCCTTGACATGGATGTATGGGTGTGATTTGAAACTGCCGGAAATCAGCGTGTAGTCGGATTGAAGCTGATCGGTCCGGTTGATTGCAGACTTTCCGGGACCTTTTTTTCTTCCAAACATAGGCACAACCATTACGCTGCCGGACGTTTAGACTGAAGAGGACGATGGCGACCAAAGGATGAAAATAAATGTTGTAATATACCGGAAATGCCGGAAAAGAACGTCAATCCGGATATTACTACTTTACTATACCATTGAGGGCGGAAATGGGGAAGTTATACCGGTTTATGCTCGCTGTACAAATTCGCCCGTGCGTGTATCGATGATAATTTTCTGGCCAATAGCGCAATATAACGGAACTTGCAATTCAAACCCTGTATCGATTTTCGCGGCCTTGAGCACCTTGCCGCTGGTGTCGCCCTTCACAGCCGGCTCGGTGTAGATGATCTCGGCAGTCACGTTGATGGGCACTTCGACGCCCACCGCCCTGCCCGCGTGGAGCACAACGTCAAGGATCATCTGTTCCCTCAGGTAATTAAGCGCATCGCCAAGATCTTCTTTTGTCAAATCCATCTGTTCAAAGTTTTCCTGGTCCATGAAGGTATAATATCCGTCATTGCCGTACAGATAGGTCATCTTCCGGTGCTCGAGAACCACGTCTTCGAACTTGTCGTTTGCTTTGCAAACTGTTTCGGCGCTGTTGCCCGTGGCCAGATTCTTCAACTTCATTTTTACCATTGAAGCGTTCCGCGCACCCTTGTTGTAACTGAACTTTTGGACAAGAAACAAATCGCTTCCGACTTTGACCGTATTGCCGGCCCTTAAATCCTGGGCTTCTCTCACAATAACCACCTTTGCTTATGTATCAAATGCCAGCCAAAAAGTCACTCAACTTCGTAACCAGATTGCATTTGCGCGTCATAAAATAACTTATTTGCCGTATCCCTTGCTCAAGTTTATTCATATTCCCGAGAAATGCACGATAATCCTCACACGTCGTTTGCTGGGAACTCTCATCCACCCGGTCGTTAAATTCCATCATAAGTTCGCGATATTGGCTGAAGATATTGTGGTCTTCAAAATAGTCGCTGAGAATATCCATGAGCGCTTCTACCTTGACACGATGATATTTATTGTCCTGAAGATACGCGTTCCAGATAAATGGTTTTTCCGCCAGAATTGCACGTACGAGGGAATCTTCGCCGCGAACCATGTTGAAATCGGTCAGGCACAGGAGGCGGTCAAAATCCTTTTGGGGGATGAACGGCATCATGAGCACGTGTATGCCGCCATGTGCGAAATGGGAATCCGAAACCTGCCTGGCGCCCGCCCTGTTCAGAGTTTCGCTCATCCCCAGCCTGCTTTTGTCTCCCAGGACAAACAAGTAAACATCCTTGCCAATGGTCCCAAGGTCACTGAGCAAATTGTCAAATCCCCTTTGATATGTAAACACTGTTCCGACGATTCCAAGGTCGTTTTCATTGACGCTGATGCCGAAGTTCGCGAAGAACCCATTCAGGTGAAGAAGGCGGTTCTGGCGAAGACCTGGTTTCTCGCGCTCGATACGTGAATCTATGATCACGCCGCCCGTGTTTTCGGAGAAGCCGGGCATGAAGAAATATTTCTTGGGGATAGTGACGGTCTGCAATGATGGTCGAAGGTGATAGCCCTGGACCCATGGTTCGGCTGAAAGATGCTCGAGGTTGATCCACACAGCGGCGCCGGGAAGCGCCACTTTCTTGTAGACCTCAGGGATGTCGCAGCCGAAAGCCTCGATGACGACATCAGAGGAACCCAGCGTTCGGACAAGACCTTCATCAAGCGCCTGCGTGTTGACAAAGGTTACGCCGTCAATTTTGCCGGTCGGATTGAATCGTGGCAATTCGGGAACCATGAGCGAAAGCGGCCGGAGATCGTCGCAAAACACACGAACGCGGCAGACGGGAAAGGCTGCGGAGAATTCCTTTGCGAAGCGGTACACCACTCCGATATCGCCGAAATTATCCACGACGTGGCAAAATATGTCCATACTTGAAAATCGCATTTTTTTAATATACTCAACGGTTCGGTTTCGCAACAGGGAATGGCCACCATGTATTAATTTCCCCAAATACGAAGGGATGGTTGCTACGGAAATCACGATTGCGATTTTACCTATGCTGGCGGACAATTATGCATGGATTCTCCATGATGGCGCGAGTGCCGCCGTCGTAGACCCGGGAGAGGCAGAACCGGTCTTGCGGTTTCTTTGGAAACAGAAACTTGGGTTGTCTCAGATTATCCTGACGCACCATCACGCAGACCATTGTGCGGGAACCGGGGAGCTCAACCGGCTGCACGGCTGCCCGGTTATCGGTCCACGCGACAGTCGAATGCCCTTTGTCAATAAGCCGGTGTATGACGGCGAGCACCTGACCGTTCTGGGCGAGGCCCTTGACGTCATCGCAACCCCGGGCCACACGGCGTCACATTTGGTGTATCATTTTCCCAACCTCCGGGCACTCTTTACAGGCGATACGCTTTTTGCAGCCGGCTGCGGCAGACTTTTGGAAGGCACGGCATCGGATATGCTGCAGTCCCTGATCAAGATCGCGTGCATGGATGATGTCACGTCCGTCTACTGCGGTCACGAATATACCGAGGAAAATCTTCTGTTCGCAACGACCGTTGACACCGACAACAAGGATGTCTGGCAGCGGCTTGCAGATGTCAAGTATATGCAGCGCGGCAGCATGCCGACGGTGCCGTCGACGATGGCCCTTGAACGTGCGACGAATCCGTTTCTGCGAACCGGAGATCCCGCGCTGCGAAAAAAGCTGAAGATGGAAACTGCTACGGGCATCGAGGTGTTTGCGGAGCTCAGAAGAAGGAAGGACAAGTTTTAGGAATTACATTTCGACGTAGACATCATCACCGTCAACTATGGTCGTGAACGTCATCATGTCGCAAGTGCTGATGTTCTCGGCAAGTTCCTTCTTGTGTTCGAAGAAATCCCTGAATTTTTCCGGCAGCCCTTCGGGTTCTGACTTGAGGAACGCCTTTTTCAGGACTTTCCCGGTCGTAATGTCGAATTGGGCGAAATGCATAGGGCAGGTGAGAATATGTCCTCGAAGTGTGCCCATTTCGCATGGTGCATTCATGTGGCCGCACCTTCGTTCCAGGGCGAAAAAACCGGTCTCATGGTTGCAGAGAAGGATTTCGCGGCCGTCAATTTCAAACGATTTGATCCCGCCCCTGGCAATGTCTTCTTTTGCCGCAAGTCTGTGTTTCATTGAAAGTCTCCTGGAAATTATTTGATCGCGGACGCTGGAATCTGCCGAAGCGAGTCAGGATCCGTAACGTCCTTATGAACGTACAGGCCGCACCAGCACCGTTTCATGGTATCGTAGTGTTTGCGGTGGAATGGTATGCACGGGCAGACGATTTTCATGTCATGGTCTCTTTGTTTTGTCTGGGCTTGACACGGACAGAAGGGAATCCCATGCTTGTCTTCGAGTTTGACTTCCTGTTCGAGCAGGAAGTCGACGATCTCCTCGTCGGGGCTGAACTTGTACCCGAGGGCGTCCACGATCGGCTCGAACAGAAACCTCAAGTCCTGCTTCCTTCGGACGACGTTCATTTGTCGATTCCCAACAACTTTGCATATTCGTCAGGGTCATAGCCGTTGATCCCATCCTTGCCGATTATGACAAACGGGAACTCTCCGGTCCCTCCGTGCTGGTTAACGACTTCCATGATCCGTTCCTGTTCCTTATCCGAAACAAGATCGTAGTCCAAACATTCAAAAGGGATCTTCTTCTTGGTAAAAAAACGTTTTGCCTTCATGCACCACGGGCAGGTGCTCAGTGCGTACAGGGTAACGTGTTTCATGCATTCGCCTCTTCAATGTTGATGTAGACATCGCCGTTTTCGATCTTCGATTCGTAGGTCTGAAGCCGGATTTCCCCAGCTTCGGCAAACTTCCCCGTCGTTATGTCGAATCGCCAGTCATGGCAGGGACATTGGATAAAATTTCCTTCCAGGACAGCGCCCCCGAGCGAACAGCCCATGTGGGGGCAGTTCGATGCGATCGTACGGAGATGCCCGTCCTTTTTGATGATCAGCACCGGCAGGCCGGCCGGGTAGATCCGGTTCAGCCTGTTTTCCCTGATCCCGTTTTCTCGTATCGCAAATGTCCACATGATAAGCAGCCCGCACGCAGCCGTGCTCGATTGAGGGGACCGTGGATCACTAAAAAATAAATATAAATTACCCGGTGCGGGAAAGAGCCGATTTTCAGGCGTTCTACAAAGTCCTTTTGCGGAGGCGGATAGTAAGGGGAGTAATTTCGACCAGCTCGTCGTCGTTGATATAGGCGATGCAGTCTTCAAGGCTCATGTCGCGAAACGGAGTCAGGATGATGTGTTCGTCCGAGGCCGTGGTCCGCATGTTGGAAAGCTTTTTGTCTTTGCCCGGATTGACCGTGAGGTCATTGTCGCGGCTGTGCTCGCCGACGATTTGCCCTCTGTAAAGCTTTACCTGCGGCGGAATGAACATGATGCCCCGTTCCTGCAGATGAAACAGCGCAAAGGCCACGGCCGTGCAATTGTCCTTTGTCACCATCACGCCGTTGATACGCGTGCGGATATCCCCGGCGTACGGCCCGTACTCCGCGAACACGTAATTGAGCGTTCCCATGCCTTTGGTGTCGGTCATGAATTCCGAACGGTAGCCCAACAGCCCGCGGGTAGGGATCTTGAATACCAGCCGTGACATCCCGCTGTGTTGATCCATGCTGATCATCAGCCCTTTTCTGCGGCCGAGTTTTTCGATGACTGCGCCGACATACTTTTCATCGACATCGACGGTCAGCTCTTCGTAGGGCTCCAGAACCTTGCCGTTTTCTTCCTTCATGATAACCTGGGGCCGAGTCACCTGGAGTTCGTAGCCTTCGCGCCGCATGCGCTCGATGAGAATTGACAAATGCAATTCGCCTCGTCCCGAAACCTTGTTGCCGATCACATCGGGAAGCGGCTCCACCTGGAGCGCAACGTCTGACAATATTTCCCGATTCAGCCTGTCCTGCAAATGACGCGACGTGACGAAGCGACCTTCGGTGCCTGCGAAGGGAGAGTCGTTGGGGATGAAATTCATGGAAATGGTCGGCGGATCGATGATCGTGGGCGGCAGGGGATTCGGCTGAAGCGGATCCGTAAACGTCACACCGACCGTGACCTCTTCCATTCCGGCAACCGCGACGATTTCGCCTGTCGAGGCGGTTTCCGTGGGGACCTTGACCACGCCCTCGAAGCGGTAGACTTTGGTGATGCGCGCAGGGACGAGCGATCCGTCGCGAAGCGCAACTGCGATGTCCTTGTTTATGTTGAGGTTCCCGGCAGTGATCTTGCCGATCCCCAGGCGGCCGAGATAGGGCGAATAGTCGATGGAGCTTATGAGCATTTGCAAAGGAGCGTCCGGGTCGCCTTTCGGTGGCGGAATGTGCTTGATGATTGCCTCGTACAGGGGCACCATGGTGGTGGAATCGTCGTCCGGATCGTCTTTTGCGTACCCGTCTTTTGCCGAAGCGTAGACAATAGGGAAGTCGAGCACGTGGTCCGGCGCTTCGAGCCTGACAAAGAGGTCAAAGACCTGGTTTACCGTCCATACCGTACGCGCGGCAGGCTTGTCAATTTTATTGATGACCACGATGACCGGAAGTGCCAGGGCCAGGGCCTTTTTCAGTACAAAGTAGGTCTGCGGCATGGGGCCTTCTGCCGCGTCAACCAGGAGCAAAGCGCCGTCCGCCATCTTAAGCACGCGCTCGACCTGGCCGCCGAAATCCGCGTGACCGGGCGTGTCGATGATGTTGATGAGGTGGCTTCTATACTTGAACGAACCGTTCTTTGCGGAAATCGTGATACCGCGCTCGCGTTCGAGGTCCATGGAGTCCATCATGCGTTCGGCTACGACCTGGTTGTCCCTGAACATGCCGCTTTGCTTGAACAGCTGGTCCACCAACGTGGTCTTGCCGTGGTCGACATGGGCGATGATAGCGATATTTCGGATAAAACGTTGACTCATTGACTGGGTTATTCCCGATCGGAAGATGGTGCTTTGAACTATGGTGATGGTAGTACTTCTATTTCTCGAATGTTAATAATCCTTGACAGCGACGCGCGAGATATCGAGGGATCATGTAACCGCGAAGGCAGAGAGAAACACCCTGGAACTTTGCGAGCAACTGCGGCCCATACTTTAAAAAAGGCCCTGTAATATACATCCGGGAGCATGAGGAAGTGAAGAAATGCTGGTCAAACCCGCAATAATCGTTTTCCGGTGGATTTCTTGGAGGCAACGAGGACAATCTCAGGGGAGAAACGAAAATTCATTGCCGAGAAAAAATTGAAAATCGACATCATGATTCTGCCCTTGACGCCATGCTTCAAGACATAATCGATGTCGGTTTTCAAATCGTGGGCGATAAGGGTGTTTGTGAATAGGCCGTAATGTTCCAGGTAGGGAACAAGATCTCGAGGAGTAAAGTACTTAACATGTTCCTGAAAGCAATATTTGTCAATGTCTCTTCCGAGCGGATTATGGAACATTTTCCCGCGGAGGATTTTGACAATGCTGAACAGGCTCGCGTAATTCGGCGTTGTGCAGAAGAATTCACCGTCCGGTTTCAGAAGCCTGGCGATTTCATGAAGGAATACATCAGTCTCTCTTATGTGCTCGATGACGTCCGAGGCTACGATGAGGTCAAAGGATGAGTCGCTAAACGGATATGGCCCGCTATTGGCGTCATGGACGACCTGGTTCACAGCAGAATCGTCGTACCTTCGCACGATATCCATTGCGGTATAAGAATAGGCGGAAAATTTCGCAGGCTCCAGAAGAGTTTTGAACAAATAGACATTGGGTCCGATATCGAGGATGCTGACCTTTTTGTCAGGCAAGAGCAGGTACAGGATCCAGTTTCTGTCCGGAATGAAATTGCCCATGTGCTTCATGTGGCCAAGGACTTTTGTCCAGGCGGCTCTTACCAGGTTCTTGTTCCTCAGGTTCTGAATCAGAAGCATGTTTGTTTGCGCGCAGGATCAGGTGATGAACCGCTACCGGCAATAAAACCGGAATCAAAATAGTTGATCAAGGGAATACGACACAAGAAGCAGAAAAAAGAAGTTCAAAAAACTGAAGTATATTAGAGCATATGAAAAGATCAGGCACGGCAGACCTTCCCTTGCATGGCGGCCACGTACCGGAATGGCTTCACACCCGCATGACCGCCCTTGGGCGCGAGATTATCCGCGCCATGGTCATCGAGCATGGTCCGTCTGAAGTTTTGTCAAGGCTCTCCGATCCGTTCTGGTTCCAGGCGCTCGGATGCGTCATGGGAATGGACTGGCACAGCTCCGGCATAACAACCTCGGTTATGGGCGCGCTCAAGCAGGCGATCAACCCGATCTACGACGACGTCGGCTTGTACATATGCGGAGGAAGGGGAAAGCATTCGCTGAAAACTCCGCAGGAACTCCTTGACTTTTCAGACCGTACCGGCCTTAACGGCACGGAGCTCGTCCGCGCCTCGCGCCTCAGCGCAAAGGTCGACAATACCTGCCTGCTTGATGGGTTTAGTTTGTACCTCCATTCATTCGTCGTGTCCGGGACAGGCGAATGGGCCGTCATCCAGCAGGGCATGAACGCGGCCACGACAACCGCCCGCAGGTATCATTGGCATTCCGCTTCGGTCAAGTCATTTGTCGACGACCCGCATGCAGCGGTCATCGGCCGCAACGTAGGGGAAATTGTGAATCTGAGCGATTCCAGAGCGGACAAAAACAGAACCGGTGTTGTTGATTTTTTGTCGCAGCACCCCGATATCCAACGTCGTGAAATGCGGCGGCTCATTCTGGATCATGGCCATAGCGTGAAACCCAAGCATGTTGATTCCAAGAGATTGGGCGCCGTACTGACCCTCGCGTATGAAAAGCAGTACAGGAATTTCGTGGACGCGCTGCTTTTACCCGGCGTTGGCCCACGTACGGTCCAATCCCTTGCTTTAGTCAGTGAAATCATTTATGGCGGCCGTAGCAGGTTCAGTGATCCCGCCCGTTTTGCCTTTGCGCATGGCGGCAAGGACGGACACCCGTTTCCCGTGCCGCTCAAGGTTTATGACGAAGGCATTTCGATACTCCGCAAGGCGGTTGATTCGGCGAAGATCGACCACTCCGACCGGCTCCGTTCACTAAAAGTTCTGGGCCGCATGACGCAACTCATCGAGGCCCGGCATGATCCTTTTGCGGATGTCAACAAAGTGATCTGCCACGAACGCGACCATTCTCATGCGCATGGCGGCATGACCGTGTTTGGGCCGGCATTGCCGGCAAAACCGTCTTCGGTTGTTCAGATGTCTCTGTTTGATCGGAACGACGGTTGAAAATGTATTTTAGTTACTAGTGGAGGAATCCTTATATGAAGCACACCAAATCAATCTCCCGCAGAAATTTCCTAGCCGTAACCGCTGCAGGAGCCGGCGGTTTGCTGGCCGGCAGATTCATGCCGGTTCGAGGCGACGAAATAGGGGCCGGTAAAAAACAGGTCAATCCCGGAATCGATAATCTTCGCGTGGTCTGCTGCATCGACCCTGCCATGATCAGGGAAGATCCGCGTAATTGGGATTTTGCTTCTCAGAATGCGCCGGTGAACGCGGAAAAAGTTCGAGCGGACATGGATGCCATGGCCTGCGGCCTGGCGCAAAAGAACACTCCGGCCGAGGCTTGGGCAATCATCTTTCAAAAACCGGTTGCAAAGCAATGGTCGGACGTCAAGGTTGCGATTAAGGTAAATGCTTTTGCCAAAAACAATCCGCGCGTTGCGGTCGTGGACGCCGTGTGCAGGGCATTGGCCGGGCTCGGCGTCCAACCGTCGAACATCCTTGTGTATGACGGAAGCTGCAACGCGAAGGGAATGTACGGACCCTTTATTGCAAACGGATTGCCGGCGGGAATTACCGCAAGCGTCAAGAATGACCTCCTGGGAGGCGTGGTAAAAACAAATGTTCCGGCGCCGTATGCAGGCACGTTCAAATGCTCCGGGACCATCGCAAAAGGGGAAATCGACATCCTGGTGAATATCGCGACGAATAAGGGAAGCGCGTTCGCCGGCATGACCATGACGATGAAGAACCATGCGGGAACGTTCGAACCCATGCCGATCCATTTCGGCGGCGGGCTCAAATACATTATCGCGTTTAACAAATCAGAGGCTATTCTGGGCGGCACGCCGGTCCGGCAGCAATTGTGCATCGTGGATTCGCTCTGGGCAATGACCAAGGGTCCGTTTGGGGTGCCCAACAAGCGGCCGTGCGCCCTTGCCATGGGGACTTTTTCGCCTGCCGTGGATTTTGTCGTGGCGCGCCGTATCCGCGAAACGGTCATGGGATGCAAGCATCCGGAATCACTGAACAGCATCATGTCCGCGTTCGGCTATTCCGATTTCGAACATCTGGATTATGTCAAGGTCAACCCTGTTTAACTGTTCTTTTTTATCGGAGGATAGATTGACGAACAAAATCATGTTCCTAGGACTTCTGGTCTGGTCTTTGTGCAGTGCCGCGCACGCTGCGGAAAAATCCGACTCTGTCATGCTTTCAACGGTGCGAGGCAGCGCGTCCCGTGTCCAGGGCTGGACCGAACAGGTCGACAAGTACAGGTTCTTCAACGTGAGACAACTGTTCGACATCATTGACGGCGGCGCCGTGGAATACGAAAAATCGGGTCTCGTAGACGGCATCGTTGTGAGTCTGGCGGGCGCTACGGGCAAGGCAGCCGAGATTTACATTGAGAATTTCAAGTCTTCGGTCCGGGCCGCGGCGATGATCGGCATCAAGAGAAAGAATGCATCCAGTCCAAAGCAAGTTCCGGGAATCAAGGGCGCGAACGCTTTCTGCGACGAAGTCATTGGCGGATGTGTTGCATATTATGTCAAGGGCGGATTGTATTTCGAAATCACCCTGACCGGGTATGATGTGGCAGCCAGTGCAGCCACCGACGCCATGCTGTTTGTCGACGCATTTGCAAAGGACCTACGGAAATGAGCGTTATTGACGTCATCGGCAACACGCCGGTCGCCCAGATACGCCGCATGTGGGACCCGGAGGCAACCGGCGTGCGCGTGCTCGCAAAGCTCGAAGGCGCGAATCCGGGAGGATCGGTTAAGGACCGGCCGGCGTATTACATGTTGAAAGCCGCCATAGCGTCGGGAAAATTGACCCGCGACAAAATCGTTTTGGAACCGACCTCCGGCAACACGGGTATCGGCATGGCGATGATCGCGGCTGCCCTTGACTATAGAATAAAACTGACCATGCCCGCATGCGTGAGCCAAGAGCGCCGCTCGATCCTCATGGCGCTTGGCGCGGAAATTGAATTGACGCCAGGGTGCGAAAAGACAGACGGCGCTATCAGGCGCGCGCATGCAATCCTGGAGCAGGAAGGGGACAAATATTACATGCCGAACCAGTTCGCCAACGAGGCAAACTGGAAGGCTCATTACGAGACTACGGCCCCCGAAATCGTTCATGATGGGGGTGGCTCAGTTTCCATGCTGGTCGCGGGTATGGGTACCACCGGAACGCTCATGGGCTGTTCACGTTATTTCCGGGACCACAAGCGTCCGGTCACGGTCGTTGGAATTGAACCGGAGCTCAATCACCGGATACAGGGCTTGAAGAACATGAACGAGTCCATTGTGCCTGAAATCTACGATCCGAAACTCATTGATAAGAAGATAACCTGCCCTGACGATAACGCGTTCAACACGACACGCGAGCTTGCGCTCAAGGAAGGGCTTTTCTGCGGTATCTCGAGCGGAGCGGCTTTGTGGGGAGCGTTTTAGGTTGCCAGGGATTTGCCGCGCGGGTCCACGGTCGTGGTCATCCTTCCTGATCGCGGAGATCGGTATTTGTCAACGGAAATATTCCGTTCGGTCTGCGCGCTTTGCCCGCCATAAAAACTAATTTTTCTTTGAGTTGTTTACCTGATTTTTCCTTATTTTATAGGGGCCTGACCTACGCCTTGAGGGGCATGGATGCAGGAGTTCATTCCATGCACGTGCCTTCTACCGGATTGGCGCCGGGTGTTTACGCCGCGGAATTGACAAATGGCCAGACGAAGATTTCTAAGGTTTTCCTCGTGCATTGATTTATTCACCCTCCGCGGGTTTCTGCCCTCGGAGATGTTCTTGGAATTCTCAAAATCCTTCCTATCCTTATTTCTTCAAAACACCAACGGTCCATTGTGCGTAATTGAGTTGTAATTTATCCACTACGCAGAAGGACCGGATTTTGTCGGGGGATGAATGCGCCTTCAGCTACGGGATGTCGCGGGGCTCCACCCAAAATAGCGTGTGGCACGAACAAAACTATGGGGAAATGAAAGGCAAGCTGTTGTATAACATTATGATTAATATCTAGTTAAGTAGTTTCGTGAATGGGCTGAAGGCAGAAGTGAAAATTTGATGTACATTTTATGATATAATTGATTAATTGTTGACATAATTCCTTTTTTCTTCTTATATTACCAAAGGTATGAGCAGTGCAAATAAATTTGTGGGCGATTAGAAAATATCCTTAACTGACAATTTTTCTTGCTCAATAATCTGCAAAAAAAAGTATTATATAGTAGTAAAAGCTATTGTCTCATTGTGATGAAAAAAAACGGGCAGCGATTCTTAATAATTAGTTGCGAAGAAGCATTCGCTTCCTATATATTAATATAGTTTTCCAGTAAATTCGTTTAAATGCAATATCAAACGACAATGGTTCTAAGTTTTTATATTTTAATCAATCGTCTGGAGGATTTATGAAATTAGGATCGATGTGGACAAGCGGGCTCCTGATGTTGGTCTGCGCAGTTTATGTGTTCAGCGCTGATATCTATGTGGCGCCAACAGGAAATGATGCTGCTGCGGGAACGTTGGCAGCGCCACTGGCCACCGTCAAGGCGGCTCGCGACAAGGCAGATCAACTGAAGGCAGGCAATATAGCGGTCACGGTGTATCTGAGGGGCGGCACGTATTATCTGGATACGACGGTCGTGTTTGGCGCTGCAAATTCCGGAACCGCAACTGCACCTATCGTCTATACCGCATATAACTCTGAGAAGCCCGTGATAAGCGGAGGGATAAAGGTAACTTCAGCCTGGGCAGCCTCCACCAAGGCAAATGTTATGGTAACCACGATCAAAACGGGCCTTAAAGTGGACCAGTTATTTCTCAATGGTAAACGGCAGGTCCTTGCGCGATACCCGAACTTTAATGCCAACACCGTGATACTCAACGGTTATGCCGCTGATTGTATGTCTGCGGCCCGCGTCGGCTCATGGGCTAATCCCGGCGAGGGGCCTGGATATTTTCGAGGAATCGATGGCAACAGTTGGGGAGGCAGTTCCTATTTCATAACAGGCAAGAACGGTACTACGGCCACCACAACGTGGGTTGGAGATAATAACCGCGTTCCCGGGGTTGATGCGACGAAACGGCTCGTAGAGAATATCTACGAAGAATTGGATGCAGCCGGCGAGTGGTTTTACCGCAAATCAACAGGCCAGTTGTTCTTTTATCCGCCCGCTGGAACCGATCTGAGTACGGCCACCATCGAGCTCGCTTCTCAGGACGAGCTGTTCCGCTTCGTCGGCTCTGCGTCGGGAACAGCAGGAAGCGTGAAATACATTCAAATCAATGGTCTCACTCTTACTCATACCTATCGCACGCTCTTCAGCAAGCCTTACGAGAATGTTCAAGCCTCAGATTGGGCCATCGCCCGCAGTGCCACGGTGTTTATGCAGAACGCGGAAAACATCAAGATCAGTAATTGCAACTTCGATCAAATCGGCGGAAACGGCGTCTTTTGCAGCGGGTATAACCGCAGCCACATCATTTACAATAACGTCTTTACCGACGCGGGCGCCTCGTGCGTCGTGCTCATGGGTCTGCATAATTCGGTGCGATGTCCTGCTGCCTCCTACGGAAATATGGGGAATTGTACTGATAAAACAAATGCCGGTCCGGTCGACCCTGTCAACGGGGAGTTTCCGGAATTCGTTACCGTCGACAACAACATGATGGTGAATCTCGGTCGTTTTGAAAAACAGCCTGCCGGCATCGCGCTATCGGCCACGCAATGCGACACGCTCCGCCACAATACCATCCATGACTGCCCGCGCGCCGGCATTTGCTTCTGCGACTGTTCCTGGGGCGGACATGTCGTCGAGTTTAACTGGATCTACAACGCCATTCAGGAGACCGGCGACCATGGGCCTCTTAACTCCTGGGGACGCGACCGCAACTGGAGATGGCAAAACGATGTTACGACAGCCAAACTGGATGCTTGGAAAACGACCATTATCCGAAACAACCGTTTTGAATCGCACGACCTCTATTTCGGCATCGACATGGATGATGGAGCATCCAACTATTTGCAATACAACAACCTTTTGTTCGGCGGCGGGCTCAAGCTGCAATGGAACGCGTACAATACCTATTTGAACAACATCCTGGTCGCTCAGGCAAGCGTGCAGTTCCACGGCACCTGGACCAATTCTCACCACTACGGTGCGCGGAACGTGTTGATGGGAAACGCCATCTATGGGAATTGCTGCTTCAGCGGAGACGTTCCCTCGTCGGCCCATGCAGCCATCACTCAATGGGACTCCAATTGCGTTTACAATAATATCAACCCTTCAATCCAGCCTTATATGGCGCCCTGGGGCGGAACCAACCAGCAATTTAGCTGGACGCAGTGGAAGGCAGGTGGGTGCGATGCGCATTCGGTTGTCGCCGACCCGCTGTTTACCGATACCAATAAGACCACATGGGCCAGCTGGCCTACCCGTACCGACGGTTTCAAGTACATGCCGAAGGGTGACTATACCTTGCGCGCCGGTTCGCCGGCCCTTGCCATGGGCTTCAAGAACTTTCCCATGGATTCCTTCGGAGTCATGCCGCCTCCGAGCACCGCGGTGCAGGCTCCAGCCCAATACGGTGCCGTCGATGGCCACGGGGCCGCAATCGGGTTCTTCAAGGCGGGGCAGCTTATTGTCCTGGAAAACGGGCCGTACCAGTTGACAATAACGACTGCGCTCGGAAGAACCGTGGAAGTGTACAATGGAAAAGGAAGGACGAGTTTCAATCTGCCGCACCAGTCCTATGGTGCAGGGGTTTACTTTGCGGTCGTACGTTCCGCAAACCGTACAGGGACTTTTCAATTCTTGATCAACTAACTGTAGGAAATATTTTTCAAACCTTCATAAACATTTAGAAAAGGACGAGACATGAATCGACAAGCAATGATGGCAGGAGCGGCGGCGATAGTGGTTATGATGATGGGGTGCGGAAACAGCAACAATCCCGTGGGACCTGCGGCCGGGGATACACCGGTACCGGGACCAGCAACAGGGACCGTGGTTTTCAGCGAGGGATTCGGCGGAGACCTTTCCAAGTGGGACGCACAGTACATGATCAATGTCGGAGACTTCTATCCTCATATGACCATCACGACCGCTGCGGCGCATACCGGTACGCACTCGATAACCGGCGATTCGACCAGGTGCGCATTGCAATATAGTCTTGCCCAGGCGGACAGGATCGAGGCCGGAGTTGCCGGGGTTCAATTCTACGTCATGGCAACTGCAAAAGGCCACGCAAATTTCACCGTGAGGTTCGGGCAAAATGCTGGGTCATCCGGTGGTCTTGGGCATGCATTCGGCATGGGTTTTGACAAGAGTGATTCGGTCACCTGTACCCTCTATGATTACATGGCGATGACGGCACGCCAGGATTCTGCAATCGCTCCGATGCAGCTGAATCATTGGTACAAATGCGTTATCGAAGTCGACTTCGCCGCTGCGCAAATTACATACTCTCTTGACGGTCAAGTAGTCCGCCATTGTCCGCTTCCGACGGCCGATTGGTACGGTATCGACAGACTGCTGGTTTTCCGCGGCACGAATCCGGAAGATCTGGCGGGCGGTACGGACTCCCTGACCGGTCCCAGGCCGTATTATGCGGACGACCTTGTTCTTTACAAGAAATAAAACTGCAGGAGAAATGGAATGCGCATGAAAAATCGTGTTTCAGGGACTCTGTCCAGCGTCATCGCATTAGCCCTTTTGTTGGCCGGACTTGTACCGACTGCCGGAGCGGCGATCAGGATCAAAACCGGGTCGCCGCGGACCGCGCTGGAACAATATGTGCTCAACGACGGTGTGAGCCTGCTTTCGAAAATGTTTACGGATGCAGTCGATACGTCTGGCGCAGGGACTACGTTCGAAATTGTTGTCGGCACTCCTACGAACAATTCTCTCATTGCGCAGCAGGTGACCAGTGGTGCCGTCGTATTGCCTACCGGCAAGTATGCCGGTAGGGGATATGCGATCAAGACCATTGGCAGTACAATCTACCTAGCGGCAAGCAGCGACACCGGTTTGTCGCCCGGTATCTATGACCTTCTTCAACAGTATGGCGCCTATTTCCAGATCTCGGGCGAAATCCTGCCTCAGGCGGCCGCTTTTTCCGTGCTGCCGAACCTCAATATCAGTGTTTCGCCGGCCTTTAAATATTGCGGGCTATTTCCGTGGGACAATTTTTTGTGCGGCATGTCCGGTTGGAACGAGGAGGATTTCAAGCTTTTCGTAGACAGAATGGCGCGATTACGGTTCAATTTTATCGAGTTCCACAATTATCCGGGCATGGCCTACTACAATGAAACCTACACCGACGGGTCACCGAACTCAACGTCCGACCATGTCGCGGACTATGCAAATTCCTTTTCGAATACGGTAATTGGCGGAGGCGCCTTGGGCACAACCACCACGTTCGGCACACGCCAATGGTGGCAGAACCAGAGCAAAGGCAACGCGGTAGCACAAGATTCCTGTCAGGCAATGATGAGACGGGTGATAGATTATGCCCATTCGCGCGGGTTGCAAACGGTTATCGGTTATTGCCTCATGCAGCCCAATGGCGGAAATTTCGCAATGACAAATAGTCGTGGCTGGAACGCTATGCCGGATCCGCTCAATGCGAACAATATCAACAAGCAGGTCGACCGCTACAGGCGATTGGCGCAGATATACCCCAAATCAGATTATTATTGGTTGTGGCAGGCCGAAGCCGGCGGTGTTCTATGGAACAACCTTACCAACGATGCCGCAGCCTCAAATTTGCGCACCACCTATGCATCCTGGAATCCGGGCGGCGGTAGAGGCGGCGATATTGATTACGGATACGAGTTCTGGCAAACCGTTAATAAACTTACTTCAGCGGAACGAAGCAAGATAGCCACCGGCGGCTGGGATATGTCCAAAATGTTCATTGGATACGACAAGGATTGTCCCCAGGAAATCATCTTTCACAATATGAATTCATGGGACACAAGAGGCGGAATCAATCAAGCGAAAAATGAATACAAATTGGGCGCTTCCCAGCGCAGATTGTGGATGACCGATTGGTGGGAATACGACGGCATCGTCTGGTTTCCCGAATACCGTGTTCGAAAACAGGATACAATATATACGGCGGCCGTTGCCAATAACGTGGAATGCATGACCCTGGACGGATGGAAACAATCCGGCGTTGAGCACAATATCAAGTACCTTTCTGAATTCAACTGGAATCCCAAGTTGACAGGAAGGCAATTTTACACGGATTACTGCGGCAAAGTGTACGGCAGCGCCGCTGTTTCCACCATGGCGAGTTTCTACAATGCCAACGACAGTCTCGAACCCACCATTCCCGCGGCAACGAGCGGCGATTACCGGGACATGAATATTTCGGAAGGATGGGCGACGTTGCAGCTTTCGGCCCTCACCACGGACGCAAACACGGTAAACAATTCCCAGACGTTGGTGACGAAACAGCAGGCACTCATAAACCGGGTTCAGACTTATTCGGCATCCTGCAAGAGCCTTCGGCCCAGCCTGTCCGCAACCGGCCAGTACTGGCTCGATTTGATGATCAACAGGCTGGATTTCGAGGTCTTATATGTCCAATCATTGATATCGGTCAATAAGGCCTACGTGGACAACAAGAATTCCGGCAAAACCGCTGCCCTGGCTGACCTGAACACTGGTCTGGACCAGATGTTCCAGGCCATCATGAAATTGGCCCAGTGCGCCCGTAACACAAGTGATCTCGGACTTATAGGTCAGATTAATATCCTTGATTACAACGTGTTGAAGAATTTCATCAAAAGCAACGGAGGAACCGTGGGCGCGATCGGACGTCCCGACGCCTCTTTGGTCTCAGGGCCAAAGAAGCACGAAATCTCCATGTATGGTATTGATGGAAGATGCGCTTTCCGGCAAACGTCGATGGCGCAGGACGCAAAACTGCCGCTTATCCATGCGGGAATTTATTTTGTTAAAATCAAGGACGCGGCAGGAAAAACAGTGTTTGTAAAGAAGCTTATTACCGAACAACAGTCACTGGATCTGAAAATCCGGGAGTGACGTAAACCATTTACAACCGATTGCAAAGGGGGCAATTATTCTTTCCACAAATCTAGGACGCGCGATCGTATTTACGGCATCAATGCTTTTCATTTGCGCATTTGGTTTTGCGGATCACAGCTGGGCTGATTCGGAATCCTCGGACTCATTGGAAGCGAAACCTGTTTCGCATGAATCCGCTTCGCCGGAAAAAAAGATAGACGTTTTCGGATACGGCGCCATAGAGGCCGGTGAGATTGAGTCCGGGCACTACGGTGGTAACGTCAATGCGGAGATCAACCATCTTTGGATCGGGCATTCCTACGCATCTCTTGGGGCACGGGCCAAGCTCAACAATAATTTCTCGATCCTCGTTTCACTCGAGACTCGTTTGTGGTACAACACCAGCCCGTTGGGCGCGGTGAGGGATAATTCCACGTTCGGCGAACCCATGCAGAATTTCGATATAACCATTACCAACGCCGAAGGCATCCTGTCCTTTGGAAACAAAGAGAAGTCATCATTGACAATAGGGATCGGAAGATTCGAATACAAGTACAATCCTCAGGCGCAAGACCTCGGAGAGTACCTATTCCGCACCGGGTGCTATCCAGCATATATCGAAACGAATTTTGACCTTCCCTTGGCGCGACTGAACGGTATTCTCATATCGCACAAGCTTTCCGACTTTTTCCGCCAGGACCTCTTGTTGACTACGATGTCGGACATAGAACCATTCTACAATTTTGGTCTCACCTATATTGCGGACGCATCGATCGGAAAGGTGTTTGATGTGAGTGCGGGCGTGCAGTTTAATGATCTTTTTTCCACGGATCAGGTGAACGACATGGAGTCTTCCGAGCACAATTACGGCGCCAACGGATATCTCAATGCGCCCGGTGACACCGGTTATTACACCTTCAATGGTGTGAAACTCATGGGTCGGTTCATGTTTGATCCGAAAAGATTTTTTGATGCCCCGTTTTTTGGAGAGAACGACGGTCAACTCTATTTCGAAACCGCAATCCTTGGCGTGAAAAATTATCCCAAAAGCAATGCAGTGGACACAAATAGTCAGGCTAATCAATCCAACGTTTATGGATATGATGATATTTTTCAGAAAATGCCGGTCATGTTTGGATTTAACGTTCCCACCTTCAGGCTGCTTGATATGCTGTCCCTGGAAGGCGAGTGGTTTGGCGCCAGATATCCCGACAGCTACAAGTCATATCTTGACGGTCATTCATTCACACCCGCCAGCCCCGGAGACAAAGAAGTGGCTGACGATTACCGACATGACGATTGGAAATGGGCGATTTACGCAAAGAAAACCGTTTTTGGCGGATTATCAATCATCGGTTTGGTGGGTCGCGACCATATGCGCACCGAGACATACATAAAATTGTATCAGGATTATGAGGCTGCTCTCATCAAGAACAACGAATGGTACTGGATGTTGAAATTCAAATTCAGTTTTTAACAATATGTAAAGGGAGGATCAATGAATTTACGAAAGCATGTTTCGATGAAGTACGCTGCGACTGTCTTCTTTCTCGGCATGTTCGCGGCGGGAACGGTCGCGCCTGCGCACGCGGTGCTGAAGGCGAAATGGCGGACCTCGACGTCGCAGAGCCCCTGGGTTGCCGAGCAGCAATTGACAATTGCAAATTACTCGGCTCAGGGGACGGAAATCGATATCGACACAACCGTGAAGTATCAGACAATGGGGGGGTGGGGCGGGTCTCCTAACGAATCTGGCGTGATCGGCCTTCATAAGCTTCCGCAAGCGCTTCAGGACAGCGTCATGCGGGCGATGTACGACACCGTGAACGGGTGTAAATTCAACATGATCAGGCTACCCATCGGTTGCAGCGATTTTTCGATTAGTGGGTATTCGCTCGATGACTTTCCCGGTGACTATACCATGGATCACGTCAATATCCATCGCGATAGTCTGGTAACGCTTGATTTTTGTAAAAAGGCCCTGGCTGTCAATCCCAACATTAAGGTGTGGGGAAGCCCATGGAGCGCTCCTGCGTGGATGAAAGGGAACAACAATTGGTCCGGCGGTGCTTCCTATCCAAGCCTTGAATGCGAACTTCATCAGGATAGCACTACGCTTAGAGCCTATGCGCTTTATTTTTCAAAGGTGGTTACGCTCTACAAGAATTATGGCCTTCCCTTCTTCGCTCTTTCCTTCCAGAATGAGCCTTATACCTGCCAGCCGTTTCCGTCCATGATTTGGTCCAACGGGGCCAAGATGTTGAATTTTATGAAAAATTATTTGGGGCCGCGGATGCGTGCTGATCATCCGGACGTTGAACTATGGACTCCGACCATGAATCTTGATGACACTGCAAAGTTTTCCCTGCTCAACGACAGCTATTGCGCATCAATTATTACGACCGTTTGCTATCAATATCAGGGCGAATCGGTAATGCCGATCATTCATAGATTGCATCCCAATTTGCGGGCGTACAATACCGAATTGCATTGCGGAGCAGGCTCCAACAGCTGGAGTTATCCGCAGACCGATACCTGGCCCGAGATAAAGATGGGCGTCTCCAATGGCAACTCAGGAGCTTTTCATTGGAATCTGCTCTTATGCAGCGTACCGAACGCCACCACTGCAAACCTTTGCGGCTATAGCGCAGTATGGGGAACTGGAAATTGGCCGCAACAACCGATAATATCGATTGATACTGCGGGAAAGAAGATTGCATACAATACTCAATTCTACATGCTCAAGCATCTTAGCTATTATATCCGGCCGGGTTCAAAGGTGGTGAAGGTCTCCGGTCAATACGATACGAATCAAATCACGGTAAAGAACCCCGACGGAAGCCTTGCGATTGTCACCAACAATGTCAATGGATCACAGCCGATCGCGATCCGGTTTGGAAATCAGATGGTCACCGCGACGTTGCCGGCGCAGTCCTTTGCCAGTTTCATGATTTATGATTCATCGACAACCCCGAGTTCAATTCGGAACCCGCAGGCGGCATCCGTGTCCAGGTTCGTTTCCGCAAATAAGTACTTCAAAATTTCCGGTGACAGGTTCTCGCTGCCGTCGGAATTTGCCGGAAAAACCTGCCTCGGTTCGATATATGATATCAACGGCCGGTCCGTGCGGAACTTCGCTCTCAAGGGCGGTGACGTCAGTCTCTCCAAGGACTTCGGCATTTCGCAGGGCGTTTATGTCATGCACGTGAAGGCAATTCGAGATTAACGTAGTAGAATTTTCATCCCTCACTCGCCTGCTCTTGCGAGTGAGGGATGATCTTTGTTTGCAAGAGAGATTCATACTGCTGTTTAGAACCCCAAGATTCTAGTTCAGGGCATCCGTCTCAGAAAAACTGGAGGAGAAGATCAAAAATTCAAAGTTGAGTCTATTATTGCCTGTCGTACTGGCCCTGATGGCCTATTCCGCTTATTCGAATCCTCTTTTCAAGATGGATTTTGACGGCAATGGCAAGACCGATTTCGCCATTCTGTCCGCAACGGCCGGCGCCATTTCCGGCTCTATTTATTCTTCGACAGGATCTGCATTTTCCCTCGCTTCTGTGACGTCGACTGGCACTGCCGTCAAAGGCCAGAGGTTCTTTTTCGGTGATTTCAACGGTGACGGAGCAACCGAAATCGGCAGGCTATGGAATGACAATGGGATGGCGAGCATAGAGATCTCAACAGTCGGCGCCGCAAGCGCTTTGACCACCGCAAAATGGGCCACGCAGCAAGGAACTTTCGCGTATGACCAGATTTGGCTGACCGGCGACTTCACCGGCGACGGCAAAACAGACCTTGCGAAAGTATACAACAATGCCGGCGCAACCGCGATCGACGTGTATGCGGCGTCCGCAACGGGGAATTCATTTACCAATAATAATTGGGTTTCTTCAGGTGGAAACATCGACGGTCAGAAATTTGTCGTTGGCCATTTCAGCAATGCAACCCGGATGGACGTCGCAAAAATCTGGAACAACAACGGGAAGTTCGCGGTGACCGTGTATGAGTCGAACGGGACCTCCTTCACCCCGAGTTCCTACCTCGACACGGCCGGGCCTTTCGATTGCCAGTTTCTGCTGGGTGATTTTAATGGAGACCATCTGACGGACATAGTCAAGTACTGGTCCGATACCGCGAACAGAAAATTCAGCGCTGAAGTCTACCTGTCCGGGACCAAGCCCATGCAAAGGGCGGTTTGGGCGAACCAGCAGGGCGATTACAGTGAAGACCAGATATGGCTTACCGGTGATTTCACCGGTGACGGCAAGGACGATCTGGCGAAAATCTGGGAGTCACACGGGCGCGTATCGATTTCGGTTCACACATCGAACGGGACGAGCTTCACTGAAAGTCCCTGGCTTGTCGAGGGTGACAATTTTTACGGTACGCAGAAATGGTTAACCGGAGACTTTGACGGTGACGGCAAGACGGATATCGCCCGCATTTGGAGCGACAATGGATCGTTGACCGCCACTGTTTTCAAGTCCTCCGGATCATCCTTCGTACCTCAAGCGTGGGCCAGTCGCTTGGGCGCATTTGTCTACGGCCAGAAACCCCTTATCCCGAAAATAAACGAAAACGGCCGTGTGGAAGGTTGCGTTCCTGCAACCACATCACCTTCCGCAAACCGCACCGCACTCCAAAACGTTTTGAATTCCGGCGGCGATTGTATTCTTTGTCAGCAAGACGTGTACAACATCGATACCACGCTTCATTTCGGTGCATCAGGGCAGGCACTTTACACCGAAGATGCGGAAAACATTCCGCAGTATGCGACAATCAGGGCCGCGGTTCAGGCAAACCTCATTACACTGTGGGGCGAAGGCAGGGACTACATACGGCTGGAACACGTGATTGTCGACGGAAACCGCTACAGGATCGGCGCGCTTGATTTTTACAGCGGCGAAAAAGCGCTCATGCAATTCGCTAATGGCAAGGGCCAGAAGATCCAGCACAATGTAATCATGAGCACACGGTCCTGGTCAACGCTCCAACTGATCGAGAACAGGAACGATTCGTATAACACCGTACGGGAAAATATCATCCTGGGCGCGGGTCCGGACGGCAGGAGCAACGGCGTTTCCACCAATGAAAACCAGACCAAGAAGGGCCATTGGGGAGATGCTATGACCCTTGGCGCGGCAACGACGCATAGCGTCAATAACCTGTTCATGGACCCTACCGATGTCGGTACCGCGATTTTCTCCGCATGCGGTTCCATTCTCGAAAACAATGTCATAACATCCATGTCCCGGGAAGCGCTCGGCGCCTTTGACATGGTCGATGGAATTTCCTATTATGCCATAGATACAACGGTCACTCCGCACACCTACACCTTTGCGAATACGATTGTACGCAATAACTACTTTGATGCCTTTGGAAGCCGCATCCATATAGGAATGGGGATGGGAAACCGGGTTTGGGGAAATTTTGGTTTAAAAGCCCTCATTGGTCCCACAACAATAACCGGCAATACGATGACGGGCAATGCTTTCGGATACGGATTTGATTTGAGCGGCATAAAGAACTTTACCGTGACCGGCAATATTTCGGTCGCACGGCATGCCGGAAAAGGCAATGGCACCGGTCCCGCGCTCGACGATCCGGTTCCTTTTTCGTATGATTCAAATCCGATTGATATTCCATCGAATAACACCATTCAACCTGAATTTGTTAAGTGCACAGGCCCTTTGATAAATTTGCTTCGATGCAATTCGGCCCCGTTCATTGAGGGGCCGAATGGTAACGGGAACTTCGTGGCGACGCTGTATACCGCCACGGAAGCAGGCGCAATAGTCAATGCGGCATACCTGGAAATCCTGCATCGCCCTCCTACGGCAACGGAACTGACCGACCAGACAAAGTTCATGCTGGACACGACACAAGGAACGGGCTCCAACACCTTGCCGCGCAACCTTCACACTGCTGATTCTCTACGCCGTACGCTTACGCAGAGTGATGAATTCAAGACTAATTTCGGCGCCATTGCAAACACCAAGGACGCAATGCAGCTGTACCGGATTAGCATGTGGCAGCAGGCATTGTCGGACCGGATTACCTCCTATACCAATCAATACGGAAACTATCCTCCGATTAAGGCTATGTATCAGAATATCCTGAACACCTGGTCCGGAGACAAGTCTCTGCAGATTCTCTCTCCGCGAAGCAACACGATTCTTTCGATGAGCGCACAGACGACAATCACCTGGAGCTCCACGGGAACTATCGCAAACGTCAAGGTGGAATATTCAACGAACGGGGGCTCGGCATGGGTTACCGCAGCCGCCAGCGCTCCCAACAGCGGATCATACTCCTGGACAGTCCCTGTCACGGCGTCAACATCCGCTCTCATCAGAATCACGGATGCCGCCGGGACCGTATCCGACCAGGCCAGCGTCGCTCTTGTCGCTGGCGCCGTAGGCGGCAAAGAATTGTCAAGCGCGCAACGGAAACAATTCACCTTTACCGTTGCTGGAAGCCGAGCTGCATATGTTCGAGATGCGGGAAAGGTCAGGAAAGTGGTGATTTACAATGTGCAGGGCAGGGTTATCAGAACGATCCCGGTCAATTCTTATCACGCAATGTGGGATTGCAAAAACAGTCAGGGAAACCGGGCGCCGAACGGCGTCTATTCGGCTACACTGGTGGCCGAGGGAATGAGCACCGTTTTTAAAATAACGGTTGTTCAATAGATCGTTGCTCCGCAACGCATAGGGATGTTTTCTTTATATATAAATATATCATAGTTTGAATTTGCTCAATTCCTTTAGTGCATTCTAGCGCTATTTAGTGTTATAATTATGATGTTAGAGTGTAGCTCAGAGGGAGAGCGGACATGCAACCTGAGTTAATCGATTAAGCTATATCCATCCATTTAACCGATTATTTATTGGCCACCAGGAGTGTGCATCATGTTCCAGAAACGCATCCAGAATTTCTGTGAGACCGCAATGATGATTCTAGTCGCGATTCTTGCAAGTACCGTGTACTTTGCCGCCCAAGCCCAGGATACGGTGGACGCGACCACCCTGACCGGCAAATACATGTGCGGATACCAGGGGTGGTTCGAATGCCCTAACGACGGTTCGGGCGGTGGCTGGTTTCACTGGTTCAGAAATCAGACGCCGGTCCATGCAAACCTCAATACCGATGTTTTTCCCGATTTGTCGGAATACACTGCAGGCGAGCTTACCCCCACACAAATGCATTACAGTGACGGGTCGGTGGTAGGACTCTATTCTTCGTACAAGCCCACCACGGAGCTTCGGCATTTCAAATGGATGAGAGACTACAATATCGACGGCGTCTGGGTGCAACGGTTCGGCGCCCCACACCGAGGTTCGAATGACTTTACAAATAGGGTTCTCCTGAACTGTAAACTTGCGGCAGAGACGTATGGAAGAGTCTTTACGGTGATGTATGACGTGTCGGGTGCGAATAACAGCACACTGTTCAATGACATCACAAACGATTGGATGTACCTTGTGGACACGTTCAAGGTCACGGCAAGTCCCCGGTATTTGAAACACAAGGGCAAGCCGGTTGTGTCCGTCTGGGGCTTCGGATTTCCGGACAGGTCGATTACCGGCGATGTTGCTGCCAAGATTGTCAAGTGGTTCAAGACCGATGCACTGCCAAAGTATCAGGCGACATTCATGGGCGGCGTGAACGACAACTGGAGAACAGCAGCCTCACCGTGGGATTCCGTGTGCAGGTCCGTCGATATCATCAGTCCCTGGTTTGTCGGAAGGTTCGGTGGCGTCAGCGGCGCGGATTCGTGGAAAAATAATGTCGTTTCAGATATTGCCGAAGCAAAAAGAATTGGAAAAGATTATCTGCCGGTTGTATGGCCAGGCTTTTCATGGGCAAACATGCACATGAGTAACGGAACCTATCAAACCGCAGCTCCCAATACCCAGAATTACATTCCGCGGCTGGGGGGAACTTTTTACTGGGAACAGGCGTACAATTATATCAGCGCCGGCGCGACCATGCTGTACGGAGCGATGTTTGATGAAGTCGACGAAGGCACTGCGGTCCTCAAGGCATGCCCAAAGAAGTCGCTTGCGCCCTCGGACGGCTGGTGGTTGACGCTCGATGCAGACGGTTACAATTTGCCCAGCGACTGGTATCTTCGTATGGCTTTCTATGCGAACAAGATGCTCAATAAACAGATCCCGCTGTCAAAGACCATGCCGATCGATCCCGCCCATCCTGACACCAACTGGGTGGTGGGCGTTCGTCAAGGACTTTCCGCTCCTTCGGCGGAACAGAAGATCATTGTTCAAAACAACACCGTTTTTATCGCGCACCCCTCAGGCGGAAACGTGGTCGTGACGCTTGAAAAAGTCAATGGCGAGACCATTAAGGTTTTTGAGGGTAGGGGCGAGGGCGCGTCGTTGCAGATTCCGTTGTCAGCGCAGCGGTATGTCCGCAGCGGCGTATATTTCTTGCGCGTCAAGGCAGGAAGCACAACAACGGCGTCACGGGTAGTGGTATTATCTCACTGACCCACCTGCTTCGCTGGTGGATTGCTGTAGCTGAGATTATTATCTACGCAAAAAGCGTAGATAATTTATATATATAATTGCTAATGGAGAAAAGTATGATAGTCAGGAATTGGCGCTTGCTGGCGGCCGCGGCCCTGTGTTTTGGTTTTTCTTTCGGCGCGAAAGCACAGGACACGGTTGATGCGACGACTTTGACAGGCAAGTACATGTGCGGATACCAGGGGTGGTTCCAGTGCCCGGGCGACGGATCCGGCGGCGGGTGGTTCCATTGGTTCAACAGCCAGAACCCGGTTCATTCGTCGCTCAATACCGATGTGTTTCCCGATTTTACGGAATATGCCCCAAGTGAGCTCTTCCCCACGCAGATGCACTACAGCGACGGATCGGTTGTCGGATTGAATTCCGCCTACAAGTTGACGACCGAGATGCGGCACTTCAAATGGATGAGGGACTACAACATGGACGGCGTCTGGGTGCAGCGTTTTGGGCCAAAGCACGTGGGGTGGAACGACTTTACAAACAAGGTTTTGTTGAATTGCAAACAGGCCGCGGAAACCTATGGCAGGGTTTTTACGGTGATGTACGATGTTTCCGGAGCGAACAACAGCACCCTTTTCAACGACATGACGACAGATTGGAAGTATCTGGTCGACACCTTCAAGGTCACGCAGAGTTCGCGCTACTTGAAACACAAAGGCAAGCCGCTCGTGTCCGTATGGGGATTCGGCTTCGCCGACCGGTCGATAACCGCCGATGTTGCGGCGAAGATCGTGAAATGGTTCCAGACCGACGCACCTGCGCAATATCAGGCGACGGTCATGGTTGGAGTAATAAGCAGCGGCGGCGTCAATTGGAGAACTCTGGCTGAGCCGTGGGCCTCTACAATCAGGTCTGCCGATATCATCAGCCCCTGGTTTGTCGGGAGTTTCGGCTCTGCGGCCGAATCTGATAATTGGAAGACAAGCAGAATTGATCCTGATATTGCCGAGTGCAAGACCCTTGGTAAGGACTATCTGCCTGTTGTGTGGCCTGGTTTTTCGTGGTCAAACATGCATGGCGGATCAACGCCGCAAAATCAAATACCTCGTCGAGGAGGCACGTTTTACTGGGAGCAGGTGTACAATGCCATCAACGCCGGTTCAACCATGCTGTATGGTGCGATGTTTGATGAAGTCGACGAAGGCACCGCTGTTCTGAAGGCGTGCCCCAAAAAGTCTCTTGCGCCCTCGGATGGCTGGTGGTTGACGCTTGATGCAGACGGTTACAATCTGCCAAGCGATTGGTACCTTAGGATGGCATCGTACGCGAGCAGGACGCTCAAGAAACAAATCCCGCTTTCAAAGACTATGCCGATCGATCCCGCTCATCCAGACACCACCTGGGTCGTCGGCGTTCGTCAAGGACTCTCCGCTCCTTCAGCAGGGCAAAAGATCACCTTTCAAAACAATACCGTTTTCATCTCGAGCCCGTCGGGAGGAAATGTCATCGTATCACTTGAAAGAATCAATGGTGAGACCATAAAGGTTTTTGAGGGTAGGGGCGCTGGCGCGTCTTTGCAGATCCCGTTGTCGGCGCAGCGGTATGTCCGCAGCGGCGTATATCTCTTGCGTGTCAAGGCAGGAAACACGACAACCGCTTCACGGGTCGTCGTACTGTCTCACTGACGGGGAAAGTTCAAGGCCGTAGCGAACTAGACGGCGTAGTAAGATCCGGTTCCATCTGTTTGATGGTGAGAACCGGCACTTCTCGCCATTCCTAGTCCCCGATTCCTATCCGCTAAGGTAAAAGACCCCCGATTCAATCCGGCGCAAGATCAGCCGAGATGGCGTATGCTGCAAAATCAGGTCATCCAAGATGCGACCTTTTCGCGAGGCAAATTTTCGTGAGTCTTGGAAGCAATCACGCTTTCCTAACGCAGGTTGACCAGGAATCGGCAAAATCATGTATATTATTATATCGTTGTAGTTGATATTGTTAAATCGAAAGAATCCACTTAAGGATAATTAGTTTTTATATTAGTCGTATATAATTAATATATTTGGGTTGGGCAAGGACCTGGGACAATATAGAAATAGCTTTATCAAAAGGGGGCGTTTTCGTGAAACTGAGAGCAATGCGAATTTTCAATCTTAATGCTGCGTTCATGACTCTTTGCATCTTCCTGGGTAGCACAGCCATATTTGCACAGAATTTCGTTTTCACATCCGGAAATTCCAAATACGATGCCCCATTTGCCAATGCAAAACAGAATATAGCCGACAACACCGTTCTTGATGGGGCCACCTACGTTTTTTGGGCGGGCGCTTTTTGGGCGGAAGTCTGGGAGCGTGATGGGTCCTATTCTATTGACATGGCTGCCGGCCATCTTGATCCGTCAACCTCGAAGAATACTTTTCAGCGCAACACAAATACGTGGAATGGTCTTACAGTCCAGAGACAGGATGTATGCGGTCACTTTGGCGGGTGGCCGAATTTGACCGATGGCATTGTTTGGGCAACAGGCGCATGGGCTTATTACCGGCAGACGGGAGATGCGACTTTCCTGGCCTGGGCCTACCCGATTGTCCGAAACTCTTTGCTCATGGCGGAAACACCGGCCTCAGGGTGGGTGGTTCGAGATCCGGCCGACAGCCTTTTCAGAGGCTGTTCCTCCTTTATGGAATCGAATAGCGGATACCCTAAGGATTTTGCTAACAACCAGAATTATACAGATCTTACCAAAAATGCCGTTGGCAACAGCAAATGCGGCAGCACCAACATGCTCTACTATCACGCCTATGTCATCGCGGATTCAATGGCAAAACTCCTTGGAAAATCGCAAGCCACCCTGGATACGCTGAACCAGAAAGCGTTGATGCTCAAGACCGCCATCAACAAACAACTGTGGAACGCATCGAAAGGCTACTACTACTATATCAAAGAAGCCAATGGAACGAAACTTGATCGAAACGAAGGTCTTGCGGACGCCTTTGCCGTTCTCTATGACATCGCGGACTCTACTATGAAGCAAAGCATTCTCAATAATACGATTCCTTCCGCGTGGGGAACGGTATGCCAATATCCGCAAGATGCGGATTGGGAGTGTTATAAGACCGGCTGTCCTACCGCTCAAGACGCTGATTACTACCACACCGGAATGATCTGGCCGTTTGTCCAGGGCTACGTCGCCTGGGCAGCCACAAAAATAAAGAACATGAATTCATTCATGTACAATATGGACAAATGCGCGCAGCTCTGGGCGCACAGCACTCCCGGCGAATTCAGGGAATTTTATCGTCCGGAAACTGGCACTCCTGATGGAGGCGGGCGGCAGTTGTGGAGCGCGGCAGGATACATTTCCATGGTGTTTCATGGGCTGTTCGGCATGAATTTCGACGTTGATGGCATCAGGTTCGATCCCATGGTTCCCGACACCTTCAAGACCGCCATGACATTGAATAATTTTATTTACCGCAAAGACACACTGAATATATCCGTAACCGGGCCCGGGAAATATCTGCAGTCCTTTAAGCTTGATGGCGTAACCCAGGCGGCCTTTGTCCCAGGAACTTTGACGGGAAAACATACGGTGGTCATGACCATGACAAATACACCGGTCAGCACTCTTCCGCAGGCCCGGAGTGTGGTTTCCATGGAGAATAGCCGGATTGAAGTAGCTTCAAATGCAGCACATGGAACCGTCTTGAACTTCGGTTCCAACAGGGACGTCAGTGCCGGGCTCTACTCTCTCACCGGAAAATTTCTCGGTGAATTCAATACCTCGAGCGGGACCGTGACTATTAACAATAAGAGCTTTACGGCCGGTACCTACGTTGTCAAATGGCATTCTGAAAACCTTGATGGGATCCAAAGAATTCTGCTGAAATAGCTTTGCTGGCTTTACGCCCAAAAAACATATTTTAATAAGTCAACACCCCCGCTGTCTTCGGCGGGGGTGTTCAATGAGTGCACCGTCCTGGATGTAGGCGCCCTTTTTTATTTGTGAATACCCTTGAAACCGGTTAATCAGGAGGAAAACGTGTCATGAAGGACTTTTTTCGAATCGTGTGCAGCAATAGGTTGAGTGCCCTGATCCTTGGCATCGCAATTGTCGTTCTTGCAAACAGGCTGTGTTCGGCGGAAAAACCGGATGTTGCAATTGATTTTTCCGGATATACCGCTTACCAGGCCGGTGAAATTGTCAAGGGAATGTACGGAACCAGTCGGGATCCATTGGACCATCAATGGCAACAGTTCCTGTACGGGGGGTTTGACCTGAGTGCCACGGTCAACAAAAGACTCAAGATTGTTTTTGGACCGGAATGTGAATTGGCACAGGCTGTTTATGATCTGTCGCAGGCAACCAATTATTCAGCTGACCTCGAATCATTCGACGCTTTTTTCAAGTTTTATCTGGACCAGATGAAGGGCACCTACTCGTTTGGCGATTTGGAAGATCCATACTTGAAAATCACCCTGGGGTATTTCAAGTACACCTACAATCATGATGTGAAAAGTCTTGGGGAATACCTTTTCAGGGCGACCGCGTATCCCGGGTACATTCTCAATGATTTTGCGTCGGTCTACAAACGGTTGCCAGGACTTTGCATTGAATCCAAGCCGATTCCTTCATTGAAAGTCGACGTGTTGTTGACAAGCGAAACCTCGTTCCCGGTTGGGGATTTTACGCCGTCGCTGGTGGCCAGTTACGCCCTAGGCGGCCAGGAAAATCATCCCTTGGTCGATTTCGGCGCCGGGATAAGCGCCACCAGGCTCATCAAGATCAACCCTGCGTTAACGACCCCAAAATATCCTGCCAATCAGCTCGTGCAATTCGACACCATTGTTGGTGCAGCAAACGATACCACTATTTTGGGAGACACGACGTATTTCTCTTTTGCGGGGACGAAAATAATGGCACGGTTCTCACTCGATTTCAAGCAATTCTTCGGCGGCCCCGGCATTTTCGGTGACGAAGATTTGAAACTGTACGCAGAGGGATGCATTCTTGGAACAAAGAACTACCCGGTTGTGTACGACAGTATTCTCAGGAGGATTCCAATAATGGTCGGATTTAATTTTCCGACGTTCAAATTCCTGGATGTTTTGTCAGGCGAAGTCGAATGGTACAATAGTAAGTATTCGAACAACTACCAGTCCACCCACTTTGCTTCCAATAAGTCTCCATTGCCCATTGGAGGGGCCAGCGAACCACTGCACGATGCCTGGTACTGGGACATTTATGCCGCCAAAACCATAGTGCACGGACTGCAAATAATGGGAGACGTCGGCCGAACCCATTACTTTACAACAGCGAATCTGTCCTTTTACAAAGATGAGAGGGAAGAGTGCCCGAGTCATGGCGACTGGCAGTTTACCCTGAGGGCCCAGTACTCGTTCTAGAAAGCTGATTTCCCGCAAAAGGGGCGAGCCGCAATTCTCGGATTCCTCGCCCCTCGCTGTCTTATTTCCAGACATCCAAATATGATATATATAAATATATCATATTTGGAATTTCCTCAATTCTTATCCTGTGCTTCGACTTAAGTTCCGTCTTAAATTACATCATATTATATCCCAAATATCTCTAGATCTCCCTTCCCAAAACGATCATTGGAGGATTTGCAATGAAAGCGCTTAAATTATTTAGGTCAAAATGCATGCCTGGGTTGGCTTTGCTTTTCGGTATTGCTATTTCGGCGTTTGGGGCAGGTCCCAAAGGTTCGACGTATCAGTTCTCAGTGCCCAAGCAAGGGAGTATGACCGCCAATCCGACTTATTATTGCTGGATTCCGGAATCAATTGCGACACTACGCTGCATCATCGTTCACCAACACGGATGCACCAGGGAAGGGGACGCGTCGCAGATGATGGGCGATCTGCAATGGTTGACTTTCGCGAAAAAGTGGCATGCGGCCTTTATCGCACCGAGTCTGACCACCGGCTCAGACTGCAACAATTGGGACCAAATAAACAACGGATCCGGGAATACCTACTTAGCTGCGCTCGACACGCTGGCGAGGAGATCTGCTCATGCCGAAATCACGACAATCCCCTGGGCGCTGTGGGGGCATTCGGGTGGGTCAATGTGGTCGACCGCGATGTTGGGGAAGTACCCCGAAAGAATCGCGGTGGTGATCGCGCAAGCGTGTGGTATTGATATTTCCAACATTTCAGCCGCTCTCAAAGTACCTGTGCTTCATCATAATGGCAGAAAAGACATGTGCTACAATGATTCCTATTTTGGGAACGGACGCGCAAAAGGAGCCCTGTGGGCCCATGCAATCAACCCGCACCCACTCTGGGTGAACGGTTCATGCGCCCCTCCGAACAAGTTGTGTTGGGACACCACGGTGTACGGGCACGCACCTTGGGACCTACGGATGATAGCAATTCCCTGGATGGATATCGCCCTGACTGCACGTCTTCCTGACCAGGCGGGTTCGGCTACGCTCAAAGACATGGATACCTCGAACGCTTGGTTGGGCGATACTGCGACCAGAGCAATCGCCTCCGCTGCCACCTTTACAGGCAATAAACTCAAGGCATGCTGGTTCCCCAACCAATCCTTTGCCAAGATGTGGGCCGAATACATGGCGAACGGGACCTTGACTGATTCAACTCCTGTTCCTCCTGCTCCCCACAACCTGACCGGGACCTACGCAAACAGGCAGATAACGCTCAAATGGGACGCTGACGCCGATATTGAAATGGGTATCAAGACCTTCATTATTTATCGCAACGGCTCAATTTTGCAGACCATGCAATGGCCCAATGCCCCGGCTACGCTTTTTACGACGGTCAAAGGCTTTCAGCGTTGGGAGGACGGCGATCAACCTGATCCGTCCACGGCCCCTGCCATGACGGTTACCGACGCTAACTTGAGTGATACCGGGACCTATTCATATCAGGTGAGCACGGTCAATTGGGCTGGCATGGCCGGGGCAAAAAGCGGCGAGCTCACCCTTAAGAACGGGGTTGTTTCGATCGCAGCGCCGCGTCACGAAAATTCTCCAATGGTGAAGCATACACCGCAGGTATCTCTTATGTATAGCGGCAGTCGCGTGCTTTTCGCCGGCCCCGTGGCAGCGCTCTATGATATTCGCGGCAGGCGTCTGGTGTGCGGCGACGGTTCCGCAAGTGGAAAGACCGACATCAAAACGCTTCTGGGAAACAGGGCGAATAACCTCGTGATAGTAAGGTATCAGACGAAATAAGTTCCAACCGGGCCCACGCAAGGCTTCCGACCGCAGGGCCCCATCATTGACAGAAGGGAAATTGTATGAAAAGGCCGAAATCTTCTCTGTTGACATGCCTGCTTCTCGCGCTTTTGAGCAGCGGGATAGCCTTCAGTGCAAAGAGTGCCGGACCCAAAGGGACGATGTATCAGTTCACTGTGCCCAAGCAGGGGAGCATGTATGCCAATGCAACCTACTATTGCTGGCTGCCCGAATCCGTCACGACCTTACGATGCGTCATTGTCCACCAACACGGATGCACCAGGGAAAGCGACGCCTCGCAAATGATGGGTGACCTGCAATGGTTGACTTTCGCGAAGAAGTGGCATGCGGCCTTTATTGCGCCGAGTTTGGTCACCGGTGCGCCCGGGTCGGGAAGCACCCAATGCAGCAACTGGTGTGTGATGAGCAATGGGTCGGGCACGACGTTCCTGATGGCGCTTGACACTCTTGCCCGGCGTTCCGGACATCCGGAAATCACGAGCATACCCTGGGCGTTATGGGGACATTCGGGCGGATCGATGTGGTCAACCGCCATGTTAGGGGCGTACCCCAATAGAATCGCGGTTGTCGTGGCACAAGCGTGCGGTGTGGACGTTTCCAATGTCCCTGCAGCTCTCAAGGTGCCGGTGCTTCATCACAACGGCAGAAAAGACATGTGCTACAACGACACCTATTTTGGAAATGGCCGAGCCAAAGGAGCCCTATGGGCCCATGCAATCAATCCACATCCTCTGTGGGTGAACGGCTCATGCGCCCCTCCTAACGCTCTCTGTTGGGACACCACGGTCTACGGGCACGCGCCTTGGAATTTACGGATGATAGCCATTCCCTGGATGGACATCGCCCTCACGGCACGTATGCCGGACAAGGCCGGCGATTCCGTGCTTAAAGACATGGATACTTCCAATGCCTGGCTGGGAGACACTGCAACAAGGGCGATCGCTTCCGCCGCAACGTTTGCAGGCAATAAGCTCAAGGCATGCTGGTTCCCCAACCAGTCTTTTGCGAAGATGTGGGCCGAGTACATGGCAAATGGGACCTTGACCGATTCCACTCCCGTTCCTCCCGCTCCCCACAATCTTACCGGGATCTACAGTAATAGGCAGATGACACTGAAATGGGACGCAGACGCCGATTTGGAAACGGGCATCAAGACATTCACCATTTATCGCAACGGCTCTATTTTGCAGACCATGCAATGGCCTAACGCCCCGTCCACGCTTTTCACCAAGGAAAAGGGCTTTCAGCGTTGGGAAGACGGCGACCAACCGGATCCCTCTACGGCGTCTGCAATGACGGTTACCGACGCCAACTTGAGTGACACCGGGACCTATGCATATCAGGTGAGCACGGTCAATTGGGCAGGCTTCACAGGGCCGAAAAGCGGCACGCTCACCCTTAAGAACGGGGTCGTTTCGATCGCCGTGCCGACTCGCCAAAACGCTCCGATGATGAAGAACGCCCAGGTTTCTCTTGTGTATAGCGGCAACCGCGCGCTTTTCACCGCACCCGTGGCAGCGATCTATGATATTCGCGGAAGGCGCCTTGCGTACGGCGACGTTTCGGCAAACGGGAAGAACGACATCAAAGCGCTTCTTGGAAACAAGACGAACAGTCTCGTGCTAGTCAGGTTTCAGACGAAATAGGAGTAGTTGTGATCAGGAGCCGGCTACACTGACAATCTGAAGGTCAGTATAGAGCTCCTATCGCTGACAGGAGTAAACCTTTCGGCCCCCACATAAATTGGCCGGAAAATTCCGGCCCGGCCTTTCAACACGAAGGCTCGGGCCGGTTCCTTTTCACTTCAGCCTACGACTTTGGCCTGCCCGTACCGAATTTGCACGTAGAGCGCCGCTCGATGATCGTTCCCTCGGCCTCCACGGCAGTCGTACCCTTCGGAGATACCACGGACGAGGGCCGCAGGGCGTATCGCAACATAATGCTCACAATTCCATTGAGGTTGAAATCATATGATGTCAACTGATTTTCCATCGCGTCGATGGTATTGTCAAACGAGATGACGGATATGTCTTCGGGAACGCGCACATTATTCTTTTTCAGATAATCGAGCGCAAGATTCGCCGTATAATCGTTTGCCATGACCCACGCGGAAATTCGCTTGTTTTCCAAAGCCTTGGAAAAAAGCGGGATCATGCGGTGATAAATCTCCCCGGTTGCGCAATTCCATTCGGAAAGATACTTGAAAATCGTGTAACTGTAGTGACCGAATTTTCTGATGAATTTGGTGTCCGCATAATGTTGCCATTTGTTATATCCGGCAATCAGCGCCTGAATGTCCTCGGGATTGTCAAAATCCTTCTGCAGATAGTCCCATTGGAACGCATAGCGATCAAGCACAAAGGAATGTACATTGTCCAGAAGCCCCGCGTCCCGGTAGAGATCCTTGATTCCCTTGATCCGTTGCTGCGACCACAAGGATTTATGAAACGGGGAAATAAACGCGATGTCCGAATGCCCGAGGTTCAAGAGATACCTGCCGACCAATTGCGGCGGATGCATGGATGTCGTGACCGTGAAGAGCCGGAAATAGTAGTTGTTGAGCGTCCGTGGCGAAGCTTCCCATCCGCCGACGACATCGAGAACCGCAACCGGCTTCTTAAACGTCAATAGTTTTTGGAGCACTTCCTCGGGAGGAATCTTCAGGTTTGCCACGATGACGACAAAGCTCAAGATGTTTTCATTTGACATCGTGTAGGGATTCCGCGTAATCGTATCGATAAAACAGAGCTTGTCGTTTTGGCGGCAATAAACGACAATGTCAAGAGGAATCTTGGATTGGATGCACTCGGATTCCAGAATGCGGAAGTAGTTCTTGTCCTGATAGTCTATCCAGAGCGTTCCGTCTTCCCATCCGCACCCGATGACCACGATCCGTGCCGATGATTCTGATTTAGCAAGTGCCGGCACGATATAGCCGCGCTGCTGGGTTTTGACAATATCCTGGCTCACCAGAGTTTCCAGCACTTTTTTCAGCGTCGGGTATGAAACGTTATACAGTCCCTGCAGTTCTTTGCACGAGGGTAAAGGCTGCCCCGGATGAAATCTGCCGGTAAGGATATCAAGTTTAAGGCGTGACAGCATTTTCTGCCACCGGGGTTCAAAAACTTCGATACTCTGCTCCATGTCGGCCGGATTCTCAACCGCGGCATCGTTTCCGGCGCCTTGGGGAAGTCCAGGCTTCACATGCAGGCTGATGCCCCGGCTCGAACGGGAGATATTTCCTTGCGATTTGAGATGCTCTATGGCTTTCCACATGGTCACGTAGGAAACATCTGCAGCCTTTGCAAGAGAATTTATGGACGGTAATTTGTCGCGGAAACGCTCAGCCGCGATTCCGTTTACGACGAAATCAACGGCCTTTTGCAGACCGGGTTTCTTTTTCATCGCAATAAATCCTTATAGTAAGAAACAATGTGTTTAAAAATATATCATCTCATTGAATAAAATAAACAATTTATGTCGGCTTGTCGCGATCTTTTTTCATATTTTATCAAATGGTCGCCAGCTGCGCAAAATCGTATATTAATTGGGGCTTTTGGCAGGCACTTTGGCCGACTCCACATGTCTTATTGAGGATCATCTTTAGCTAAGGGAGCAACGTGCGTGATACAGGATACCTGCTCGGTTACGACATAGGCAGTTCCTCCGTAAAGGCCTCCTTATTCGATATCCAGGATCAAAAAGTCGTTGCTTCGGCAACATCCCCACAGGTTGAATTGGACATAATTTCCCTGAAATCCGGTTGGGCGGAACAGCATCCGGACATGTGGTGGAAGCATGTCGGCCTAGCCGCAGCAAAGCTTCGTGCCGAGGCAAAGGTCGACCTGCGCGATGTCCGCGCCATCGGCATTTCGTATCAGATGCACGGATTAGTGATGGTCGACAAGAAAAGCGTTCCCTGCGCCAATGCAATCATCTGGTGCGACAGCAGGGCGGTGGACATCGGGAAACAGGCGTTTTCGGAGATCGGCGAGCAGAAATGCATGGCGCGCCTGCTCAACTCTCCGGGAAATTTCACGGCATCGAAACTTGCATGGGTAAAGAAAAATGCCCCGGATGTGTACCACAGAATCGATAAAATCATGCTTCCCGGCGATTATATCGCGATGAAACTAACCGGTGAAACGACGACGACGCCCTGCGGCCTGTCCGAAGGGATGATGTGGGATTTCCAGGACTGCAGAATCGCCGATTTCGTGCTGGACTATTTCGGGGTTGAATTCAACCTCATACCCGGGATTGTCCCGTGTTTTTCGGTCCAGGGCACGGTAACCCGCGAAGCGGCGCTTGAGCTCGGACTTTCGCCCGGCACCCCGGTTTCTTACCGGGCAGGCGATCAGCCGAACAATGCACTGTCGCTCAACGTTTTCAATCCCGGAGAAATTGCCGCAACGGCGGGTACATCCGGCGTCGTTTACGGGGTCTCGGCTTCACCGGCGACCGATTCGGTTTCACGCGTCAATACGTTCGCGCACGTCAATTACACCATGGCGACCCCGAGGTTCGGCGTCCTTCTCTGCATCAATGGAACCGGCATCCTGAACCGGTGGGCGAGACAGAACATGTGCACGGCCGGCAGTGAGGCCATGAGCTATGAGGCGATGAACGCCGAGGCGCTCAAGGCTCCTCCCGCAAGCAATGGCCTGCTGGTTTTTCCCTATGGGAACGGGGCGGAGCGAACCCTGGAGAACAGGAACATCCACTCGTGCGTCATTGGGCTGGATTTCTCGCTCCATACGCGCAGCCACGTGCTTCGCGCCGCACAAGAGGGAATCGTGTTCGCCCTTCGCTATGGTCTTGACATTATGCGTAGTACCGGTGTGACGGTGTCGAAAGTCCGGGCCGGCAATGCCAACATGTTCAAGAGCGAATTGTTTGCCCAGGTTTTCGCAACCGTGTGCCGGACCGAGGTCGAATTGTACGATACCGACGGCGCTCAAGGCGCTGCGCGCGCTGCAGGGATCGGGTGCGGCATTTTCGGATCTGCCCAGGAGGCGTTCGACAGCCTCGGGGTCGTACGCAGGATTGCTCCTGATGAAAAATTGACGGATGTGTATACCGATTGCTACGACAGATGGAAGAGGACGCTTCGCAAATTGCTTTCGGAATCCTGACACGCCTTGGAAGTTCATCCCTAAACCATAGACAAGGAACCAGTATCATGGCGGAAAAGAAGAGCTATCACAGTGTATGCAGATGGACATTTCATGCAGGCAAGGGCGGGTTTGTTCCCTCGACCATGCGCAAGGAATGGAGTGCAGACAAAATCAACACGGTTAATCTGGTGCACTTGATCAAGAAAGAAATAGCGCCACGGATTCCAAAGAATATTGAGTTAGGGTACGAGGTTCACTATGATACGGAAATCAACGAGGCCAACGGCGCGGCAGTTGCAGAGGCGCTGAATGAAACGGGCATTTATCTGGCGATGATGACGCCGGGTGCGCATAGTCACTTTGGGTACGGCGGAATAGCATCGCTCGACCCGGCAGAAAGGGCTGCGGCGGAGAAGCTTGGCAAAGGGGCGGTCGACCTCACCTATGGAATGTTGAAACGGTCATGGCATCCGGATGCGGCGCTGGCGCCGGCATTTGTGCTTTGGAATGGGTCGTACGGTTATGATCTTGCCACCGTGGGCGTGCAGAAAATGTATCAGAACCTGAAGGAAAGCATTGCCGGGCTATGCAAATATGAAGCAGGTCTCGGTGGAAAGTTGTATTTTGCAATCGAGCCCAAACCGAATGAAGGCCATCCTGCCTTGCTTCTGCCGACAGTCGCCAGCGCACTGCTTTTCTGGTACAAGCTGGAAGCGGAATTCGGCATCAAACGGGACAAGAAGGGCGTCAACAAGGAATTCGGACACTCCGAAATGATCGGGCTCGACCATGTGTACGATTCGGTGGAAGAACTTGACAATAACGCAATGCTGCACATGCACATGAACAGCCAGGGATATAACGACGGCATTGTGCTGGGCGGACCCGGCAAATACGACATTGACCACGGCGTGCGCATCAACGGCATGAATATCGCCATTGCCGGTCTCTTGAAGACTGCAGGTTATGGCCGATGGAAAGGTCATGACATGCAGGTGCGCGCCTATGACAACGAAAAACAGGGCATTGACCGCGTTGTGCGCAGCATTCTTGCTTGGGACGCATGCGAAAAGGCTGCTGAGAAGCTTGACACCAAACAACTCATGGCGCTGCTTGCTGAACGGGAAACCGCAAAGGCAGAAGACATGATGCGGGAGTCGGTTGTTCAGGCCTGCGGTTATTTCAGGGAAATGTACAAGTAGTCCAGTATCACCACCGTTTCGTCTCGCCCTTATTCCCATGCCGGAAATGGCAGGGGGATAGGGCGAGGCATTAAATCCATATCGTATCCAAGAGAGAGGAGGGGCTGTGACGACCGAAAAAGGTTCGACGAATTTCGTTTTTATCATTTTGATCACCCTTGTTGCCACGATCGGGGGCTTCTTATTCGGCTATGACAGCGGTGTGATCAACGGAACCGTTGAGGGGTTGCAGAAGGCGTTTCATTCAAACAGCATCGGCACTGGTTTCAACGTTGCTTGCATGCTCCTTGGTTGCGCCATCGGTGCGTTCATTGCCGGCTGGCTTGCCGATAAGCTTGGGCGCCGGACCATTCTCATCATTTCGTCACTCTGCTTCACCGTCAGCGCATTGGGAGCGGGAATTGCGGCAACGTCTGGTCAGTTTATTTTCGTCCGCGTGCTCGGTGGTTTGGCTGTCGGCGCGGCCAGTGTTCTTGCGCCTGCTTACATAAGTGAAGTAACTCCGGCAAAATATCGCGGGAGATTATCTTCTATTCAACAGATTGCCATCATCGGGGGTCTGACCGCCTCCTTTTTCAGTAACTATATCTTAGCGCACATCGCTCACGGTTCCACGCAGGTCCTTGCCTTTGGATTCGAAGCATGGCGCTGGATGTTCTGGGTCATGGCGATTCCATCCATTACATTCTTTTTCTCACTCCTGTTTATTCCGGAAAGCCCGCGGTTCCTGGTTGCAAGCCGGAAAAGGGAAAAGGCGCTTGCGGTGCTGAAACGGTTGATGGGTGATGAAGCACAGGCCAAGGTTGATGAAATCGACGCATCACTTGTTGCGGATCACCATCGTCCGAGGTTGACGGATATTCTCGATAAGAAGACCATCGTTCGTCCCATTGTCTGGGTCGGTATCGGACTTGCCACGTTCCAGCAATTGGTCGGAATCAATATCATTTTTTACTATGGCGCGGTATTGTGGCGGTCTGCCGGATTCACGGAAAACGATGCCCTCCTGATCAATGTTATCAGCGGTTCGGTGAGTATCGTTGCTTGTCTGATTGCAACGGCGACGATCGACCGGGCCGGCCGCAAGCCGCTCCTGCTGATCGGTTCGATCGGCATGGCCGTTACCCTGGGCACTCTGGCAGTGGTCTTTGGGACAGCACTTGTGAGCAATGGCTCTCTGGTGCTCACCGGAACCACAGGCCCCATTGCATTGATAGCCGCGAATCTGTACGTCATGTTCTTTAATTTTTCATGGGGTCCGGTCATGTGGGTCATGCTTGGAGAAATGTTCCCGAACCAATTACGAGGATCCGGTTTGGCGGTCAGCGGACTTGCGCAATGGACTTCCAATTTCGGGATCACCATGACATTCCCTTTGCTCCTGACCAGCATCGGTCTGGGCGGCGCATACGGACTCTACACTATTTGTGCGGTAATTTCCATATTCTTTATTGTCAAGTTCGTTCATGAAACCAAAGGCAAGGAACTTGAGCAAATGAAAGGCTGATAGCAGTCCTGCATGAAGACGAAAAGCGAAAACGGCGGCTGGCTTTAGCCGCCGTTTTTTCTGGTATCAAAGATCCGGTGACCTAACAATTCAACAAAATTCGGGGGGGCCATGGCGGTCCAATCTATAGTGCAAAGCGGCGCAACGGTAATCAGCGATAAAGAAAACGAGAATGCTCAGTATCGCACCGCGTTCATCGTTCTCACGTCATTGTTCTTCATGTGGGGGTTCATAACCTGCATGAACGACATCATCATACCGTTTTTGAAAAAGGTGTTCGAGCTGACACGGTTCCAGTCCATGTTCGTTCAGTTCGCGTTTTTCGGAGCGTATTTCATCGGATCGGTCGTGTATTTCGTCATTTCGGTCATCTGGGGCGATCCGATGAGCAAGATGGGGTATAAGAACGGCCTGATCATAGGGTTGATTATGTCCGCCATTGCGTGCGCGATGTTTTATCCTGCCGCGGAAATCAAGCAATACGGACTGTTTCTCACCGCGCTATTCGTGCTGGGGCTCGGATTCACGCTGCTTCAAATAGCGGCCAATCCCTATGTTGCGTTGCTTGGCAAACCGGAAACAGCGTCAAGCAGGCTCAATTTGTCCCAGGCGTTCAATTCCTTCGGGACCACGATTGCGCCCATCATCGGCGGCTACCTGGTGTTCCATTTCTTTGCCAAGATGGGAGCTCCGCTTGTCAATTCGTCCGGGATGCAGGTCATGACCGATTCGGGCGCACCTATGTCCGCGCTCGGCGTACAGTTGCCGTATCTGTTCTTTGCCGGAATCTTTTTGCTGCTCGCGTTGCTTATCAAATTAACGCATCTTCCGCAATTCATCAGCCACGAGCAGATAGAAAAGGGCGTGGGGGCGCTCCGGTATCCGCACCTTGTCCTGGGCATGGTCGCGATATTCGTGTACGTGGGCGCCGAGGTCAGCATCGGGAGCCTGTTCATCAATTACACGAGGGAACTTGTCAATTATCCCGAAATGACGTCAAAATCCTATCTCGCGTTTTACTGGGGAGGCGCCATGATCGGGCGCTTTCTGGGCGCCATTTCCCTCGGTGACAACAAGAGCAACCGATCCATGTACATCAAGATGTTCGTTACGTCGATCGCCGCCTATCTTCTCATCTACGGTATCGTGTATTTCGAGAGCGGGTTCACGTTCCGGATAGCGAACGTGACGCCGTTCCTGATCTTCCTGGTCATCCAGTATGTCGGTTTTGTCATCGGTAAATCGCATGCCGGAAAAACCCTTCTTGTCTTCTCGATCGTCGCCATGGCGCTTCTGGTCATCACCATGGTGACTACCGGAAAAGTCGCGCTGTGGACCGTGATCGGCATCGGCCTGTTCAACTCCATTATGTGGTCGAATATCTTTACGCTTGCGATCGAGAAACTCGGACAGCACACGTCGCAGGGTTCGTCGCTTTTAGTCATGATGATCCTTGGCGGCGCTCTGGTTCCGATGCTCCAGGGCAAAGTGGCGGACGTCATGCAGGGTTATCATATGTCATTCTTCATCCCGATCATTTGTTACGGATATCTTGCCTATTACGGATGGAAGGGGCATGAGCACAAGAAACCGATTGCGGTTGCGTCCTGAGCAAGGGACCCGCATGATTCGGTTCACGTCAGGAAACCCCGCAGGCATGCTGCGGGGTTTTTTTTATGGGTTCGTTTTCACAACAGGGCAAGGAGGTCGTTCGATTCGGCATTGCCGCCGAGAGATGCAATTGCAGCGCTGCCAATGCCGAGTTTGTTCAGAGGAATGATTATGTCTGATGTCAAGTCAGGGACCCAGGAAATGAGGAAACGCGCACCGGAACCGACACCGATTTCCACTGCCCCCATCGCCGCAGGAAACAGGACGGATTGCCCCCGAGCAAGCTTCGTTCCCGAGACCTCCGCGCTTCCGTCAAGAACAACCATCGCGGAAAACGACTGACGCGTGGGCAACGTGATCGACCCCGGGCCGTAGAAATCATATTCTTCAAGAGCGAAATACCGGCAGGCGATTCGCATGATCCGGGCGCCGTTGTGAAGCGTTTCGACAGGAACGGCGGGGATATCGTATGAGGAATGCCACCGTGTGTCCAGCACCTGCAGCGATTCGCGGATATGCAATGGCCGGGACTTTCCGGTCTTGTCAAGCCGTCCCCAGTCGTAAAGACGGAATGTGACGTCCGACGTCTGCTGCACTTCATACAATATGGTGTTTCCGCAAATCGCGTGCACGGTCCCGGCGGGAATGAAGAACACGTCTCCCGCGGCAATGTCGTGAAACTCCAGCAGGTCATTGAGCGATATGTCCCTGACCGCGTCGGAAACATCGTCCTTGGAGACACCCTTTCTGAACCCGACCGCGATTTGTGCTCGTGGCTCGGCATGAACAATGTACCAGCATTCGGTCTTGCCGAACCGCCCCCAGCCGTTTTCGTGGGCGTCCGCATCGGATGGATGTACCTGCACCGAAAGCCGGTCATGGGCGTCGATGAATTTATAGAGCAGCGGGAAGTCCGCCAGGGAGGACATTCCGGGTCCAAGCAGTTGTGGCCCAAAGTCGTTCATGAGGCCGGCCAACGTTTGTCCTGAGAATCCCGGGGTACGCGCTACACTTTGATCTTTGCCGCAGCCGGACAATTCCCACGATTCGCCGATGTTGACAAGTGGTGGTAACTTTTTGTCGAGTAGCGTTTCCAGCTTCCGGCCTCCCCAAATCGTTTCCTTAAAAATAGGGTCAAACTGAAGCGGTCGGTTGATGGATGCAGGGCTGGGTTCCGTGGGCAATCGCAAAACTCCTTGTTACTCACCAAAAATACCTCAAAGCGCGGATGGTGAGAACCTAAAAATATAGGCTGTACGTCGCGGATAATTATTTATATTAAGAAATCTCTTTTCCACAAAAACCCGCAAGAGGAACCATGAATAAAAGGCCCACGCACGAATCGAAGGCGCCGAATTTCTACGAGGACATTTTTCCCTATGATGAAATTCCGCGGATCGTCTTTGACGGAAAAATGTACGAAGAGATCGATGGGAATCTGGTGACATTTGACCCGAAAAAGGTGAAGGAACGGGACATTTGGATTTCAGACACCACGTTTCGCGACGGTCAACAATCGCTGCCGCCGTACACGGTGGAGCAGATTGCGCGCGCCTACGATTATATGGCGAAGATCAGCGGGCCCAAGGGCGTGATACGGCAAAGCGAATTCTTCCTGTACAGCGAAAAAGACAGGGAAGCTGTCCGCGCGTGCCAGGAGAAGAATCATCGTTTTCCCGAAATTACCGCCTGGATCCGCGCCGATGAAGGCGATTTCAGACTTGTGAAGCAAATGGGGTTGAAGGAAACGGGCGTACTGACGTCATGCTCTGATTACCATATCTTTACCAAGCTCCGGCTGGACCGCGAAAAGGCGCTTGACCAGTATCTCGGACTCGTCAAGCAGGGCCTCGACTCCGGCGTCCGCATGCGCTGCCATCTCGAAGACGTGACAAGAGCGGACATCGACGGCTTCGTAATTCCGTTCATCCGCAAGGTCATGGAGTTGTCGGAACAGGTTCCCGAGCATCTGAAGACCAAGGTACGGCTCTGCGATACGCTCGGTTTCGGCATTACCTATCCGGGGGCGGCGCTTCCGCGCAGCATTCCGAAGTTGATCTACAAGATGGTTCACGAGGCCGGCGTGCCCGGCGACAGGCTCGAATGGCACGGGCACAATGACTTTCACAAAGTGCACATCAACGCGACGACTGCATGGCTTTACGGATGCGACATATGCAACACGTCGTTGTTCGGTTTCGGCGAACGCACCGGCAACCCGCCTACCGAAGGCGCCGTATTCGAATACATCGGACTCAAAGGCGCCATGGACGGCATCGACACCACGGCGATATCCGAGGCAGCCGATTATTTCCGAAACGTCATGCAGCTTTCCATTCCCGCCACCTATCCGTTCGTGGGTACTCATTTCAACGTAACCCGCGCCGGAATACATGCGGACGGGCTTGCCCGCGACGAGAAGATCTACAATATCTTTGACACGAAGAAATTTCTCGGCGTACCGCCCCGCGTCGCAATCACCGACAAGACAGGGGCTGATGGTGTCGCGCTTTGGGTGAACGAGTTTCTCGGTCTCAAGGGCGGGGACAGGATCAAAAAAACGAAAATGGTCAAGATAATGCGTTGGGTGACCGACCAGTACAATGTCCACAAGCGCATGACCACCATCTCCGACGAGGAACTTGAACAACAAATCCGGGAACACCTGCCGGACGCGTACATGGATTGGATGCGCAAAGGAAAATAGTCCTGATTCGAACAACAGAATTGCGTAGAGACGTAGCGCGCTACGTCTCTACGCAATTCTGTTGTTCGAAGGGAATTCATGATCGTGCGCTATTGGAAATTCACCCTGAAAGTTCCGTGATTCTCAATCGTTACGCAGTAGACGCCATGCCCGATCTGCGGGAGCGGCAACACGGCATCGGTGGTTCCTTTTCCGATCTGCCATTGACAGACCTTTCTTCCTGCCGCAGAATAGAGTGTGACACGGCCGCTTGACAAAAGCAGATCTGCCTGGCTTACTCGCAGGAAGGTTTTCCCGATCCAGAAATGCGGCGTCGTTGCGTGCTGCTGAACACTCGAAGGGCGCAGTGTCCCGGTCGCCGGCCGCTGCACCATGGCGGCAGTGGCTGCCAGCATGCGAATGGCATGCGGGATCCATTGTTCCGTGAACCGCCAGCTGTCGCCGTTCGGCGGATTATAGTCTATGCCCGTTCCGTCTCCGTTTCCTGATTTTCCGGTGATTCCGTTGGAAATACCTCCCTTGCTCGATTGATGGCCAAAACAAGCACTGGTAACCGGCGGAAAGGTTTTGGCGAACCCGTACATGAAACAAATTGAATACGGATTGCAGCCAAAGACCCACGAGACCTGCTGCGATGCGAATTCGGCAAGCGAGTCCTTGACACCCCAGCCGTTGGTTGTCGAGGGATAGACGAGCCTGCCGCCCAGAATGGCCGCTGTTGCGAGCGAACCGAGTCGCGCGTTTTCTCCCTGCCACCACCATCCCGTTTCATTGTTCTGCGGAATGAAAAAGCCTTCATGCACGGTACTGGAATTGGCCTCCGTGAAGTTCTGCCGGGCGTACCCAAACGGATTGCTCACCCTGTTGGTGACGGCCAGCTCATAGTCGAGCGCCTTTTTTATGGTGCCAAGCGCGGTCGTCCGGTGGACGGCATCAGTTTCTTTGTCAAGATACCGTACCAGCGCCCAAACAGGCAGTCCCGCATCGCAGGCGCTCCAGAACGGTCGTGTTCCGTTGTCGGCAACGAAATAGCCTGATGAAGACATACGGCTCGTTAGATTTTGCGCGCGCGTGCGTGCCTCATCGCGGTACAGCGTGCTGTCCGTCGCTATCCATAGTTCGGTGGCGGCCATCAACGCGCACTCATCGTCAATGATGTTCTCCTTGCCGTCGTACAGATAACTTGTGTTGTTGGTGAGAAGATGGGCAAAGGCACGCTTTGCGCCGTCGATGTAATTCTGCGATGTGAAATACAATCCATTCTTTTTCCATTGCGAAATGCGTGCAAGCGCGGCTATGGCCATGCCGCCGCCGGCACGAAACGAACACTGCCATCGGTTGTCCATGACGCTGTTTGCCAGCAATCCGCCGACCCTGCGGTTGGAAGGGGTGCAATTGAGAAAGTCGAACATGACCATGTAGAAATAGCCGTTCGTGGTAAGGACGCGGTACAGATAATCCGCTCCCCAGAGCGCTTCCGCTTGTAAAGAATCCTTCATTTCGACTGCGGTCGCCAGATCCGGGATCCGTTCAAAGGCGTCGCTCAATTCCCAGGCGCACATCGGAATTTGTTGCGGGGAAAAGAAATTCGCATAGTTCAAGTGTGACATGTATTTGCTTGAATTGCCCGCATCATCGTCCCATCCTCCCCGTACGTTTACGGTTTTTGAACCGTCGTTGAGAAGAATAGTTGAGTCGACCTGCCATTCCGTCGCAGTGTTTGCACGCTGTTTGTTGATATATCGGACTATCCATGGAAAAGTCAGTTTTGCAAGGGCGTTGTCATCGATCTGGAACGCTTCGGATGTCGTTTGAGCTGCATTCACCGTGGCCCGCACTTTGTAAACGCCGGTCTTCTGCAAGGGGCCAAAATTCGCACGGTAATAGTATTTGCCCGTTGCCCAATCCGGTACGGTGAACGGTCCGCGCAGCGTATCGGTGTATTGTACGGCGGATGTTGCCGAATCGATGATGGTGAAGGTGTTGACGCCCGAAAGCTGAGCATCCGCCTGGACGACTGCGGTTTTCGGGCCTCGGCTGTCATAGGCCACCTGATTGATATACACGGCTGGCGCGGCAAGACCCTGCAGAATGAAACAACCACCGACGAGGACGATTACATTTGTGAAGCAATGCGGCTTCATGATCCCCCCTAATGGGATTAAGATTGGCTGCAAATTTTCATGTATTATTACAAAGCGGAACCACGGACATCTCACAAAATAATCATTTCGCAGGCATTTTGCCATCTTATCTCAGATTCCGTCAAGCTGGCGCTTGCTGAGCAATAGAAGGGTGTTCGTCGGAGATAGCCTGCACCAAAGTGGTGGAAAGTGACGTGAGAAAAAGCGAATCAGTGATTTTGTCTCCAGATTCGCTCCTCACGTAAAAGGTGTCGACCGCACGGTCAACACGGGTTGAAAGCCGTGCCGAGACAATGTTGATTTTGAGATTGCTGAGGCATCTGGCCATGCGGTAAAGAAGACCGAACTTATCCTGGGCTTCAATCTCCAATACGCTGAAGGTGGTTGATATTTGGTTGTCAATCCGGACCGTCGGTTTCCTTTCAATGCCGCGCGTCTTTTTGAGCGGGTACATTCTCATTCGCTCCTCGATGAGACTATCGACGGTTGCCTGATTGCGGACAAGGAGGCCCCATTTCTTCCGAATGTTTTCCACCCGCTGAGGCGTTGCCAGGGACGTGGCTGCGTCCTGTTCGACATGAAAGATGTCGAGGATGGCTCCTGAGGCAGTCGAATAGACGCGTGCAGAAAGAATATTGAATCCCTCAGACGATATGCAGCCCGTGATGTCCGCAAAGAGACCAAGCCTGTCAAACGTCAAAACGCTCAGGCGCTCGAAACCGACAAATTGGTCGACCTCGATCTCAAAATCACCGGGTTTCAAGCGGGCAAGCCACTCCTCGTGCTTCTTCAGGTCTTCGGGCAGGGTATCGAGCAAGTATAGCGCGGAATTCATGCCGATATCGGTTGTCAGATCGGAACCGGCGCCGGACTGCTTCGACAAGTACTGCACGGCGCGGTCGTAGGCGTTTTCCAGGAGCCGCGCGCGCCAAGCGGTCCACGTCTTGTAACCGACATGCCGTATGTCAAGAACCGTCAGCAGGTAGAGCATGTCCAGCGTTTCCCTGTTGGCGACGCGGCGTGCAAAATCTTCCACAAGGTTATCCTCGAGCTCGCGGCCGAAAGCCAAACCCGAAAGCGAAAGATGATTGTAGATGAGAAATACCACGCGCCGTTTCTCGGCCTCGGTAAGCCCGAGCCGGTCGCACATTTCCTCCGCGATGACGGCGCCGGTGGTCACATGGTCGCCGCTCATTGACTTGCCGATGTCGTGAAGCAGGACGGCAAGCCGAAGCAGCCGTTTGCTGGCGCAATTCACGTACAGGGAGCGGATGAGCGCGTCGGGCTCCGAGTCCAATTCGTCGAGTGCCACGAGGCTCAGCAGGATGTGCTGGTCGATGGTGTATTCATGGTACGTGTCGTACTCAACTTTGCAAGTGAGTGGACCGAACGCGGGAATCAGACCGGTGAGCACGCCGGTGTCGTGCATGTACAGAAGCACGCGCCCCACGCCTTTTTCCCGGGACAGGATATCGAGGAACAGCGCGTCGATCTCCTCGGACACAAAGTCCTGGGCCGAGGCATACTGCGTAGCGCTTCGGATCCAGTTGGCAAGTTCCACGGAAAGCGATGCGCTGCAGGTCACCGCCTGCTTGAAAATGTCAAGTATCCAGAGCGGGCTTTGCGCGTTCGGCGGAAGACGGTTGTGCGTCATAAACAGGATGCCGTCGAGCAGGTACACGCCCTGCTTTATTTTCATGGCGCCGACGCTTGACCGAAGCGATGTCCAAAGCCCTCGGGATGGCAGTCGCTTTTCCAGAAAAGTCATGGCGAAATGCCGGATCGTTCGCACGGTTCGGAAATAGGCCTCCATGAGCGTGGCGGGATTGTCCTTGCCAAAGCCGAGCGCGGCGGCGACATCCGATTGCAGGCCTGTTTCAAGAACGTCCATCCGTTTCTTGCACACGGTATGCAGTTCGATCCTCATGCCGATAAGAAATTCGTATGCCGCGGAAAAGGAATCGACGTCCGACTGTTTGTAATGGGAAAGATGGTACAGGTCGCTTATGGAGCGAGCGCCTGCAATGACTCGTTCGGCCCACAGGATCCGCTGGCAGTCCCGCAGCGCGCAAATACCATCCTTGATGTTCGGTTCGATGCGGAAGAGGGTATTGTCCGAGGAAAAAATTCCGTTGCGGATCCCGGCGCGCATCACGTCAACGAATTGCCTTCTGCTCCTTTGGAAATACGGCTTGATGACCGAGCCTTCGAAGTGATGGAAGAGCCGCTTGTTGCCGGCAAGGAAACGCGACTGCAGAAGGGCGGTGTCGGACGCAATGTCTTCTCCCATGATTTTGGTGCATTCATGGAAGCTCCGGACGACCAGACCGAGCGTCAAACCCATGTCCCAGAAAAATCGTACCGCTGCAGCAATTTTTTCCTTGTCCGCTCCGCCGGTATGCAGGATCAAAAGGTCGATATCGGAATAGGGGCAGAGCTCGCCGCGTCCGTAACCGCCAAGCGCAATGAGGCAGACGTGCCTGTCGATTTCTGTTTCCTCGAGGCGCGACGTGTACGCCGCCGCAAGAATCTTATCGATCTCTGCGGAGAACAGGGCTGTCCTGGAAAGCGGCGAGAGCGATCGTTGCTGCACGAAAATTGCTTCTCGGCGCTCGCTGAGAAAATTCTTATAGGTGTTCAATTGCTACAATGCATCCGGGCCGTGCTCACGGGTGCGAATGCGAACAACGTCTTCGAGCGGCAGGATGAAAATCTTGCCGTCGCCGATCTTTCCTTCGGCTCCGGTTCGCGCTGCACCGGTGATTGCCTCGATGGTCTGATCGACATACTTGTCATCGACCGCGATTTCGAGCTTTACCTTGCGGACAAAATTAATCTGGTATTCGTGACCGCGGTACACTTCCGTGTGCCCGCGCTGCCTGCCGATGCCCTGGGCCTCGGTAACCGTGAGCCTGAACATCTCGATGGCGCTCAGGGCTTCCTTGACGGCTTCGAGTCGCGTGGGCTGAATTATCGCGATGATATATTTCATGTTTTGCTCCTCTTAACCCACCTGCTTACTTCGACAAGCTCAGTACAAGTCGCTGGTGGATTGCTGTGGCTGAGATTATTATACACTCGGTAAACCTCGGTACCTTGGTCTACGCAAAAAGCGTAGATAATTTATATGTAGTTGCTAATAAAGAGTATCTTCGGGATACGCAGTGATGTTATGGATGCTCAGGTCTGAGCCCTGGCGTTCCTGGCGTTCGTCCAGACGGATTCCGACCGTTTTCTTGAGCGCTCCATACACGAAGGTTCCCAGACATACTGAAAATACTATCCCGGACACTGTTCCGATGCATTGCGAGATGAAACTGACATGCCCCATGCCGCCCAGAAAGGTCTGTCCGAAGATCCCGGCCGCGATGCCGCCCCAGGAACCGGTAATGCCGTGCAGGGGCCAGACGCCGAGCACGTCGTCGATCTTCAGGCGTTCCGTTTCGAATTTGTAGCCTGCAATGAAAATGAGCGCGCCGATACCGCCGATAAAGAACGCGCCAAAGGGGTGCACGATGTCCGATCCGGCGCAAATGGCTATCAGGCCCGCCAGCGCACCGTTGTGGACAAACCCCGGGTCCGCTTTTGTGAAGACAAGGCTGAAGATGATGCCGCCGACCATTGCGAAAAGCGAATTGACGGCGACCAGCCCGCTGATCGCCTCGAATTTCCCGGCGCTCATGACATTGAACCCGAACCATCCGACCGCCAGCACCCATGACCCGAGCGCCAGAAAAGGGATGTTCGAAACAGGGATACCGTTGCTTTTGCCGTCAACCCAGCGGCCAATCCGCTGGCCAAGCAGCACGATCGCAGGGAGCGCTATCCATCCGCCGACGGAATGGACGACCACTGACCCCGCATAATCATGAAACGCGGCTCCATAGTGTGCCGTGAGAAAGTTCTGCAGAAAGGGAAACCTGCCCCACATAACCGATTCGAAAAGGGGATACCCCACGCCGGTGAAAATCGCTCCGGCAAAAACCTGGGGCCAGAATTTCATCCGTTCCGCGACGCCGCCGGAAATTATCGCCGGTACGCAGGCGGCAAAGGTCAGGAGAAAGAAACAATGCAGGAGGTCGAAACCCCGCACGCCATCAACGACTTTGCCGTTGAAAAGCTGCAGAAGGTCTCCCGAATTCATCCAGAAATTGATGCCATAGGCAAGGGGAAACCCGATAAGGAAATACATGACCGTTGACACGCCCCAGTCTGAAAGAATCTTGACAAGTGCGTTGACCTGGTTCTTCTTGCGGACCGTGCCGACTTCGAGAAATGCAAAACCGGCATGCATGGAAAAAATCAAGACTGCGCCAATCATAAGAAAGAGCGCATCGCCCGCGTACTGCAGGCTCTGATATGAACCGTTCATGGCTGCTCCCTGGTTAAAGTGTCCCGCAAAGAACAGTGCAAGGAGTATGCCATTTGTACCAAAACGGATATTCTTCTCACTTCCTCTCTCATTCCTTAACGTTGCCGCAATTTCAACAGGCTTGGATCGCAAAGGCGCGGTACGATATTGTATCAAAACTAGAAGAATGATACGTTTTTGTTGCAATGTGTGATTATAAAAACAACCCGTGCAATTTCCTTTTGTGGCAGCTCGCATTATATATCCCGGTCAAAGAATCAGAGGGTGGAGTGATATTTGCTTTGTTGTATATTTTGTTGGCTTGGGCGCCAAAGTTGATGGAGAAAGTGGTTGGTCCGTTTCGTACTGAACCCGAACAAGGATACCGAAACAACACATGACTTCTAAAAACCTGTATGACCCGTTCTTCGAACATGATAGCTGCGGTGTCGGCTTTGTCGCAAATATCAATGGGCAACAAACCCACAAGATCGTGTCCGACGGCATCACGATCCTCAAGAACCTGGTACACCGCGGCGCCATCGGCGGCGACCAGAAGACGGGCGACGGCGCGGGCATGCTTACGCAAATACCGCATGACTTTTTCGTTCGTCAGTGCGCAGGGAACGGCGTGGCGCTGCCCGGAGCAGCAGGCACCTACGGCCTGGGCATGCTTTTCCTGCCGTACGACGAAACAAAACGGAAGGACGCCGTCCATATCGTCGACGCTGTTGTCAAAAGAGAAGGCGGCGCCGTGCTCGGCTGGCGCAACGTTCCGGTCAATCCGGACTGCCTCGGCGAACTTGCGCGTGCAGGCATGCCCTTTATCGCGCAGGTGTTTGTGACATTTGCGGGATGCGATGGCGGTGACGCGCTTGAACGAAGGCTGTACGTCCTGCGAAAATGCATCGAACGCGAAGCCGGGTCTGCCGGCTTTTCCGACGAGGAATTCTACATTCCGTCGCTTTCGTGCCGCACGGTGAATTACAAGGGCATGTTCGTGGCCCCGCAATTGGAACTGTTTTTCCCCGACCTTCTTGACGATATGTTTATCAGCGCCCTGGCGCTGGTGCACCAGCGCTACAGCACCAATACGTTTCCGTCCTGGCACCTCGCCCAGCCGTTCCGCTATTTGGCGCACAACGGCGAGATCAATACGCTCCGAGGCAATATCAACAAAATGAACGCCCGCGAGGCAACGCTTCGGTCCGACCTGTTCGGCGACGAAATCAAAAAGCTTTTTCCCATCATTACACCCGGCGGCAGCGATTCCGCGATGTTCGACAACGTATTCGAATTGCTGGCGCTCGGGGGCCGATCCATCGAACACGTCATGATGATGATGGTGCCCGAGGCGTTCGGTTCCCGGTATCACATCAGTGAAGACAAACGCGCGTTTTTCGAATATCATGCGGCGATCCTTGAGCCATGGGACGGTCCGGCCGCAATTTCGTTTACGGATGGCGTTCGAGTTGGCGCAGCGCTTGACCGCAACGGGCTGCGGCCCGCGCGATACGTGGTGACCCGCAGCGGTTTCGTGGTGCTTGCGTCGGAAATCGGCGTGCTTGACATTCCTGCGCATGACGTACTGGAAAAGGGACGGCTCGCGCCCGGGAAGATGCTCCTGGTCGACACGGCCCAAAACCGGATCCACACGGACAACGAAATCAAAGCGTCGGTGTCCCGGCGGAACCCGTACCGCAGGTGGCTGGAAAGAAACAAGATCGAGCTCAAGGGGCTGTTCGGCGTGCCGGGTCCGGTGCGCATCGACCGCGAGACTTTGTTGACAAAAGAAAAGGTCTTCGGCTATTCCCGGGAAGATCTGGCCGAAATCATCGCGCCCATGGCCGAAAACGCACAGGAACCGGTGGGATCCATGGGCAACGACGAGGCGCTTGCGGTGCTCTCCGAGCGGCCGCAGCTGCTGTATAACTATTTCAAGCAGCTCTTTGCCCAGGTTACCAACCCTCCGATCGACCCCTACCGTGAGAACCTCGTGATGTCGCTGATGAGTTTCGTGGGAAGGGAAAGCAACTTGCTTGACGAAAGTGAAAAGCATTGCCATCAACTTAAGCTGTCCCACCCGATCCTTTCCAACGACGACATGGACAAACTCCGCGGGGTGGACATCCAGGGCTTTCATTCATGCGAATTGCGCATTCATTTCGCTGCCGGGGCCGGCGGATTGGAACAAGCCCTCAAGGAATTGAATGTCGCTGCCGAAGAGAAAATCGACAATGGGTGTTCGTTGCTCATTCTCAGCGACAGGGGAGTGGACGAAACCCACGTGCCGATCCCGTCGCTTCTTGCCGTGTCAAGTGTGCACCAGCACCTCGTTCGTGTTGCAAAACGGCATCTTAGCGGAATCGTGATCGAGACCGGTGAGGTACGGGAGGTCATGCACTTCGCCTGTCTCATGGGTTTTGGCGCCAGCGCGATCAACCCCTACCTTGCCTTCGAAACTGTCGCGGACATGCATGAAAAGGGGGCTTTGCAAAAGGGATTAACGCTCGAGGCCGCGATCGAGAATTACATAACGGCCGTGAAAAAGGGCCTGCTCAAGGTCATGTCCAAGATGGGCGTTTCCACGATCCGCTCGTACAAAGGCGCCCAGATTTTCGAGGCGGTCGGCTTGAGCGAATCCCTGATCGCCCGCTATTTTCCCGGTACCCCGTCCCGCATCGGCGGCATCGGTCTCGACATCGTCGCCGCGGAATCCCTGACGCGGCACGCAAGCGCGTTTTCAGAGGATGAGCGCGCGTTTCTCGGCGCCGAAGGCCTCGATTCCGGCGGCAAGTACAATTTCCGCAAGTTCTCCGAAAAACACCTCTTGACGCCCGAGGCCGTTGCCATGCTCCAGAAATCGGTGCGAGAGAACAGCTATGACCTTTTCAAGAAGTACTCTGCTCACGTCAATGACGTCGGCGAACACCTGTGCACGCTTCGCGGCCTGTTTACGTTCAAGAAGCGGGCTCCCGTTGCGATCGACGAAGTTGAGCCGGTCGAATCTATTGTCAAGCGGTTCGTCACCTCCGCCATGTCCTTCGGCTCCATCAGCAAGGAGGCGCACGAAACGCTGGCCATTGCCATGAACAGGATCGGCGCCGCGTCAAATTCCGGCGAAGGGGGCGAAGACGAGGAACGGTACACGCCGCTTGCAAACGGGGATTCTAAGAAAAGCGCGATAAAGCAGGTGGCGTCTGCAAGGTTCGGCGTAACCAGCAATTATCTCTTCCACTCACGCGAACTGCAGATAAAGATGGCGCAAGGCGCGAAACCGGGCGAGGGTGGACAGCTTCCGGGGGATAAAGTTGACAATAGCATAGCAAAAGTCAGACACAGCACGCCCGGCGTCATGCTCATATCGCCTCCGCCGCATCACGACATCTATTCCATCGAGGATCTGGCCCAGCTCATCTTCGACCTGAAGAACGCGAACCGGGACGCTCGCATTTCGGTCAAGCTCGTGGCCCAGGTGGGCGTGGGCACGGTTGCGGCGGGTGTCGCCAAGGGACGCGCGGACATGGTGCTGATCAGCGGGCACGATGGGGGCACCGGAGCATCGCCCGTCTCATCCATCAAGCATGCGGGCATACCCTGGGAAATCGGTCTGGCCGAGGCACAGCAAGTGCTCGTCATGAACAGGCTGCGCGGGAAAATCCGCGTCCAGTGCGACGGCCAGATGAAGACGGGACGCGATGTGGTCATTGCCGCGCTCCTGGGCGCCGAAGAATTCGGCTTCGGGACCTCTTCGGTCGTCACCCTCGGCTGCATCATGATGCGCAAATGTCATCTCAACACGTGTCCGGTCGGCGTCGCGTCCCAGGATCCCGAATTACGCCGGAGGTTCACCGGAAAACCCGAGCATGTGATCAGCTTCATGCGGTTCGTGGCCCAGGAAGTCCGCGAATACATGGCCCAGCTCGGATTCCGCACGTTTGACGACATGGTTGGACACGTGGAATGCCTGGAGGTTGCCGCGGCCATCGAGAACTACAAGGCTCGCGGGCTTGACTTCTCGCGAATACTTGCCGTGCCCGACGGGTCCTCGGGCCAGCCCCTGCGGTGCACGTCGCGGCAGGAGCATGATTTTTCCAATTCGCTCGATATCGTCATTCTGGAAAAGACGAAACAGACGATTGAGGAGAAGACGCCGATCGTGCTGGAAATGCCGATCCGCAATAGAAACCGTACCGTCGGTGCAATGCTTTCCGCGGAGATATCGCGACGTTACGGATCAGCGGGGCTGCCGACAGACACCATCTCGATCAAGTTTACCGGCGCCGCAGGCCAGAGCTTCGGCGCATTCCTGGCGCACGGCGTCACGATATCCCTCGAAGGGGACGCGAACGATTACGTCGGCAAAGGATTGTCAGGTGGGAAAATCATCATTTATCCCGCGAAAGATGCCGCCTTCAGACCTCACAACAATATCATAACCGGCAACGTCAATCTGTTCGGCGCCACCAGCGGGGAGATGTATGTCCACGGCATGGCCGGGGAACGCTTCGCGGTGAGAAACAGCGGCGCGATTGCGGTCGTTGAGGGCGTCGGCGATCACGGGTGCGAATATATGACGGGCGGCACCGTGGTCGTGCTTGGCCGCACCGGGGTGAATTTCGCCGCAGGAATGAGCGGAGGTACCGCGTTCGTGCTTGACGAAAGCCAACTTTTCGATACGCGGTGCAACCTTGAAATGGTCGACCTCGAACCCGTCATTGACGAAAACGACAAGACGCTGCTGCAGTCCCTCATTCAGAATCATGCCCGGTACACCGGGAGTCAGTTCTCCCAGAAGATTCTTTCGGACTGGACCGAAATGCTGCCCCGATTCGTCAAGGTAATGCCCATCGACTACAAGAAAGCGCTGGACCGCATCAAGAAGGATGAATCACGTGAGACCGACGTGGTTTCGATTACCGAGGAGGTTTACCGATAATGGGAAAGACAACGGGATTTCTTGAAGTTTCACGGGTCTCCTATTCGTACAGGCCCATCGATGAACGGATCAAGGACTATGATGAAATCATCAAACCTCTTGCCGACAATGAAATATCGCGCCAGGGAAGCAGGTGCATGGATTGCGGCATTCCGTTCTGTCACGCCTTGGGCTGCCCGGTATTCAACCTGATACCCGAATGGAACGATCTTGTATACAAAGGGCGATGGCATGAGGCGTACGAGCGCCTTGAGATGACCAACAACCTGCCCGAGATCACGGGCCGCATTTGTCCTGCGCCCTGCGAAACAGCATGCACGCTGTCGATCAACGACAGTCCGGTTACCATCAAACAGATCGAACTCGCGATCATCGAAAACGCATGGCGACAGGGATGGGTTCTGCCGCGGCCGCCCATACGGGAGACCGGGAAAAAGATCGCGGTCATCGGCTCAGGTCCTGCGGGAATCGCGGCGGCTCAGCAGCTGCGCCGGCTGGGGCATGCGGTAACGGTATTCGAAAAGGAAGAGCGGATCGGTGGGATTCTTCGGTTCGGCATACCGGATTTCAAACTTGACAAGAAGATAATCGACAGGAGGCTCGCCCAGCTTTCGGCCGAAGGCGTCAGCTTTGAGACCGGCGTCCATATCGGCGAGGATCTTTCGGCCCGCTATCTCGGGCGAACCTTTGATGCGGTTCTTGTCACCATGGGAGCGGGCGAGCCGCGCGATCTTTCCGTGCCCGGCAGGGAGCTTTCGGGCGTTCATTTTGCGATGGATTACCTTACGCAGTCGAACAAGTCGATTGCCGGGATCCTGGGCAATGTCGAACGTATGAACGCCAGTGACAAGACGGTACTGGTCATCGGCGGCGGTGATACCGGTTCGGACTGCGTTGGCACGGCCAACCGTCAAGGTGCTAAGAAAGTGTATCAGTTCGAGATCATGCCAAAGCCTCGCGAGTGGGGTTCCCCGTCAAACCCGGAGTGGCCGTACTGGCCGCAGATATTACGGACGTCAAGTTCCCACGAGGAAGGATGCGAGCGTGACTGGGGCATCCTGACAAAATCATTCACCGGGTCGGGCGGGAAGGTCAAAAAAGTCAATTGTGTGCGTGCCGATTGGAAACATGGGAAAATGAGTGAAAAACCCGGCAGTGAATTTTCTCTTGATGTCGACCTCGTGCTGCTCGCCATGGGGTTTTTGCATGTGTCGCACAATAAGTTGCTTGACGATTTCAAGCTCGCGTACGACGAGCGCGGCAACATCAAGACGGAAAACTATGCAACGACCGTTGACGGCGTGTTTGCTGCGGGTGACGCCGACATCGGGGCGTCCCTTGTCGTGCGCGCCATTTATCACGGCCGCGAGGCGGCCAGAGAAATTGACAGATTTCTGAGAAAATGACGGGAATCGAAAAACCCTTATCGATTTTTGATTCCATCTGATTTCCCCGGACCTTAGGCGGGTCGACCTTCAGCGCTCGTCACAATAGTTATATTGTATGCTGTCAAAATGAACAGACTTGTCTACTTCATAGTGCTTTTCATTGGATGCACGGATGCTTGGGCAGCGGCCGGGCCTTTGCCGATGAGTGTCCAAAACGTGCGTTTCGACAACAGGGCGGCCGGAACAATACGGTTCTTTAAAGACGAAAGCCGCATAAAGTCAATCTCCGAAATCGCCTCTTCGTCGTTTGCCGATTCTTTCACGATTGTCCCGCGCAAAACCCCGAATTTTGGTTTTTCGAGCGCCGTGTACTGGGCTCGCCTTGACATTTGGGATTCAACCTGCCTGAGCACCGCTTTGGTCCTTGAGGCCGGCGTACCGAGTATCCAGTACGTTGATTGCTTTTATTCGACGGACACCGGATTCGCCGTCATGAAATCGGGATTCTTGCGGAGGGGGAACCAGAGATCCTCTTCATTTCTGTTTCCCGCTTTCTTGCTGACGCCCAGCCCCAAAGGCCGTCCCCGGACGCTCTACGTGAGGTTCCAAAGCCAGACATCCCTGTTACTGCCCATATCCTTACGAAGTGAAACCGCGTACGCTGCGCATGACCGGAATATTCAAAATGCGCTCGGCCTCTACTTCGGCGCCCTTTTGATCATGGCATTGTATCATTGTGCCCTGTTCGTATACCTGAAAGACCGGAATTACCTTAATTTTGTCGGGTTTATTCTAACATTCTCTCTTGGCCAGATCATCGCCGTGTACGGGTTTCTCCTTGGTCAGGAATCGACGGAATTTGCACGGCTTACGGCGCCCTTTGTGCATTGCGTCCAGTTTCTGGCAGCCGTATTCGGGTTTCTTTTTTCACGGACGATTCTTTCAACTCGCCGTTTTGTACCGAAGACAGATCGTGCGCTGCAGGCTTCGATATGGATCTCGGCCGCCATGATCTGCATCTCGCCGGTACTTGGATTCATGAATTCCGAGCGCATACTCGTTACTGTAAATATCGTCCCGCCAATCCTTCTCATGTACGCCGCGGTAATCGCCATGCGAAGAAGATACAGGCCCGGTCTATTCTATGTCCAATCCGGGCTCATCACGCTGGCCGCCCTGATCGTGTACAATCTCATGTACGGGTTCGGCGTCATTCCCTTCAGCTTCCCCCTGTATTTTACGCCGAACATCGGCTTCATCATGACAATCCTGTTGTTCTCCATTGCGCTGGCGGACAGAATCAGCACGATTCAGCGCGAAAGGAACCGGGCGACAGAAGTCGCGCTGACCAACCTGAGACAAAGCCTGACTTTCAAGGAGGAAAAAGTCCATTTGGAAGAAGAGCTGTTTCAGGCCAGGAAACTTGAGCTGATCGGCCGGCTTTTCAGCGGTATTTGCCACGACCTGCGCAATATTCTCACGCCGTTGCACGGGTACGCAGAATTGATAAAAAGGAAATCGACCCCCGACTCCGATGTGGGAAGATATGCGGACGGCCTGCTGAGCGCGGCCGCAAAGACACGCGATTTGACCGTGAAACTCCTGGATTTCACTCGGAAAAAGCCGTGGAAAATGGTGCCGATACGCGGCGATGCGCTCGTGGACGACGTTATTCTTCTATTGCGGCCATCGGTGAAGAAGAACGTGGAGATCACGAAAGCACGTCACCTGGTCAAGGACACCGTCCTCGGCGACCCGTCGTCGATCCAGAACGCACTCATCAATCTTGGTCTCAACGCAAACGACGCAATGCCGGACGGCGGTTCCATGGTATTTGAAATCGGCAACCACACCCTGTGCGAAGGAAATCCGCTTCTCAGGAAATTCGAAGCTTCGCCCGGGGCCTTTGTCACGGTTTCCGTATCGGACAACGGAACAGGTATTCCCGCGGATCTTCACGACAGGATCTTCGAGCCGTTTTTCACCACAAAGCCTCCAGGCAAGGGAACAGGGCTCGGACTGGCAAGCGTTTTCGGATGCGCCAGAAGCCACAATGGGTGCGTGGATGTCAAAAGTAACGTAGGGTCGGGAAGCGTCTTCACAATGTATCTGCCTTTGTCGGACAGGGCGCCGGAGGTTCTGCCCGCAGGTCAGGCGCCCGTGCCGGCACGCTCGGGCGCCACCATACTGCTTGTTGACGATGAGGAAATGGTGCGGACCCTGATGGCCGACATCCTCAAAGATGAGGGCTACTCGGTTGTGTCCTTTGCCCGAAGCGACGAGGCCGTAGCCTTTTTCAGGGCGAATTTTGAAGATCTCGAATGCGTGCTCATCGACAAGATCCTTGTGGACTCCGACGGATTGCAATGCTTCAGGGAACTCCGAAATATCAATCAGCACGTCTCTGCGGTTCTCCTGAGCGGGGCGACCGACGAAATCAGTCAGGAGTCCGTCCTTGCTATGGGGTTTGCTGCCGTATTGGAGAAACCCTTTGAAATGAATATCCTCTTGGAAACCATCCGGTCGGTTTTTGCCGGCCGGAAGAAAGCCAAAGGAGGGTAGGTGCACAAACTAGCGGCGATCGGCGATTCGCTGACCATGGGATTTAGCTCAGGAGCAATTTATAAGACGCAATATTCCTATCCGGCAATGATCGCGAGGGCACTGGGAACGGACGAGTCGTTCCGCCGTCCCGTGTTCGACATCGACCATGGCACGACAGGCGGTTTTCCCCTTAATCTGGAAATGCTGTTGAACAACCTTGAGGACCATTATCCGAAAGGCCTCAACCTTTTCCGCTTCATCCGGTCCCTGTTCACGGTGAATTCCTTTTTGGACAAAGTTGAAACATTCTGGGAACGTGGCGACTGGATTCCCGAAGACGCCGATCCGTACCACAATCTCGCCGTTCTGAGTCATACGGTCCAGGACGCCAATAGGTTGACAAACGAAATATGTGCCGCCTGCACGTTGAATCCGGAAGACCAGCACGTTCTGTTCAACCAGATTCCCGATCATCCCATGTACCGTGCGACGCTCGGAACACTGGCCACAAAGCAGCCGTCAACCACGACCATGACCCGTCTCGAACAGCTTTCGCAGACCGGCGGCATCGAAAATCTTATCATCGAGCTCGGCGCGAACAACTGCCTCGGAGCGGTCATCAGTCTTGAAATCGTCCTTTCCGAGGAGGGCGACCTGTATCGTCAGCCTCACGAGCGAAAATGCACGCTCTGGTTGCCGGGGCATTTCGACAGATGCCTTAGGGCCGTCGTGGAACAGATTCGCATGATGCAGGTGAAGAATGTGTTTCTGGCCACCGTGCCGCATGTGACCATTCCCCCGGTTACGCGCGGAACCCCGCGACAGCATACGGGAAAATATTACGAGTATTACACGAGGCCATGGATTTGGGATGATTCCTTTGATCCTAGTTTGCATCCGTTTTTGCGCAGGACGGACGTGATGATGATCGATGAGTTTGTCGATAGCTACAACGAGTCGATACGCACTGTTGCACTGGAAAACGGGTGGCACGTCGTTGACTTTTGCGGGTTACTCGACAGGCTCGCTTTCAGGCGCCAGCACGGCGCAGTGACCTATCAGTGGCCGGAGCCTGCAGTCACGGCGCTGGCGACCAATCCCAGGACCTTCTCTGCCGTGGAAAACGGGTCGGTAAGCCTTGACACCCGGTACATGAAGCTGTCAAAGACTGGTGACCGTATCCAGCAAGGGGGGTTGTTCAGCCTCGACGGCGTGCACCCCACGACGGTCATGTACGGGCTCATCGCAGAGGAATTTCTCCTGCAGATGCGAGCCTGCGGCGTCACTGCGGTCAGTGGAGCGTCCCCGGCCCTGGACTGGCCGTGGATAGTCGCCAGCGATTCGCTGGTCACCAGGCCGCCAAAAATGTTGTCAGACCTTCGCGGCGTGCTTTCTTTCATGTCAGGAAAACTGTTCGGCAAGGTCCTGTTCAAGGTGCTGGAGAGTTTCAAGACAAGCGTTAATTGAAGAACGGGCGGGCGTTCTTCCCTCTACCGGTTCAAACCCGTCGAGTTCGTTACGCCGAGCGAGTCGTAAATCCGCAGGGTTGCTTTGGATCTGTTCAGCGTGTAAAAATGCACGCCCTTGACGCCATTGTCGATGAGGTCCGCAATCTGCTCCGTTGCCCAGTGTATCCCGACGTTTTCGACATGCGAATCGTTATCGGCGCGGGAAAGCGCCTTTAGGAGCCGCGCGGGAAAATTGGTGCCCGGCGAGAGTTCGGCCATGCGCTGCATTCCCTTGATGGATGAGATCGGCATGATGCCGGCGAGAATGGGCACGGTAATGCCCGCCAGCCTGCAGCGCTCGCAGAAATCGTAAAACGCGTGGTTGTCGAAAAAGAGCTGCGAGCAGATGTAATCCGCACCCGCATCGACCTTGATCTTGAGATATTCTATTTCCTTGAGCCTGTTCGGCGTGTCCGGCCGGCCTTCAGGGTATCCTGCAACACCGATGCCGAGTTTTGGAAAATGCTGTTTGACATAGGCGACAAGCTCGGAAGCATACCCGAACCCGTCGTTGACAGGAACGAACTGGCTTTGCCCTTTGGGCGGATCGCCGCGCAACGCCATGATGTTTTCGATGCCGCTGTCCTGATAGGTCGAAAGTATCCTGAAGATTTCGCCCCTTGTCGACCCGATGCAGGTGATATGAGAAACCACGGTCAGGCTGGTTTCTTTCTGTATGCGTACGACAAGGTCATGCGTGAGCGTGCGCGTCGCGCCGCCGGCGCCGTAGGTGACGCTGACGTATGAGGGCGCCAGCGGCATGATGTCCGCAATTGACCGGAACAGCATCTCCGATGCGGCCGCGTCCTTTGGCGGAAAAAATTCGAAACTGAAGCAGATCTTGTCGCGCTTGAAAATGTCATTGATATGCATGAACACAAAATACCGGATGCCGGAAAAAAGTAGGTAATCAGATGACGCAGGATTATGTAGTTTTCTTGTGGAACGTTACATAAACTCCTTCACTTGTCTCTCGAAGAGGACCCTTTTTGGCTATGGTTCCCCTTCGGGCGACCCTTGGAAGTCCCTGAAGTGGGACCAACCAAGGGGGAGGGGCTTGGCATGAAGGGCCACATTATGCAGAACAGCCTCAGCATCATCAATTGCCGTTTGTCATCAGAATCGGATGAGCGCCTCGCAGTCCATATCGACCGGGGACGCATCAAACACGTCGACAGGACAAACAAACCCATGGCCGGCAGCGAGGTCATAGACGCGCAGGGCAGGCTGGTGTTCGCCGGGCTCATCGATGTTCACATTCAGGGAGCGGGCGGCGCGGATATACTTGACGGGACGGAAGAAGCCTTCCGCGCGATGTCGGCAGCGTGCGCGCGGTTTGGCGTGACGAGTTTTCTCGCGACCACGGTCTTTCGGCCCAACGGAGACAACCGGCATTGCGAGGCAGCGGCAAAGGCCTGCAATACGGATTTGGGCGGTGCACGAATGATTGGCCTCCATCTGGAAGGGCCGTTCATTTCGACCAAGAAGCAGGGCATGATTCAGAACGACAGCGTCGGAGCTCCGGGTAAGGAACCATTTGACGAAATTTTCCGTTTAGTGGGGAACACGCTCAAGATCATGACCATTGCTTCTGAACTGCCGGGGTGCCTGCAGTTGATTATGGAATTCTGCAAAAGGGGCGTGGTCTGCGCCCATGCGCACAGCGCGGCGGACTATGAACAGACCAAAGCAGGCATAGAGGCGGGAATAACGCAGGCGACGCATCTTTTCAATGCCATGATGCCGATTCATCACCGGTTACCCGGGCCGATCCCTGCCATTCTTGAATCAAAGCATGTTCTTGTTCAGGTTATCCCGGACTGCGTTCACGTGCATCCGTCGATCCTGCGCATGATTTGGCCCGCGCTTGGCCCGCGTCGGTTCATTGCGATTACCGACGGCGTTCGCGCGCTCGGCCTGCCGGACGGCACCTATGAATACAACGGTTTGCAATTCGAATCTCGGGACGGCGCCGCGCGGTACCATGACGGTACGCTGATCGGCACGTCGGTTGGCTTATGCGTTCTTGTCAAGAGGCTTGCGGGCGCGGTGGGCTGCACTATCGATGAAGCTCTGCTGACCGCTACCCAAACGCCGGCGCGATCGATCGGAATGGAAAGCATAATAGGGGAGATAGCTGCGGGGAGAGCTGCAGACCTTGTAATTTTCGAAAATGACTTGAAAGTTTTGAAGACTATTGTGGGCGGCAAAATCGTTTACGAAGGTTAGCAGTATCCCCGAAATGTGATATTGAAAATGCGGGGCCTCACAGCTGGCGGTTTTGGCGATCGGTTTGACCGACGTCGACCATCTCCAGCCCGGCTGAAATGTCGCGCGCCCGATCGTCCTGCCGCCAATGTTGACAAGTTCAACTTTGCCATTTGGGAATTGGCGGACTTCGTCGGGCTTTGAAAAATGTTTCAGTTCTAATTCTTCCATAACAAGCCTCCGGTTTAAGGTGAAATGCGATACCGCCTGGTTCCAGGACGGAACGAGCCAATCTGTATGAAAGAATCAATTAGTGTGCCAAAGGTTGAAATTCGATACTCATGCTGGCAGCTTTTCTAATCGAAGATTTTTTCGATTTTTGATATCAATTCCCAAATTCGCAATCTTTCCTAACGTTTTCTGATTCCGTAATGTTAATTGCCAATGTTAATCGTTTTAATTCAAAAGTTTATGTTGGCCTGATAATTGCGTTTTAAACAATAGAAACGTTTTTTAAGTTTTTCACGTACCGCGAAAGGATCATTTTATGAAAAAATCACTCAGCTGCGCGGACATGGGTACGCCCAATTGTACCTTTGAGGCGCGAAGCGAAAAGACTGACGAGATCAAGGATGCGATATTTGCTCACTACACCAAATTTCATCCTGTGGATGCAGCAAAGATTACCACGGACAAGCAAAGAGGGGACATGTTGCGCCAGATGGACCAAAAAATTCATTGATAATGTGTTGGATGCACACAAAAGAAGGTCAGGTACGATCTCACCCCTAGTAAAGGGGTTAGGTCGTACCGTAAAACGAGCTATCGGACTACGATGATTTTCCGGGTTTCCTGCGTCTTTCCATTGAAGAGGAAATACATTCCGTGGTTGCGGACTTCCTGCAGACCCGTGGCTTTGCCCGATAAATCCACAAGAGAAGATCCGTTCTTGATTATTTGCTTGGCCAGTTCATTCTTCGAGATAGAAACCGGTTGGTCATGCTCCTGAATACTCCGCTGCACCATTGGCTGGGAAACAACCGTTGATGCTTTATACTCATAGGCTCCAATATCCCAGATGCCCTGTTGTGGACGCGCAACAAAATCCTTGTCGTTCAAGCATCCTGTTGTCAAGGTGGCGCCAGCGTTAATCGCAAGGCTATTTGCGGTAAGGTGAAGGTCCATGGTTTGGCATGCCGTCGGATACCCGGTGACATTCGCGAATTGCATGTCGCTGATTGCCGCGGCCACCTTGCCATGCGGACAGTAGCCCATGGCTTGCCAGGCTGCAAAGGTATGCGCAGTATAGGGCGTAATCTGCACGACGTACCGGGCCGTATTTGCGCTGTAATAACAGTTGTAATCGCAAATAAGGTTTTGCAGGTCAACCGCTCCGGCATAGTCTATGAGCTCACTAGCACCAACGATGATGTTGTTCCGAATGTCGTTATTGCCATTTGTCTCAAGCCGGAGTCCTCCCGTGCGCGGGGCGTAGATCGTATTGTTGTAAAATTTGGTACCGGCCGAAGTCCACCCAAAATAGGCGGCGCAGTATTCATGCGGATTAATAAATATGTTATTCCGGATGGTGGAGCTGTCCGCGTAGGAAAGAAAAACCATAGCCGTACCGCCGAAATTCGTGAACGTACAATTGTTGTAGAACAAATTTCTCTCAACGGTGTTCTTGACAGGATGGAACCCGTCTCCCATGCGGATGAAAACGTAATCCGTGTGAGGCGGATCTCCCGCGGCGCCGTAGTATCCGGCATCGTATTGCCAGAGGTCATGGATGGTGTTGTCACAGACATTGTTTCCCGTGGCAACCCTGAATGACCCACCAAGATCGACACCCCACGTTAGGTAATCATGGATATTGTTTTTCGATATGATGCAGTTCACGGCGCCGTTGAGAGAAATCCCTGCCAAGCCGGTCTTGGTAATTTCGCATCCGGTAATCAGGCAGTTCGTGGGCCTCAGCATGCAAACGCCTGAACCAGCGGGCCAGATAGACCCATCATTGTTCCAGTACCCCATTTCGTGGATTGAGCAGCCCGATATTGTGACGTAGCTTGCATCGTCTATGCTCAAACCAGCGCCGCTCGCCCAGGAAGCGGTTGCATTGTATTTCATGTCCTTGATTTCGAAATTCTGGACGATTACATAGCTGACGATGGCGCCTTCGAATCCGTGATACCGCAGATTTTGACCACCAATTATTGCTTTGCCTGTGCCAAAAGTGCCTGATGAATTTCCGTCATAAACGATTGACGCGCCGGCAGTGCCGGAAGTGCGGATTTTGACCGTGCCCGTGTACACCACGCCACCCTTGAAGACAAGGGAATCTCCTGCTTTGAGCATCGTCGCTGCAGCCACGCCGCTGGCTGCGCTGTCACCGGGACAGGTTTTCCATGCCAGTGCAGTAGAGGTTCCTGCATTAGTATTGGCACCGCCAACATAGTCTACGTAATACGTTGTTCCCCAGGAAACGGACATGAGACAGCCAAGGAAGACAAAGGAAAGAATGAACTGCGAAAATTTGGACGTATCGCTGTTGGATCGGTTAACCTTGTGTGCCACGTTTTACCTCACTCAAGAATTAGTGTAACCGAAATGTTGACTTTTGATGAGAACAGTTCATGCCGTGTGCATCATCCTGAGGGCCGCGGTTGTAATTTCAAACGAATTTGGGCCAGTTTTTGAGAAGAATATGAACAAGCTCAAAGACTACTTCGCGAAGCTATGGTTCGATATTTTCGGGAAACTTGTTTTTTTTGGAGCGGTATATTCCCGAAGGAGCGCCCCCGTAGGAGGACGAAAACAATTTAGGAGTCTCTCCTCCTCAATCCTCAGCGATCGCTTAGAATCCCCACGTCTGTCTGGCTGTCAAAAGCATTTCCTCAAGGCGATTGTCGTACGTGTGGCGGGCAAGCACTTTTTCCCTGCCTGCCAGGGCAATTTCATTTCGCTCGTCTTCATGCTCAAGATAGTAATCGATGAGTTTCTTGCAGTGGTCGAGGGATTCGTATTCCACGATTTCCCGGTCATTTCCCTCAGCCACAAAACACCTGGTGTTCATCAGGCGCTTGTCCGTGAGGAGAAATGCGCCCGACGCTTTGCAGTCGAAAATCCGCTGGGTAAATGAGGTGAGCGTCTGGACGCGATTGATATTGATGTTGATCTTCGTCGAACGATAATACGAGCAAAGGTTTTTGTAGTACATGGCATCGGTCGACACCTGAGATTTCGGAACAAAATTTGACCAATACAAGTCGCCAAAGCACATGAAACGGTCTTTATACGTGTTCGCAAGGTCAACAACAAAGTCCCTTCGGTACAGGTAACCGACCATCCAGATCATGGCAAACAGGAACCTGTCGCGGTCCATGGTAAGGTTTAGTTCCCATTCGTCAGCATGCGATTCCAGATAATGCCTGAGGTTTCCCCGCGGATCATGATAGTAAACCTGCTTCAGACGGGCCAGGAGCGACTTGAATCTTTCCATTTCTTCTTGCATTTCTTTCGTGATGACGCTGTCAAGGAATTCAAGACTGGAATTGCCGACGAAAGCAAGGTCATACGTCTTGTCTCGCAGTGCAGTATGGGTATTGAAGTATTCAAGATCAGTGGCAAGCGGAAGGAAATGCGCGTTATGGCCCTTTGCTGCCAGAAGCGGGACAAACGAGTCTTCGGACACGAAATCAATCCGCCGGGAAAAGTCCTTAATCAATCGTTTGTAAAAGATTTGCTCGTAAAGAGGGTCGTCGTAATACCAGTTGACCATGTACGAGCCGGACGACGCGATTAGGGACGAGAGCGCGCCCGCCTGGTCAAATCCCGCATCGTTGAGCGAAATCACCAGGGCCGGAAGGTGCTGCCGTAATTGGGAAAAGATCCTCTCGGCAGCGTCCTTCGGAGGCAGAACCGGAATGTCGACGCAGACCACGTGCACGTCCGGTCTGCGCGAGAGCGCGGAAATCAGCTCTTTGTTCAAAAACGTTTTCGAATTGAAAAAAACGACGTTCAGCTTCAATTGCAATTCACCAGTTATGCCTTTACAGTGGTTTGTTTGACGGTATTTCTTACCCTCATATAGCCAAAGGCGTTCCAGAGTTGCTCGTACAACGGACGCAAATCGTTCTTCTCGATAGGGGATGGGCTATTGAATTGGACTTTGTGCAAAAGAGAATCCGGCTGTTGCGCGCGTTTGCCGGGGAAATGGACCGCCTTGCTCAACACGGTATGGTCTTTTATTCCTAAGAAACTTATGAGAAGTACGTACGGTCCGGCAATACCGACAAGCTTGTAAATCTGCAACAGCTCATTGCATGCTGCCACAATTCGGTCGGAAAACAGGTCGATCTGGAAATAGGGAACATTTTTGTGCGTGCCGAAAAATAACGAATCAACTGCCTCGACTACACCGCTGCGATGCAATTCCAGAGTAGCAAGCGGCTTATGGGTATCAAAACTGTTCTGCAACAAGAGAATCCCGTTTGAATTGAACTGGGGCTCCACAGCGCCCCCGAACAAAAGATGCAGTGAACGGGATATGTATGCACTTATTCCGACAATACCAAATGTCTTATCAGTAAACAGCGCCTCGCGAGGAAAAAGGTGGACGATCACTTTGGCGCCTTCTATCCCGTTTCCTGCCGTGCCGTTCATGATTGCATTGAGCTTTTCGGACCGAAATTCTTCAATGGCCTCGTCAAACCGTACGACCGGATACCCGCAATAGACACAGTGGTCCGATAATGAACTAATCTGCTTGTCGCATTCTCCACACTGAATGATCGCCATGATCCCTTTCTCCTTTGTTTCCGAGCGGTTTAACGTGTTATTCCGATGGTCCCGATGAGCTTGCGCCGTTCGGAACTCGACTCAAGGAATAAAAATACACGATAGATGCCGGGCGCCACCACCATTCCTTTTTGGTTCGTACCGTTCCAATACATGTCCATGTCATGGACCGACGTTGCGCTCGATCTCCATTCGGGCTCGATCATGTCGTCGCTTTCGGCATAATTCACCACGTTGCCGATGCCGTCAAAGATCTTGAGTTGCCCTCTCATTTTCTCATGAGGATCGGAGAACGGCATGACCTTGAACGTCATGACAACGCCCGCGCGATCTTGCCTGACCCAATTTCGCGCCTGAGGATTGTTGCCGCAGTGGAGGACACCGGGCGATTCCTCGCGCAGTGTCGGCGGTGACGGATTGGGCGCAATGCTGATGAGGTCGGGAAATTTGGTGCTGATCGTGGCGGGAACGCGCTGGTTGGTGTCGACCGCCACATTGTTATGCATCGACGCGTCCGCGATGGCGGCCGTGTCTGTCCTGATGCTCAGATAGTGCCGGTCCGTCAGGTCATTTCCGTTGCTCATGAAGAATTCTATTGTGGTCGGACTGACTATTTTACAGATTGATGAGATACCGCTCAAAAACCCGGGTATCCGCTGCAGAGTGTCGGCAAGTGAGGCCCGCGCCCAGACTTCAAACGCTTTTGAAGGCACAAGGGATACGGCCAGAGCGTTACCGCTTGCAAATGCGATTGGCTCGGAAAACACGACCGTAACAAGGTCCTGCGTGCGGTCCTTGAGCGAGGTGATGGTCTTGGAAACGCTCCATACGACAGGCCCTGCGCCGTCTTCGCATACCATGCTGTCGATCGGATCCAGGTCTGGCACGCCCCGGATGGAAAGCTTGACGCGCCAGTCCGTCTGCGGCTGTCCATCTTTCTGTTCGTCCAAAAGCAGCGTGAACACGGTGCTGCTGTCGCCCGCCGGCACATCGATGCTGTCCACCGAGAACGACGTCGTGCCATACCAGATCGCGGCAACGGCCGAATTCGGTATCACGACTTTTTTATCAAACG